>Ga0247731_1000030_pt1 | contig 82126 bp, 52 predicted proteins | sample UWRJL088202R2_FD_180938 | JGI IMG/M metagenome (GOLD analysis project Ga0247731, IMG submission 180938) | Plant litter microbial communities from Arlington Agricultural Research Station in Wisconsin, United States - UWRJ-L088-202R-2 | ecosystem: Environmental > Terrestrial > Plant litter >...
GCAAGAATAGCCTAAGGTGGTTATTGCGGCGGGGCTCACCTCTTCCCATCCCGAACAGAGAAGTTAAGCCCGCCTGCGCAGATGGTACTGCAATCCTGTGGGAGAGTATGTCGCCGCCTTTCTTTGAAAATCCCTTCCATCACGGAAGGGATTTTTTTTTGGAATAAAACGGGATAAAATTTTTGGAATGGTTTTTAAGGTTAATTTTGTCTGATGGGAAAAAAACAAAATGTCTTAGTTGTCGGGTCAGTCTGGCCAGAGCCGAATTCTTCTGCAGCCGGCTCAAGAATGCTGCAGTTGCTCAAATTTTTTTTGGCTAATAATTGGCAGGTTGCCTTTTCTTCCCCTGCACTTGGCAGCGGTTATAGTTTTGACCTGGAGTCGATTGGGATTTCTAAACATTCTGTAGTTTTGAATTCTGATAGTTTTGATATTTTACTGGAACAAATAAATCCAGATATTGTATTGTTTGATCGTTTTATGACAGAAGAACAATTTGGATGGAGAGTTGCAAATATTTGTCCTAATGCTTTACGAATTTTAGATACAGAAGATTTACATTTTCTTCGTCAAGCAAGACATAAGGCATTTAAAGAAAAAAAAGAATTTGATCAAAAATATTTGTTTTCTGATACTGCAAAAAGGGAGATTGCAAGTATTTTGAGATGTGATTTATCATTGATTATATCTGAATTTGAAATGGACTTACTTCTGAATTCTTTTAAAATTGATAAATCACTTTTATATTATCTTCCAATATTGAGTGATAAAATTGGTGTCAATTTTTTTGATTCTCTCCCTAGTTTTAACGATAGAAATGATTTTATATTTATTGGAAATTTTTGGCATGAACCAAATTGGAATACTGTTCAATATCTAAAAGAATCTATTTGGCCAATATTATCCAACAAGTTGCCGAAGGCGAAATTATTAATTTACGGAGCTTATCCTTCTCAGAAAGTATTTCAACTAAACAATGAAAAAGAGAGATTTTATATTTTAGGAAGAGCTGAAAATGCTTATGAAGTTATAGAAAAAGCTAAAGTAATGTTAGCTCCAATTCGTTTTGGGGCAGGAATAAAAGGAAAGCTTCTAGATGCAATGCATTGCGGAACGCCAAGTGTTACTACTTCAATCGGCGCCGAATCTATGTTTGGAGTATTGCCATGGAATGGATTTATAACTGATTTTATAGAAGATTTTGTTGAAAGAGCTACTCAATTATATTCAGATGAAAATAGTTGGCTAGAAGCTCAAAATAAAGGCAGAAATATTATAAACCAACGTTATGATAGGAATTTATTCGAAGAAGATTTTATCCTACAGATTCTACAAATTCGAAATACGTTAGAAACTCATAGACAGCAAAATTTTATCGGTTTGATCTTGCAACATAATACTCTGAATGCTACAAAATATATGTCAAAATGGATTCAAGAAAAGAATAAATAAAGAAATCCTGGACTAGCCAGGATTTGAATAATTGTATTACTTAATAATAATCTTCTTTGTCACTAAATGTTTGTTTTGAGTTTTAATCTGAGCAAAATAAATTCCATTTGGCAAATCTGAGAGTTCTAATTTATATTCTTCAGATTTACTTTCAGCTAGCTTTACTAAGTTTCCAAGTTGATTGTAAAGGGAAATTGTATATTGGCTTTCATTTACATTAAAAGTAACTATATCTGAAACCGGATTTGGATAAACATTTATTTTAGAAATTTGAGGAGTTTCTACTCCAAGATTTTCTTCTGTTTTTAGCATAAGTTCATTTACACCCATGCAATTTGCAACAGTTCCGGTTGCTATCATTTCAAAAGTTGTTCCGTCGACAATTTCATATTTTGAGCCTGAAGTGAAAGCGCTTGCACTTCCAAATACAAAATCTCCAGAAAAAGGATCTACATAAAAAGCCTTTCCGTAAGCAAAATCCCAAGAACCAGTCAACATACTTGTGTATGAACTTGACGTTGGAATGTTCGGTGTATTAATATTATAAATATGCACATTTTTTCCAGATAGAAAATACAACTTATGATTAGCATATCTTAGATACAATGCATTCGTAACTCCAGTCAAAGTTATTGCCTCATCCATTAAGTCGTTATTAGCAATATTTATTTTTTTAAGCGCAGAAGTTCCTGATACTTTTCCTAAAACCCAAAGAGTATTGCTTGATTCGTCAAATTCAAGACCAGAAATTACACCAAGATTTGGAAGAATTGTGGCAACTACAGAATTTGTGCTTGGATCAATTTTCACAATTTTCGAAGAAATACTAGCGTAGACATATCCGTTTGCAAAAGTCATATAATTTGAAACTGCAGTTATCATATTCTCGGGATCTGAAACTGCAGTTGTCGTGTTATTTTCTAAATTAATCTGAAAAATTTTATTTGGATTACTTGAAGATAAATATGCTTTGTTTTCGCCACCTTTTGATAAAGTTTGTGGGGCTCCAAGTCCTGTGAAAGTTTGTATGTGTGTAAGAGAAGGGTAATTTGCAACTACGACTCTGAATCCAGAAGATTTTGAAAGCAAAACGGCTTTGTTGCCTACAATCTGAAAATCTTGAAGCACATCAAAACCTGTGGCTCCAGAATTTGCATTTTGATACATCGGACCTTCTTGAATAACAGTTTCCGATGAATTTGTAAGTTTAAATACATCGCCATTTGGAGTTCCGAAATTGCCTTCAGCGATTACGTATAACTCGAATTTTTTTTGTGTTTGGGAATAGGTCAATTGAAAGCTGAAAATTGCAATCAAAAGAAATAGTGATTTTTTCATTTTCCTTGTAAGGATTTAAGATTGAGAAATAAATCGGGAATAAAAAATACACAATTTTTTCCCAAAAAGAAATTGGGATTGAAGTGTGGATTTAAGTTTTTTCACCGAAAACTAAATACAAATACTTAATGGCAGGTCTCCTGGCTCAGTCCAATCATTTCGCCTTCCCGCTTTGGCAGTGGCATTTTGAAATAAATTTGATAGACTTTACAGTTGCGGGAACAGCTTCTGGATTAAACAGAATTCCCTTTTAATTCTTCCGAAGAAGAAACCTAGTAAGCGCTGCGAAAGTAGTCAATTCAAAAGAGAAAAACTATTTCAAATTATCCTTAAAATGAAAAATCCCGAACATAAATGAACGGGATTTTTATTTATAAAGAAATTAGCTTATGCTAACATCGTAACTGGATTTTCCAAGTATTGTCTTAAAGTCTGCAAGAATTGTGCTCCTGTAGCTCCGTCAACAGTTCTGTGGTCGCAAGCAAGTGTTACTTTCATTGTGTTTCCAACTACTATAGCACCATTTCTTACAACTGGTTTTTCAACAATTGCACCAACAGAAAGGATTGCAGAGTTTGGCTGGTTGATGATAGAGGTGAATTCTGTAATACCAAACATACCTAAATTAGAAACTGTAAAAGTACTTCCTTCCATTTCAGCAGGCTGTAATTTTTTGTTTTTTGCTCTTCCAGCAACGTCTCTTACATTACCACCAATTTGAGTCAAGCTCAATTGATCAGCAAATTTAAGAACAGGAACAACCAGGCCGTCTTCAACAGCAACAGCAACTCCAATGTTAATGTGGTGATTGATAACAGTCACATCATCTTTCCATTGAGAATTTACTTTTGGATGTTTTTTCAACGCCATTGCACAAGCTTTGATTACCATATCATTGAAAGAAACTTTCGTGTCTGGCAATGAATTGATCGTGTTTCTTGAAGCCATTGCGCTGTCCATTGCTACTTCAATTGTCAAGTAAAAATGTGGTGCTGTGAAAGCGGATTCTGACAAACGCTTCGCAATAATTTTGCGCATTTGAGAATTCTTGATTTCTTCAGAAGAAGTTTCTCCTGCAGCAACAAATTGTTTCACAGCAGAAGCACTTTCAGGTTTGCCAGCTTCTTTCGGAGCTTGCGCTTCTGCAGGCTTGAAGTTTTCGATATCGCTTTTCACGATACGTCCGTTTTCACCTGTTCCTTTTACTTGTGAAATATTGATTTTTTTCTCTTCAGCAATTTTTTTAGCCAAAGGCGAAATGAAAATTCTTTTTCCGTCAGAAACTGTTTCAATTGTTTCTTCTTTAGCTTCTTCTTTTTTAGGAGCTTCTGCCGCTTCTGATTTTTCTTCAGATTTAGCTTCTTCTTTTGCTGGAGCGGAAGCGCCGCCTTTTTTGAAGTTTTCAGCAATTCCAGAAACATCAGTTCCTTCTGGTCCGATGATAGCCAAAACGCTGTCAACTGGTGCAGATTCTCCTTCTTTGATTCCGATTTCTAATAAAGTTCCAGAATTGAATGATTCAAATTCCATTGTCGCTTTATCAGTTTCGATTTCTGCAAGAATATCTCCTTCAGCAATTTTATCGCCTATTTTTTTCAACCAAGTTGCAACCGTTCCGTCAGTCATCGTGTCGCTCAAACGTGGCATCGTAACAACGATCACACCTTTTGGCAAGGAAGCGCTTTCGGCTTTTGGGGCTTCTTTAGTTTCTTCTTTTTTCTCTTCCTTCGGAGCTTCTTCTGATTTTTCTTCAGATTTAGCTTCTTCCTTTGGAGTTTCTTCCTTTTTGTCAGATGAACTTCCGCCACCTAATAAATCAGAAATATCTTCACCTTCTTTACCGATAATTGCCAAAAGCGAATCAATTGGAGCAGATTCTCCTTCTTGAATTCCAATGTGCAATAAAGTTCCGGCGTCAAAAGCTTCAAATTCCATTGTTGCTTTGTCAGTCTCGATTTCTGCAAGGATATCTCCTTCTTTAACTTCGTCCCCAACTTTTTTCAACCATGTGGCTACAGTTCCTTCTGTCATAGTATCGCTTAAGCGAGGCATTGTGATTTTGATTGCCATAATGATTATAGTTTATGAGGGATGAAAGGATAGTTTTCTTGTTCGTAAACAACATCATAAAGTTGCTGTACTTCTGGAAATGGAGATTCCTCAGCAAATTGAGCACATTCCTCAACTAAAGCTTTTACTTTTTCGTCAATTGCTTCAATTTCTGCTTCAGTAGCATAATTGTTTTCTTTGATTACGTCTAAAACTTGAGTGATTGGGTCAATTTTTTTGTACTCTTCAACTTCTTCTTTTGATCTGTATAACTGTGCATCAGACATTGAATGTCCTCTGTAACGGTATGTTTTCATTTCAAGGAAAGTTGGTCCATCGCCACGACGCGCTCTGTCGATTGCTTCGTGCATTGCTTCAGCAACTTTCACAGGATTCATTCCGTCAACTGGTCCGCAAGGCATTTCATAACCTAAACCAAGTTTCCAGATATCTGTGTGGTTTGCAGTTCTTTCAACAGAAGTTCCCATTGCATAACCGTTATTTTCAACGATGAATACAACTGGAAGTTTCCACAACATTGCCATGTTAAAAGCTTCATGTAAAGAACCTTGACGTGCAGCTCCATCACCAAAATAAGTCATGGTTACACCGCCAGTATTAAAATATTTGTCAGCGAAAGCAATACCTGCACCAACTGGAATCTGTGCTCCAACGATACCGTGACCTCCGTAAAATCCTTTTTCTTTTGAAAATATGTGCATAGAACCACCCATACCTTTTGATGTTCCTGTTACTTTTCCAAGCAACTCAGCCATAACAGCTTTTGGATCAACACCCATTCCGATTGGTTGAACGTGGTTTCTGTAAGCAGTAATCATTTTATCTTTTGATAAATCCATTGCATGCAATGCTCCAGCTAAAACAGCTTCTTGACCATTATATAAGTGAAGAAAACCTCTTACTTTTTGTTGGATATACAAAGCGGCTAATTTGTCTTCAAATTTTCTCCAAAGCAGCATGTCTTCATACCACTTTAAGTAAACTTCTTTTGTAACTTCTTTCATTGTTTGTTTTTTGCTAAACGTTATCGTGCCAGTAAATTGCTAGTTGTAGTCGCAAAATAGTTTCCTCACACAAATTTGCGAAATGCAAAAATAAGACATTCCGACTTAGAACTAAAACTTAAAAGGTAAATTTTAGGTTTTTTTATAAATAGTTTTTATCAAACATAAATGGGAGCAGATTTTTAAGTGAATCTGATTTGTAAACTTCTCCTGATTCTCCCATAAAATAAATTTCTATCGGAGTTTCTTGCTTGAATTCATATTCTGAAATAGATTGCCTGCAAGCGCCACAAGGTGGAATAGGAGCAAGCACTGGTTTTTCATCTGCTGTTGCAGAAATGGTCATTTTTAAGATTTTTGCTTCTGGGTAAATGGCTCCGGCTTGAAAAATTGCAACTCTTTCGGCACATAATCCTGATGGGTAAGCGGCATTTTCTTGATTGGAACCTAAAACAATTTTTCCGTTATCTAATAAAATGGCGCAACCGACTCTGAATCTTGAATAAGGAGCGTAAGCTTTTTTTCTGATTTCAATAGCTTGATCCATCAAATTTAAAATATCTGTTGGAAGTTCTTCCTTAGAATCAAAAACTGAAAAAGTAGTGGTAATATTGATTTGTTTCATAAATGTTTTGAGGAAAAAAAATCCAAATTACTAATGAAAGCAATTTGGATTTTTTTGACTTTAAATTATATACTAGTATTCATCATATTTGTCACCGAAAGCAAAGCTTAGTGAAAAACGAAGTGTGTTTTCTAACGGATTTTTTACTTTAGATGCTGAGAATAAATATGAAACGTCGATTTTTACAATGTTGTAAGTAAATCCAGCCCCTAAAGCCATGAATTTTCTAGCTCCTTTTTCTTCACTTTCATTGAAATAACCAGCTCTGATGGCAAATGAATCTTGGTAAACATATTCAGCTCCTAAAGCCCAAGTAAATTCTTTTAATTCTTCTTTCATTCCGTCTGGCGCGTCACCAAAAGATTTAAAAATACCTTCAGTCCATCCAATTGAACGATAATCTCTGTTTGCTTCAGCTCTTTCATCGTCAGTAATTGTTCCGTCACCATTTAAATCTGGATTTGGCGGTGTTGGTACCAATAATTTATTCACTTCAGCATTGATCGACACTTTATTGTATTCATCAAAAATGAAATCAAAACCTCCTCCTAATTTTAAATTTGAAGGAAGAAAGTTAGAACCGCTTTCTGAATCGTCTAAGTCATAGTTGATTTTTGGGCCTAGATTTTGGAAATTAAATCCACCTCTCCATCTTCCGTTAAAATCGTCATATGCAATTTCTTCTGATTGATAATAACCAGAAACGTCAACTGCAAAAGAACTTGCAGCAGAAGCATTGGTTCCTTCACTTGGGATTCTCAGGTTAGAACGGATAAAGCGTCCAGCGACAGACATTGAAAATCTTTCGCTCAATTTCAATGCGTAAGAAAGGTCAATTGCAAATTCGCTAGGTTTTACTACGTTTGCAACGTCTTCAGCATTTTCTCTCAATTCGATTTCTCCTAAACTAAAGTATCTCAAACTTGCGGCAAAAGCACTTTTTTCGCTGATTCTGTTAAAGTATGTCGCTTGGCCTAATGAAATGTCATTCACAAGGTCAGTCAAATATGGAGTATAACTGGCAGAAAAGCCTTGTTTGTCTAGTGAAAAGGCATATTTTGCCGGATTCCATTGTTGTGAATAAGCGTCTGGAGAAGTAGCAACTCCAATGTCTCCCATACCAGCTGAGCGAGCATCGCCTGCAATCATAAGGAAAGGAACTCCTGTAGTTATTACTCTATCTTCTTGGGCTTGAGCGGCATTGAATCCTAATATGCAGGTTATTAATAAGGCGGTTTTTTTCATCTCTAGATTAAAATTTATTAAACAAATATAGTATTTTATTAAAGTATAACAAGTTTCTCAAACTTTTCTGTCTTTTTATTTGTGAAGGTTGATTTGACAGTTAGCTTGTAAATGTAGACTCCTTTTCCGATTTTGTCACCAAAATCATCTCTTCCGTTCCAAGTGATCTCTCTTGACAAAAATCCTTCAGTATTGACAATTTGATTAATGGTTTTTACGATTTTGCCAGTAATTGTCAAAATCTGGACTTGTACTTCTAAAGGTTCATAAGGGCGGTTGTGTGTAAACCAAAATTGGGTGTGGCTAACAAATGGATTTGGATAATTGAGCACATGTGTTAATGTCACAGTTTCGTCACCAACAACAATAAATTGAATTTCTGCAGTAATCGGATTATTGTAGACATCCCAAGCTCTGAAAGTAATTGTATGCAATCCAATCGCTAAATTGCGAAATGGGAAGCGTACTTTTCCTTTTGTATAATCATCTAATTCTGTTTCATAGTAATCATTTAAAACATATGGCTTGTTTTCGTCACCGTCTAAAATGGCAATAATATCATGGCCGATTCCACTGGCAGTATTAATTCCGTTTTCATCTTCTAAGAAAGCTAAAAAGAAAGGCGATTCATTAGTAATTCCTCCAGAAATAAAAGTTTCATCATTCATATAAAGTTTTACTCTAGGGCCGATATTGTCTGCGACAGCATTTTCATTGATTCCGCCTACTTTTATATCGTTGTTGTATCCGGTTTGGTCTTCAAGTCCGCCTTGTGTCTTTTTTGCATAAAAACTAATACGGCCATTTCCAACAGGAATTGTAATATCTCTTGGGACTACAAAGCTAAATTCAAACAATCCGTTTTTAACCGAAGCGTTTCCTCTAAAAATTGTTTCTCCCAGAAGAGTGAAATCCATCAAAATTAGGCCTGAACTATTTCTGATTCCATCATTTCCTAATGTTGTTCTTTCTACCATTTTATCAAAAATATTTACGGAAAGATCTCCATTGTAGTTTGAAAGAATTGTGTTCCCATCTAAATTTCTTACTTCACCACTTAATTTTACAGGTCGCAAAGCATTGAATATAAAAGGAGAAGTTGCAGCAGGCTCGTCATTGATTTTTGTCAAAACGATAGTTGGTTTTGGAATCGCAAGCTTTATTGCAGGATCTCCGATGTATGAAACCATCAGCGAAGTTGAACTTGCATTATTTTTTCCAATACGCAAAGCTTCAGCGATGGGTACATAGTTGTTTGTTCCGAAGCCAAAAAGTGCTCCTGAAAATTCTTCGTTAATATTTTGTCCTGTTCCTGGATCGATTTGCCTTGTGGTTGTAACTAGTGAAATTGCTCCGCCAGCAGGATTCCAATACATGAATTCTCCGGCTGTTGGTCTATAAGGATTGTCAAATCTTGTAAATTCACATGTTATAGTTACAAAGAGCGGATATTTATTTTTGTTGTTTAGATTTTGGGCATCAACTTTTTCAAAAATACGTTCTTTCGCAAGTCCATCTTCACCGCCATGGCCGAAATAATTAAATACTAAAGCGCCTTGTTCAATTTCAGAAACAAAATCTTGACGTGCTTTTGGATAACGATTTCCTCCAGCAGAAGCTTCTTGAACATATGAATCAGTATGAATTTTTTTGACATTTACAAATGGTTTTTGAGCTGTAATATCATCACCAAGTCGGTCAATTCCAGCTTGTAATTGTGCTTCCCAAGCAATATCAACGTCATCAGAAATCAAGACAAAATTATTTCTCCATTTTCCATAGGAATCAATACTGTGGTAATCGATCACTTTGGTTACCATTTGCGCGGCCTGAGTAGGGTTGTTTACAAGCATTCGTCCAACAGCAAGTTCCATATCATCTGTTGTGGCGCCTGTCATTCTTCCTTCGTTATCACTAAGAAGTACATAAAAATCATCGCTCATAATTGATGAACTCAAATTAAAACTTTCAAGGGCATGATAAATAGGAACAACGTTTGTGTTGTTTGGTATTCTATTTTTAAAATCAAAAGATGCGTCTCCAAATAAGTTTAAATATTTTAACCTTTTTGTAGGAATCGAACCATTGTTGTAAATGTATTTTACAAAATTTCGAATGGCTCCAATATCTTGTTTTCCAGAAGAAAATTCTTGATAGATATTTTCAAGATTTATAACTTTTACATTCAGTTGCGAATAATTTCTATGAAAATCAGCCAATCTTTCTGCTTGAGAATTTAAGGCAGCCGGAGTCACAATTAAATAATCAACGTCTTGAAAAGAACCTTGAGCATTTTTAAAAATTGTTCCTTTTAAATTTTGATTGGCGATTCTTGACTGTGATTCTTTTGCAGGAGAATAATAATTAGTAGGATCAATGGCAATATATTTTCTGATTTCTCCTAAATAGGCTTTAAAAGAAAATTGTGAAGCACCGTTGTTCTCCACTTTTGATACATTATATATATCTGTAATATCCCAAACTTGGTTAATACCAGTTGCAGTTGAAATTTGATATTGAGCAATTCCTGTTGTCGTTTCGGCCGCATTGTATTGAAAGCGAAACTGTCTGCCATATCCTGCCAAATTTCTCTTTGCTTTTAAAATAATATAATCAAGATAAGCATTAGCGCTAGGAACGCCGTTGTTGTTATAAGTTAATTTTATATTTACATTTTCAGTGCCAGAGAAGCTTCCGGTAAGGCTTGACAAACGGGCTTGGTCAGAGCCAAAAGGAGCTAATGCGCCAAAGTTAAAAGTGCCTAAGGTTTCATTGTTAGCATCCACTTTCATATTTGTAATTGCATAAGCAGCAGCTGCTGCTGTGACATCAAACTGAATTTGTGATGAAGGAACAATGTTTGGAAATTGAAATTCGAAAGTCTGCTCTTCTTCAAGATTGAAAGCTTCACCAAACCATCTTCTGCCTAATCTTGCTATATTAGTTTTGTCCACTTCATGATATTGATAATCGTCAAATGTTGTAATGTTTAAAGTAGGGTTGCCAGCTATAGCTGGCATTTGAGAAATTCTTTTTCCAGTGTTTCCTTGTCCGGTTACATAATAATAAGAGCGATCAGCGTATAAATTGCTGTGAGTTTGACTTTCTGGGTTCCAATTGTCAACGCCTTCGGCATAAAATAAAATGTAATCGTCTCTGTCAAAAGAGCCGTCATTTTCTCCAATAAGCGTAATCGCATTTTCTGTCAAGTCAGAAGGATAAAATGTGCTGTTTAAAAGAGGCAGCATTCGTCCTCCGTTGCCAAAAATTTTTATAGTTCTTGGGTCATAACCACTTGCATTCATGCCAAGACTTTCTAAAAAACTTCGTGATATTTTGTAAACACCTGATTTTTCTACATAGAATCGAAACCATTCTCCAGAACTTAAAACCGAATTTAAAATTTCATTAGAATTGAACGTTATATTTTCGCTTCTTTGGTTACTGCTCAAAGAATAGTTGTAAGAAAAAGATTTTACTCTTTGAAATCCAGTGCCATTTTTTATTATAGGAGAAAAAGAAATAACTGCTTTTTGGTTCTCCGGATTATTCATGTTTTTGAAAGTTGCTTGAATTGAATTCGGAATTGCGCTCACAGAAAGTTCTCCTAATGTTGATTGCGGGATGGTTTCGTAAATGATATTTGTAATTTTTAAACTCTTTTCATCAGCAAAGCCAGCTACAGGAATTTTAAGACGGAAGAAAATAGCATTAGAATTATAATCATAATAGAAGCTTGGAGATTTAAAAACTGGAATGTTAATTAACATACTTTCAGAAGAAATTCCTGAGATGTCATTCCATTCAATAGTAATATTTTCTGTTTGCTGGGCAAAAGAAATGCCGGAAACCAGCAGAAGGAAAAGTAGAATTGTCTTTTTCATTAATTTGAATAACGCTTGTAGTGCTTAATTATTACGAAAATCAAAAATAATTTTTTTAACTTAATATTAAGTGCAATAATTGCATTAATTTTACGTTCTCAAAACAAGGCATTAACAAAAATTTAGAATTTTATTATTATTTTAAGATTTGATGTTGCAGTTTAACGGTTAATTATTATATTGCGGCTCGAAATTTATTACCTACTGAAAGTATGAAAGTAAACAAAATTATGGCTTTGAGGCTAATGCTAACGTTGGCATTGGTTGTGGGTGTTACTAGTTGTAGTAAGAACTCCAGCTCAAAAAATGCATCCTCTGCCACTGGCTGGAAGATCAATGACAAGAAAGGCGGATTTCAGTACAACTCCAAATTCAAGAAGCAAGAAACTGCTCCAGGATTGGTTTTGGTTGAAGGCGGAACATTCACAATGGGGAAAGTTCAAGATGATGTGATGCACGATTGGAATAATACTCCAAATCAGCAACACGTTCAGTCTTTCTATATGGATGAGACCGAAGTTACCAATATCATGTATATGGAATACCTTGACTGGTTAAAAAGAGTTTTTGATCCAGAAGATGAAAATTATAAAAACATCTATGACGGTGCTCTTCCTGATACATTAGTTTGGAGAAATAGATTAGGTTATAACGAAACTATGACTGAAAACTATTTAAGACATCCTGCTTATGCAAACTATCCTGTGGTTGGTGTAAACTGGATTCAAGCAGTTGAATTCAGCAAATGGAGAACAGACCGTGTAAACGAGAATGTTCTTGAAAGAGAAGGGTATCTTAAAAGAGATGCTAAAGTTGCAGATGCAAAAGGGGATAACACTTTTAGTACAGGTACATATTTGGCGGCTCCAACAAAAACTTATGGAGGTAATGAAGAGATTGTCCTAAAAGGGCAAAGAGGAAAATTAGCAGCTAAAGAAGATGCTAAAAATGTATATGCTCAAAGAACTTCAGGTATCATACTTCCTGAATACAGACTTCCAACAGAAGCCGAGTGGGAATATGCAGCAGCAGCTGATGTAGGTAACAGAGAGTACAATATTTACAGAGGTCAGAAAAAATACCCTTGGAAAGGAAACTATACTCGTTCTGGGAAAAGAAAATTCAGAGGCGATCAATTGGCTAACTTCAAACAAGGAAAAGGAGATTATGGTGGTATCGCAGGATGGTCTGATGATGGTGCTGATATCACAAACGTAGTAAAATATTATCCGCCAAATGATTTTGGATTGTATGATATGGCAGGTAACGTTGCAGAATGGGTTGCCGATGTTTACAGACCTATTGTTGATGATGAAGCAAATGACTTCAACTATTACAGAGGTAACGTTTACATGAAAAATAAAATTGGCGAAGACGGAAAAGCTGAAATTGTAACAGGTGAAAATATCGCTTATGACACACTTGCAAATGGAAAAATCATTGCTAGAAATATGCCAGGGCAAATCGCTCAAGTTCCTGTGGATGAAAAAGAAACTTATTTAAGACAAAACTTTGATAAGTCGAATAATATCAACTATAGAGATGGTGACAAACAATCGACAAGATATTTTGACTTCGGAAGTTCTGAAGAAGGAGAAGGAAAAGTTGATGATGCAAAAAGAATGTATGATTCTCCAAAACATAATGTTACTACAGATAGTCTTGGTAACATGGTGAGAAAATTTGACAAATCTTCAAAAAGAACTACTTTAGTAGATGACAACGTTAGAGTTTACAAAGGTGGGTCTTGGAGAGATAGAGCATATTGGTTAGATCCAGCTCAAAGAAGATACTTCCCGCAAGATATGGCAACTGACTACATCGGATTTAGATGTGCGATGTCAAGAGTTGGTCCAAAATCTGACGGAAAGAAAAAAGCAAGAAATTAATTTTCAGTAAATAATTCCACAAAAGCCCTTTAATTAGGGCTTTTGTTTTATAAAACAGTTTCTAAAATGGAAATTAAAAACATTCATGATTTATTTTTAAAATGTAGTTCAGTTTCAATTGACACTAGAAAGATTGAAGACAATTCAATGTTTTTTGCAATTAAAGGAGAACGTTTCGATGCCAATACTTTTGCAGAAGAAGCCTTAAATAAAGGAGCTTCATTTGTCGTTATTGATAACAAAGATTATTACATAGATAGTAGAACAATTCTGGTAGAAAATACTTTAGAAACTTTACAACAGCTTTCAAAATTTCATAGAAAAGATCTAAAAATTCCAATTATTGCTTTAACCGGAAGCAATGGGAAAACAACTACAAAGGAATTGATCAACGTAGTTTTGTCAAAAAAATATAGTACAAAAGCAACAATCGGGAATCTTAACAATCATATCGGTGTTCCTTTGACTTTACTATCATTTGATTCTAAGACAGAAATCGGAATTGTAGAAATGGGTGCAAACCACCAAAAAGAAATTGAATTTTTGTGTGATATAGCCCAGCCTGATTTTGGATATATTACTAATTTCGGAAAAGCACATCTCGAGGGTTTTGGTGGAACTGAAGGCGTAATTAAAGGAAAAAGTGAAATGTATAAATTCCTTTCTGAAAATAATAAATTTGTTTTTGTTAACCTTGATGACGCAATTCAAAAGGAGAAAACTGGCAGTAATCTGAGAATCACTTTTAGCCAAACTGATAAAAATGCTTCTGTTTTTATCAATTCAATTACCGCAAATCCGTTTGCAGAAATTAATTATAATGGAATAAAAGTAAAATCAAATTTGATCGGTTTGTACAATGCAAACAATATAAATGCGGCAATTGCCATCGGAAGATATTTTAAGGTTTCTGATGGAGAAATCAAAGAAGCAATCGAAAGTTATATTCCAGAGAATAATCGCTCGCAAATGCTTGTCAAAGATTCAAATGAAATTATTTTGGACGCCTACAATGCAAATCCGAGCAGCATGGAAGTGGCAATTAAAAATTTCCTGCAATTAGATAAGCAAAATAAAGTGGCCATTTTAGGAGATATGTTTGAATTAGGAGAGGAAAGTCTTCAAGAACACAAACATATAATTGCCTTGTTGAAAAATGAACCTGCAGTTAAAACATATTTTATAGGCAACCATTTTTATGCCAATAAAATTGATAGTGAATTCTTGTTTTTCTTTGAAAATTTTGAAAATTTTGCTGAGAAATTGAAAGAAGAAAAACTAGAAAACAAAATGATTCTAATAAAAGGTTCCAGAGGAATGGCTTTAGAAAGAGCATTAGAATTGCTGTAAATAAACCAATTCAAAGCTTTTTATAAATACTATATTTTAAAAACCTCCGTTATACTTTTAAAACTAAATAAAAAACTTATTTTTGTCTGTGGCAAGAAAATTGCTTTAGGTTTTAATAATTAATTTCTCAACTATATTTATGATATTTTCAACCATTTTATTGCAGGCTGATACTATTGCAAAAGCTTCGACTGACACAATTATCGAAGGAGTAGCGACTACTGAAGAGATGAATCTTTTTAGTTTTTTGATGAAGGGAGGAGCCTTTTTAATTCCAATTGTCATCCTTCTTTTTTATACAGTCTATCTTATTTTTGAAAGATATCTTACTATTAAAAAAGCAGTCAAATTAGATTCCCATCTAATAAAAGATATTGCTGTTCAATTGAATTCTGGTAATATCAACGCCGCTGTTTCGTTGGCAGAAAGATCAAATACTTCCTATGGAAATATTTTACGAGAAGGAATTTTGACTATCGGAAGACCAATTTCTGAAATTGAATCTAACATGGAAAGAGCTGCCAATATTGAAATTGGTGAAATGGAAAAAAGAATGGGACATTTAGGACTTATTGCTGGTATTGCGCCAACATTAGGTTTCGTTGGAACAATTGCCGGAGTTATCAAGATTTTCTATAGTATTTCTCAAACAGAAGATATTAGTATCGGAAATATTTCTGGTGGTTTGTATGAAAAAATGATCAGTAGTGGATCTGGACTTGTAGTGGGAATTATTGCGTATGCAGCTTACCATTTATTCAACGGAATGATTGATAATTTCTCATTAAACGTGCAAAAGCAGATTTTAGAATTTGTAACTATAATTCAAAGACCAAACGATGGGGTTAAAACGAAATAGAAGATTTCACGCGGAAGTTGCAACTTCTTCCCTAAGTGATATTATGTTCTTTTTGCTGTTGTTTTTCCTAATCATATCAACACTGGCGAATCCGAACGTAATCAAGATGACGTTGCCTAAGACGCAACAAAATGATAAGACGAACAAACAACATATTACTTTGTCGGTTTCTGAAGAGAAGCAATATTTTATTGACAAGCAAAATGTTTCATTTGAAGAACTAGAAGCATCTTTATTAGCTAAAATGGGCGATGCTAAAGATCAAACAGTGATTGTAAGAATTCCATATAACTTGCAGGTTCAAGATTTAGTAGATTTGCTTCAAATTGGCGTAAAGAATAATTTAAAGTTTGTAATCGCAACTGATAAAAAATAAATTTTTACATAAAAAACGCTCCACACAATTGGAGCGTTTTTTATGTAAAATATTAGAATGTACAAGCACAATTGCTGACGCCTTGAAAAATATCTAAGCCAAGCGTAATCATGTGTGTTCCGCTGTTGTAAGCTAGCAATTCATTTGTTGTAAGCTGATAGGAATAAGCGAAATAAAAATTTGACTTTTTGATTCCAGCCATTGGGCCAATGTTAATGGGTTCTAGCATTTGGTCGTTTAAAAAGCGATAACTGATTCCGGCCCAATAATAGTCTTCACTTTCTTTCCATCGAAATTTTAGATTCAAATCTGTTGATGAGCGTCCATCGCTTTGAAAATATTGAACATACGCAGAAGGTTCAATTTCAAAGTCGCTGTTTCTGTTTTCCCTAAAAATATATCCGGTATAAAATTGAAAATTGCGAAGTTTTCCTGGTTCTTTAATGTTGAATTTGTCGAGATTTTTATCCAAAATATTGCTGACATTAATCCCTAAATAAAAGTTTTCTATGCGGTAAAGAGCAGCTACATCAAAATTGTGATTTATAACCGAACGATCATTGTTAACAGCCATGTCAGGAACATTAAAATTCTCAATTTCAAGGCGAAACTGATTTAGATTGTATGAAATTCCCAAAGACAAAAACTGGTCTTGATATTTATCTAGAATCAAATGGTGGGCAAAAGAGAATTTTCCGCCATATTGCCTAGTATTTCCGTTTTTATCATTATAAAGGAATACCCCAATTCCTGAATTATCTGCAATTCTCATGTCAGCGGCTAGAGACTGCATATCTGGCGCGTCTTTAATTCCAACCCATTGTGTGAGTCCGTTCATTCTTATTTTGACATTGTCTCCGATTCCCGCATACGCAGGTGAAATGACAAAAGGATTGTCAGCTAAATATTGAGTAAATGTAGGAATCGATAACTCTTGAGAATACATTGAGGTCATCGTCAAGAAAAATAGTATCAGGAGGTATATTTTTTTCATTTTATGTAAGTTTGGATTTTAATTGAAGCCACGGCTATTTTTTTACCGTGGCCTTATTAATTTTTATCTGTAAATAGTGAAGTTTCCAACGAAATCTCTGTCATCTTCAGGGTTGCCTAATTTGATGAGATACCAATAATCTCCGGTTGGCATTTCGGTTCCGTTATATCTTCCATCCCAAGTCTGGCCTTGTCGCAGCGTTGCCAGCTTTCTTCCATATCTGTCAAAAATATCTGTTGTGATATTTGGATAATTTTCAGTGTGATGTGGTGACCAAGTATCATTTTGGCCATCATCATTTGGAGTTACCACATTCGGAATATCAATATCAACAAAAACTACATTGATAATTTCGTGGGCTTCACAACCACGACTGTCGATTACAGTCACGTTATAAGTACCTGTTTCATAGAATACATAAACATTATTGCTTCCGTTATTGACCCCATTGAAAATATAATTGTATCCTCCAGAGCCTCCAAAAGCAGTTGCGGTGATTTTGTTCATATTGGTTTCTGCAAGCGTTAATCTCAAAGGAGTTGGATTGCTTATCGTAAAACGCACATTATCGGTACAACCTAAAGCATGCAATATTTCTACTGTATAATTTCCGTTTTGAAGATTAGTAAAACTATTTCCTGTTTGTGATATTCCTCCATTTAATGAATAAGTCACGTCATTGGAAACACTTGAATCAACTGTGATTGTGACCAAGTTTCCTTCACAAGTGTACGCAATATTTACAGCAGCCTGAATGTCTATCGGATTATCCAAAACTACTGGAATTGAAACAATACAGCTGTTGGCATCTTTTACATAAATGGTATAAGTTGTTCCTCCGTTTAAATTTTCAAATAAATAATTTCCTCTAATGAAAGGGCCATTAGCACTAAGACTCGTGAAATAAGGAGCTGTTCCTCCAGTCACATTGATTTCAATGGCACCGTTGTCGTCATCTGAGCAGATTTCTTGCAGTACATCAGCGATAATAATTTGAATTGCATCTGGTTCGTTTATAGTCACTTGAGTTTCTGCATAACATCCTAAAGCATCAACAGCTCTAACTGTATAAATTCCTGCTGCGAGATTTTGAAATTGATTGGAAGTCGAAAGAACATAATCTGGTGAAATGCCATATTTGAAACCATTTCTACCGCCACTTGCCATCGCTCTTATGCTTCCAGTGGCTTCTCCGTTGCAACGAACAGGGTTTATTGTGGTATTTATTGTAATTGGAGCTACGGTAATGATGGTAAAAGGAGCAGTCTTTATACAGCCATTTGTATGTTTGACATAAGCGGTGTAAGTTCCTGCTGGTAAATTGTTGAATATATTAGTAGTTCCGTATGTAATTCCGTCCAAAGAATATTGAACATCGTTGATAACAGTTGAACTTACATTAATGACAACAGTAAATCCTGAAATATTATTTTCACAAGAAGGCGTTACAACGGCAGTAGGCTGAATGTTTACTGGAGTCGCCAGATTGGCTACATTAAAAGCGGTAATACATCCGTTAGCATCTTTTACATAAATGACATGAGTTCTGCCACCTGTTAAATTGGTAAATGTAAATTGTCCCGCAACAAAATTCCCAGGATTTTGAGAATTCAAGCTTGTTGAGTAAGGAGCGGAGCCACCGGTTACATAAATTGTTACAGAACCATTACTGTCGCCAGAACAAAGCTGCTCAGTTCTAGCAATTTCAGTTATGGACATCGCATTTGGCTGTATAACATTAATATTTGATATGGTGAATACACATCCGATTGCATCTTTGACTCTTATTTCGTAAGTTCCCGCGGAAAGATTGTTGAAAGTGTTAGCATTTCCATAAACGAAGCTTGGCGAAATTGCATATTGCAAAGCTCTAGTACCGCCGGTTGCATTTACTTCTATTATTCCTGTAGCATTTCCAAAACAAAGCACATTTGCAGTCACATTTGCAGTTGCGCTGATTGGCAGGAGATTGTCAATCGTGAAAGTATCTGTCTGTACGCACCCGTTGGTGTGTTTTACATAAACAGTATAATTTCCTGGGGCAAGATTGGTAAAAGTATTCGTAGAAACGTAATTGATATTGTCTAAAGAATATTGTACTTGTCCAGAAACTGGCGCATAAACGGCTACAGTTGTAACATTCCCTGGAATATTTCCGGTACAGTTGTAGGCAACAGTAGCATCCGGCTGAATAGTTACTCCTGGCAATATTGCAAATACCCGTGGCGTGATTTCACATCCGTTAGCATCTTTTACATAAATTGTATGATTTCCGTCAGCAAGATTTTGGTAGACAAACAAATCCTGGGTGAAATCTGCTGCATTGTTAGAATCAAGGCTTGTGAAATAAGGAGCTGTTCCTCCTGAAGGAGTGATGGTTACGCTTCCGTCGTTATTTCCGAGACAAGTCTCAGAAGTTTGAACTAATGTAGCAGAAAGTGCTTGTGATGGCTGTGTTATACTAATATTTTGAATTGACATTTCACAGCCAATTCCGTCCTTTACTCTGATTTCATAGATTCCAGCGGAAAGATTGCTGAAAGTATTAGCGCTTCCAAAAATGAAGCTTGGCGAAATTGCATATTGCAAAGTTCCTGTACCGCCAGTTGAAATTACTTGTATTTCTCCTGTAGCTTCTCCAAAACAAAGCACATTTGCAGTAATATTTGCTGTTGTAATGATTGGCAATAAGTTGTCAATAGTAAATGGCACCGTTTTCGTACATCCATTCGTATGTTGTACATAAGCGGTGTAATTTCCTGGAGCAAGATTGCTGAAAGTATTTGATGAAGCGTAAGTAACACCATCCAAAGAATATTGAACATCATTCACCACAGCCACATTTACAGAAATTGTTGCGATTGTTCCCGGAATATTGCTATTACAAGTCGGATCCACATTTACTGAAGGAATCACTTCTACCGCTGGATTCAGATATTGTTCTAAAGGCGGATTGATATTACAACCATTCGCATCTCTTACAAAAATTAAGTATAAAACATCGCCGACAAGATTGCTAAAAGTATAATGACTTCCGGTCACAGGAAGATAATTGATGCCGTCAAGGCTCACTTCATAAGTTCCAGTTCCTCCGGTAATATCAATTGAAATTGATCCATCGGCATCATTAATACAAAGTTCTTGCTCGATTAATCCAAAAGTGGCTTCCAAAGGCTGTGGTTCTAAAATTTCAATTTGAAGTTGTTCAAAACAGCCATTTTGATCTTGTACAATAACATCATAAATTCCTGGCGCAAGTCCGGTAAATCGATTCGTTGTAACGAACTGATTTAGATTTGGAGAAATTGCATATTGGATAATTCCTGTGCCTCCAGTTGTTGTGATTTCAATAGTTCCGTTAGTCTCTCCGAAACATAAAACATCTCTTTTTGAATGATTTACAACAAGCTGCTGCGGATTTGAAATCGTAATCGCAGGAGAAGTAGCATTGCAATCGCCACTTACAACTCTGATATAATAATTTCCGGCTGGTAAATTGGTAAAACTTTGCCCAGCTTGAGGTCCTTGTAAAACATTGCTAGCATTGTCAAGCAATTCATAGCTATAATTCCCTAAGCCTCCAGTCGTGTTCGCTGTAATTGTTGCTGTAGATTCACCTGAACAATTGATAGTTGCGCTACTTAAATCTAAATTTAATAATAAAGGAGGAACTGGTTGAATTGTTATTTGGTTGGTCAAAACTGCTTCACATCCGTTGTTGTCTTTTACATAATATTGATAAGTTCCTGGGCCGACATTATAAGTATTAGTGCTTGAATAGATAGTTCCATCAGTACTGAATTGATAAGGAGGCGTTCCTCCTGAACCAGAAATGGTAAGTGAAGCTTGAGTTGTGCAAGTTAAAGTGCTGCTTACAGATAAAAATCCGCGAACAGGCGTTGGTTCTGTAATTGCAATTGTAGTTGTAGCAACGTCGCAATTCCAACCGTCAATTACTGTAATGCTATAAATTCCGGCGCCAATATTTTCAAATTGCGGACTTGATTGCGGTCCGTTGCTTAAAATAATTGTGGTTCCAGCAGTATTATAATAATTTAAAATATATTGATATGAACCTTCGCCACCAGTTACATTTATAGCAGAAATTATTGCATTCGTGTCTCCATTACACAATAAATGTGTGGTTGAGGCATTTATATTTGCTGTAATAAATGCAGGTCTTGTTAAAATAACTGATTCACTAACAATACAGCCACCATTGTCTTTTACTGAAATAGAATAATTTCCAGCTGGCAATGCTGTGAAAATACTGTTTGAAGCATAAGCCTGAACAATTGTTGAAGTTGTAGTATTCGTTAATTGATAGAGATAAGTTCCCCAGCCACCAAAAGCAGAAGCAACAATTTCACCTCGGTCATTGTCACAGGTTACATTTGCTGTAGCATTTGCTGTTAAAGTCAAAGGGGTTGCAGGAGAAGGAATTGTCACCATATTTGAATCTTCTGAACAAAACGGAGTTTCTGTTGCATTGACAGTTACATAAAGATTTCCAGCAGGGAGTCCTGAAATTACAAATGGATTTGCAGCCGTACTGCTATTGCCTGAAGCCATTGTCGTATTAGAAGAATCTTTAACGGTGTAGCTATAATTTCCTGTATATCCACTAACATTTAAAGTAAGAGTTCCGTTACTTTCCCCAAAACAAGTTACTTGTGTAGGATTTGAAGCTGCGACATCCAAAGTGTCAAAAGGAATTATTTGGTAAGGAATGGCAAGCATATAACATCCGGTCACGTTATCGGTCACTTGAAAAGTATAACTTCCTGGAGTCGTCAATTGAAAACTTGCTGTTTGAATTCCAATGCCTGGTGTTATTGAAGGCTGGCTTCCTAAAGGCAATAAATCAAAAGTAAAATCACCTGATCCCCCTGTTACCGAAACTTGTACGGTTTCATCATTTGTGCACGTTATTGCAGTTCCTTGGATAGCTGTAACTGCAGTTAGTTCAGGAAGCGGATTAATCACAACTGGCGTAGTTTGCACGCAGTTATTATTATCTTTTACGGTAACAGTAATATTTTGAATGTTTCCGCTATCATCAATAATAAAAGTATTGGTCGGAAAGAAATTTGTTCCATTAATGCTATAAGTATAAGGCGCAGTTCCAGAAGGATTTCCTGTTAAGTCATTTTCAACAACTACAGTAATTACAGCAGTTGAAACCGTATTAGTTGCATCACAAGCGAAATCTGTTGCCGATGCGTTGATAGTCAATAAAGAAGGTTCTTTGACAATTACAATTTCTGTGTCGCTACAATTTTTGGCAGAAGTTACTGTAATAGTATAACTTCCAGCTGGCAATCCTGTGAATTGAGGATTGCTTTGTGTTATAGTAGGATCAACTCCATTAGAAGCTGTAAAAGTATAGGGAACATTGTTATTAGAAGCAGGAAGTGTTATCGAAATTGTTCCATCGTTTCCGCTATTGCAGCTCACATCTTCTGAAGTTACAGTAAAAATAACTGGAGTTGGAATTTCTAAAGAAATAGCAGCATCGGCAGTACAATTTGAATCAGTATCATGAATGACCACTATATAATTACCTGAACCTAAACCGGTGAAATTGTTTGCCGCTTGCGGGATAGCAATTGTATTTCCGATGTTATCTTGCAATTCATATTCATAGTTTCCAGAACCGCCAAAAGCAGTTACAATAATTTCTCCATCATTATTCGTGCAACTTGGCTGTGTTGAAGCAATCGGAGTCAAATCAATTGGTGCAAATATTTCTACAGAGACTTGATTTCCACAGCCATTAGCATCTTTTATTTCGATGGTATAAACTCCAGATGCAAGATTGGAATAAGTAAAAGAAGCTGCTGTTTGATTTTGGAAAGCGCCTCCGTTGAAACTATAAGAATAGGGAGCAATTCCGGATAAAGTTTGGTTTACTTGAATTGTGAAATTTCCTTGTGTTGTGTTGCATTGATTGCTGACAAAAGCTGTAATCGCTGGCGTTTGATCGGTTGGTAAAATAATAGCATCAGATTGAATACAATTATTAGCATCTTTGATATAGACTGTATAATTTCCGCCTTCAGTATTGAAAACATTTGCAATGTTTCCTGTCCAAGTAGCTGCTGTTGGTGCAGGACTTCCTGTTGTCACTAATTGATACTCATATGGAGGTGTTCCAAACTGTCCAATTGCTGTAATTTGCCCAGCATTTGTCTTACAATTATCATTTTTAGTAGCTTCTACGGTTACGGCTAATAAATTAGTTGACTGAGAAATTGAAAATTGTGATGAAGCATTCGTACATCCTGCAAAAGGGCCTCCGATTTCATTGAACAAAATATAGTAATTTCCAGGGGGAAGTAAGCCAAAATTAGAAATGGTTACAGAAGGTCCGGTTAAGCCAGTACTGCTTCCTGAAAATCCTGTAGATATATTGGATTGAGCATTGAATATTTCATAATTTACGCCAGTACCGCTATAATTGCTGAAAGTAAAACTAACATTTCCATTGGCGCTTCCTGTACAAGAAACATTGCTTACAACATTCAGTACTGAAGTCAAATTAGAAGGCGAATCAATTGGAAGACTCGCAGATTTTAGATAATAGCAATCTGTAGTGGAATCATAAACGACAAAGGTATACGTCACACCCGGAATCAATCCGGTGAAAGTAGAAGTCAGTGGCGTTCCAGAATCTGCATTTTGATAGGCAGTTGAATAAGGAGGTGTATTTGTCTCTAAAATAGCAAACTGATAGGTGCCACTTGTTACGGCAGCGCTCACAGTTAAAACTGCAGTTCCACCGTCTGCACAATTTGCGGTCGTCGCACTGACGTCAATAGTAAGATCGTCAGGAGGCGAAGCAATAATTATATTTCTAGTTGCAACCGAACATCCGTTAGCGTCTATAACATCTACCTGATAAATTCCGAATTGAAGGATTTGAAACGAATGATCTTCACCAGAAGTGGCATTGTAAGTAGCAAAGAAACCAAAATTATTGCTTACATTATAACTGAATCCTGGTGTGCCACCGCTTACATTTTCTACAATAACTTCTCCAAAAGATGTTCCACCCGGATTATTACAAGTAATATCTACAGTAGAAATTGAATAAGTAATCGCATCGGGTTCTCCCAAAATGATTGTTGCTGTGTCGGTACAAGAATTACTGTCAGTGATTTTTATAGCATAATTTCCTGCAGGAAGCCCTGATGTCTGTGAGCCATAATTAGTTCCCGTAGTTGTGTTTATTACTGAAATTGCTATTGGTGCCGTTCCAACATTTGTGTTAATTATAATTGAAATTGCGCCACTATTATCACCATGGCATAAAATATTTCGAGTTTGTGTTATCGAAGTTATTTCAGGAGGCGTAATCGGTGTAATCGTGATAATATTCGTCTGGATAATACATCCTACGCTGTCTGTAATTTGAAATTGGTAAGTTCCGGCAATTGCAGTTGTATGAGAAATCGTAGTTCCGGTTACTGCGGAAGATGTTCCATAAGCACTGCCGTTAAAAGCTGTTTTAAAAGTATAAGGAGCTTGACCGCCGATGATTGCTACTTCAATTACAGCATTAGGTGTAGTGGTGCAATCTAGATTTTTATCTAAAACTGCTGTTGCAGTTAACTGTTGGCCTATGATTTGTGAAACGGTATCTGTGCAATTATTCGCATCAGTTACAATAATTGTATAAGTTCCCGGAGTTAAATTGCTGAAAACATTTGAAGCTTGACCTGCAGCGCCATTTATGCTGTAAGAATAAGGAAATAGTCCTCCGATTACATCAATTGTTAAGGATGCTCCGTTTGTTGTGTCGTAGCAAATATCAGAAGTTGTAGCAATTGTTGCTTCAGGATTTGTTGGGATGCTTAAGATAAATGCTTGCGTTAGGGTACAATTATTTGCATCTTTTACAGAAATCGCATAACTTCCCGGTAAGCTTAAATTAGAAAATATAGCGCTAGATTGTGGCCCGACAATTGTTCCATTTGGTAATAATAACTGGTATTGATAATTTCCCCATCCGCCATTTGCTGTTGCGGTTACACTTCCTGTAGCGTTACATTTAATTGCAGTTACATCAGTTGACAGGCTTAAAGCAATTGCTGGCCCGGCGATTGTTACTGTTGCCGTGTCAGTACAGTTTGTCGTATTATCAGTTACAGTAATAGTATATATTCCTTGCAGAAGATTATTTAGTAAAATCGTTGCGTTTGTTGCATTTGTTCCAGAAGATATTATAGTTCCTGAATCATTTGCAATTGCGAAGTCATACGTAGAAACGAAATTACTTACTGTGTAATTTAAAGTTCCGTTTGATTCGCCAAAACAAATTACATTGCTAATCGTCTGACCTGTTACATGAATTGGTAAAACGGCATTAATTGTGTAATTTTTTTCATAAAAACATCCATTGCTGTCTGTTATTTTAAAAGTATAAGTTCCGGCAGACAAGCTAGAAAATACAGGGTCTGTGCCATTGTTTATTGCCGAAGCCAGCGGTGCTGTAATTGAATAATTCAATGGGGCAGTACCACCAGTAGAAGTTAAAGTAACATTAGATGTCAATAAAGGACATGTGAGTGGAGAACCAACAAACTGTATATTTGTTGGTGGCGTTAATGTGTTAAACGTAATTGCATTTGTGCTAAAAATACATTCATTGGCATCCTTAATTTTTATGGTATAAGTGCCGGCTGTTAAGTTGCTGAAAGAGGTTGCGCTTCCAAAATTAATTCCGTCAATACTATACTGATAAGTAGTTGTTCCTCCAGTTACTGAGCCTGGATTGATGCTGATTGTTCCTCCAGAAGTAATGCAGTTGTAAGGCTGCGTCGCACTTGCCGTTCCTGTTAAAGCGTTTGGTTGCGTAAGTGTAAAATTTGTAGGGAAACGGCATGAAGCCAAAGCACTCGTCTGAATTAAATTGACGGTATAATTTCCAGGAGCAAGATTGTTGAAAATGCCCGAAGAATTTGTGCTGACAACTGTTCCGATTGCGTCTAGCAATTCATAGGAAACGCCAAATCCATTACTGTTAGTTACAGTATAGTTAATGCTTCCATCGTTTGCTCCAAAGCAACTTATGTTTTCAAAACTTGTAGTGTAAGCAATATCAGGAATATTTCCGATTGTAACCGGATTTGATAAAGCCGTACAGTTGTTATTATCCACCATTATAAAAACGTAGGTTCCTTCTTGTCCAGGTATAAATTCAAATGGATTTACATCTGTATAGTCACCTGCGGATGGATTTAACAGATTTGCATTATGGCTATAAATAGCATAAACATAAGGAGCTTCTCCGCCTTCTGGTGTAAGCTGAACAAATCCTGAAATACATGAAATGTTTTGAGAAACCGTTGCAGTAAGACTCAGATTGCTGTTATCTAGAATTGTTGCATTTTCTGTGAAAGTACAGCCGTCTTCTGTTGTAACAGTAATAGTATATATTCCTGGATTTAAACCTGTAAAAGTATAATCATTATCAATCAATGGACCGTGTGTATCAGTACTTGCTCCTGAAATTGAAAAAGTATACTGTGGGCCAACATTAAGTGCCTGAACTCTAATGCTGCCAAAACCATTGCAGAAAGTATTTCTTGTGATAATATTTACGTCCAAATCCAAATCAGAAACACCAATGTTTGGTATTGTAAAAACACAGCCGTCAGTAACGCCTTGTTGTCTGATATAAATTAAATAAGATCCTGCTTGCGCAATTGGAAATATCGGGCTGTTTTGATACCCCGCCAAAACGGTATTGGTATTTTGATCAACAAGCTGAAATTCATACGTAGAAGGAACATTGGTAACCGTAATTTTTCCAGGTGTGTTGCAGGTAATGTTTTGAACAGTATGATGCGCATCTAAAAGGTTGGTATAGACATTAAAATAATATCTGTTGAAACATCCATTTTGATAATTGATCACCACTCGATATTGGCCTGCAAGCGTTGCATTAAAATTTGTTCCTATACCGACTTGGCTCCAAGAACACAGCTGATTTTTATTGGCGCAGTCATCAATTCCAACAGCAGGACAGCTGGCTTCATTCAATTTTTCCCAAATAATGCTTGTTGCATCTGTAATATTTGTTTGAATTAACTGACTGTCGTTTAAGCCGCATAAAAATATTTTCGGCAATTCTTCGCCATTATTTGGGCAAATTCCAATTTCGTCAGCATAAGGAAGTACCGGATTGGTTTGATTGCTTCCAAACAATGTAACGTTAATATATTCAGTAATTCCAATACATGGAGGCGTAGGTGTGTTGATGACATAATAATTTCCCGGCGCACTAACTGTTATACTCTGAGAGGTTCCGATTATAGCACCACTTGAATTGTGCCATTCATAGGAAGCATAGCCATTTCCAGCTGTAAGAACAATTGAAGCTCCACAAAGAATTTCATTTCTTAAAAAGGCACATTCATCAATATCTACAAGAAAATTTGCTGGACCTTGAATTCCCAAACCGCAAGAATCTACTCCTGCAAAACTCGGGTCGTCAGAAATAACGCTATTGTTTAAAACACCATTATAAGTCGTATAAGCCAAATTTTGTATGATATTCGAACATGCATCGGTCAATTCACTGCACGTATTTACTACTTGAACACGAATTTTGATGGTATACGAAGGATCGCCAATTTCTACTAAATTTGGAGGAAGAGAAAATAATATTTGTCGCGTTATCGGATTGTAGACATAAGTAACTCCAGGCGCACCGCTTAAATCTACCGAATTAAAAAAAGTATTGACAGGAAGTATGTCTCTGATTGTTAGATTTGTTGCGTCGTCATTTCCAATATTTTGAAAGTTGATTACATAATCTAAAACTTGGCCTAAATTCACATCTGCACCGCCAATATCTGCACCACTGATATCTCTTACGTTTTTAACTAATTTTATTTGTGGCTCAATAATTTCTACTGCAAACGACGTCAAAAAAGCGCCATATCCGTCACCAGACGTAATTAGTTTTAAAGTTGCACCGGTTTCATTATTTGGGATAATCCCGTTTTGAGGATTTGAAAGCGGAATCATATCTAAATCTAATCCAAGCGTATTTGTTCCATTCGGAATTCTATTTAAAACTTGTGCGCCATTATCGGATATAGTTGAATTAAAAAAGTTATCAGCCGGATTCAGAGCATTGAAAACATTTGTGAAAACAGTATTCGAATTGGCTTTAATTTGTAAACGGTCATTTGTGAGTCCTTTATCACCTTCTAAAGCGGCGACGCCTAATTTTGCGCGTACTGGAAATGGAGGAGGAAGCGTTACAAAACCATTAATGTCAATGTTTGCAGAAAAATTGTTGGCAACTCCAGCATAACCGTCAAATGTGGAAATAAATTTTCCGGGCATTGTTGGATTTTCATAAATAATAACCATTACCCAACCAGCAGAACTGGCACCTTCTCGTCTTCCTTTTGCAGCTCTTAGATTTGCTAAAGTGTAGCTTCCATTAGGATTGGCGAGCGTTCGAACTAAGCTAGTTACGTTTTTATAACATATGATTGGGGAATCTTTAAAAGAGTTTGAAATATTTGTGGCATTATAACCATCAAATATGATCGCATCTTCTTCACCTGCAGCATCAGCATTGTTGTCAGCAGTTAAGTTTATATAATTCCCACCCGGAAGCTTAAACTTTACTTGGTTCCAGTCATTAAACCGAGGGGTTCCCTGCCATTGACTGTTAGAATTTGTACTTCTTTCATAAGGATAAGTAGATGCCCAATATAGGCCAGCATATGCTACTTTTGAACATGAACTTGTCAAAGCAAGACTTGCGCTACTAGAACTGAAAGTACTCGGGTCACCGTCAATATCAATATATTCCATATTGAGAGCGTTGTTGTCTGCAGTACCGTTGTAAGGTGTGTTGGCTTGTGACGGATTATTGACATCTGCTCCGTTCAAGATATTGTTTCCAACATAGACGATATCACCTTTAATTCTCAAACTTCCGTTGGGAAGCCTAGGAGTAAACGGAACCGGAACCTGTGCCTGTGCTGCAAAGCAGCTTAGTAAAAAATAACCGAGTAGGGCGATTATTTTTAAGTTGTTGCGATTTAGGGGGTTGTGCATTGTTTTTGTGTTTGTTGTGTGTTTCCTATTTAATTCTTGTTTTTAATTAGTATTAATACTCATAATCCAAACTGTATCATAGTAAGAATTTCCAACATTTGAATAGTAAGAGATGAGTGCATCTTTCCATAAAATATGCTTGCTGAGGTAAACATATCTGAATCCATTTATCGGATTATCGATATAACCTGCATCAATGCCTTTTGCCTTCATTTTGTCAATGAATTTTTCGGCATTTATTTCGTCAGAAAAAACATTGGCAATGATATAATGACCAGGTTCTACATTTTCAAAAGAAAATTTATTTCCCTTTTTTGGAGATTGTTTTGGAGATTTCGCCCCTTTTGAATAAAGTGCTTTTATCTCTTGATCTATCTTTGATTCTGCCTCTTTTTTTGCCTGTTCTTCTGTTATAATTTCTTTGACTTTTTCTATTTTTTCTTGTTGTATTCTTTCTTCTTTTGCCGCATTTTCTCTTTTAGCATATTCCATCAAATTTTTTACCTTTTCATCAAATTCTGCTTTTCGAATAACTGATAATGAATCTTCTTTTGCTAATAAATCTAGAAGATGCATATGGGTTTCATCAAGCAGATTTCTTAATTTTTCAATTTCAAGATCTCTGTCGAAATCAGGCTTTTTTATTGTGTTTCCTAAAAGCGTGTCGGACGCGTTTTCTTCCAAAATTTTGACAGGTAATTCAGCTTTGTCTTTGAAAGAAAAGGCGATGGTAATTTCATGCGTAGCTCCTAAATTTGATAAGCCATCCTTTATGCCTTTTTCATAAGTGTAGCCAAGGGAAAGTCTTTTTGTAAAATAAAATCCTATGCCAGCACCAAGTCCATAAAAATCATCCATTCCGGCTTGTAACCATCCGATTTTTGGAAAATCAAATAGCATTGAGCCATTTAAATTCAAATCGTTTTCATTTTTCTTTGCTCGCATTGCAAGCCTTACATTTGTGCCTTCTAATAAATTTTTAAATCGAATTGGCTGAGAATACATCAGATGTGCCGTATATGATTTTTCAGAATATTCCTTTGCCATTTTACTGGACTTAAAATCATAATCTATCAAATTTTCTGCATATACGCCAAAATCAAACTTGCCATAGCTTACATTAAAACCTGGATTAATGCTCAAAAGTGAATTGTTTTGCATTGAAAGAAGCGCTGGGTCTGGCTCTTCAGTAACGCTTCTGTTTCTGTCAATCCCACTGTTGTAATAAGCTAAATTGAATCCGAGTGTCAGGTTTATTTTTTCTGCTATTTTTACATTATAGGAAAAGTTAGCTATGCCTCCAAAGCTTACAATTATTCCTAAATTTTGCTGATAAAGTCCGATTCCAAGGCCTGATCTTTCAGAAAATTTTCCAGAATAGGAAGCCATGTATACTTTTGGAGAATCATCAAACTGAACCCATTGATTTCGATGATATAACGAGATATAAGTGTTGTCTTCCCTTACAAAAGAAAAAGCAGGATTTTGTAAAAAACGATTGTATTTTAAATTATTTTGGTACGGAATATTGAAAGTTACAACAGGAGCATCCTGTGCATTTACAGAAGTAAAAGCAGATAAAAGCAGAAAAATAAGTAGGGAATAGTAGTTTTTCTCCATGTTATTTCACGATTGTTATTGAGCCTCTTTTTGTAATCTTTCCCTCTTCCATTATTGTGTAATAGTATACCGGATTTTTTAATGAATAATTAAAATTGCTTTCCGGCCAGCTATTCGAATAAGAAGTTGTTTTCAAAACTATTGCTCCGTCAGGACCATAGATTATGATTTCAACATTACTATTATTTAAATATTTTGAAGGAAGAGTCCATGTGTCATTTTTACCGTCAAGGTTTGGTGTTACTACGTTTGGAATCGCCATCGTGTTATTTTCCGTCAGCATAACTATAAATTCTCTCGTGGTTTCGCAATTTCCAACAAAAGCTTTGACGGTATAAATTCCCGCCTCTGAAACTTCAAGAGAAGTGCCAGTTGAGATTTGAATTCCATTTAAATGCCAAATGTAATTTTCTGCGCCAGTTGCTGTAACAATAATCGAATTTCCTTCCATCAAGCTGACTTCGTGGCCTACATTTATTGCAACCGAGCTCATATCAAAAGGAACTATTTCAACAATGTTTGAAGTTAATATGCAATTCTGATGACTTACTGTAAGAAAATAATTTCCCGAACTATTCACAGTAATTGAATTTTCTTCACCAATTATTTCAGGATTTCCAGTTTTATACCATTTGTATGAAAAATCAGCACCTGTAATGTTGCTGGCTATCGTTATTGAAGTGCCTTCCGAACAAAAAATGTCTTCCGTGGCAATAGTAATTTCCGAAGCAAATCCAATATTTATGGTTATGAAATTTGAAATAACGGTTTCAAAATTAGGAATGGAAACCCTCAGTTGATAAACGCCACTAGCTTCATAGTTGTCTAAGGCAAGAAAAAGAGAATTTGCTCCAAACACCGCAATATCATTTTTATACCATTGATAATTATAATTATTAGCGTTGTTTAACAAATTAATTGTGCCACCTGAACTAATTGCATTAAACACCGAAATGACGAGTGAAGCATTCAAGTTCACACATTCTTGAAAACCAGAATTTGTAGCAATTTCAATTTCAATTCTTGAAGGGTAGCTTAATGTAAAAATGATTTCCTTTGCCATTTCGCAACCTTGAGTCTGTGTTACTACAACTTTATATTCTCCGTCTAAAGTTGCGACAATTGAAGCTGTTTCTGCTATCAAAATAGAATTTCTATACCACTTAAAAGTTGGCGAAACAGCGTCTGTAGTAACTGAAAGTGCTTTTGTTTCACCCGGAATTATAATATCTGTTAATAAATTATTTGCTGTGAGCGTAAAATCATCTTCAAGAATAATAACCGTGTTCGATGTAAAAATACAGGAGCCATTAGTGACTTTTAAGTAATAGCTTCCTGCTTGATTTATTGAAAAAATCGGACTGTTTCCTGAGCCAACCTGTATGTCATTTCGAAACCAATTATACAAATAAGAATTATTTATGTAATTACTTGAAAGTATAACTTGTGGATTTTCAATGCATAGTTGTCCGTTTGCTGAAATAATAAGTGGCTCGCTGTCAATTAAATTTACATTAATTGCATTTGAAATTATCGGAGCAAAATCTGGTAAAGTAACGCGCAAAGTATAGCTTCCATTTTCAGTTTCACTCATAATGGCAAGTGTTGGTGAAGTAGCGTTTTGTATTGCTATATTGTTTTTAAGCCATTGATAACCATAATTTTGTGTTTGATTTTCTGTAAGTGTAATGATTCCGGATGGTGTTGTGGCTGTAAAATCTGTAATATCCAAGGTAATGGAATGGCTTGTGCATTGCTCATAATCTGAATTTACTCCAATTGTAATGTCAAATTGCGTAGGATAATTTAAGGTGAAAATTTTCTCTGCAGTTGCAGTACAGCCTTGGGTTTGCGTAATAATTACTTTGTATTGTCCATTTTGAGATACGGAAATACTATTTTGGTTTTGGCCAGAAATTGGCAATCCATTTCTATACCAAGCAAATTGTGGCTGAACAGCATTTGTTGAAACAGAAATAATTTTCTGCTCTCCTGGCAAAATAATATCAAAATCTGGATTCGTGCTTGTTACTGCAATTGAGGCAATTCCTAAAGCGATTGTATTAGATTGTTTTTCGCATTGGCCGTTTCTTGCAATTACATAATAATCTCCTTCCAAACTTGCCATATAAGTACTCGAAGTTGCATTTAAAATAGCATCACCATTTTTATACCACTGATATTGATAGCCAACATTTGAAATGTTAGAGGATAACAAAACGGTAGAGTTTTGGCAAAGAATTCCTGAACTGCTTATGATTACATTTTCTAAAGCAAGATTTACAGTGAAAGTATTTGAAGTAATAATTCCGTAATTTGGAATTGTAATTTTTAAAGTATAGTTTCCATTTTGAAGAGCATCTGTAAGAGATAAAGTAGGCGTAGTGGCATTTGCAATAGGCAAATTATTTTTATACCATTGATAATTGTAGTTATAAGTGTTTCCGATTAAATCAATATTTCCATTTGCAGTGATTGCGTTAAATTGGGAAATGGATAAAACGGTAGAAGTTGAGGTGCATGTTTCATATCCAGAAGTTGGTTGCACTGCCAATGTGAAATCGTTTGGATAAGCAAGTGTAGCTGTGCTTTCCTTTACAATATTGCAAGGATTGATTTGCGTAACGGTTACTTTGTAAACTCCATTTTGAGTTGCATTATAGGTTACTTGTGTCGCACCATTTATGATATTATTGTTCCTGTACCATTGAAATTGAGGGCCTTCTGCATCTGTAACGGCAGAAAGAATAATAGTTTCCCCAGGAATAATAGTTTCTTCTGAAGTAATATCTAATGATAAATTGAAGTCAATGAAATCTAACGAAATTGCATTAGACTCAAATTCACATCCACCAGTTGAAATAGTCACGTGATAAATTCCTTCTTGTGAGGCTTCGTAAGTTGGACTATTTGAATTTTCGAGTTCAATATTATTTTTATGCCAAGCATAAGTATAGTTTGTGTTTTGAAGAACACTTGTCAACGTCGTGCTAGTATTTGGACAAATGACGGTCGAATTGTTTTCAGAAATTATAGTAGGATTAAGACCTTCTTGAGCTAAGAACTGTACAATATTTGAGTAAGAATTCATTACGCACGTGCCATAATCTACAATAACATAGTAAGATCCGGCTTGATTGACGACTAATGTCGGTCCGGTTTCTCCAGATATTTCTATAAAATTTTTATACCATTTATAACGAAGATCTGGGTAAAATAGGGGAGAAGCCGCGGTTCCATTATTGTCAATTCGTAGGATGAAATCTTGATTGCCGCACAAATTCACAGTTCCAATATTTCCATTAATTGAAAAAGGCTGGTTGTGAACGGCATAATAAGCTGAGAAAGCATTACTGGCAGGGCTTACCTTAACAGGATTAGTACTTCGAATACGAATTTTATAGCCTTCGCCATATGTGTTTTGAGGAAGAGAAAAATTGCTTGCAACAGGAGAAGTTGTATTTGTAAGTGTTTTTACGATTGTCGGATTTGCAAAACTTCCGGCATTATCAGAAAGCTCCACAAAAAATTCATTAGAAGCGCCTAAATTTTGTATCGGAAAAAAAGAAAATGAAAAGTTATAGGTATTGAAAGTCGCTGAAGCACACGCCTGTGTAAAGCTTATTGTTGGAGCTGAAATGGTTATTGTTTGTGAACGACAGAGGTCAACAAGACCAACCCATAACAGGAAACAGTAAATTAAACTAATTCTATTTAGTCGATTATACATTTCGGTAACCTTGATGTTGTCTAATGATTTCTAAAATTATCAATGACTAGCACTTTTTTCCCCCGTCAATTGTGCGTCAAATTTTTATTTTTTTTTGTAATCAAAATAAAAATAATTTTTTTCTCATTATAAGAACATCAGTACGTAATTCCTTAAGTACACTTCAAATGTAATAAAAAATGCATTTGGTAGATAAAATTTTATGTATAATTGATTATATTTTTTTTTGTAAGTTTTTTGATAATTCTAAAAAGACTTCTGAAAGAATTATTTTAAGTATATTATCCAACAATTTATATACTCTTGTAATCTGATTTTAAGGTAAAGCAGGATTTGTTTTTTGAGAAATAAAATTGAATAAATGAGTAGGCTTAAATGCAAAAATCCGATAAATCTAGGATTTATCGGATTTAAATAATGGTGGACTGTCAGGGAATACAATCGAACACCTGATCTCAGTTTTGACATTTTTTGATAACTTAAAATAGTTTTATTCAAAGTTAATATTCCATTTAAGTCAAAAAAAATAAAAGTACTTTTCAAAGTGTTTTGCTTTTTTTAGATATTATCAAATCTAAATAGTTCCAAAAGCTATACGCTTTCTATTTTTTGTATTTTTATTCCCAAAATAAATTTTTAATATGCGATTCTACATCAATACAGAACATTTGAGGAATGAAATTGAATATCCTCAACGATATAAGTTTGAAAATCTTATCAAAAGCTCTATTGTTGTATTTCTTATCATTCTACTTTTTCTTTTAATGTTTAAACCATTTGGAGTTTATGATCCGGAACTGAAAATGCATTATTTCTTTATTTGTTTTTTACATGCTTTAGCTCCGGCAATAATTTTATTTGTTTATTTTGGAGTATTGAATTATTTCAGAAAAACGAAGAATCAAACTAAATGGACTTTACTTGAAGAATTCATTCAAATTGGAGCGCTATTAGTTTTAATTGGTACAGCAAGTTTCTTGATGCGAGATTTACTTTATAACAATCCAAACAACTGGTCATGGAATTATTTCTTTGAAGAAATCAGAAATTGTTTTGTTGCGGGTATATTTTTCTATTTTTTTCTACGATTATCAACTTTCTATTTTGAGTCAAAAAAAGGATCGCCATTTGTTCTGCAATTTACCCCGCTGACAGTTAAACCCGAAAAAACAGTTTTAAAATCTAATATTTTTATCACCACACAGGTAAAACAAGATGATTTTTTACTGGATATGGACCAATTACTCTTTGCAAAAGCAGATGGTAATTACATTGAGTTAACAAAATCGAATGGCTATCAAATGACTACAGAAGTAAAAAGAATTTCTTTAACTCAATTTGAAACTCAAATAACAGATTACCCGCACTTATTTAGATGTCACAGAACCTATTTAGTAAATATGTATAAGATCAAACAAGTAGCTGGAAACTCCCAGGGTTATGTATTATCATTTAAAGAAACAGACATAAAAATACCTGTTTCAAGAAAGCAAATCGATAACTTTAATAGCTGTTATCAGCAGCTTCAAAATAAAAACATTGCCTAAGCTTGTTGCTTATCACAAAAGCTAGTTGCTAGTAACAACCCTTGCTCTGGCTGTATTTTCTTGTTGTACGTTTGCCATAAATAACGCAAAACCTATTTATTATGCCAACTGCAACAGCTGTTTCAAATGAAGATTCTGGCTCTTTAAACAAATTATTATATATAGATAATATCAAAGTTTTACTGACAATTTTAGTGGTACTTCATCACACTTTAATTGCTTACAGTTCTTCGGGAGGCTGGTATTATAATGAACCAAGCAGCTTTTTAGGTGCACGTGCTGTTATGACAATGTTCGTTAGTATCAATCAGTCTTTTTTTATGGGGTATTTTTTTCTATTGGCAGCCTATTTTACCGGTTCTTCGTATTCTAGAAAAGGAGCTTCAAAATTTATTAAAGACCGATTAACGAGATTAGGAATTCCTATAGTATTCTATTCTTTTATCCTTACACCATTCATGTGTTATCTGGTCTATTATTTTACAAAAAATCATATCACTTATTTTGAATATCTAAGCGGTTACGATAGTTGGATTGACTTAGGAGTTACATGGTTTGTGGCGGCACTTTTGCTTTTTACATTACTTTATGCAGCAGTAAAAAAAATATTCAAAATTAACTTCGACAAACCTGTGGCAGCACCTAACACGCGTGCCATATTATTATTTGCATTAGCATTAGGAATTATTAGTTTCTTGGTTAGAATTATATTTCCTGTTGGATGGGTTCTTGAACCAGTTGGATTTCAGCTTGGGCATTTTTCACAATATATTGCACTATTCATTATCGGATTACTGGCTTCAAAAAACAATTGGTTCGATCAACTTTCAGAAAAAACAGGCAGACAGCTGAAAAGATCGGCAATGTTATGTTTATTGTTTTTTCCATTATTTTTTGTCATTAGTTTCAAGCTAAACACACCCTCTTCTTGGTTTTCCGGAGGTCTTCATTGGCAGGCATTATTATATGCAGTTTGGGAACAATGGATCGGTATATCGATAATAACAGCATTATTAATTAAAGGAAAAAGAAACTGGAATATTTATTCAAAACTACTTACTAAAGTATCACGCTGTAGTTTTGCTGTTTACATTTTTCATCCGTTTGTAATTGTAGTACTTACATTAGCGGTAAGAAGCTGGTCTATTGATCCTGCAATAAAACTTCTAGCTATTGCTCCATTAATAGTGCTAAGTAGTTTTGTACTGGGATCACTTATTTTATTAATTCCAGGAATAAAGAAAATCATTTAGTATTTTATTTTAAATGATGGGATTAAAATCTTTCGCTGCAATAAATCATTCCTTCGGGATTTTATAAAGAGTTCCGGACGAACGAGATATAAAATTTCTCTTCAGATTTTGAGATTGATCCATAAAAAAATTAAGGCAAGCAATTTGTGAAGTATAAAAAACAACGCCATTGGAATCCAATGGCGTTGTTTGTCTTTGTGTGGGCGATGAGGGGTTCGAACCCCCGACCCCCTCGGTGTAAACGAGGTGCTCTGAACCAGCTGAGCTAATCGCCCTATTTCAGCAATTTGGTTTCCCTTATTGCGTGTGCAAATATAAGCTAGTTTTTTAAATCTGCAAGCATTTATTTAAAAAAAATTACAAAATTTCTGCAACTACAAAAGTACTGCCGCCAACGTAAATAAAGTCGCTATCAGAAGCGTTTTTCGTAGATTCTCCATAAGCTTCTGTAACAGAATTAAATACTTTTCCGTTAAGTCCAAAACTTGTTGCTTTTTCTGCTAAAATGGAAGCTTCTAATCCGCGAGGAATGTTTGGCTTGCAGAAATAATATTTCGCATTTTTTGGAAAAAGTGGCAAAACATCGTCCAAATCTTTGTCGTTTACAACGCCTAAAACGAAATGCAAAGTATCAAATTCTTCTCTTTGTAATTGTTTCATCACGATTTCAAGTCCGTGTTTGTTGTGTGCCGTGTCGCAGATTATTTTTGGATTGCTTCCAAGTTGTTGCCATCTTCCTTGCAATCCGGTATTTTTAACTACATTCCAAAAACCATCTTTTATATTTTCTTCTGAAATTTTAAATTGTTTTTGAGATTGCAAAACACGAATGGCCTGCAAAACCGTCTTTTTATTTTGAACTTGATAATCTCCTAATAAAACTGAAGGATAAGTTTCTTGAATTAATTCCGAAGCAAAGAAAATTTCAGATTGCGTTTCTTTAGCCTTGTTTTCAAAAACAGGTTTTGTTTCAGAAGTATATTCACCAATGACAACGGGAGTTTTTGACTTGATAATTCCGGCTTTTTCAAAAGCAATTTTTTCAATTGTATTTCCTAAGAATTGAATATGATCCAAACCAATATTTGTAATTACAGAAAGTAGGGGAGAAATAATATTGGTAGAATCCAACCTTCCGCCCAAACCAACTTCAATTATTGCAATATCTACTTTTTCCTGACGGAAATAATCAAAAGCCAAACCAACAGTCATTTCAAAAAAACTCAATTGATTTTCCTCGAAAAAAGATTTATTGGAAGCAATAAAATCCACCACAAAATCTTCGGAAATATCTTCACCGTTGATTTTTATTCTTTCTCTAAAATCTTTTAAATGTGGAGAAGTATATAATCCGGTTTTATAACCCGCTTCTTGTAAAATCGAGGCTAAAAAGTGCGAAGTCGAACCTTTTCCATTGGTTCCTGCAACGTGAATTGTCTTGATTTCCTTTTCAGGATTATTGAGATGATTCGCCAACAAAATAGTATTGGTTAAATCTTCTTTATACGCAGAAGCACCTTGTTTTTGGTACATCGGCAATTGACCGAACATCCAGTCTAAAGTTTCAGAATAGTTCATTTTTCAGAATTGAAAATGAGAAATATAAGTTTGAAAATTAATTCAAGCTGAAGTTGTAAACAATTGTTCCAACTTGTTTTTCTGCGGCTTCGTCCCCTGCTGTTGACCATTTGGTATTCATTGCAGCTATTTTTGCTTGATCTAATAGACAACGTGCAAGATTTGTAGAGCCTTTAACTCCCGCAACAGCACCAATTGTTTTTCCATTTCGATCAACGGTAATTTGAACTACAACTTTTCCTTGTTCATCACAAGTATATTTAGGGCTTGGTTTTGAAAGTACTTTTCGGCCTGTTAACGAATAACCGCCTCCAGTTCCACCACCGCTTCCGCCACCAGAACCTGGTCCGTTTCCAGGGCCGTTGCCTGGTCCATTTCCAGGGCCGTTACCGCCGCCTGTTCCACCGCCAGAACCTCCATCGCCATAATAATTGTTTGAATTTTTATCGCCGTTGAGTTTTCCTTTGTTTCCGGCAACACCGTCATCTCCATCTCCACCTTTGTTATTTCCGCCTAAAATATTTGCAAGCGCATCGTTAGTGGATTTTGAAGGTTTAGGTTTTTCAGGAACAACAACAGGTTTATCCGTTTTTTTAATTTCTGTTTTAACTGGTCTTTTATTTTCAACCACAGAAACCGCATCTTCATCATCAGAAGCCTGCGTCAAAATATCTTCTTGAGCGCTCGCTGCTGCTTGCGGAGCTGATTTTGCAGTCTGGCTTACTTTTAAAACCTCGCTCGTATAATCAGCTCCAGAACCAAACTCGCTATCTCCAAAGTTTACAGTCACACCGCCACCACCGCCTCCAGCAAGCTCTTCGATTCGTTCTTGCGAAGCAAAAGTGATGAAAATCAAAAGCAAAGTGAATATCACAAACAAGATGCAAGTGATAACCAATGATTTTTTTTGTTCTTCGGAAATGGTGTGACTCATAATTTTAAATATTGCTCGATAAAAGTATAGAAAGATAACGGAAATAACGAAAAAATGTTATCTAAAAATACTTAAGTAAGTCAAAAGTTTAAAAGTCGTAAAGTCAAAAGCACCAACATTGTGTATAAAAGTTTAAAATTGAATTGTTACAATGTCTTTTTTGATTTAAAATACGACATTACAAAATGGTTATTGCTTACCTCAATAGTTAATTGAAGATTTACAATGCCGTGTTTTAATTTTTGTAAAATTCTGCTATCTATAAATTACGCGAGATTCATCATATTGCTACTTTAGACTTTACGACTTTTAAACTTTCGACTTATTTCAGACCAATTGTTTCAAGGCAATCTCGAAAGCAGTCGCGCTAATGTTTTTCTTGTCTGAATTTAAATCGTGTGCTTTTTGGATTGCATTTTTGATGATTTCAGAAGTATCGTTGAAGATTGCTTCGTCAGTCATTTGCACTTTTTTCTCCATAAAATAAGCGAAAACCCTTGCCATTCCGCAGTTTGAAATAAAGTCAGGAATCAAGCTTACTTTTTTATCTGTAGCTTCCATAATTGGTCCGAAGAAAATTTCTTTGTCCGCAAAAGGTACATTCGCGCCACAAGAAATTACTTCCAATCCAGAAGCTGTCATATTATCTAATTGATCTTGAGTAACCAATCTTGAAGCTGCACATGGCGTGAAAATTTCAGCACCAATCGTCCAGATTTTTTTGTTGATTTCTTCAAACGGAATCATTCCGTCAGCTACCAACTGGTTTCCGTTTTTGTTTACGAACATCGTTCTGATTTCTTCAAAAGTGAATCCGTTTTCGTTGATAACACCTCCGTCACGGTCAATAATCCCGACAACTTTCGCTCCAGAATTAGCCAAATAATAAGCTGCAGCCGAACCTACGTTTCCAAAACCTTGAACAATTGCTTTTTTTCCTTTGATGCTTCCTCCGTAAATATCATAAAAATGACGAACCGCTTCGGCAACGCCAAAACCAGTGATCATATCAGCAACCGTATATTTTTGGTTTACGTCTGGAGAATAAATCGGGTTTTCAATCACTTTCACAACACCTTGACGCAATTGTCCGATTCTGTTGATTTTGTCAGCTTCCGTTGGTTTGAAATGCCCGTTGAAAACACCTTCTTGCGGATGCCAAACGCCACATTCTTCAGTCATTGGGATAACTTCGTGGATTTCGTCAACGTTCAAATCGCCACCGGTTCCGTAATAGCTTTTCAATAAAGGCGAAACGGCTTTGTACCATCTTTGCAAAACGCCTTTTTTTCTTGGGTCGTTTGGGTCAAAGTTGATTCCAGATTTTGCACCGCCAATTGCTGGTCCAGAAACGGAGAATTTTACTTCCATTGTTTTTGCCAAAGAAAGCACTTCGTTCATGTCAAGTCCTTTTCTCATCCTTGTTCCACCGCCTGCAGCGCCACCGCGAAGTGAGTTTATTACAGTCCAACCTTCTGCTTCAGTTTCAGAATCTTTCCAGTTGAATACAATTTCTGGTTCTTTATTTTCAAATTTATTTAATAAATCTTTCATTGTTGAGTAGTGTTATTTTAGGTTTGCAAATATAGTTTTTAAGTTTCAGAGTTTCAAAGATTACAAGTTCCAAAGTCTCTACGGCAAAAATATTTTCCCAGAACTATGATCTTTCTCTGCGCCAGTCACGCTCGCCAACGTATTAATTTCATTTCTCAATTTCAAAACGCCTAATAATCCAAAAATCAGTGCTTCTTTATATTGTATCGTTTTGTCATCCGGAATTTCAAAAGTCATTTCGGGCAAGTGAAATTTCATTCTTTCCATCAAAAAATCATTGTAAGCGCCACCGCCGGTTGCCAAAAGTCTTCCGGTTTTTTTAGGCAAAGCCAAAGAAGTTTGAACCGCAATATGTTCGATAAAAGTGGCTAATTTATCTTCCAAGGCAATCGAATATTTTTCAATTATCGGAAGCACAATCGTTTTCACGAATTCAAAACCTAAAGACTTCGGATGTTTTTTGGAATAAAAATCAATTGCATTTAATTCTTCCAGAAGCGATTCTGAGATTTTTCCGATTCTTGCTAAATTTCCTCTGTCGTCATAATCCAGTCCTAATTGATTGGCATAAAAATTCAAAACGGTATTTACAGGAGAAATGTCAAAAGCAATTCTGTTTTGATTTTCCTCAAAAGAAACATTTGAAAAACCGCCAAGATTCAGGCAATAATCATATTCCGAAAAAAGAAAACGATCGCCAATAGGAACCAACGGAGCACCCTGTCCGCCCAATTCCACATCTTGAACCCTGAAATCACAGATAACTTTTTGATTGACCAATTTTGAAATATTCGGAAGATTTCCGATTTGCAGTGTAAATCCGTTTTGTGGCTGGTGCAAAATAGTGTGTCCGTGAGAACAGATTCCGTCTAAATTTTCAAGTTTGTTTTCTTGGATAAAATCAGAAATAATTCCTCCTAATAATAAGGTATATTCTTCATTCAGTTTTTTCAGTTCATCTCCCGAGAAATCAACAGCGTTTTTTAATCTTGAAATCCATTCTTCAGAATACGGAATTGCAGTTGCTTCCTGAATTTCAAAATGCCATTTGTTTTCCTTATTTTTGAGAATTATATGAGCTAAATCGACTCCATCCAAAGAAGTTCCCGACATAACTCCGATAACGTTATAGCTTTCTGTAATCATAATGCCAAAATTAAGTATTCTTATTGAAAATTTGATAATTAATATTTACATTTGGGCACAAAAAAACAACAAACGGCAAATAATACCTTTATAAATTATGGATTTTAAATTAACCGAAGAACACTTGATGATTCAGCAAGCGGCAAGAGATTTTGCTCAAAATGAATTGTTGCCAGGTGTGATTGAGAGAGACGAACACTCAAAATTTCCTACAGAACAGGTGAAAATGATGGCTGACCTAGGTTTTCTAGGGATGATGGTTGACCCAAAATATGGCGGTTCTGGATTAGACAGTATTTCTTATATTTTGGCGATGAAAGAAATTGCAAAAGTGGATGCTTCGGCGGCTGTTGTGATGTCTGTAAATAATTCTTTAGTTTGCGCAGGTTTGGAAAAATATTGCAACGAAGAGCAAAAACAAAAATATTTGGTGCCTTTGGCAAAAGGTGAAGTGATCGGTGCATTCTGTCTTTCTGAGCCGGAAGCCGGAAGTGACGCGACTTCGCAAAAAACTACAGCAATCGATAAAGGCGATTATTACTTATTAAACGGAACAAAAAACTGGATTACGAACGGTTCGACTGCTTCGACTTATATCGTAATTGCGCATACAGATATCGAAAAAGGCCACAAAGGAATCAATGCTTTCATTGTTGAAAAGGGTTGGGCTGGTTTTGACATCGGACCAAAAGAACAAAAAATGGGAATCCGTGGTTCTGACACGCATTCTTTGATGTTTTCTGACGTAAAAGTTCCAAAAGAAAACAGAATCGGTGCTGACGGTTTCGGGTTTAATTTCGCAATGGCGGTTTTGAACGGCGGTAGAATTGGTATCGCTTCTCAAGCTTTGGGAATCGCAACTGGCGCTTATGAATTGGCTTTGAAATACTCAAAAGAAAGAAAAGCTTTTGGAAAAGAAATTTCAAAACATCAAGCAATTGCTTTCAAATTGGCAGATATGGCAACGCAAATCAGTGCAGCTGAATTGCTTTGTTTCAAGGCAGCTTATGAAAAAGATAACGGTCAAGATATTTCACAATCGGGTGCGATGGCAAAACTTTTTGCTTCTCAAACAGCGATGGATACTACGATTGAAGCGGTTCAAATTCACGGTGGAAACGGTTATGTTCGTGAATATCATGTGGAAAGAATGATGCGCGACGCAAAAATCACGCAGATTTATGAAGGAACTTCTGAAATTCAAAGAATTGTAATTTCAAGAAGTATTCTTGCTGATTAATTTTTAATAAATTAGAATTGATTTCAATCAAACGATATAAAATCCAGCAATTACTGCTGGATTTTTTTTGGAACAAACTGTCAGAAAATAGTATCTTTATGCTATGAGTCAAAAGACGAGATCGTTAAAAGGAAAAGTTATTGTAGGTTATCTGTTGCTTTTTATAGTGGCCGGTTTTTCTATTTGGTTTATTTATACTGAGATTTTAAAAGCGGCAATTCCGAATAAAGATGTGAATACTGACAACCAGCAAATCATCAAAATAAGTAACGCGATTGCCAATCTTTATGCTTCTGAAGCCGTGGGAAGAAACTCGATTTTGACTGGTTCAGCTACAGATATTGCTGAATATAGCAAACTTTTAGATAGCGTAAATTCAGAAATTGAAGCTATAAAAACGGAAGGCGATACAATTCAGCTTGCCAAATTAAATGACATTCAAGGTCTTTTGAAGCGAAAAAGGAATAGTGTCAGTGAAATTATAAAGTTTAGAAATTTCTATAATAAAGAAACCACTTTTGATCGCGCCGTAAGTCGAATTTATAAGGTAAAAGATTCCCTTGTGCAAAATGTAAAGCCAGTAAAGTTTACCAAGAAATCTCAATATACTGAATTTTTAAATTCAGTTTTAACTGAAAAACAGTTAGACTCTTTGGGAAGATTACAGTTGTCAAATGATTCATTGGCAATGGCTTTTGAAGATGTTTTGACCAAAATAATTATCAAAGACAATAAGCTGAAATACCAATTGTTCAAGAAGGAACAGAAAATGCTAGATGAAAATAGAATTATTTCTGACCAACTAAGAATTGTGCTTTCTTCTTTAGAAAAACAAATTTTAGAGAAATCTTATGCCAAAATAAATGAATCAAAATTAGCCATTGATAAAACTTTAGAAACTATTGCGTGGGTGGGAGCAATTACTTTTTTTCTGCTAATTATTTTTGCTTCCATAATTATTCGAGATTTGACTATAAATCAGAATTATCGAGATCAACTAGAGAAGTTAAATTCTGAAAAAGAAGATTTGTTACGTAGTAAAATGATGCTTTTGGCGACTGTTACGCATGATATTCAAACGCCTTTGGGAAGTGTGATTGGGTTTTCTGATTTGTTGAAAAATACCGAAATCAATTCAAAGCAAAAGCAATATTTAGACAATATAAAACATTCTTCGAATTATATCTTGAAGCTGGTTAATGACTTGGTAGATTTTTCTAAATTAGAAAATGACCGAATTAATATTGAAAAAGTAAGTTTTAATTTTAAAGATCTGATTGAAAACACGTGCAAGCCATTGGTGCCAAACGCAGAAAATAAAAACATAGAATTGAATTGGCATGTGGAAGATGTTTTAGATGATAATTATATTTCTGATCCGTATCGATTGAAGCAAATTTTGACGAATTTGATTTCAAACGCAATCAAGTTTACACAAGAAGGTTCTGTGGAAGTAATGGCTAAAATTGAATCAGAAAATATCGTAATTTCTGTAATTGATACAGGAATTGGTATTGCGAAAAACAAGCAGAAAGCTGTTTTTAAAGAATTTACACAAGCACATTCGGGTATTGAAAAGAAATTTGGAGGTACAGGATTAGGTTTGACAATTGCCAAAAAGATGCTTCGACTTTTAAAAGGGAAAATTACTTTGGATAGCGAGGAAAACGAAGGTTCAATTTTTACGATTACAATTCCAGCGATAAAATCAGACGTAAAAATGCTGGAAGAAACGGAAATTATTAAAGCGCCTGTTTCTGATTTAGAATTTGAATTTTTGCGAGACAAACGCATTTTGATTGTCGACGATGATACCATGCAACTTTCGCTTATGAAGGAAATTTTTTCAAATTATCCGGTGAAAGTCACAACTTTGGTTGATGCTACAAAAGTCAGAAATTTATTGGAATATGAACATTTCGATATGGTTTTGAGCGATATTCAGATGCCAAATATCGACGGATTTGAATTGGTTAGAATTATCAGGAATAATAATATCAAGAAAGTGGCGTCGATTCCGGTGATTGCCTTGTCAGGAAAAAGGAATCTGAATCCTGAGGATTTTATGAGCAAAGGATTTACGGCTTTTCATCCAAAACCTTTGAAACTAGAAGAATTATTGCTTTTGATGAAGTCGATTTTTGAAGGAAAACCTATGAATGTTTCCGTACAAGTTGACGAAGCTAGAAAAAATGAAAAGCTGTTTGATCTATCAAGTTTGAATAAATTTACGCAGAATGATGAAGAATCCCTGAAATTGATTGTGGAAACTTTTATTACAAGCGTAGCCGAAAACTGCGAAGGTCTAAAAAAAGCAACTGCCCAAATGGATATTTCTAAAATGGCGGAAATTGCACATAAAATGATTCCGATGTTGAAACAAATGGAAGTTTATACGATTTCTGATTTGTTAGAACCAGTCGAAGATCAAGCGCTAAATTTTGATAAAATTCAAACGCAAGAATATATGCAAGTAATATTTGAAAAGCTACAGCAATTAGTTTCTGAATTGAAAAAACAAATCAATTAAAGATCAATGCTGTATAATTTTAATTTATTGTAAAGCGTTTTTCTGTCGATGTTCAAAAGTTTGGCAGCTTTACTTTTGTTAAATCCGGCTCTTTCCAAAGCAGAACGAATTGCTGTTTCCTCATTTTCTTTAGAATAATAAGAAACAGGCAAATCACTTTCATTATTTGCAGAAAGCATTTCTTGAGGCAAAACTTCACTCGGGATGAATTCTCCTTTAGTCAGTAGAACTGATCTTTTGATCGTATTTTTCATTTCCCGAAGATTTCCCGGCCAGTCATAATTCATGAAAAGTTCAATGACTTCGTCATCAAAACCTTGGATATTTTTCTCTAAATCATCGTTTGCTTGCGCTAGAAAGTGGTGCGCAAAAATCATTATATCGTGTTTTCTTTCGGAAAGTTTCGGTGCTTGGATGCAGAATTCATTCAGTCTGTGATATAAGTCTTCGCGGAAATCCCCACGTTTTACAGCTTCTGATAAATCCTCATTTGTTGCTGCAACAACTCTGATGTCAACTTTGATTTCGTGGTTGCTTCCAACAGGTTTTACTTTTCTTTCTTGTAGAGCACGAAGCAATTGAATTTGGACTTCATATGATAAATTCCCTACTTCGTCCAAAAATAAAGTCCCGCCATTTGCTGCTTCAAAATGTCCTACTTTGTCATTAATTGCTCCTGTAAATGAGCCTTTTATATGTCCGAAAAATTCGCTTGAGGCTAGTTCTTTTGGAATTGCGCCACAATCAACAGCAATAAAAGGTTTTTCTTTTCTCTTGCTTAAAGTGTGAATAGTGTGGGCGATATATTCTTTTCCAGTACCGCTGTCGCCAATAATTAGAACTGACATATTGGTTGGAGAAACTAGATTTATGTATTCGTGAAGTTTATCTGAAGTAGAACTGATTCCCTTAACAAATGTGGTTGCAGGAATAATGGTTTTGTCCTTTTTAATAGCTGAAGAAGATTCTGTTTTTTCTGCTTTCTTTTTTAATGACTGTTCAATAGTGTGCAGAATTTCATCTGGATTGATCGGCTTTCCGACATAATCATAAGCTCCCATTTTCATAGCACTCACTGCAGTTTTGATATCCGTGTAACCAGTCATCAAAATAACTTGAGTGGCGAATGAAACTTCCTTGATGCTTTTTAAAATCTGGATCCCGTCGCTGTCTGGTAATCTTATATCAGTCAAGACTACGTCAAATGTCTGATTTTTAATTGCTTCTTCGGCTTCTTTTGCAGTAAAAGCGTTCGTTACTTCATAGCCTTTTTTTTGCAAAAAAGTCTTTAGCATTACGCAGAAAGAAGTATCGTCATCAATCACTAAAATTTTTGAAGCCATTTAGAAAAGGTATGTTTTCTACAAAATTAAAATTTTAAACCAATTTTAAGTGTTAATATATGTTATAATATATATAAAACAATAAAGGAGATGCCCCCACATCTCCTTTATATTGTGAAGAAATAAATTCTTCCTTCAACAAACTTAACTTAAACTATGCTTCTTTAATAAACTCACCTGTTGATGAGAAATATGCTGTAACTGTTTTATCATCTTTTGATAAAATCAATTTATATTCACCGTCTGATGCAACATGAGCTTCTTTCAATGTAAATCCGCCATATTTTGCGCTAATTTTTTTTAACACATCTGCAGGAATAGCAGAAGGTTCTACTGGTTTATACTCTTTTTCTTGAGTAACTGAAACTTCAGCATTTATGTTTTTTGCTTGTGATGCCTCAGCATTAATTCCAAATCCTAAAGCGATAGCGGCTAATAAAAATATCTTTTTCATAACAATTATTTTGTGTTTGTAAATTTGTGTTTCTTTTTCGATTAGGATAATGAAAATAATGTGCCAAGATTAATTTGTAGAATGTGATTTAGCAGTAAGTCTTTTAAAATCAATGGTTTTTAAGACTTTTGCTGAGATTAATGATTTGTGTAAATTGAGCAAAAGTGTGGAATTTGACTTTGAAAGTGTGGAATTAGTCAACACTTTATTGTAGAAAAATTTAAAACGAGGAACATTAACAATTACAATTAGATTTTGCGCATCATTATCCAGGCAAATTCTGAATAATTCGTGTAATTTTTTTATTTTAGCCAATACAACCAACTACAAAAAAAAATGAAAAAAATTCTTTACTTACTTCCTGTTTTTATATTTTCCTGCAAAACAAATAACATAGCGGTCGAATCAAATAAAAATTCTCAAATTACTTATAAGGTAAATCCAGAATCGGTTTCAAAAACGCTTCAGTTTTTAGCTTCAGATGAATTAGAAGGCCGTGATCCAGGGTCTAAAAGCATGGAAAAAGCAGTAAATTATTTAGAGAAAATTTATGCTGAAAGTGGTGTAAAGCCTTATTTTTCTACTTATAAAGATACTTTAGCAGATTTTCCAAAAACAGCTTATAATATTGTTGGATTTATTGAAGGAAATGATCCTGAATTAAAAAAAGAATTTGTAGTGATTGGTGCGCACTATGATCATATAGGACTTTTATTAGATGCGGTTGACGGCGATAAAATTAATAATGGGGCAAATGACAATGCTTCTGGAACGACTGCGGTTACTGAGGTAGTCAAGTATTTTGGAAAGACAAAATCCAATAAGCGAAGCATTCTTTTTGCCTTTTTTACAGCAGAAGAAAAAGGGCTTCTTGGCTCAAAACATTTGGCTAAGAAATTAAAAGAAAAGAATTTTAATATTTACACAATGCTCAATTTTGAAATGATTGGTGTTCCGATGAAGCGTGATTTTACGGCTTACATTACCGGTTACGGAAAATCAAACATGGCTACAAAATTCAATGAGTATGCAGGCAAAAACTTAATCGGATTTGTACAGCAAGAATTGACATACCGCCTTTTTATGGCTTCTGATAATTATCCTTTCTTTACAGAATTCGGAATTCCTGCGCAGACAGTTTGTACTTTTGACTTTGAGAATTTTGAATATTATCACAAGCCACAAGACGAATTTAAATTAATGGATACGGCGCATATGACATCTTTTGTTCAGGATATGTTGCCTGTAATTGAAAAAATGACTAATTCTAAAACGCAAGAAATCGCATTAAAAAACAAATAAAGATTGCCTTTGCAACTCTTAAATTAAAATAAAATGAAGAATATAATTATTTCTGGAACGAGTAGGGGAATTGGTTATGAATTGGCCTTAAAGTTTGCAAATGCAGGTCATAATATTTTGGCTATTTCCAGAAAAACGCCTCAGGCTTTGCTTGAAAATAAAAATATAACTTGTCTCTCGGTTGATTTGTCTAAACAGGAAGACTTGCAAAAAGTAGAAAGTTTTTTAAAGTCAACTTGGAAAAATGTTGATGCGATTGTGCATAATGCTGGCGCTTTATTATTGAAGCCTTTCTCAGAAACTACGGTAGAAGATTTTGAAAGTATTTATAAGGTAAATGTTTTCGGAGTTGCTTCGTTAACACGAATTGCCTTGCCTTATTTGCAAAAAGGAAGTCATGTCGTAACAATCAGTTCGATGGGGGGAATTCAAGGAAGCATGAAATTTGCTGGGCTTTCTGCATACAGTTCAAGCAAAGGGGCTGTGATTACACTTTCTGAATTATTATCAGAAGAATACAAAGAATACGGAATTGCCTTTAATGTTTTAGCATTAGGGTCTGTTCAAACTGAAATGTTGGCAGAAGCTTTTCCAGGCTATGAAGCGCCACTTTCAGCTTCACAAATGGCTGATTACATCTATGATTTTACTTTAAAAGGAAACCAGTTTTACAACGGAAAAGTTTTACAGGTTTCTTCATCAACACCTTAAAATTTATTAATTGAACGAGACATTAGCCAAATATATTCCTGAACATTCGGTAGCTCCGGTTTTTGAATTGATTGTTGCCAATCAGGTTCATTTAAAAATTGTGAATGAACGGATGACGCGGCATGGGGATTATCGAAAAGGGCCTGGCGGAAAACATGAAATTACAGTAAATTCAAGCTTGAATAAGTATAAATTTTTGATGACTTTGATTCATGAAATAGCACATCTTGTTGCTTTCAAGAAGTTTGGCAGAAATATTAAACCTCACGGCAATGAGTGGAAGTATACTTTTCAGCAATTAATGGTGCCGTTTATTCGTCCCGAGATTTTTCCAGGCAATATTTTGCCTTTGATGGCTAGACATTTTAGAAATCCAACAGCAAGTAGCGATACAGATGCAACTTTGTCATTAGCTTTGAAACAATTTGATGCATCAAACGATAAAAATTATATCTTTGAAATTCCATATGGAAGCATTTTCAGGATTCATAACGGTAAAATTTTCAAGAAAGGAGCGCTTCGTGTTAAAAGGTATGAATGTCAGGAAGTAAATTCTGGTAGAGTATATCTTTTTAATCCAAATGCCGAAGTGGAAATTTTACCTCATTAGTTGTTAAATGAAAATTAAACCATTTTGATTTAAAAAAAAGAAATTGAATATTTACTATAGATATTCTAACTATAAACCAAATGAACAAAAATTATTATGCGATTTTAATGGCAGGCGGAGTCGGTTCTCGATTCTGGCCAGTCAGCACCAACGAATTTCCAAAACAATTTCACGATATGCTTGGAACGGGAGAAACCCTGATTCAAAAAACTTTTAGCAGATTATCAAAATTGATTCCTGCTGAAAATATTTTAATTTTAACGAATGAACGGTATAATGATTTGGTTTTGAAACAACTTCCGCAAGTAAAGCAAGAACAGGTTTTGTTAGAACCAGCAATGCGAAATACAGCTCCTTGTATTTTATATGCTTCGCTAAAAATAAAAAAACTGAATCCTGACGCCGTTATGGTTGTTGCACCAAGTGATCATTGGATTGAAGACGAAACTGCATTTGTTTCTGATCTACAGCAAGCTTTTAATTTTTGCCAAGAGAAAAATGCATTAATGACTTTAGGGATTCAGCCTACTTTTCCAAACACTGGTTTTGGTTATATTGAATATGATAAATCTGATGAAAATTCGATTAAAAAGGTAAGTCAATTTAGAGAAAAGCCAGATTATGAAACTGCGAAAAGTTTCTTGCAAGCAGGAAATTTTGTCTGGAATGCAGGAATTTTTATTTGGAGTGCCAAAGCAATTACAGAAGCTTTTGAAGAATTTCAACCTCAAATGAATGCTTTGTTTTCTGAAGGTTTGCCCGTTTATAACACTGAATCTGAAGCAGGTTTTATTGAAGCAAATTATGGTTTTTCAGAAAATATTTCTATCGATTATGCTGTCATGGAAAAAGCAGATAATGTTTATGTTTTGCCAGCAACTTTTGATTGGAATGATCTTGGGACTTGGGGGTCACTGTATGAAAAATTACCAAAAGACAATCAGTTGAATGCAGTTGTCAATGCCAATGTTTTCTTAGAAAATGCAACAAACAATATCATCCGAACAGATGCAAAAAAACTAATTATAATCGATGGATTAAACGATTATATTATTGTTGATAAAGAAGACGTATTGTTAATTTATCCAAAAAGTAAAGAGCAAGATATCAAGCGAATTACAGCAATGGTTTCAAAATAAAAAAAGCCTGCATTTTTCAAATAGCAGGCTTTTTTTATTTTTTATGATGATTTTCTTCTTCCTCAGCCTCAGCGAGAAGACTTTCTCTTACTTTCTTAAATAAATCTGAAGAATAAACAAATTCAACAATTGATTTGTTTTTGGTTTCCAAAATCTCTTCATTATTTCCTTCCCATTCTTTTAATCCATTTTTAAGAAAGACAATTTTTTCTCCAATTTGCAATACAGAGTTCATATCGTGCGTATTAATCACGGTTGTCATTCCATATTCTTTTGTGATTTCTTGAATCAAAACGTCAATCAAAATCGAGGTTTCTGGATCTAATCCTGAATTTGGTTCATCACAAAAAAGATATTTAGGATTATTTACAATTGCTCTTGCAATTGCTACACGTTTTTGCATTCCTCCAGAAATTTCAGAAGGCATTTTTTTGTTTGCATCCACTAAATTTACTCTTTCCAAAACCTGATCTACTCTTTCTTTTATCTCAGATCTTTTTTTATTAGAGAACATTTTTAAAGGAAAAGCAACATTTTCTTCCACAGTCATGGAGTCAAAAAGTGCGCTTCCTTGAAAAACCATTCCAATTTCTGTGCGAAGTTCTCTTTTTTCATCAGGAGATAATTCTGAATAAATTCTTCCGTCAAAAGAAATATGGCCTTCGTCTGGCGTATGAATTCCTAGCAGGGTTTTAAGCATAACTGTTTTTCCAGAACCGCTTCGTCCAATAATTAGGTTCGTTTTTCCAGTTTCAAAAGTTGTAGAAATCCCTTTTAAAATTTGAGATTCTCCGAATGATTTTTTTATATCTTTTACTTCGATCATGAGCTTAAAAGTAATTGTGTTAAAATAAAGTTCATCAAAATAACCACGACACTCGTCCATACGAAGGAAACTGTACTTGCTTTTCCAACTTCGAGTGCGCCACCTTTCATATAATAGCCGTGAAAAGAAGGAATTGTTGCCAAAATAAACGCAAAAATTAAGGTTTTGATGAATGCATAAGCGATGTGAAACGGAATAAAATCAGTTTGAAGTCCGATTATAAACTCGTCGCTAGAGATTAATCCACCGTAAACACCAGCCATCCATCCCCCTAAAATTCCTAAAAACATACTTAATGCGATTACGAACGGATAAAGTGAAAGTGCAATAATTTTAGGAAAAACCAAGTAATTTAAAGAGTTAACTCCCATTACTTCAAGTGCGTCAATTTGCTCGGTAACACGCATTGTCCCAATACTTGAAGTGATAAAAGAGCCTACTTTTCCCGCCATAATTATGGAAATAAATGTAGGTGCAAATTCAAGGATGATAGATTGTCTTGTTGCGAAAGCAATCAAAGTTCTAGGAATTAAAGGATTTGTCAAGTTTAAGGCTGTTTGAATTGCGACAACTCCTCCAATAAAGAAAGAAATAAAAGCGACAATTCCTAAAGAGCCAATGATCAAATCATCAATTTCTTTTAAAATCAATTGTTTCATGTAGGACCATTTCGTTGGTTTGTTGAAAATTTCTTTCAACATCAAGAAATAACGGCCCATTTGGGTTAAATATCGAATCATTTATATTTTTCTAAATAATGGCTAAAATACGAAATTAGTTATGAGTTATAAGTGATGAATTATGAGTTTTTTTAAAACGCCAACAAACTCAGCGATGCAAAGCAAATAAAGATAATCAGGAAAGCGGAAACAAGCTATTAAATTAACTTTTCCTTCATTTTTTGCAGACGATAATTTCTAATGAATTTGGCTTGTTCTTGGGTTACCAAAAGTGGCTTTTTAGCTGATTTTGCTTTCAAAAAACCTTTGATATAATCAAAAAACAAAAATGGCTTTTTCTTGAGAATTGCCAATTTTGCTGATGCAATGGAAGTGATTAAAAATCCGTAGCCCAAAGTGTAAAAAGCTTCGCCTTGTTTGTAACGTGCTGTTTTATTGTAATTTGCGCCAGTTGGTTTTAAATGCTTTACTTTTAGGGATGGATTCGTAATTACTTTCCATCCATAGAATTTGCAAAGCAATTCATCGACAGTATCCCATCCCATTGCTGGTTTTAAGTTCCCAATTTGTAAAAAGCATTCTTTTCTGTATGCTTTAAAAGCGCCTCGAATATGATCTTTATCTGTAAGATTTTCTAAAATCCAATTTCCATTTTTTTCTATGTAGGCAAAACCGCCAGCCATTCCGATTTTTGAATCTGACTTGAAAGTTTCAATTATAGTTTGAAAATAATTATTTGGCAAGATCAAATCGGCGTCTAATTTCACGATGATATCATAGTTCTCGTCTAAAGTTTCAAAACCTTTATGGAACGCTTGAATTACCTTGCTTCCGGGTAAATGAATTGCTTCTGAAGTTTTTTGAACCAAAGAAATAAAAGGAAATTTTGCGGCAAAATCTTGAACAATTTCTGAAGTTTTATCTGTAGAATTGTCATTCACAACTACTACTTTTGTAGGAAGCAAAGTTTGTTCTGCCAAAGATTGCAAAGTCAAAGTGATAAAAGCTTCTTCATTGTGTGCCGGAATGACAATGTAATAATTCATAATTTGAGATTAAGAATTATGAATTTTCTCTGCGTAAACTATATAATACCTATTTGTGAATCTTCGAAATAAAGGACGGATTCCAAACTTTTTTACCGGATTTGTCCACTTTTTCCTGTCGATGATTTTCCAGCCTGTTTTTTCCAAAAGCCAGTCTAATTGCCAATCTTCAAATTCGTGATAATGTCTGTCCCACATATCGGTTTTACTGCGATAAGCTGGTGAAAACCACAAACGCATTGGAATAGAAATAAATAATTTGTCAGATTTTATATTTTGTAAAACGGTGTAAGGATTCAGCAAATGTTCGAAAATTTCGAAAGCTGTGGTCACCGAATAATTTTCGTTTTTCAATGTAGATTGATCTAGGTCTAAATCTTCTCCTTTAGTATTTGAAACCGAAAATCCTTCCTGTTTCATAATCTTTGAAAACGGATTTTCTACTCCCAAATCCAAGATGGTTTCAGAAGTCGTGATGTGTTTTTTTAAAAATTCTAGCGTGTGCCCGAATCGTTTGTTTGGAAAAGTTTTTTCGTACATTTTATAATTGTTTAAAGTTTAATGCTTTAAAGTCATAACATTAAACTTTAAACACAAAAACTTTTATAATCGATAAGTGAAGGCATTGATGTTCATTCCTGCGCCAACAGATGCAAAGATAATAACATCTCCTTTATGAATTTCTTGATTTTCGATTTTTCCTTTCATCAACAAGTCATATAATGTAGGAACTGTGGCAACACTGCTGTTTCCGTGTTCGTGGATGCTCATTGGCATAATGTCTTTTGGTGCTGGAAGGTCAAAAAGTTTGTAAAAACGATTGATAATCGCTTCGTCCATTTTTTCGTTGGCTTGGTGGATCAAGATTTTTTTAACCTCAGAAATATCTATACCGCTTTTTTCCAAACAACTTTTCATCGCACACGGAACTTGGCTCAAGGCAAATTCATAAATCTTTCTTCCGTACATTTTAATGTATCGAACATCAGGATCTAAATCTTTATTATATGAATTTCCGAAATAAAGATAATCGGCTTCATCATAAGCAAAAGTCGCACTTTCATAAGATAATAGTCCTGAATCATCTGGAGATTCTTCCACAATTGTGGCTCCGGCTCCATCGGCATAAATCATCGAATCGCGATCGTGCGGATCGATAACTCTTGACAATGTTTCGGCACCAATCACTAGACAGCGTTTTGCCATCCCAGATTTGATGAAAGCATTGGCTTGTAATGTTCCTTCAATCCATCCTGGACAGCCAAAAAGAATGTCATAAGCGACACATTTTGGGTTTTTGATGCGTAATTTATTTTTGACTCTCGTTGCCAAACTTGGAACCGTATCTGCTTGGATTTTTCCGTGTTTTACATCTCCAAAATTGTGAGCAAGAATGATATAATCGATTGATTCGCGGTCGATATTTGCGTCAATAATTGCATTTTCGGCAGCGATTGCCGCAATATCAGAAGTCAATAAATTATTATCAACATAACGACGTTCTTCGATTCCGGTAATGCTTTTAAATTTTCCAATAATAACTTCAGTAGAATGGGCAAGAGGCGTTCCGTCCTCATTTAAAAAAACGTGCTTGTCAAAGTCTTGATTTGTGACTTTGATTTCTGGAATATAACTGCCAGAACCAATTATTTTAATGTTCATTTTGGAAATTTTATATTATGCTAATGTATTAAAAATATATATTCTTACATAATAAAATGCTATGCATGCATATAATTATGAAATATTCAATATTTTTATTTTCTGTTGCTGATAAAGAGATATTTAGCTTGATTTATGCATTTTAATTTGCATAACTGTGGCAATTGACAAAGCTTTAGTTTTTATTATTTCGGCATTTTTGCCAAAAAAATTCTCGTCAACGGTTTCGTAAAAGGTATTTAGCCAAGTTTTAAAATGTTTTTCATTCAGTTTTTCTTCAGCATTTAAATCCAAATGAATTTTCATCACATTGTTTGAGTAATCTCCTTTTCCGAATAAACTTAAATTCCAAAAGTCAATTATTTTGGGAAGATGTGATTCTAAATTTATTTTGGCAACATCGGTAAAAATATAACTTATAGTTTCGTTAGAAAGTAATTTTGAATAAAATTTAGAAAGTAAAACTTCTAAATCTTCTCTGTTTTCAATGTCGTTCATTGTAGTAATTTATACTTTAAAAGTAAGCTTTTTTTAGTAGAAAATAAAAACCCGATGAAGATAATTCATCGGGTTTTCTATAAAATTATTCAGAAATTCTTAGCTTTCCATATATGCTTCAATCGGAGCGCAAGAACAAACTAAGTTTCTGTCTCCATAAGCATCATCAACTCTTCGAACTGATGGCCAGAATTTATTTTCAGCAATATAATCCAATGGGAAAGCAGCATCTTCTCTGGTGTATGGAAAATCCCAAGTGTCAGCAGTCAACATCGCCAAAGTGTGTGGCGAATTTTTCAACACATTATTTTTATCGTCTGCAGAAGCTCTTTCAATTTCTTTTCTGATAGAAATCATTGCATCACAGAAACGGTCTAATTCTTCCAAGTTTTCACTTTCCGTAGGTTCAATCATCAACGTTCCAGCTACTGGGAAAGAAACTGTCGGTGCGTGGAAACCATAATCCATCAAGCGTTTAGCGATATCTGTAACTTCAATTCCTTTTTCTTTAAACGGACGACATTCGATAATCATTTCGTGTGCCGCGCGTCCCATTTCTCCAGAATATAAAGTCGCATAATGACCGTTTAATCTTTCTTTGATGTAATTGGCATTCAAAATTGCGTGGTGTGTTGAACTTGTCAAACCTTCAGCACCAAGCATTGTGATGTATCCGTAAGAAATTAAGCAAACCAAAGCAGAGCCCCAAGGCGCTGCAGAAATTGCCGTAATTGCGTTGTCGCCACCTGTTGGAATTACTGGATTTGTTGGTAAAAATTCAACCAAATGTTGTGCAACGCAAATTGGTCCAACACCAGGTCCGCCACCACCGTGAGGAATTGCGAATGTTTTGTGTAAGTTCAAGTGGCAAACGTCAGCACCAATTGTTGCTGGATTTGTCAATCCAACTTGTGCATTCATGTTCGCGCCGTCCATATAAACTTGACCGCCGTTTTCGTGAATAATTTTTGTTACCTCAATAATTGAAGCTTCATAAACTCCATGAGTCGATGGATAAGTTACCATCAAACACGCCAAGTTATCTTTATATTGAATTGCTTTTGCTCTTAAATCTTCAACGTCGATGTTTCCGTTTTCAGAAGTTTTTGTAACCACAACTTGCATTCCAGCCATCGTTGCCGTTGCCGGATTTGTTCCGTGTGCCGAAGCTGGAATCAAAGCGATATTTCTGTGAGAATCACCTCTTGATTGGTGATACGCACGAATAACCATCAAACCTGCATATTCTCCTTGAGCACCAGAATTTGGCTGTAAAGTTGTTCCGGCAAAACCAGTTACAACGTTCAATTGCTCTTCTAATTTCTTAAGCATAATTTGGTAACCTTCCGCTTGTTCCACTGGAGCAAATGGGTGAATATTGTTCCAATTCGCCATACTTAAAGGCAACATTTCTGCAGCAGCGTTCAATTTCATCGTACAAGATCCTAACGAAATCATCGAGTGATTTAACGCTAAATCTTTTCTTTCCAACATTTTGATGTAACGCATTAAAGCGGTTTCAGAATGGTGTTTGTTGAAAACGTCGTGCGTTAAAAATGTTGAAGTTCTGTTTAGACTTTCCAAAATCATTGGCACATTCGCTAATTCGCTAATTGCCACAGTTTCTTTTCCAACAGCTTCTGCAAAAATCGCTACAATTGTATTAATGTCTGCCAAACTTGTCGTTTCATTGAAAGAAATCGAAACTGATTCGTTGTCAATATAATAGAAGTTGAATTCGTTTTTCTCTGCAATCGCTTTTACTTTTTGAGCATCAGCTTTCACCACAATTGTGTCGAAGAAAGAAGTATTCGTTTGGTAAACTCCGATTTTATTCAAAGCTTCTGCCGTAGTTACTGCCGAAGCGTGTACTTTGTCAGCAATGTATTCCAAACCTTTTGGACCGTGATAAACGGCATACATTCCGGCCATAACAGCCAAAAGTACTTGTGCTGTACAAATATTTGAAGTCGCTTTTTCACGTTTGATATGTTGCTCACGCGTTTGCAAAGCCATACGAAGCGCACGGTTTCCGTTGGTATCAACAGTCACACCGATGATTCTTCCAGGCATGCTTCTTTTATATTCTTCTTTCGTAGCAAAATATGCGGCGTGTGGTCCGCCATAACCCATCGGAATTCCGAAACGTTGCGTTGTTCCAACAACTACGTCCGCGCCCATTTCTCCTGGAGAAGTCAGTTTTACCAAGCTTAAAATGTCGGCAGCAACAGCAGTTTTAATTTCGTTTGATTTTGCTGTAGCGATAAATTGAGCATAATCGTGAACTTGTCCAAATTTCCCTGGATATTGAAGAATAGCTCCGAAAAAATCATTTCCGAAAGTAAATTCTTCGTGGTTTCCGATCACTAATTCAACGCCAATTGGAGTCGAACGTGTTTCTAAAACCGATAAAGTTTGAGGCAAAATTTCTTCAGAAACGAAGAATTTGTTTACATTATTTTTCTTTTGGTCGCGAGTTCTTACGTCAAAAAGCAACGCCATTGCTTCTGCGGCAGAAGTTCCTTCGTCTAATAATGATGCATTTGCGATTTCCATTCCTGTCAATTCAATAACAGTAGTTTGGTAATTCAACAAAGCTTCCAATCGGCCTTGTGCAATTTCAGCTTGGTAAGGCGTGTAAGCCGTGTACCATCCTGGGTTTTCAAAAACATTTCTTTGAACAACCGCAGGCACAATCGCTGGATGATAACCCAAACCGATATATGATTTGAATACTTTATTTTTATTTCCTAATTTCTGAATGTGGTTCAAATATTCATATTCAGTCATTGCTGGTTCCAAGTTTAATGGCGCTTTTAGACGAATATCATCCGGAAGCGTTTCATAAATCAATTGGTCAATCGACTCAACACCAATAGTTTTGAACATATGTTGTAGGTCGTTTTCTCTTGGACCGATATGTCTTAAAGCAAAAGCATCTGTTTTCATAATAATGTGTAGTGGGTTGTTTTTTTGTGGCACAAAAGTACTTATTAATCTCAAAATTTAATCGTTTTTTAACATGGTTTTTTTAGGAATTTTTCAACGAAAATGCTATGTTGTTAACACTTTCGCTATTTTTGCAGTATGCACGCTATCAGACGACTATTTAATTTTTACATAAACGGGAGCATTCATGTTGGAATTGCCGTTTTGTCGCTGGTTTTAATGACTAATCATATGTTTAAAAATCCGTTTGATTTGGCAATGGCAGGCTTTGCTTTTTTCGGAACTATTTTTGGCTATAATTTTATTAAATACGAGAATTTTTTTAGAAATAAAAAACCATTGCGATTAGAATTAAAAGCGATTTTAGTTTTAAGCGCAATTTCTTTTTTGGTTTCGGCCTATTTCTTTTCTTGTTTGGAAAGGATTACTCAAATCGTCGCCATTATTTTCTTCGGATTGACCTTTTTATACACGGTTCCAGTTTTTTCAAAGAAGAAAAATATTAGAAATTGGAGCGGTGTCAAAATTTATATCGTCGCCATTTGTTGGTCTGGAGTTACAACTTTGCTACCGCTGATAAATGCTGGAACTGAAGTTTTCTCGGATGTGATTTTAAAATGTTGCCAGCGATTTTTGTTAGTAATCAGCCTGATTTTAGTTTTTGAAATTATCGATTTAAGAACGGATGACCCAGCTTTGAAAACCGTTCCGCAAAGAATAGGAGTGAAGAAGACGAAAATTCTGGGAATACTTTTATTGATTCCGCTTTATTTCTTGGAGTTTTTAAAAAGTGAAATTGACGTGAATCAGCTTTTTGTAAATGCAATTTTAATAATTACAACTTCGCTTTTTATGATTTTTGCCAATGAAAATCGTTCGAAATATTATACTTCTTTTTGGGTAGAAAGTATTCCGATGTTTTGGCTGGCAATGGTTTATTTGGTTTGAATTCAATAAACCCTGTCAGAGTTTTAAACTCTGACAGGGTTGGTCTTTAAACTATCTTTCCGCAATTTCTTTAATTATCTGATTTCGCTTTTGTATTAAAACTGTCAAATGTTTTTTGAGTAGAATCTTGTCAAATAAATTTCCAAAAATCCAAAAAGGCGTTTCATAAATCAATACATCTTTCATAATTGTAAATCCATTTTCTTCCTCAAAATAATGCTCGTGACGAAACGATTTAAAATGACCTTTCTCCATAATATCAACAAAATATTTTGGGAATTCCATCTCAGAAATTCTACTTGAATGTTTCAGATAAATTCCAAAATGCTTGCCTTTCCAAGTTACAGTTTCATTCAATTCTATTAAACCTGAAGTTTTTCCAGAAACGGCTTTTTCATTGGTTTGGCTTGTTGAAAGCAAGTGAATATCGATGTTTCGAGACAAATTAAAAACGGTTTCGATTGGCGCTTTTATTTTAGTTTGGAGTTTAATTAAGGTCATAATTGTGTGTTTCCTGCAAGGTTTTCAAAACCTTGTAGGTTTGATTTTTACATTTTTTAATACCTACAATGTTTTGAAAGCCTTGCAGGATTTTATCATTTTATATTTTCAATTGCTTTTTCCAAATTCCCAAAATCAAATTCAAAGCCATTTTCGAGCAATCTTTTCGGAATCACATTTCGGCTTTTTAAAACCAATTCCGTTTCAGTTCCAATGATTTTTGCTCCAAATTTTAGTAGTTTTTCACCAATTGGAATTCCTATTAGCATTCCTAAACTTTTGCGCAAAATTCTCATGAAATTGGCATTTTGAATCGGATTTGGAGAAACAATATTTACAACTCCGTTCAGTTCTTTTTCGAGTATAAATTCGACAGCTCTAGCAAAATCTTTCTCGTGAATCCAACTTATAAATTGGTTTCCTTTTCCTTGTTTTCCACCAAAACCTAACTTTATCAAATTTTTTAAGGGAAGAAATGCGCCTCCGTTTTTGCCTAAAACAATTGATGTTCGCAAAGCAGTTTTGATTGTTTTTGGAGTGTCAATTTCAAAGAAAGCTTTCTCCCAAGATTTTGCCACATTCATTGAAAAGTCATCGCCAATTTCGCCATTAACTTCACCCATTTGTTTGTCTAAAGAATGTCTGTAGATTGTTGAGGTTGATGAATTCATCCAATGTTTTGGTGGTTTTTTACAATTTAAAAGTGCAAGATTTAAAATTTTTGTGCTTTCAATTCTCGAATCTAGAATTTCTTTTTTATTTTCTTCCGTGTAACGGCAATCGACAGATTTTCCGGCAAGATTGATTAGTAAATCTGCGTTTTCAAGTTCTTTTTCCCAGCCAGAAAAGGTCTTGGAATTCCAGTTTACATAACGAAATCCGTTTTTTGTTTTTGAATTTCTTCTTGTCAGAATTATAATTTCCTCGAATTTATCTTTGAAATGATTTGCCAGAACTTGACCTAGAAATCCGGTTCCTGCAGCGATGATTAGCTTTTTCATAGTTTTTTTTCCATAGATTATATGAATTCAAAAGGGTTTTTTTAGATAGGAAATCATTCTAATCCATTAATATGCGGTTGATTATTTTATAAATTTAAAATTAATATCAAGGCAATTATTCTATAAATCACCCAAGTGTAACATAAATAAGAAGGAAGTTCTAAAAGTTTTATTCGTCTAAAATGCTCGATAAACATTATGAAAACTGTTATTCCGAACCAACCTAAAATTAATATTTCTGGCAAGTTTATAAATTGATTCAGAATTAAAATCGGAGTCAAAATTAGGGAGCCAAATAGAGAAACGGTCATTAAATTTCCGGCGTAATTTAAAATTGTTTTTTTGCCGAATTTCAATAAGAATGAACTCTGAAAAAGTATCTGTGCAAACGCTAAAATCAATTCTCTACCGAAATTTCCTTTTGGTAAATCAGGAATTAATTCTGAATAATTAAAAAGCGTCAAAGCTGTCATTAGTATTGCAAAAACGATGTAAAGAATTCTGTATTTGTAATTAAAACTGGGAACGCATTGCAATACTTTTTCGATTGCTTTTTTATTCGGAATAATTACTTTTCGATTATAAGAAATAAAAGAATATAGTTTTTGAAGCAAGAATTTTATAGGAGTAATATTTCCAACTTTTTCCACCCAAGGAAATGAATTTCCGATGACTTTTAATAAGCTGTCGATACCATAAATTACGGTTTTGTTTTTATTGTCAACCAAAGCAATTTCGTTTGAAGCTCTTTTGATATCAATAAAATTATGTTCGTCTTCAGTCAAATTTGAAAAAGGTTTCTTACCGTTTTTATCTAACATTCCGGCTTTGATGAAACCAGTTGTGTAAACTTGACAAAGCGGACAATCTTCGTCAAAAAGCAGGGTTTGGTTTTCAAGAGTTTTCATTGTTTTGAGAATTTGAAGTTTTGCTTAGAATTGATTTTTGTTTGTAGATAATGAATGTCAGAAATAAAACTAAAAATATGGGTAAGACGAAAAGCCAGTCAAAATTTCCATTCCAGAAGCAAAAGAAAATGATTACTATTCCGAAATAAATGTAAATCAATTTGTTTTTTGGGAATAAAAACAAAAATAGAATTGCAGAAATGATTTGCAAAAAACCTGTAACCGCTACTCCATAAGCCAAAAAGCCTAAAAACAACAAAGCAATTATATTTATTATTTCTACTATTTTAAACGCTATATTCATATCTATAAATTTTTAAACTTTCAGAAAAAAATGAAACTTTCTATCAAATTTTTTTATTTAATTCGAAAGTTGATATTGTTTTTTATTGGACTCATTGAATAGTTTTTAAAAGGTTTGTTTTTTATTAGTTTTAAAAACTATTTCATGATTTTCATAACCAAACGGCCAATCCAATTGTCTTTAAACTCGGTAACTTTATCGATCATGTTATCTGCTTTTAACACGAAATCATATAACTGGTTCGTTTTTTCGACAAAATGTTTTGTCTCTGATGATTGATTTGCATCGATTGAAGAAACGTCTTTTAAAACTTTCAAAGCAGGTTTTATTTCTCTTTTGCTTCTCTCTTTTGCAATTTTTACAGCCAATTCGTCCAAATCTTTTTCTGCAGTAAAAAACTCTTTTCTTTCTCCAGATTTGTATTCTTTGTAAACAATTCCCCAATCCATTAAGGCTCGTAAATTCATACTGGCATTTCCTCTAGAAATTAATAATTCTTCCATAACATCTTCCATGGAAAGAGGTTCGGGTGAAATCATCAATAGCGCATGGATTTGTGCCATAGTTTTGTTGATTCCCCATTGAGACCCTAAAGCGCCCCAGGTTTGAATGAATTTATTTTTTGCTTCTTTGAATTCCATAGTTCAAATGTATAAAATATTTTTGAACTTTCAATAATAAGTGAAAGATAATTTTAATAAAAGAAGATTGCGGTTAAAGCAATCCCTTTTTGGTCTAATTTACTTCTCGGTTTAAATAAACCCAGCCAGTTTTTTCTTGGCCACTGTTAAATTTGATGTAGTAATAATAAGTTGCAGTTGGCAGAAGATTTCCGTTTTTGGCTTGGCCATACCAATGATCTGAATAGTTGTTTTGTTCAAAAACTTCTGTTCCATATCTATTAAATATTTTTACTTTTTTAATATCCATTCCTACCAAATACCAAGTATCATTGCTTGAATCTCCGTTTGGAGAAACTCCTTTTGGAATTTTGCAATATGCTTTTCTGACATAGATTTTTCCTTCTGATTTGCATCCCATTTCGTTGGTTACAATAACTATATATTCTCCAGATTCTAATCCTGTTACATCAACGGATTGTAAGTTTGAGGTAAAACCATTTGGGCCAGTCCATTCATAAGTCGCTGTTGATTCGTTAAATGAATTGTTTATTGCAAAAGCAGTAAGCATATACAAATCATTTTCACAGCCAACTTTTGTTCCGACTTCAAAGACATTTGTGCTTAATTCTATTCTAAATTCTTTTTCGCTTGAACATCCGTCATAAGTTGCAATTACTTTATATAAACCGGGTTGGTCAACTTCAACTTCTGAAATAATTCCTGGAATTTCATCTCCTTCAAAATACCAAATGAAGGTTGCTAAATTTTCGTCAAAATTATCGCCCACAACAGAAAGTGCTACCTCTTGGTTTTCACAAATGGCCACATTTTGATTTTCAAAATGGAATTCGGGTTGTGGTTTTACGTCCAAATTTACTAAAGTTGTTTCAGAACCACAAGTTCCAGGACCTAAAGTAGCAGTTACTCTATAGGTTCCTGCCATTGCAATGGTTGCATTTGGAAATACAGGATTATAGATATTAGAAGTAAATCCATTTGGGCCTGTCCAAGAATAAGTGTAAAGAATATTTACGTTGGTTATTGCAATATTAACTGGTTCTCCAACGCAAAGCGGATTGACTGTAGTCAAGATTGGGGCAACTACTGGAGCTCCAAACTCGATTTTAATGACAGCTTCATCGGTTATGCCGCAAAAACCATTTACGATATATTTAAATTGATAAATTCCGTTTGTGACTCCATTTAAATCCCAAACATTTGCAGAAAGAGAACCTCCAGGAGTGATTTGGATCCAAGTTCCGTTTAAGTCATGATTTCCTAATAAGTAGTCAAAAAGATTAATAGAAACTGGAATTGAGCATAGAAAAATATTGTTGTCAAGTCCCGCATTTGGCAAAGTCCCAGAGTTTACATTAAAAGAAAGTGTTTGATTCAAACATGAATTTGTATTTGAAGGATAAATAATCTGTACAGAATAAACGCCTGACTGTGTGCCAAGATTCAAAGGTGTGAAATTGAGTGTTGCACTTGTGCTTAAAATTATGCCTGGCTGTCCTTGCTTAAACCATCGATATTGCAAATAAGGAAAATCTGGTACGGAAAGTGTGCTGTTTGCACCATTGCATAGCTGTGATTCAATAGTAAATACAAAGGGCGCAGAAACATCATGCACAATTGTTGATTGATTGCCACAGGTATCTTCTACTTGAAAAAGGTAGACTCCGGGTTGCAGGCCGGTAAATAATGGGTTTGCAAAGTTATTGAAATCATAGGGCAAATAATCTTTTTCTAAAATCTTAAAATTAAAAGGCCCGGTCCCAGTCACATCAATAAGTACATCTGAAAGTGCGCCTGAGCAAGAAAAACTCACGGCATCATTAATTACAGGATTAGATCCGGTATCAAATTCACGAAGCACGCGATAGCAATAGCTTCCATTTCCAGGTGTTGCATATATTGAACTTACAGTTATAATTCTATAGTGTGCATTGATCCCTAAATTTCGATTTAAAGCATTATTGTTTATAGGAAGGGAATTTAAGGAAGTAGGAAAAGTGTTTTCAGTATAAAACACGTTCGTTACTGGATGTTGCCATGTTCCGGTAACTTCATCTCTTTTTTGCAACCAATATCCTAAATTTGCAAGTCCGTTATTATTCGTATGTGATAGATTCATATCAAAAGAAGAACATCTTTCGGTAATGCTTAAATTTGTTGTTCCTATATATTCTTGAATATTTAAATTTACTAAACGGCTTCCGCATGCATCAGTGACAGTTGCTGTATAAATTCCGATAGGCAATCCATTCATCATTAGGTTATTGCCTCGAATATTTGCAGAAATATTATGCGGAAATCCTGGCGCATAATTTCCAGGACCCGTTTCTAAAACGACTGAAATTAGGTTTACAACAGAATTTCGAATATAAACAGATCCCATTCCTGGAACACAGTCGCCAAGATAACTTACAGAAACTGTACCTGTTGCCGAAGGATTTGGTACGGTAGTATTTCTTACGAAATTATTGTTGCATTCATCGGTAAAAGTAAGTTCATAAAATCCAGGAACTAAAATTCCGGTTATGATAACAATTCCATCATTATTAATATAACCTTGGGCGTTATAAGGCAGCGGGTGAGGAAAACCAGGAGGAGCAATAGTAATCCAAACAGAAATGATATCTGATCCAGAAGAAGTAGCTGTTATTTTTGGGCCGTCAGGACAGCTGTTTTCTCCAGCAGCACCTGCGTCAATCTCATTTACAACAACTTCACTGTCAGTTGCCGTTCTTCCGCAGCCATCGGTAATTCGGATAGTATAATTTCCTTCTGGAACTGGATTTGTCTCTGAACCATATTCAGGAAATTCAATAAAAGTAGGATGGCCGCTATTATATGCTAAAGGGTTAAATCCGGCAGGAGCCGATAAAAATTCTATAGTAATTGGATAAGTATAAAAATCGGCGCCAGTATTCAGTTTTTTCATCCCACATCTTACAACGTTTGCTGAAAGATCTGCAGTCAATTGTTTATTGACAATGTTGTTATTTCGATTGTAATTATTGCCACAAGCGTCTCTAATCACAAGGTCATAACTGTAAGAAGTTGGGTAATAAGGAATTATTGCTGCATAAGTTCCAGTTTGAGGAATGATTCCACCGGGATGTATCCTTGATGTGCCATTTTGTACTACGACTATAGTTGTTGGCGTTCCGCCACCTGGAGGACGAACTGTATAAGTGAATGTTAAAGGGAAAGCTATGTAATAATCAGGAGCAATTTGAAGATGGTGCCCAACCATAATTTGATTACACGAAACTAGTTGTGTTGACGGAAATTCTATTGGCAAAATTGTAATGCCTGTAGCTGAAAATGTAGGCCTGATAAAGGTGTAAGAACGGCTCAATGCTTCATTGCAGTTGTCATGAACTCTAATGATGTAATTTCCTGAGGGAAGATTCGTGAAAGTAGGACTTGCTTGTTCTGGTCTTGTAACTGGTCCTGCAAAAATTTCATAAGAAATTGCATTTCCAGCAGTTACATTTATTGTAATAGTGCCGCTACAAGTATTTTGTAAATCTTCTACAATGCTAAATTCAAGTGGAGAATATAAATCTTGTATTGTTATATCTTGTTGCTGGCTGTTACTTTGAGTCCCTAAAGTTTGTTTTGCTACTACGCGATAATTTCCGGAATTTAATCCAGTCAAACTGTTTGTTGATAGCGTTCTATATGGATTGGTACTGTCAGGAAGAAGATAAATAGTATAAATAACAGTTGCTCCAGGATCAGTTCCTGTTGTTTGGAAGTTTAGCCTGCCATTACCTGAGCAAGTTTCGTTTACTGCGGTTACTGATAATGTAAAATTCGGCAACTGTGCATAACTGCTGATTGTAAAGAAAAGTAAGAGGAATGTAAAATTAAAATTGGTGTAAAGTTTTTTCATATAAGATTGTTTATCAGCGTGTCCAAATATAATTAAAATCTTGTCAAAATCTTAAACATATCTTAAAACAATTATGTTAAACGTATGATTTGTATGACAAACTATATTGTTTTTCTAAGAATTCTTTCGGAAAGTGCAACGTAGAAAAATCTAAATATGAAACAAAACAAAAATGGATTGCTAGAATAATCCAGCAATCCATTTTTGATAAAATCTAAGAAGTCTAAAAATCTAAGAAGTCTGATTTGTCTTTAATAATCCAGCTCTTTTCAGCAATGCATCAGGCTTCGGCTCGCTTCCTCTAAATCTTTTGTATAAAATCATAGGATGTTCAGTACCGCCTTTCGAAAGCACATTTTCTTGAAATCTTTTTGCTACTTCTGGATCAAAAATTCCTTTTTCTTGAAAGAATTCAAAAGCATCAGCATCTAAAACTTCTGCCCATTTATAACTATAATATCCTGAAGAGTAACCGCCTTGAAAAATATGCGAAAATGAAGTACTCATCACGTTTTCCTTCACATCTGGATATAATTTTGTAGATTGAAATTGTGCGGTTTCAAAATCTTTAACCGATTTGATTTTCGTAGGATCCTGTCCGTGCCAGCCCATGTCTAACAATCCAAAACTCAATTGGCGCATCGTCGCCAATCCTTCCTGAAAACTTGCACTTTCTTTAATTTTCTGTATATATTCTGTCGGGATTAATTCGCCAGTTTTGTAGTGATGCGCGAACAAAGCTAAAGCTTCTGGTTCATAACACCAGTTTTCAAAAATTTGGCTTGGCAATTCCACAAAATCCCAAAAAACGCTTGTTCCTGATAAACTTGGGTAAATTGTATCGGCCAACATTCCGTGTAAAGCGTGTCCAAATTCGTGGAATAATGTTGTAACTTCATTAAAAGTCAATAGCGAAGGTTTAGTTTCTGTAGGTTTTGTAAAGTTGCAAACAATGGAAATGTGTGGTCTTTCATTAATTCCTCCTAAAACATATTGCGATTTGAAAGAAGTCATCCAGGCACCATTTCTTTTTCCTTTTCTGGGAAAAAAATCTGCGTAAAATATTGAAACTAATTCGCCTGAAATATTTTTTACTTCGTAAGTTTTTACGTCTTGATGGTATTTTTCAATCGAATTTACTTCTACAAAAGTCAATCCGTATAAACGGCTTGCAACAGTAAAAGCGCCATCCAAAACATTTTCCAATTTAAAATAAGGCTTCAGCTTTTCATCATCCAAATTGAATAATTGCTGTTTCAATTTTTCAGAATAATAAGCGCCGTCCCATTTTTCAAGTTCCTCAATTCCATCTAAGTCTTTAGCAAATTTCTTTAATTGCTCAAATTCTTTTTCTGCTGCAGGTTTTGCTTTTTCTAACAATTCATTCAAAAAAATCGCCACTTTCTCCGGACTTTCTGCCATTCTTTCTTCCAAAACAAAATGTGCGTGAGAAGCATAACCTAAAAGTTTTGCTCGCTCAAAACGTAATCGTGCAATTTTCAAAACAATTTCTTCATTGTCAAATTCATTCTTCTGAAAGCCTTTTGAACCAAATGCAATTGCCATCTTTTTGCGCAACTCACGATTATCCGCATAAGTCAAAAACGGAACGTAACTTGGATAATCTAAAGTGAAAATCCAACCTTCTTTTTCTTGGCTTGTGGCTAATTCTTTTGCAGCTTCAATAGTTCCTTCTGGCAAACCTGACAAATTTTTCTCATCTGTAATATGCAACTGGAAATTTTGTGTTTCCGACAAAACATTTTCACCAAATTCCAAACTCAATTTCGATAAATCTTTGTCAATTTCGCGAAGCTGATTTTTCTTTTCTTCCGATAAATTAGCTCCGTTTCTTGAAAAACTCTTATATTTTTTGTCTAATAAAGTCGTTTGTTCAGCATTTAGATTCAAGTTTTCTTTATTTCCATAGACTGTTTTTACTCTTTCAAACAAATCAGCGTTCAATCTGACATCATTTCCAAATTCTGATAATAAAGGTGAAACTTCCTGAGCAATTTTCTGAATTTCATCATTGGTTTCCGCTGAATGTAAATTGAAGAAAATACTTGAAATTCTATCTAAAGTCGAACCGCTGTAATCCATCGCTTCGATTGTGTTTTCAAAGGTCGGTGCTTCTGGATTTGAGATGATTTCATCGATTTCTTTTTTTGCAGTTGCGATTCCGTCTTTAAAAGCGGGAAGAAAATCTTCATTTTTAATTTGCGAAAAAGGTGCGGTATCGTGTTGTGTTGTAAATTTTTGCGTGAGTATTGACATATGTTTTTCTAATTAAAATTTTTGAACCATTAAGAGATTAAACTCATTAAGGTTGGATTCAAAAGTATGAAATTGAGAAGTGATTTAAAAGGTTGTTGTGAAAATGTTGAGATTTAGATAAAAAAAATAATAAACAAAATGAGCTTTGCAACCTTTGCGAAAAATCTTCGTTGAAAAAACAAACGAAGTCCTTTAAGGTTTCGCAAACATTAAAAAAGAGAAGACTTCCTTTCATCTGTTATAGAAATGTTATTTAATCGCTTACCGCTTTTATTTCCACTAACTTGTAAAAAAAGAAAATCATGAAGTATAATGTTGAGATCAAAAACATTGAAATTGTTGACGAAATACAAAATTATTGGACAACAGAAGATTATATAAAATTGCTTGAAAAGTTTGATTATCCGGATGCTGTTAGTGCAGAAAAAGAAAGCCTGCAAGAATTATTATTCATGGCAATTTCTGATTTTGAAGGAAAAGATGCGGCTTTGATTTTATTGGAATATAAATTGTCAGAAGATTTGAATGAAGGGCAATTGCACCAGATTTCTAATGATATGCTTTTGGACAAAGTGTGTGAAGAATATCCAGAAATCGGACTTCATGCTAAATTATTTCACATCAATCAATTGCTTTTTAAAGCCTATAACGGAACTTTCCCAAACGCAAAAGCGTCGATAATTGATTGTTCTTTTGAAGCGATTGATGCCAAAGAAGAGACAAAAATTACAAAGGAAATGGCTTTGGTTTTATTAAATAACGGACTTTCAGGAAGTAATTTAATCAAGAGACTTTTTGACGCACAAATGAGTCAAACTGTTCCTTTCCTGGAAGCAGATTCGATTTTGTGGTATTTGGAAAGCGATGATAATGTAAATTTTAAACTGACAACTTCTGAGTATTGGATCAGTCGTGAAGATATTGTGGCATCAGAATATGAAGCTGTTTTTGAGGAAGTGGAAGCGGAGTGATTTTTTTTCTAACCGCAAAGTTCGCAAAGAAGGCAGTTTAGATGCTTTGCGAGCCTTTGCGAACTTTGCGGTTAGAAAAAAACTACTTCAAACCTTCCGAAGCTTTAATAACAGCTTGTTTCAAGTTTTCTTTATAAGCAGTAATTCTATCTAAGACAGAAGCATCAGAACTTCCGATAATCTGTGCCGCTAAAATTCCAGCGTTTTTTGCTCCGTTCAATGCGACAGTTGCTACGGGAACACCGCCTGGCATTTGAAGAATTGACAAAATACTGTCCCAACCATCAATTGAATTGCTAGATTTCACAGGAACTCCAATTACTGGAAGCGGTGACATGGAGGCCACCATTCCAGGTAAATGCGCTGCACCGCCAGCTCCCGCAATGATCACAGAAATTCCTCTTGTGTGTGCGTTTTTACTGAAATCGAATAATTTTTCTGGTGTTCTGTGCGCCGAAACAATATCTACTTCCGTTTCAATATTGAAATCTTTTAATATGTCGATGGCTTCCTGCATGACTGGCATGTCTGAAATGGAACCCATTATGATTGCTACTTTGCTCATTTGTTTTTATTTAAATGGAATCATGCTCCATATATCAATTTTAAATTCATCTTGAATAGCTCTTAGATATTTCACTAATTCAATTTCTTTGTCGATTAACTCTTGAAAATAGTTGGTTTCATTTCCTACGAAACCTCTGCTTATAATCATCTCCTTTCGGCGGTCAATATATTTTTTCCTATTCTTTACAAAAATTTCATCATTTAGGCTTAATAAATCAATTAAGTTTTTAGCTTCTAAATCATCGGGATTGTGAAGAAAGAATCCATCATGGTAGATTAATCTTTCTTCGAAATGTTCATCGATTGGATATAAAATTGGTTCAATCCATTCTGTTCTTTTTATATTGTTTGGCTTGTGTTTTACCATAAACCAATTATCGTATGAATCTGTTGTGGAATATTTTAAATTTGGATTGAAGTGTTCAATATCTACCGCATCATTGATTCCTATATATTCTTCAGTATAAGCGTAGAAATTTTTCTGTTCATACAATAAGATTGTGCTTAAACCTTTATTGTCGCCTTTTTTATAGAAAATATTTTGTGTTACAATCTCAGAATTAGGATTTTTTATAATTCTCTTCATAAATTAGAAATTATATTCTTCTCCAAGTTTTTCTAATTCTTCAGCATATTTCTGTTTAGTTTTTTCATCCTTTTCGAAAAATACTTTCTGCTTAAGCTCTAAATATTCTTCATGTTTCTGTTGACCATATTTATTTACATAGTTAATTCCAAAATCATTATATAACATGTCATTTGGATCATCTCCAATAGGAGAAGTTCCTCTACGAACAGTAACTTTTCCATCCTTGTCAAATTCTAAAATAAATCTTTCTTCTGGTTCAAAAGAGGCCGCAATAAATGGAGAATGAGTTGCAACTATAAATTGTGCATCTGGTGCGAGATTTTTGTAATTATCGATTAAATCCATTTGCATATCTGGATACAATGAACGTTCGGGTTCATCAATTAATATTATTGAATCTGTTGTGTCAAGTTTGTAAAGAAGTAAAGCGGTTAGAAGAAGTTGTTTTGTTCCAGTACTTGTATATTGAATTGGAATGTTTTCACCTGATATTTTATGGTGTAGTGGTGTAATGTTTCCCGTGTTTACTAAATCGACCGCTAAATTTATTTTTTCTAAAATGCGGTTGAATTTTTCGGAAAATTCTATCAATGGATTAATGTTATTTCCTTTCCAACTCTCAACTTTTGATTGAGACGAGCTGTCTAGAATCTTTCCACTATTGATCAATTCTGATGCAAATTGCAAAAATCTTTGTAAATAATTTATATTCTCTTCCAATAATCCAATCCAAATAGCGTCTTCAACGTTGTCGTCGAATGTTAATCTAAAATAAGAATTGTCTTTTATTTTTTCTTTTAAACTTTTGTATCGCTCTATTAAAATAACAGTCTCTTCTCCAAAAAGTTTGATGTTTTGTTTAGATAAAATTTCTGCAGTAAAGTAAAACAGTTTATTCTTGTAATTTATTACATCTTTTGCACCGCCACTATAGTTTCCTTCATGAAAATTAAATTTTTTTTTGTTAATTTCAATTGATTCATTTTTATACTTGTAAGAAATAGAATTTGCTTCAAACTCTAATGAAATATTGTAAAGATTAAAATCAAGTGCAGTTAAAATTGTATCGTTATTTATTATTCTTAAATCATAAAATTGAGATATACTTTTATTAATTAACTCCAATAAACTCGTCTTTCCACTAGCACTCTGTCCAATAAAACAAATTTTATCCAAAGGCTGTCCTTTTCTTTCCCCACTTTGATAAGTGAAATCGAAAGTTAGGTTTTCTAAATGTTTATAAGAATCAATATGTAATTTTGAAATTTTCATTTATCGAATTTTTACAAATTTAACCAAAAAACTATTCTAATTACTGATGGCTAATCACCCTAATTAATTTCTTAACTTCTTCTGCTATTTTTCTTGCCTCAGAAATATCTTCATTGACTATCGTTACGTGTCCCATTTTTCTGAAAGGTCTTGTTTCACGTTTTCCATAAATATGTGGCGTTACGCCATCAATTGCCAAAATTTCTTCAATATTCTCATAAATAACTTGTCCAGAAAATCCTTCTTCACCGACTAAATTTACCATAATTCCAGCAACTTTGCTGTCAGTATTTCCTAGAGGCAAATCTAAAATCGCTCTCAAATGATTTTCAAATTGTGAAGTATAACTGGCTTCGATAGAATAATGTCCTGAATTGTGAGGTCTTGGTGCGACTTCATTTACCAAAATTTCGTCGTCTTCGGTTTGGAACATTTCTACAGCCAAAAGTCCGACGTGGTTGAATTTCTCGGAAACATTTAAGGCGATTGCTCTTGCTTTTTCAGCCACTTTTTCGTCAATTCTCGCAGGGCAGATTACGTATTCGACTTGATTGGCTTCTGGATGAAATTCCATTTCCACAACTGGATATGTTTTGATTTCGCCTTTCGGATTTCTTACCACAATCACAGCCAATTCATTTTTAAACGGAATCATTTCTTCCGCAATACATTCCACATCTGGAAGATTGTCTAAATCAGAAAGGGAACGAACCACTTTCACGCCGTTTCCGTCATAACCAAATTCAGCGCTTTTCCATACAAAAGGTAATGAAATAATTGCATTTTCCACTTCAATTTTTAAATCTTTTAAATCTTTCAATCTTTTATGTGGCGCTGTCGGAATATTATTTTCTACATAGAAATCTTTCTGTCTTCCCTTGTTTTGAATTCCTCTCAAAGTTTTTGGCGATGGATAAACTTTTATTCCTTCACTTTCTAATTTCTCTAAAGCTTCGATGTTGACCAATTCAATTTCGAAAGTCAGGACATCTACGTTTTTTCCAAAATTATAAACCGTGTCAAAGTCCATTAAATTTCCTTGGAAGAATTTATTGCAGGCAATTCGGCTTGGCGCTTCTTCGCTTGGATCTAAAACATAAGTCTGGATGTCAAATTTGCGGGTGTCTGCTAGAAGCATTTTTCCTAATTGGCCTCCGCCTAAAATGCCGAGTTTGAAATCGGAAGAGAAGTAATTCATTTTTTTGTGTGTTGTGTTTGCAAAGATAAGTATTGATAAGCAATAGGCAATAGACAATAAGTAAAACTCTGTTATGTCTTAATTGTACAAGAGAAAGCGTTAATTTGCCATAGTTATTAGGTTTGTAGTGTCATACCTTTGTCTTATTAAAGCAAATAAAATGTTTGCTTGAGAAGAGGTTTTTTTTCTGAAGAAATTTAAAGTCAGGAACCTTTCTTCTTGAAATTTTAAATCGTACCTATTATGAAAAAAGGAACTAAATTAAACAGTATTTTAACAGGAACCTGCCCAAAATGCCAAAATGACAAGATGTATGTGAACCCAAATGCTTACAATCTTGCAGATGTTTTCACAATGCATGAACATTGCAGAAGCTGTGGATTTAAATATAAAATAGAACCTTCATTCTTTTTTGGGGCAATGTATGTGAGTTATGGTGTGGGAATCGCTGTTGGCGTTGCAGCATTTATTATCAGCTATTTTGTTTTTAATGCAAATTTAAAAGTAGCTTTTGGCGCAATCATAGGTGCTTTGGTGGTCTTTATGCCAATCATTATGCGGGTGTCTAGAAACATTTGGATAAACTTTTTTGTTGACTACGACAAAGAAGCTGATCATGTGAAATCTCATTCATCTTAAGTGAGTTTTAAAATATAAGCATGGAGTTCATCGGCATCGATTTCAATTTTTTTAGCAATGCGCTGTTTTCTTTTTTTGCCAGCTTCTAAGGTAATATTGAATATAGTGCTGATTTCTTTGAGATCGAGATTCATATAAATATAACAGATAAAACGAATGTCGGCGGGATTCAAGTGCGGATGTTTGGTTTTTAGGGTACTCAGAAATGCAGGATTTACTTTTCCAAAATAAGAAATGAAATCATCCCATTCAGAATCAGTTTTGATGTAATTTCTAAGGGATTTCATATAATTTGAAACTTCCTTGTTTTGAGCAACTTCTTTTGTTTGTGACAATGAATTGATGACTTCTTCAATCAGCTCATTTCTTCCTGAAAGATATAATGCTTTTGCACTTAGCTTTCTGTTCTTTTCAGCGATATTGTTTTTAAGGCCTTCCAGTTCTAGCGCTACAATTTTTTGCTGTTTTTCTGAAATAATTTGTTCTTGCTTTTGCTTTATGATTCTGTTTTTTAAAATTCTGTAAATAAAGAAAAAAAGCAAAAGGCTGAACACAATAATTATGATAAAAATGTTGCGTTCGGCAATTTGCTTTTCCTTATTAATTTTTATCTCATTTTGGTATTTCTGAATTTTAAGCTTGATTTTGTTGGTTTCGAAAAGTTCTTTGTTAATTAATGTGGAAATTGAATCTTTTGTAGCAATAACAGAATCTTTATAGTGAGCTGCCATCATATATTGCCCGTTTTGATAATAAAGTTTTGAGAGCTGGTTATATAAATCAATGCGTCCTTTCATTTTATAAGTATGCTTCAATCCCATTTTTGCATACACTATTGCCTTTGCCGGATTGTTTTTTTTGACATAGATCTTTGACAATAATTCTACAATAAAAACATAACTGTCATTGTCTTTGTCATCGCCAATTTCCTTTAAAAGCTTTAGCATCATTTCTTCTGCAATGTTTATTTTTCCTTCTATAAAAAAAGTTTCAGCATAGTTTACGCGCCAAACTTCATCTACTTTTTTTGATTTTGGAAGCTTTTCAACCTGCAATAAATATTTTCTTGCTTCGCTAAAATTATGAAGCTTGTTATAAGTGTCGGCAATGTTTATAGCAAGATAAGTTCTGCTGAAGTCAGATTTTTTTACTTTTGGATCTTTATAAGCGGTCTTAAAGTATGTCAATGCGTTTTGAAAATCTTTTTCATAACTGTAAGAATTAGCAATGTTATTCAAAACCATTACCAGATTATCTTTTGGATTCAGCCTGGCAATTTCTAATGCTTGCTGATAATAGCCCATGGCTTCTCCATAATTAGAAAGACTGGCATAGGTGACACCAATATTGTTTTTGATGTCAAAAAGTTCTTGTTCCCACTTGCCATTTTCTGCTAAGATTTCTGCCTGAGAATAATAATCAAGTGCTTTTGTATAGTTTCCAATTTTTTTGGCATGATCCCCTTTGTTGATAAGATTTTGGCAATCTTGCAAGGCTGTAGGATTCTGGCTTTTTGCAGAGATACAATTAAAGCTGGCCAAAAAAACAGATAGAAATAGAAGCTTTATGCAGTCAGAAATGTTCATGGGATAAAATTATATTATTTTTAAATCAAATTGACGTTGTAACAATAAAATTATCCTAAAATTAGACTTATAGCTTTTTTGCAAATGGAAAGTAAATATATGTCAAAAAATTATGAAATCTACCGCAACATCCTCTAAATAGTAGTGTCTTTGGCTGTAACTTGCTGTTTAAGAGACTTGTTTTATATTGAATTTTATAATTGTCCCCATTTTTCTTGACACATGTCCCCTTAATTCACGCTAATTATTAGTGTAGCAATCATTATTTAGCAACATTTGTTAACTGATTACAAACTTATTCTTAACATTAAAATTTCTGGCAAAATAAATTTTGTGTTCGAGAGGCAACTTAAATTAACAAAAAACAAACTAAAGAAAAAACAAACTAAAATGAGAAAAATTACCCTATTACTGCTCTTGCTTTTCTGCTCGTTTGGGAAGGCCCAAGAATGCGAGCAAGTTTTTAGCATTCGCGGTCTCGACGCTTTTGGAGTGACGCTGACAGTGAACCGCACGAATATCAATTGTTATTCTGGCATACTGAATTCCATCACTATTGCTGATGCAAAACTAGGCAGTGATTCAGGCTGTGGGGATTATTATTCTTTTTCGCTTAATCTCGACGGCGAGATTTCTTCCGTATGTGCAGAAGATTTAATAGGATTAGATTTGATGGATTTTACGACACTTTCAATAACTGCTGCAGATGAAGATGATGATCCTGAAAATATTGACCTTCGATTAAATATTGTGTCAGATTTCACTGCAACATCAGTTCCGAATTGTACACAGCTAGTGAGCCCAATTCCAAATACTACTAGTGCAGCCGTTGACGGAATATTAACTTGGTTGCAATCTCCAGGAAGTTCAGGATACCGACTTTCTGTAGGCACAACTTCTAATGGTGCGGAAATTATAAATAGTGAAGATCTTGGAAATGTAAGAACTTATGATATTGAAGGTTTCTTGAATGAGAATACCACTTATTATGTAAAGATTATTCCTTATAATGATTTAGGAGATGCTACAGCATGTTCTGAATTCAGTTTCAGTACTGGAAGCTATGTTCTTGGTGATTTTTGCTTCAACGCTATCAATCTTGGTCTTCTTACTTCACCAATCAGTTCTAGAACAGATTTTGCTAATAATAACTCTAGTCCAGAATGTCTTAACAACTTGGCTAGAGATCTTTATTATTTCATCGATGTGCCTAACGGTTCTACGCTGACTATTGGGCAAGAATTTAATGACTATGACTCTGCCAACTATGTTTTTTATGGTGACTGTACTACTCAAACGACGATTGCCTGTTTTGATGATCCTGATTATGATTCTATAAACTGGGTCAATGATACTGGTGCTGTTCAAAGAGTTTATTGGGTTCAAGATGGATTAAATCAAGAATTTGGAAATTTCCGTCTTGCCTGGTCAGTTAAAAACTGCGTAAATCCGGTGGCTTCTTTTTCTACAGTTTCATTATGCTCAGGTGGAACTGATGAATTTAATGCTACTGCTACAATTTCAAGTCTTGGTTCTGCTACTTCAGTAACTATAACCGACAGCTTTTTAGGTACGACGCAAACTATAACTGAAGCACAAACTGTGACTTTCGGACCATATCCAAATACAATTGAAGTGGTACTTATAGTTACTAACGACCAAAATGAATTGTGTTCTATTTCAAGCGAACCGCTGACACAAGAAAACTGTCCGCCTGTCAATGATACCTGCGCTACTGCAATAGATTTATATAGTGTTAGTCTTCCCGTCATAGGAACAACTGATGGAGCTACTGATGAGATTTTCGCAGAAGGCTGTCTTTTTAATCCGGTGAAAGATGTTTTTTATAAAGTACTAGTAGAGAGTGGTGTAACAATAGAGTTGGAGCATACGAGCGAAGATTATAATCCCTTCAATTATGTTTTTTACGGCGACTGTGATAATCAAACGCTAATTGCCTGCCAAGAGAATGACTTTACAACAGTTGTTTGGACTAATTTAACAGGGGAGGATCAAACGGTTTATTGGGTTCAGGATGGTTATGAAGGTGCTCCATTTACAATTTCTTTCCAGACATCGCTAGGTGTAAATGATCATGCTAAAAATTCTTTCAAGGCTTACCCAAATCCAGTCAAAGATGTATTGCATCTTTCTTACACCCAGGCTATTTCTTCAGTAACAATATTCAATTTGCTTGGGCAAAAAATGCTTGAGCAAAAAATAGATACCAACGAAACAAGTATTGACCTGTCAGCATTAGCAGCAGGACATTATCTTGCAAACGTGACTTCAGGCGACCAAAATGCGACAGTCAAAATTATCAAAGAGTAGTTTTAGATTAATTTGTTTTTAAGAAAGAGGCTCTCCTTAAATTTTAAGGAGGGCTTTTTTATGGATGTACTATAAAAATAATAATTTTGCAATTGACAAGCAATACAGCTAATCGCAATCAAAATCATATGCACAATATAATTCATGCAATTGGGGCTTTGGGAATTGTTCCGAAAGAAGTACCTTACCGACGATAAAAAATATAGACATGGCACAACAATCTTCTATACAATGCCCAAGCTGTGGCACATCCATCGATGTGAATGATATTCTCAAGCATCAGATTGAAGATGCGCTCCGTAAGGAATTCCAGCAAAAATTAAACGAACAGAATAAGGATTGGCAGGAAAAAAATGATGCCCTCGAAAAAGCCCGAGAAGATTTTGAATCCAAGAAGAAAAAAGAAAATGAGCTCTTTCAAGATCGATTAGAAAAGGCAAAGGAAGAGTATGAGGCAAAGGCTAAAAGGGAGAAAGCAGCATTTCAAGAGCGTTTAGAGCTAGAACAAAAGGAGGCCGAAAAGAATTTTGCAGCTGGACTAAAATTAAAGATGGAAGCCGAAAATAAAGACCGAATTTTGTTGATGGAAAAAGAGCTTTCTGAGAAATCTGAAAAGTTGCGTGAACTCCACAAAATGGAGGGCGAGATATCAAAACTGCAACGTGAGAAACTAGAAATGAAAGATGCCATTGAAGCTCAAGCGCAACAGCAACTGAATGAAACCTTGACTTTAGAAAAAGAAAAAATCCGCAAGCAGGAAGAAGAAAAAAACGAGCTGAAAATAAAAGAATACCAAAAACAGGCGGAAGACCAGCGCAAGCTGATCGAAGAAATGAAACGCAAGCAGGAGCAGGGTTCCATGCAACTTCAAGGTGAGGTGCTCGAACTTGCAATGGAAGAATGGCTGGCAACAAATTTTCCGCTAGACACTATTGATGAGGTAAAAAAAGGAGCAAACGGAGCAGACTGTCTCCAAACCGTAAATACTTTTGAAACACAAAATTGCGGTACCATTTATTACGAAAGCAAGCGCACAAAAGCTTTCCAGCCATTGTGGATTGAAAAGTTCAAGAATGATATTCGAGACAAGAAAGCAAGTCTTGGCGTATTAGTAACAGAAGTTTTGCCAAGTGACATGCAACGAATGGGCATGAAAGACGGTATCTGGATCTGCACTTACGAAGAATTCAAAGGTTTGAGCGCAGTCTTGAGACAGTCGCTTATTCAGGTAAGCCAAGCTGTACAGTCACAAGAAAACAAAGGCGACAAAATGACGATGCTCTATGATTTCTTGACCAGCAATGAATTTCGATTGCAGATTGAAGGTATTGTTGAAGGTTTCTCACAGATGCAACTTGACCTTACGAAAGAAAAAAATGCCATGAAAAAAATATGGACACAGCGCGAAAAACAAATCGACAAGGTCATTAGCAATACTATCGGAATGTATGGTTCAATAAGAGGTATAGCAGGAAATGCAATCCAAACTGTAAGAGCTTTGGAACTTGATTATGATTCCGATGCTTCTGAAGAGATTGAATAATTTCTCTGTAAACCTGTTTCCTGATGCAATAATTTCTCTGCTTTAAAATACCTTAAAATAAAAACACTGCTCACATCATTTGATGAAAGCAGTGTTTTTTTTATTCTTTTAAGTAAAATAACAACTGCTGATGCTTATCATTTCAAACACCAGCAGTGTTTTGTTTTTAATATTTAACTACCCTTTTTGTAGTTTTTGCAGTATCTGATGTAATATTGAAAATATAAACTCCTGACTGAAGGTTGGCAATATCGATTGTTTCAGTTTCAGAAGCAAGCCTTTTTTGGATTACTAATCTTCCGTTTAAATCATATACGGCAACCGCACAATTTCTATGAATTGAAATCTCAGGAATTTTGACAACAACTTGAGATGAAGCCGGGTTAGGGTATATTGTAACTCCAATGTGGCTAAAATCCTCTGTTTTCAAATCAGGTGTAACTGTCAGTTCAGCAGCATCAGAATTGACTGAACAAGTTGAATTGCTTGACACTCTAACTCTATACAAATAGCCGTCAAAAGTTTCTGGAACATTTGTCAAAGTCAATGTGTTAGTAGTTGCTCCTGAATACACAGGATTTGTACCTCCATTTGCAACATCTGTCCATAAAGTACCATTCATACTAACTTGCCACTGATAGCCTGTAGCACTAGCTGCAGTAACACTAAAAGTTGCATTTGTTCCTTCTGTAACTGAAATGGCAGCTGGTTGTAGCGTTATATTTATTGCGGCCTCTTCAGTTAAGATAATGGTTTTAATAATCTGACATCCGTTTGCATCTGTAATAGTCACATTGTAAGTACCAGCTGTAAGTCCTGTAGCTACTGAACCTGTTCCACCCGAAGGAGACCATAGGTAAGTATATGATCCGGTGCCACCTGTTGGCGTTACACTGGCCGTACCAGTTGCTGCACCGTTGCAATCTATATTAGCCTGTGAAGTCGTTGCTGTAATTGCTGCCGGCTGGCTAATGGTGAATGCCTGTGTATCGGTGCATCCGTTTGCGTCTGTCACGGTCACGGTGTATGTCCCTGATGCTAGCCCCGTCGCGGTTGCCGCGGTTCCTCCCGAAGGCGACCAAGAGTAGGTGTACCCCGGAGTTCCCCCTGCGGCTGCCACGGTTGCCGAACCGTTTGTTCCTCCGTTGCAGGAAACGTTTGTCTGGGCTGCGGCTGTAGCGTCAAGCGCTGCCGGCTGGCTGATGGTGAATGTTTGGGTATCGGTACATCCGTTTGCGTCTGTCACGGTCACGGTGTATGTCCCTGATGAAAGTCCCGTCGCGGTTGCCGCGGTTCCTCCCGAAGGCGACCAAGAGTAGGTGTACCCCGGAGTTCCCCCTGCGGCTGCCACGGTTGCCGAACCGTTGGTTCCTCCGTTGCAGGAAACGTTTGTCTGGGCCGCGGCTGTAGCCTCAAGCGCTGCCGGCTGGCTGATG
>Ga0247731_1000033_pt1 | contig 72490 bp, 66 predicted proteins | sample UWRJL088202R2_FD_180938 | JGI IMG/M metagenome (GOLD analysis project Ga0247731, IMG submission 180938) | Plant litter microbial communities from Arlington Agricultural Research Station in Wisconsin, United States - UWRJ-L088-202R-2 | ecosystem: Environmental > Terrestrial > Plant litter >...
AATAGGCATAGGTTGCGTCGGTGAACCTGTCACATAACACGATGGCACCACGAGCCAGGGCCGGACGAATCACCTGCGCCAAATGCTGCGCCCGCGCCGCGAACACCAGCAGCAACTCGGTATCGGCCGCCATCGACTCATCGCTGGGTGCAAGGAGCAAATCACGAATACGCTCGGCCAGCGGCGTACCTCCTGGCTCACGAGTGAGCACCACGTCAATGCCTTCGGCCCGCAGGCGGGCCGCCAGGTATTCACGATTAGTGCTTTTACCGGTTCCCAATATTTTCCTTGGCCACGACGTAAACCAACCGTCAACACCCAGAAAAATCGCTAAAAATTTCATTGAACCGATGATTTTCAATGAGTTAAATAATCCTAAAAATAGTAAATGGGCCCAGAAACGATATATCTGTCAACCAAGCCTCATAAGGGCCATTTTGCCCACTCAAATGTAAACCAAATCGCTTTTTTGGGGGCATGGGAGGTCAATTGTGGCACCCCGCCTGCCCCAAAAATGTAAACCAAATGAGCTAAGCCTGTGATTGTATAGAGTCTTATCCGCTGTGTCTGGATGGGATAAATCACAACTGTGGGCCACACGTTTGAGGCGAATGCATGGCCTCCAACCCGACGAACGGTTCAAAGCAGTCATGCACCGGCTAGCTCCCCACGACTCTCAACGGCAGGTGCGCCACAAACCCGTGCGCCGTCAGGCGCGCATCACAGTTGATCGCTCCCGCTGGTATTTCCCATACGCCTGACAGGTAAACAGGCGACCTGAAAAGTCTTCGCAGACTTGAGCCGGAGGCGGAATCCATCCCCCAGCAAATGAGCTAGACGATACGGAATACGCTACATAGCTTGCTTGATGGCCTCATCCGTAAAAAAACTTATGCGATCTCCAGATAAACAGCCCCCGCCTGCTGGGCAAGAGGTGCCACTCGCCTAGGCAGGAACCTAAGCGACAATGACGTATCCATCGCAGCCTTCATAGGCTGGCGCCCTCCTCTAAATGTGAGGCCGGGTTGGATGATGTATTCGGAGCATATCCGGCAAGAACGGCAAGCGGCCAGCATACGATGATTCCGTGCGATTCGGGATCGCTTCGCCACCCTCACATCTCCCTACCCCGGCAACGATCGAGAACCGCTGCATATCACTCCTCCAAGAATCATGATGCGACCGCCGGACGGGGATCGTTTCCATATGATTACCTTCATATGCACGTTCCATGGCTACTGCTTGCGGGGTATGGCAGGGTGAGTATGCAGATATGGCCTCTTTCTTCGAGATAAAAAATACTCATCCACTTGGGCTCACGAGGTAGTCGGCGTATCAATATTTACCTTATGCGATCGTTACACACCCGCCGACAGAGTGAGGGCCGCCGCAAACCTTTGCGGTGGATACCCCAGCGTTTACGGCACACTCAGCCTCCGCCACCCGAAAGCACTAATCAATAAACACCTAAATATATCTTTCCGGTAAATTAGAAAAAACACAGAACTTCAATCAAAGAACCTCTGACTTAAATTAAATATTGAAATTCTACACCAACCAATCAATAAACCATTAAATAGCCGTACAGTAAAAAAAGATCACCTACCCTACCTTGACACTACCTCAGTTATGAACTTCATTTACCGAACACTCACATCACCCGATGGGTTTCAGAATGATCTACTCCCGCGCCCTACAGATTGAATTCGAGCACGCTCACAATGAAGAAGGCGAAGGCGCATATACAGTGTTCAATGTCATCCAGCCATTGCTGATCAACCGTAAGCCCGCAGATGAGATTATGCTCCAGAGCTTTGCAATCCTTTGGACTGACTCTCCGGACACTCGGCTGATTGCAATGGTTGAAGAAGCCCTAATAACCGGCGCCCTTTCGCCCGTGAAGCTACTTCACGCCTCAAAGGGAAACCTGTGCGTCGTCTACAACAAGATGCTTCAGGGCAAGGAATACCTTCGCTTTCAGGCTGCTTGGAGTGATATCGCTCTGGGTGTCTGGTACGACGAATGGACTGCTGAGTTGGTTAGTGAGGACGACATGTATTCCACCTGGGATGGCGGAAGACTGTTCAGAACCTTCGCGCCCTTGATTCTCGACAAACATGATCTGGGAATCAGACCATTCACAGGCGAGATGTTCCTTCATCACGACGACTGGACACCCGACAAAATCATCTACTGCGACGACCGCGAGAACTTAACGGATGACCAACTAGAGCTACTTGACTCAGATCCGTTTACTGGATTTGAAGACGGCATTTCCCACTCAGACAAACCTTAAAAAACTGAAAACCCACGAACCATAACTCTCTATAAAGAGGAATCAGCGAATGCGAAATCACCGTGAGCGTGTAGCTATTTTCAAGAGCATTACCAATTGCAAGGACATTGACGCTCAAAAGCCCATTGAGATCATTCGGATGCAAATGGGTCACAAGCCCTGTTCCTCCACGCTTGACTACATCGATGCCAAGGCGTTAATGCCTAAACCGCCTAAGCCCACTCAACACTAAGAGCAGCTCAGAATATTAACCCGTTTAGAGGGGGAAACTTATGCGCGTGCCTATTTGTGTTTCTGATCTTCAAGAAGGCCACGGCTTCACTCGCCTCACAAAGGCAGTTCAGCGCGAATGGCCCGGTGCTGAGCCCATATCACTGGCCAATGCCCAGCATGCCCTGTCACAAGGTTTGGGCTATAGCGATTTCAACGACCTTCAGCAATCGGTGCACACCGCACTTGCCTGCGAGCCGTTGACCGATCAGGGCGAGGCCCGGGATGGCATCAGCACTGCCCTGTTCATGTGTTGGCAAGCAAGCAACACTAAGGAAATGGATGAGAGCCATCTAAATCACCTGGTGATGTCGCTCCCTTTGCAGGAGCTGATTGCCTTCGGCGCCTCCCCGGCTCAGCCTGCAAGTGACCAACACGACACATCCGCGCCGGCACTCGCGGATCTAATGCGGGATGACAGTTGGGATTGCAGCGGACTGGCTGCGCAAGCATCATCAGTGCTTGATGAGGCTGGAATACGCCGAATCTGGGAGCTCGTGCAGTCCAAAGGTCGCTTGCGAGATATGTGCTTGTTCATGCTGCTGACGACGGGACAGCGCTCGAACAGTATCCGAATGCTGAGATTTCGTGACATCTCAAAAATGGACTCAGGCGCATTGGTCAAGCTTACGAACGCTAGAACGACCGACCTAGAGTGCGTTGCCTTCCTCCCTCACCGCTTTATGGACATGGTCACTCAGTACAAGCGCCAGGCAGATCTTTCAGAAGATGACTATTTGTTCCACTCCCGCGCGGACGCCAGTGTTCCTATGCATCGCAGCACACTGAACAGGCTCGTCCTGAATTACCTGCACGTAGCGGTGCACAGCCCTGCTCTGCGATCGGTGTATCTGTTTCGCCGATCTGTGGTTTTCAATCACATGAAATCGAGCCAACTTCCGCTCTCAGATGTTCTCAAGCAGATAGGTCATCAGCGGTGCTCAGAGCTCTTTACTCCCCCCAAGAAATAGAGAATACCGCTCAAGCCATGTTCCGAAGACATCGGAGCATGGATAGGCTTCAGGGTTAACTCATCGCGGCAATGGCTAAACGCCGGGCAATTCCACGGGTTTTGGCCTGGCCATTCCCAGACGGCTCGTTGATGGCTTAGCGCTTGATACAGACTCCGATGCAGGCACGTGAAGATCAATACTGGTGAGACAATGGATTTTCAACCCGCGCTATCAACCGAACAGTTAGACCAGCTACGCGATCGCTGGGACAACCCGGGAGGGCCGAGAGCTAGTGTCCCGGCTTATCAAAATCTGGCAGGCCGACAGTAAAGGCTGGCGCGAAGTCGCAGCCGAGATCCCCAAAACAGACGTTGAACCCGCTCATCCAGAGATCTTGGTTGACCTGCGCGGCTTTGGGTTCACGAACGTTAAGCTTCCGGGAGCGATGCTGTCCTGTGTCGACCTGAGCCATGCCAGTTTCCACGTTTGCGATATGGAAGATATTTGCCTTCAAGGCTCGAAATTAAGCGAGGCGGTTTTTTGCAAATGCAACCTCAAGCGAAGCAATCTATGGCAGGTCGTGGCAGACCACTCGATATTCGACCGGTGCGACATGCACGACGCCGTGTTGATTGGTGCTGACTTCAGGTCATCTTGGCTTCGAGGCGTACACCTGCCCCGAGCCTTGATGGATGGGGCAGATCTGCGTGACTCCCGAATAGAATATATGATGTTGAATGATGCGAGGATGCTCAACACCCAGTTCCCAACAGGCTTTGATCCCATATCAGGATGTGGGGGCTAGTACCTCCTAGTCAAAGTGAACGTCTCTGTTTCGCACCCGAACTCTCGCGACACCTTAACGTGACATGCAGGCTTGATCACATGGACGGTGCGGCAGGTCAGGTTCGAGTGATTGCAGGTTTAGGTGATACCGGCAACGCCATTTGGTCTTCGGAAATCTTTGCCGCGTCGCTGAAACTTGAGTAACGGTGGCGTATTCCCTCTCCCCGACTATCCCCTGACTGCCGAGTTGACAAATCGATCCTTCTGCACAAAAATGTCGATTGACAATATCTCCGATTTGCACAGATTTCGAGGTCATTACGATGCACGAAACCCAGCACCCAAGTCATTTCGCACCCGAGTTGCTCCCCGAATACCTGGATCTGGTTTGCCAGGAAGTAATCTCAGTTGCGTACCAGGCGCTGGCTGATGCATCCACGCCACACGACACAGCGTACACGCGAGCGACCCTGCTCTACGGACGCCTTCAGGGCTTGTGTAAAACGCTGGGCGCGGATCTGACGTTGCCATGGCTAGAGCTGCGGAACGGCACCATGGACTTCACGATCAGCATCAATGGCGTCCTGCTGCAGATCGTTACCGATGATGCCGATGCTCCCAAGAAACTTCATCGACTGAAGGCCAACCTGGTTGAGCTGCATCAACTGAGTCTCTTTGAGGCTGCCCCGGGTGTCGCCACTTGGCGGCTGTTTGTAGACGGGAACAACGACAGCGAATTCCCTGAATTCAAGGCAACGATTGTTGGATTTGATAGCAACAGAATCCCGCTGTGCCAATGGACTCATGAGTACAAGGCAACGGTTCCGGTCAGAACAAGCACTCTGCCTGCACAAGTCGAGATCGAGGAACCTTTAATGGTTCGCAGAAACAAAGACACCAACACGACAAAACCCGAAGAGCCTGGCAGCGTAGATGGACGATAGAACACAACAACTTGCATTAGGCGACGAATTTTCTCCGGACAAGCTGCGCTTGGCGCGCTGCGCGTCTAACTGGACGCTTGCAGACATTGGTGATCTGCTCGGGGTAACCCGGCAGTACGCCCACAAGCTTGAGGTCAATGGACTGCCCTCACCCGCTCAAGTGGAAATGTTGAGCGCGGCTTTGGGCGTTACCCAAGAGTTTTTCTTTGCACCTCGGCGCAGTTCCGTGGAGCTTGAGCAATGTCATTTCAGAAGCGTGCGTGCTTCGACGCTTGCGATTAAGAAGTCGATTGCTGCTCAAGTCGAACTGTTCGAATTGCTAATCGATGAGCTCGACAAGGAAGTCGCGTTTCCAGATGTCAATTTCCGGACTCATGATGAACCGATTTCCAGTATTGACGGGATTGAACAGATCGCTGAGTGTTTTCGCAGGGAACAGTCACTGGGCCTTGGCCCACTGTCCAACGTGACCAAGCTGGTTGAGAAGATCGGAGTGTTGGTGGTCAATATCGCTGATGCCGATGACCGCATTGATGCTTTCTCCCTGCACAATAAGCGTCCGCTTATTGTGCGCAATACCGCTAAGCAAAACCCCTGCAGGCAGCGTTTCGACATTGCTCACGAGCTCGGCCATCTGGTCATGCACCAAGGGATCGAAACGGGTTGCCGTCATACAGAGGATCAGGCCAACAAGTTTGCGAGCGCGCTGCTGATGCCCAGAGCGAGCTTCGCTGGAGAGTTTCCTGCCATGCGGGGCAAGTACCTCAACTGGCATGCGTTGGGTGAGCTCAAGCTCAGATGGAAAGTGAGTTTCAAGGCACTGATCTACCGCGCCCAGTCCTTGGATTTGATTACGCAGGAACAGGCCAAATCTGGCTTCACCTACCTGAATCGCAAAGGCTTCACTCGCCGTGAAGACCTTGATGATCAGATCGAGATGGAATCGCCCCGCTTGGTGCAACGGGCAATGGATCTGCTGGATCACGCGAGCTGGAGGAAGTCACTCAAGGCTTGCGGGCTTACGCGTGAGACGGTAGAGAATCGCTTTATGCTTCAACCACCAGAATCACCTTTGAAACTCGTTTGACGGCGTGCCACTGGAGAGGCGAATAGGCTCACCTGTTTTTAGCCAAAGGGGGGATCCAGTACAGAGTCGGCGCTGAATGATTTGGGGATGAGGCCTGCGTCGCTGTAGAGCTTGATTGTCAGCTGCTGCATAGCCTGAAACGCGCTGGATCTACGATGGGAGCATTAGATTCACGCTGCACTTTTCCCAAAGCAACGTCGTCAGGCACTCGCAGGAGTTTGCTAAACGCCGTTCGCAGCGGTCGGGGAGGCAGAGGACACCCATCTGTCAGAAATTATTGCTGAGCCATAATTTCAAATAATTTGATTGCAGGCGAAGGTCGGCGACTCATCTTGAAAGACGACACTTGGCAGTACACTTAACCTAAACCCACACAGTCACAAAAATGCCCTGAGGCGGGCTTTCCAACAATTATCGGTCATCTGATCGGTATGGAAAACTCAGAGACTCGACACACAGTGATTGAGGTTGAAGAACTTTCGGCTGAGCCGGCACCGGTAAAACGCCAATATCAACTGACCGTGAGCACCTGGAATGACAAGTGACGTCGGCGCCAACGAAATCCTGCCAACCCTGACAGCGAGGGAGGTTTGCCAGGTACTGCGGAAGGTGACATTTGGCCGTCGCGTAATGAGTAAGCTGGGCGTCCAAACTTGGGATGAGGTGTGCGCATGCCACTTCATTGTGGCTGTGGATGGCTGGCGTATAACCCTCTATAACGATTGCGACACGTTGGTTTATTGCGAAGAATGCCTGAGCCCAGATGGAAGACATTGGCCATTTGATCCCGGTGATCGATTTGGGACAGATCCGGTAGCTTTGCTCAGTACCTGGGAGCACCGAGCACTTGAGCGTTTTTTGAAAGCGCTTTGAGTTGATGAAGGTCGAGCGCGCCAATCCGGACAACACTGCCGCCACAAAGCCAAGCCTCGCCATAGCTGTCCGGCACCTGGCCGTGAACGCGCCCATACCAAATCTGCGCTCTCTACTGATCAGTGCAACTTGGTTTCCACAAGAAGCGTTTAGCGCAGCGCGGTCTATCTACCAACGCACCGCGCATTGCGCCCCCGCAGAAGCTGCTCCAAGCATTAACTCCATCTTCAATCACGCAGGAAGATCGACACCAATCAAGGCGTCGTCACATCCGTGCCCTCCCTGTCGCATCACAGATTAGTCCCTTTCACGGTCGCAGCAGGGCGCCTGATACTTTAAGGTAGAAGCGAACTCCATGCCTGCGCCCCCACAATTTTTACGGTCTCAAGCGCAAGAACCGTTGAAGGCGGTCTAATCAGCTGCATCTTAGGCATGAATCACCAGATTACTTAGCTAACCAACTCTCGACCGCATCGGCACCATGCTCAGCCTTCCAGGATTTCAGTGTCTTGTGATTCCCACCCTTTGTCTCAACGGTCTCACCGCTGTACGGGTTCTTATAGACCTTCAGCTCGCGAGCCTTTCGAGTGCTCTTCTCTGCCGCCGGCAACGGAGCCGATTTGCCGCGTTTAGCCGCAGTCGGATCCAACAGGCTGATCACGTCCCGCAAGCTGTAGCCATACTCGCCCAACAGCGTGCGAAGTTTGGCCTCAAACTCTATTTCAGCTTGGAGAGCCGAATTGCCTTTCATAGATTCGAGTTCAGCGAGGTGCGCGGCGATTTGTTGCTCAAGTTTGCGGTATTCAGCTAATCGGGACATGTTAATCCTTAAAATATGTGTGTCAGAGCAGTTGGATAATGTTAAGCCATACAGGCATGTGAGTCACCAACGCTATCTACAGCGCACCTGGCAAACGGTCGCCTGATGTCAGCGTCGGTCACTGCCATCGACTACAAATTCCGGCTATAGGTTGAAGCGATAGACTAGCTTTGACACGGCCGGAGGCTATTCAAATAGTGAAACAAATTCCGCTCTCAGGGCGTTTGGAAATAATCCATTTTAACGGTGGCCCGATCCATCAGGGCGGGTCTATTACATAGTTCATACACACCCCAATCTGATAAATCGCACCAGAAACGTAGGGTTTCACATCCTCACAGATGTCCCCCGAACTGAGTTCTTCAGCGGCTAAATGGCACAGCAGATCTATGTCGACCCCCATGCATGCCGCAGTCCTTAAAATGGCAAGTAATGCCTCCCTCGATTCCCTAACTTGCCTGTCAGTCACGGCCATATCCTCCCTGGTTTCCATCAACGATAGCGGGTGCACCCGCGCAGACAGGACTGAATCGAAATAATGATCAGATTGAACATAGCGTAATGGAATCGGGTTTGACTCCGAGTCTCCTGGAGAGCGGGCGTCCACCCAGCAGCATAGCCAGCTTGGCACACTGGCAACGTTGTCCGAGATTAAGGTAAGCTACCTCGCACACGACTTTATAAGGTGCAGGCATGAATCTCTCCGACGCACGCTCGCTCTGCTTTTAGCAGCAAACATTCATGGCACTGACGAAGCAATTCGCGAGACGGCGAAGAGTGTTGTGAAGGAATCACCGCGCAGTAAACGAGATCTGATCTACAAAATCTCCGTAAGCCGCCGCCCCTTAGATCTTGTCGTGCACCTAGGCGCCAATTTAGATTCGTAGTCCCCATGACGTAGCACCGCCTTTATTGTCCACAAAATCCGTGGGTAAACCTGTGCGCAAATCGCTGGAGGCCAAGCGAATCATGGCGACAAAGTGTGTGTCTATTTTCTGAGCTAATCCGAATGACGCTGCCGGTAGGTCAGCTCAGGCTGAGATCTTTAGCCCACTGAGCTCGGATTCCGACTCGCGGTTCATCTCGTGGGTTGGTAGGGAAATCCGGAGGCAGATTGCGATTACTCCACCCGCAGCAAGCTGCGCTGTGTGGTCTTAACTGATGCCCATGATGGTCTTTATTCATGGTAGCACCGGCTGTAGGATATTCTCGAAATCCATTCAAATGGCATCGCTTAAACTTATCGTTACACCCTGTCGCAGATTGTTCTTCTATCCGTTTGCGTACACACTTATTCAAATGATTAGTCCCGTTAAGAGGGCCGCACGATGAATAAGCTTGGTGAAAGATTGCGCGAAGAGCGAAAGCGGTGTGGGCTGAGCCAACAAGCGATTGCAATGCTTGGAGGAGTTCAACCGAATGCGCAGGGACACTACGAGAGTGGCAACAGAACGCCAAGGGCCGATTACTTGGCGAATGTGTCAGGAACAATTGATATTAGGGTATGTCGTCACAGGGAGTAAAACTTCTGGAGAGTCATCGGCGCTATCGTCAGATGAGAGCGCCATCATTCTTGCACTACGGAAAATGAATGCGTTGGATCAGGAAGCCCTTACCCACGTTGTGGGCGTTATGAACCGTTCTGCCGTTCCTGATGGAGCTCTTCCTGAGATGATGAACCTGGGCAGCGGCACATGTACCGAACAACGCAAGAGCATGCTGGGTTAGCCCACACCGTTTACCTTTCTCGCGCAACCTTTCACCAAGCTTGACCATTTACTGCCCTTTTTGAGTCGTGAATCATTTAGGTGATGTTGTGGTCGAAGCAATAGGCCATTAACATTTCTAACGATGTCGACTGCGGAAAATCATGCCAATTGGATTGATTTTCCGAGTCGCGCCTGAACGGTGTAGGTTAGAGGATTATTGCTGTACGCGTGGGCTGCAATGTTGATTGCATACGGCGTTTATAATTTATTCCTTAACGCGTACGCTGCTAACGTCCACCCGTCCGAGCGCATCATGCCTAGTTCATTGAGACCTATAAGGTTACGCCTTCCGCCTGGCTCGTCTCTAGCCAGTCAACTGAACAGCGATTTGATCGAGCACTTGCCGATAGGTGTCTATCTGTGCGATCAATTCGGAGTGTTGGTTGCCTACAACCGCAAGGCTGCGGAGATCTGGGGAGAGGAGCCAGAGCTGGGCGATACGCAGCTTAAGTTCTGCGGAGCGCACAAGCTGCTCACGCCGACTGGCGTTCATGTGCCACATGAGGAAACGCCCCTCGCTACAGTGCTTGTAGCTCAGAAGGCTGTGGTGAACTTCAGCACCATCGTCGAGCGACGAGATGGAACGCGCGTTCCTGTTCTCGCCAACATAGTCCCGCTTTTTGACGACTCAGGCGTTATGATCGGTTTCATGAATGCCGTTCAAGATCAGAGATTTCAAGAGAGCCAGGCACAAGAACGGGCCAAGTTAGAAGAAGCTCTAGTTCAGTCGCAAAAAATGGAGACGATCGGACAGCTGACTAGCGGTCTGGCCCATGATTTCAACAATCAGTTGAGCAGCGTGGTGCTGGCCGTACAGCTGATGAAACAAGAGATTGAAGACTCGGGCAGCGAAAAGCTTTTGCACCGCCTTCGTCTCGCCGAAAAAGCTATCGAACGCGCTACGTCGCTGGCAGACAATCTGCTCCGCTTTTCTCGCCACCGCCCGCGAGAAATGAACCTGGTTTCACCTAATGAAGTCATTCAGAGCATGCACGACTTACTGCGAGCGGCGCTGGGGGGAGCTTCTAAATTCACCTTGATGCTGGCTTCGGATATCGGATATATCAGGACTAACGTCGCCCAGCTAGAAAGCTCGCTGCTCAACCTTGCTCTCAACGCTCGGGATGCCAGCGCGTCAGGAACTAATCTGATCATTTCAACAGAAAACGTTTGGCTTGATGCACAGGATCAGCCTTGGGGCAGCAGCGAGAACTCTGCTGGATACATCCGGATTTCGATGTCTGACAACGGTTGTGGCATGAACGAAGATACGATTGATAAAATTTTCACGCCATTCTTCACGACGAAAGAGGCAGGTAAAGGTACCGGCCTGGGACTCGCGATGGTTAAAGGTTTCGTTAGCGACATGGGCGGCAAGCTGGAAGTCGAAAGCACCGTAGGCCAAGGTACGACCATGCACCTTTACTTCCCGAGAGCTGAGGAGTTCTGATGCCCCTTAAAAACCGTGTAGCAGCCTCTCAACCTTTCTCCGCGACGTCGATCAATGTTTGATGACAGTCGGGTGATTGACGGTCGCAGGCATGGGCGCTGAATCGCACCAGGCGTCAAGAGGGGAAAGCTGCGTTAACTCCGAGGTATGCGGGGCGTGAAATTTTAACGCCCATAAAAAATGCCCTCGAAGGGCCCTTTTGTACTCAAACCAAAATCACTTGGTCAGCCAGGACTCAACACATCCAGCCTCCGGCAGATCGCGTCCAGGTCGTCCCATGGGTCACGGTCTGGCTGTGCACACCCACAGCCTGGGGAATGAGCGAACGGCAGTCCTCGATCTTCTTCTCGCTGCGGGCTCTGGCAAGTGCGGCAGAACACTACTTTCTGAATTATCCTCCACTGACCACTCCATCTAACAAGAGCTTCGTTAGCCGTCATAAATCACCACAACTTTCCAACGGGACGATAGAATTTCATCAGTCAAAATGGGATTTTTTACCCATCGGAAGGCCAGACCACATTTGATCAATATCCTTAAACCCCCAGTCCTTAGGGTTTTCTCGGTTCACAATTCGGTCTTGCCCAACAGCTATTGAAAGGTTCACAACCATTTTGGCGATGTGTTTGCCAGTAACAGCGGAGTAAAATACGTTTACGCTTGGCGTGAGTAGGGACGTTTCGTGTTGTTCGATCACAATGCCTACAAGCCCACTTTCAAGCCGAACAAGTGCACCGACCGGATAGATACCTACGCACCTGACAAATGCCTGAAAAATGTCGAAGTCGAAATGTCCTTGCCATTCAGCCATACGATGAATGGCATCTGCAGGGCCCCATGGTTTTTTGTAGGGCCGTTCAGACGTTACAGCATCGTACACGTCACAGACAGCACCCATCCTGGCGAACAGACTGATCTGCGCGCCTTGCAATTGATGCGGATAACCGGTGCCGTCTATCTTCTCATGGTGGTGCAGACAAACATCGAGAACCTCTACCCCAAAGTGCTCACTCACTCGTAACATGTCCAACCCCGCCTCGGGATGTCCTTGTATCGTTTCAAATTCTTCAGCAGTAAGTTTTCCGGGTTTATTAAGAATTTCGGCAGGCATCACTGCTTTTCCAACGTCATGCATCAGGCCTGCAATTCCCGCCTGTACCACCATTTCGGATGATAGATTTAGCTGGCGCGCCAACGCGATCATGAGTGCACAAACGGCCACAGAGTGCATGAAGGTGTATTCATCAGAGGTTTTAAGACGAACCAGACTGATCAGAGCATCTGGATGGCGCATCACCGACCTAGAGATATCAATCACGAGTTCAGTGACATGAGACGTTTCAAGCAGCCGGCCCATACGTAAATCGCCAAACATCTTTTGTACCGCAACTTTTGAGCGAGAGCAGAGTTTCACAGCACGCGCAAGCTCTTGATCAAAGGTGGCTCTGCAAATTGAGCTGCATTTATCCGTAAGCGCCAAATCTGCGGATCGTGTCTTATGACACCCCCCTATATCCTTCCCGCGACAGACGTTGATCCAAAGCTCTTTAATATTTGTCTCAATAATGCGATATATATCGTTTTCGTTTTGTAGTAGAAATCCGTCTTTCCACAGCGACTGATCGATGCCGGAACCACAGAATTCATGGATATACATACCCAAAGTCAACTCGGAGACTTCGATCAGTTTCAACATGACGTTCACCGCTGTTGATAATTAAACACAACGTCGAGGATCAGCTGCTTCCATCGCCCTATAGTGAGAACTTGGAAACTATTTTATTCAGATCAATCGCGAGCTGACTAAGCTCGTGACTTGCGACCGAAGTCTGTGTTGCAGCGGATGAGCTTTGTACTGACAAGTCCCGAATGCTGACAAGATTCTCATCCACGGATCGGGCGACTTGCGCTTGCTCCTCAGACGCAGTAGCAATCATCAGGTTTCGCTCGTTGATGTCGGAAATCGCTGTCGCAATTTGCTCAATTGCGACACCGGCTTCATGGGCTATCGCCACCGTAGAATCAACCTCTTCTCTACTTTGTTTCATAGACTGCAAAGCCTTCGCAGACTCTTTCTGCACGCTTTGAATCATCTGCTCAATTTCCTGCGTCGAGGATTGGGTGCGGTGAGCCAAGGCTCTTACTTCATCAGCGACGACGGCGAATCCACGACCTTGTTCACCCGCACGTGCTGCTTCAATGGCAGCGTTGAGGGCCAGCAAATTGGTTTGCTCAGCAATCGAACGGATCACATCCAGAACCTTGGCAATATTCTGCGCTTGATTCGCCAGCCCTTCGACCTCTAGCCCGGTTTGTCCGACGGTAATGCTGAGCTTTTCAAGTGAGGCGATTGTCTGCCCGACGCGCTGTTGACCAGTCTGCGCTGATCGCTCGGATGCTTGGGTAGATTCAGATGCCGAAACAGCATTACGTGCGACCTCCTCAACAGCTGCCGTCATTTCATTGACCGCCGTGGCCGCTTGCTCGGTCTCCATTGACTGGCGCTGAATTCCGGAGGTGGACTCCTTAGTTATCGCACTCATTTCTTCAGCCGCCGATGCAAGCTGGCCTGAAGAGTCAGAAATATGTTGAATCGTGCCTTTTAGACTGGCGAGCATGGTCGCAGTCGCATTCTGCAGGTCAGTAATTTCATCAGCGCCGTTGACTTGCACCGGCGTGCGCAGATCGCCTCCGGCAATTTTCTGCGTCGTTTCCAGTAGCGCCATGATAGGACGACTGATGCTTCGAGTGAATGCAACCGCAACAAGTGTGGTAATGAGAACCGCAATCAGGCTCAGCCCTAATAGGAAGTTGATACCGCTCGTGAAGCTTTCGTCAGAGACTTGGCCAGATCGGCTAGCGCCCTTCTCATTAAGAGCAATCAAGTCTTCAACAGACGACTGAAGCGCCACAGCCTGAGGCTTTGTGTTGTCACGAATAAAAACTGCCAGCTCTTGGTAGGACTGGGTCTTGCTCAATGCGACTAATTCGTCAATTTTGGCCTGAAAGGCGATGACATCCACCAACACCCGACTGTAGAGATCTTTTTCCTCCGGACTGGATATAAAACTGGAATACGCGTTGGTGGCTTGTGTGAGAGCGGTTTTAAGATCATTGATTTTCTTCAGCGATATATCAGCTTGCCGTTCATCATCCATCACAAAACGCCTTGCATCCAGGCGATAGACCAGTGCGGCAATCTCAATTTTGCTAGCTTGGCGTACACTCGGCATCCAGTTAGTTTGCAGTTCACTTGCCGAGTCATGAACCTCGCTTAACTTGTAGAGTACAGTGCCGGCAAGAGTTATGAGCAGAAAGCAGATTAGACCAAAGCTAAGCACTGAACGGATGGTAAGACGAAGTCTTCTTATTTGCATATCGACATTCCAGTATGCCATTTTAGGCATAGATAAACTGCATGACGGCCATTTGCAACCAGTATTGACCGAGGGCTGTGAAAAATATGTAAACTAAAGGACTATTTCGTGCCCATACAAAGCAGCCTTAAGTAATACTTTAGTAGAATACAATCAAAGTTGTTAAGCTTGCTAAGTACTTTCTGCAACACTTCTTGACGCATCGAATCATCGATCACATTCAAAAGATTGCTCCGCTAGCCACTTGGAGTTGACCCTTAAACCTTTTTGAAAACCAGATCCCACGAGATGAGTCGAAAAGTCTCTGCATTCGGAGACTAGGCAACGGATTGCTTACTGGAAGTAAGGTGTTCCCAGAAGCGGCATAGCTCCAAGCTTATTCTATTTCGCATTATCAAACCTAGCAGCCAATCCGAGTTTTTGAACCGGATATCCTAGCGGCGAAATCAACTTTTGGACAAGACAGTTACCATGGATGATCATCGACCATAGAAGAATTTCGCTTCCCCTATGGAGCTAATAGTTGACTGCGCGCTGTCACGACATTGTCCAATGGCCTCTTTGTAAAAAATTGATCTCTATCGCCTGAGGCTGAGGCTGAGGCTGAGGCTGATCCAAATCCGGCGCTCATTATTTCCGCGCGATATTGTGCTGTTAATGTTGCATTCAACCTTCGGTTATCTCAAGCCAAGCGTAGAGTTAAATGCTCACCTTTGAGTTACATAGCTTTCTAGAGCAATCAGTCCTTCGCATCCTTCTCGAATGTGTTGACACCTACACTTTGGACTGAGCCGGTCTTTCTTCGAATTCGGGTTTCCGATCAAAATGACCGATTTCCGGTGATACTCGCGGCGCACACCTATACCAAAGCTGTACAATATCCATTTAATGTATAGGTATTTATATTGTCTGACAATCTGTTTTGTCGCCTTTTTTTTCTTGCTTGCTCGGAGCAGCTTCTGAGGTGCAACTCGCTAGAATCGCGACCATGTACATAAGAGAAAAAATTCGCTACATGGCTTCTTTCAGGGCAACGGGAGCCTGCAGGGGGAACACAGCCTGCGAATCTAGCGCCACGCCAACGGCATCAATATCTATCTGTGCCTTACGTTCTATGGGGCGTCACGGCCGTTAGCCGCGTGACAACCTGCGAAAAACACCTACATCACCCGCCAAAGCGACGTCCACGGAGGACTAAACCTGACAGAAAGTTAGGCATACCCGGCTATCGATATTCCTGCCTTTCACCCAGCTCAGGATCTCCCGGCGTAGGTGTTATAAATCAGGCCAGCCTCCACCTGCTCAGCGCCTTTGAGAGATCAGGAGGCCAGATTGCGCTGGCGAACGCTACTTCCGAGATGCCTCTCTGCTCCAGTGAAAGCTCCACCTAGTGCCACTGAAATACTTAACGAACCGAGACGACGGCGTTCAAATGTACCCAGCTCAAAGCACATCATCTGCCCTGGTTAGAGATATCAGTTACTGGCGCAGATTGCGGCGACGGCGACGCAATGTCCCCGCCCGTAAAATGGGCAGATCTGCCCCAAGGTACTCAATCCATCGCGGTGGTACATTTTTATCCGGACGGCGGCAAAGGCCAAGGCGTCGTGCATTGGGTCGCTTACAACATCCCGGCCACACGGGAGGGCTTTAAGGAAGGTGAAGCATCGCAGTCGATGGAGAATGTCACGATTGGTATGAACACTGCTGACGCCGAAGCCTACCGCGGCCTCTGCCCACCAGCAGGCGACTCACCACACCACTATGTTCTGTCAGTCATCGCCACAGAGAAGCAACCGGGCAGTCTTCCGGCAGGGCTGGATCGCGCAGGTTTGTTGAACGCAATTAAGGATCACAGCCTGGCAGCGCAAAGTATCGTGGGACGCTACGGACATTAAAAACAAGCTCACTTCATGCGCCTGGCGGAGTCGGTCTACTGCCTCCGCCAGAGTTGGCTCTGAACCAGGCCAGCAGATTTTTGCCTCGCTCGTCTCCCACCCTCCAGTTAAAAAGTATGCTCCGGCCCCGGGAAAGAACCATCACCCACATCGGACGCGAAGTCCTTGGCGGCGTTACTAAGTACCGAGCGCAGATCAGCATATTGCTTGACGAAACGGGGCAGCCGGCCTGTGCGTAAACCCGCCATATCCTGCCAGACCAAAACCTGAGCATCACATTGATTGCCTGCGCCAATGCCGACGGTTGGAATAGACACGGCTTCTGTTATCGCTCGGCCTACGTCAGCGGGCACCATCTCAATCAAAAGACCAAATGCACCTGCGGCTTCGAATGCTATGGCGCTCTCAATCAGTCGCTGCGCATCCTCTCCTCGCCCCTGCACACGGTAACCACCCAGCTGATGCTCCATCTGCGGGGTGAAACCGATATGGGCCATAACCGGGATGCCTGATTGGGTAAGTTTTTCAACCTGCGCAAGCATTTCAATACCGCCCTCAAGCTTAACTGCATGGGCGCCTCCTTCTTTCATGAACCTGACGGCTGTATGGAAGCACTGCTCCGCCGAGGCTTGATAAGAGCCAAAAGGCAGATCGGCAATTACAAGTGCTCGTTGGGTCGATCGAGAAACGGCACGAACCAGCGGAATGAGTTCGTCAACGGTGACCGATAACGTCGAGTCGTGGCCATAGACATTATTGGAGGCAGAATCGCCCACCAGCAGGACGGGTATTCCTGCCTCTTCAAAAATGGCTGCGCTGTACATGTCATACGCGGTGAGCATGGCCCATTTCCGGCCTTCGACCTTCATCTGTCTGAGATGAGGGATTCTGATCCGTGTCAATGGCTGAGCCTGACTCGGGCTGCCGTAGGGTGAAGGTTGATCGTTCATCGATAGGGTCTCTCTGGAAAAGAATTAGCGCAGTAGCTGCTCGATCAACAAAATCGCCGCAATAACAATCATCGCCGCGCCAGACAGTCGACTAACAAGGCGTGCAACGGAGGGACGTGCGCGTAAAACCGCTTGTGAACCGAAGCCGACCATGAAGTAAACAACGCCACAACTGACCGTATGCATGAGCCCCAGAGCGATCATTTGCATCGGCGCCGGCCAGGGGGCCGCAGCGTCAGTGAACTGAGGTAACAGCGCCAGGAACAGCAAGAACACCTTGGGATTAAGGCCACTTACGCAAAAGCCTTTGAAGGCCCAATGAACCCATGAGCCCGTTGCCTGACTGTCATCAGCATGCGGAGTGGAGGGCCGGGCAAGCATGTTGATCCCCAGCCAAAGCAAGTAACTCGCCCCAACAACGGTCAGCACCGACAGTGCAAACGGATGATTGGTCACCAAGGTGCCCACGCCTGCCGCAACAATTACAGTTGCAATCAAGTGACCCGACAGAAGTCCAGTCACCGCAGGCACTACCACCCGTCCTCTCAGCCCGGCCGATATTGCGTAAGCCCAGTCAGCCCCGGGCGTAATGACAAACAGGATCGATACCGCCCAGAAGGCAACGAAAATACTCAGGCTCATAGTGCGCCCCTCTCGATTTTTGCAAACACCAGCTTGTGCATTTCTCCCCCCTCAAAACTTTGCGCGCCACACAGTGTGTTGTAGGCTCGCCACAGAAATCTTGCGAGGAAGAATAGTGAATTGTTGCTAGAATTTACTTCCGAATATAACCACTAGAACCTCAAATAAAGGGAGATCCTTCCAGATGGACAGAACTGATCGAAAGATTCTTTCTGAGTTACAGAAAGACGGGCGACTTTCGGTCACTGAATTGGCCGAACGCGTGAGCCTGAGTCTTTCGCCCTGCCACCGGCGAGTGCGCGCACTGGAGGAGTCCGGTGTCTTGCTTGGCTACAGAGCCCAACTGGATCCCTGCGCACTTGGCCTCAATTTTTCAGCAATAGTCTTCGTCACGCTGCGAGAAGGTGACAGAAAAGCAGTCGAGGCTTTTGAATCAGCTCTTTTGGGCATAGAGCAGGTGGTGAATGCGCAAAGACTGTTTGGGGAGCCGGACTACCTGCTGCACGTCATTACCCAAGACCTGCCAGCCTTTCAAAGGCTCTACGACGAGAGCCTCTCCACGCTACCCAATGTGCAACGACTGACGTCGACCCTAATAATGAAACGGGTCATACAGGACAGGCCGTTAAGCTTCTGATGTCACGCCAGAAAACTTTCCACTGCAAAAAAAACCCGCCGAGGCGGGTTTTTAATGCGACGGGTCTTACTGACCTGGAATGATCGAGAACGCTCCGAAACCGATCATCGCAGCCATGATCAGGAAGCTGAGGGCAAATGCCCACTTCATGGTGTACTTCTGATGGTCGCTGAACTCCACCCCTGCCAAGCCACAAAGAAGGTAAGTGGAAGCCACAAGAGGACTCAGCAAGTGGACAGGCTGACCAACCAGGGACGCTCGACCGATCTCGGCATGGGTGATGCCATACACTTCAGCAGCCTTGGCCAGTACCGGAAGCACGCCGTAGTAGAAAGCATCGTTGGACATGAAGAACGTGCCCGGAATACTTGCCAACGCGGTAATCGGCGCCATGTAAGGGCCCCAGGTGTCTGGAAGCGCAGCGAGGAAGCTTGCAGACATCGCATTCACCATACCGGTACCAGACAGGATGCCGGCGAGGATACCTGCTGCCAAGAAAATCGCGATCTGGTTGAGGGCTGTCGGCGCGTGAGCGGCGATACGGCGACGTTGATCCGCCATATGCGGGTAGTTAATCACCAGACCGACCGAGAACGCGACCATGAACAGAACGGCCAATGGCAACAATTCCATTACCAGCGCAGTCATCAGACCTACGGTGAGCAGCGCATTGAGCCAGAACAGCTTCGGACGGCGCAGATCTTCATCTTCCTGCGACATCGAAGGCAGGCCGGTAACGTCCTCATCATAGGCGGCCACTTCGGCATCATGAGGCAAGACCAGCTTGCCTAAACGACTGCGTTCGCGCAGACCAATGAAGTAGGCCAATGCCATGACGCCTACGAATCCAACGATCATCGACGGGATAATCGGGATGAAGAGATCCGACGTGTCCACCTGCAGCGATGCAGCAGCTCGCGCCAACGGGCCACCCCAAGGCAACAGGTTCGTCACACTGGCCGCCAGGATCACCACGCAGGTCAGTGCCAGCGGATTAAGTCTCAGGCGCTTGAACAACGGCAGCATGGCCGTGACCGTGATCATGTAAGTCGTCGACCCATCGCCATCGAGCGAGACCATCCCCGCCAACAGCGTGGAGAAGATTACGGCCTTGACCGGATCGCCCTTGATGATCTTCAGAAACGTGCGAATGATGGGGTCGAACAGCCCGGTATCGAACATCATCCCGAAGTAAAGGATGGCGAACATTACCATGATGGCTGTGGGTGCAACCTTCTTCAGGCCGTCGATCATCATGTCGCCCATTTCGGGGCCAAAGCCACCGATCAAGGCGAAAACAATAGGAGTGATCGTAAGTGCGACCAAGGGCGAGAGCCGCTTGCTCATGATCAGGGCCATAAAGGTCACGATCATGCCGTAACCAAGCAAAGACAGCATTTGTATGTCCTCGATTAAAAGTACAATTGTTTTTATGATTTAGCGCATATGCGCTGTCGAGAATCAGTTGGCTACAGCAGTGTCCAGTCACTCAGTACCAAGACAACAGCTGTCAGCTCATGTGCAAGCCGCCATTGATTGAGAAGTCAGCGCCATTGGCATAACCAGACTCTTCAGATGCAAGCCAAGAGCAAATCGCCGCGATCTCTTCCGGGTTACCCAGACGGCGGGAAGGAATCTCGTTGATGATGCGATCCATTGCATCCACAGTGGTGATTGACTTGAGTTTCGGTGTGGCCACATAACCTGGAGAGACGGTGTTGACGGTGACGCCACGTGAACCCACTTCCTTAGCCAGTGCACGGGTAAACCCACGAATCGCCGATTTAGCCGTAGAGTAGTTGACCTGCCCTACCTGCCCCAGCTGGGCGTTGACGGACGAGATATTGATGACCCGCCCCCAGCCTCGGGAGACCATGCCATCGATAACCTGCTTGGTTACGTTGAAGAGCGAGTTGAGGTTGGTATCGATGACTGTCTGCCAATCGCCGGGCTGCATATCGCGAAAAACCACATTGACCGCTGTACCGGCATTGTTGACGAGCACATCAACGGGGCCGACATCTTTGGTGATTTTCTCGAAAGCGAGCTTTGAGGATTCCCAGTCAGCGACATTACCTTCAGAGGCTATGAAGGTGTAACCGAGTTTCTTCTGCTCTGCGAGCCATGCAGTTTTGCGCGGTGAGTTGGGGCCGCAACCTACAACGACGGTGAAGCCGTCTTTGGCAAGACGCTGACATACGGCAGTACCCAAACCACCCATACCAGCGGTCACATAAGCAATACGCTTAGACATACGAACACTCCTGTTTTGTTTTTTGTTGGGAGTACGACTTGCGAGCCAATTGGCCACTGAACCTAATAGACGCCACTGAAAATTGTTTTGCAATGTGATGCGGTACAATTCGTAAAAGGGCAACGCTTTCGTTGGCAAAAACCGCCGCTACACGAGTTTTTGTACAGTAGCCGAGCAAAAATGCATAAAACACTGGCTCAATCACCCGCATGATTTGCCAATAATCGCGCTTTTGGCAAACTTGCATTTGCATACATCTAAAAGCTGTTCTCCTTTGGAGAACGTAAACCACTTTTTGGAACCACGCCCCACTTATTGAGCCATCCGAGCCCCTCATTGGTGGCAATGAGCGGTCGATACTCACAGCCAACCCAGCCGCCGTAACCGACGCTTTCAAGAAACTTGAAGATTTCTGTGAACCTAATATGCCCGGTACCGGGCTCATGTCTCCCGGGCCAGTCAGCCACCTGAACGTGACGAACTCGATCAATCCACTGTTTTAAACAGCTTGAACCGTCCCCTGAAACCAGCTGCGCGTGGTAGACATCTAGAATCATTCCCAGCTCAGGTATAGCGTCCAGTACGGGAGCGGCCAAATCGAAGTCGCACAGGTAGTAACCTGGCATCTCACTCGCACTGATCACCTCGATGAGACCAATGAGACCATTGTCAGCCAAATAATCGACGGCGTAGCGGAGGTTGCCGAGGTAGGTTTGCTCATCCGTTTTCAGCGCACCAGGAATGTCGATACCTGACATCAGGTGAACATTGCCGCACCTGAGCTGTTTTGCGTATTCCACAGCCTCAGCCAGCCCTGCCCTGAATTCGGAGTCGCGCGAGGTTGCAGCGGCCAGCCCTTTGGTCAACCCGACGGGAGCGGCGAACTGCACCATGGTCAGCTGATTCTCTTGCAGCAAGTCCGAAAGATGCGACGCTTCATGGTCATAAGGTGTCGGGAACTCTACCGCCGAGAAACCCGCCGAGGCGGCCGCTTCGAACCGCTTGAGGAAAGGCTTCTCCGTGAACTGAAAACCTAAATGCGCGTTGAAATTGAGCATGTACATACCATCTGAAAAATGGGCAAACGATAAGGTCAGGCTTCTAGGCAATCGCGGAGCTTGAGCACCGCACTGTCAGGCGTTGTCAGGATATTGAGCGTTGTTGCTTGCTTGGCCGCAGTGGCGGCCGTCACCATCGAGAACTGCGCAAAGCAAATCAGATCCTGACCTTCGATACCGCTGACCAGATCGACAATCAGCTTGTCGTGCAGCTCTGCATCTCCTGAGCGCAACACTTCCAGCGCCCTCGGGCATGTGAAACTGCTCAGTTCGACGGGACGTCCCGCCGCTTTGGCGGCCTGAGCGAACTCGTCGGCCATGGATTCAATAGCCGGAGGAAACGTCGCCACAATTGCGATGCGAGACGCCTGGAAGATGGCCTCGTCAATCATCGCTTCATTCGGCTTGAGTACAGGAATGGAAAGCTCGTTCTTGCAGAGATCGATAGCCTCGCCAAATGCCGAACAGGTAAACAGTATGCCGTCAGCACCTGCTTGAACGGCATAGTGAGCCAGGGCCAGGAATCTGATTTTCAGTGCCTCGGTAATGCACCCCGCAGCTGCCAAATCTCTGGACAGCGAATCCTCCAGCAGGTTGGCCAATTGCGCCTCGGGCCACAATTTCGCAAATGCCTGATTTATTGGTTCAATGGCGACTGGCGTAGCGTGAATGAGGAAAATGCGTTTTGCTGTCATGGAAAAACCTGCTTTGTCGTTCTTGATACGGCAACTCCCTTAGAAGGCCGTGCCGTAGCTAGAAACTGTTGGTATGGTATTTTGGTGAAACGCAGTGCAATCACGATGGCACTGCGCAACGTACAGCTCAGGCGCGATAAATTTCGATGAAGCCAATGATAAGAAAAGATCTTGCCGAACAACTGGCTCCCAAGATCATTGATATGGCTCGTGCACGCTCCATGCATGCCGGTGAGCCATTGCGCGAAGAAGCCTTCGCCAAAGAGCTGGGCGTTTCCCGCTCGCCAATCCGACGCGGCTTTGCCTTGCTCGAAGAACTTGGCCTGGCGACCAAAGAACCCAATCGCGGGTACTACCTGACCTGTGACGCGAGCGCGATCGACATCAGCAAGCTGCTTCCGGATGCCGACCCTTTCGAGGATTTCTACCTGCGCGTCGTTGATGACGTGCTGCGTGGTGACGTTCCCACCACGTTTTTTGAAGCAGAGCTGATCCGGCGTTACGAAGTACCTCGCGGACAACTCATCAAGGTGTTGAACCGCCTTGCGAATGAATCCATGATTGAACGCAAACCAGGCCAGGGGTGGGAGATCAACAACTTTCTCCACGACTCCAATGCCCACATTCAAAGCTATCGGTTTCGTATGGCCATTGAGCCAGCCGCCCTTCTCGAGCCTGGGTACAAGGTTGACGAGGTGGCGTTTGCCAAGGCCAGACAAGTCCAGCAAGAGCTGTTGGACGGCGACATCTTCAAGCTCTCTCGCTCTCAGCTCTTTCAAGTCGGAGCGCAACTGCATGAGCTGATTGTTCGCTGCTCCGGCAATGCGTTTTTCCTCGAAGCCATCCGGCGTCAGAATCAGTTGAGACGCTTCATGGGTTACAAGGCCAACGTCGACAGACCGCGTCTTATCAATCAATGTAAAGAACATATTCATTTGCTCGATCTCATCCAATCCGGCCGACGCGAAGAAGCCGCTGACTTTCTGCGCACCCACCTCGATATCGTTGGCCGCCTGAAGACAGCCAAGGAAGCTAGGGATGAAATGGAGCAGCAGAAAATCATCGAGACCTCGGTGGCGACTTAAAGAGCAGGCACAGGTTCGTTGAGAATCACCACGCCGTCGTCATCGCCATACAGCCGATCACCGCTGGCGATTGTCTGCCCTGCAAAGGTCACTGCGTCGCCTACTTGCCCTTCGGAGCGTTTGACCGATTTGCGTGGAGACGCGCCCAGCGCCTTGATCGCGATCGGCAGTTTTTCAAGCACGGCTCGATCCCGGACATAGCCGTAGATCAACACTCCCGCCCAACCGTTTTTCACCAAATCTTCGGCAATGACGTCCCCTAACAATGCGCAGCGGTCACTCGCTCCGCCGTCCACGACCAGGATTTTTCCTGCACCCGGCTCAGCGCTCAGCTCTTTGATACGGGAGTTGTCTTCGAAACATTTGACGGTCACTGCCTCGCCCGTGAAGTCCTTTCTACCGCCAAGATCCTGAAAGATGGGTGCAAGCACTCGTGCTCTGCCGCCAAATTCGTCGCACAGGTCAGTCGTTTTGTAGGACATAAACACTCCAGTCTGTCGGGGAGAAAGCAATCTGTGAAAACAAAGGTTGCACAATCTGGATATTGATGCAATAAAATGCAATCTGTCAGGGCGACATATTGACGACTGGACACCGAAAACGCGATTCAGTCGCCAGACGGTAAAGGCCAAGTAAACGTCTTGACGGTATTGTATTTCGTCCAGACGAGGTACATAAAAATCTCTGGCAACCCTACGGCCTGCCTCAGCTTCGAATAAAAAAGTTAGGAGAGTGTGATGCGTATTCTTGTTCTTCCCTGCGATGGTATCGGCCCGGAAATCGTCGAGTCTTCGATGTCGGTTTTGCACGCAGTCAATAAAAAATTCAGCCTGGGCTTGACGTTCGACTACGACGACGTCGGCTTCAAGAGCCTCGAAAAGCACGGCACTACCCTGCGCGATGAGATTCTGGACAAGGCCAAGACATACGACGGCATCATCCTGGGCACCCAGTCTCACGCGGACTACCCGGTTCCTGAAAAGGGCGGCCGTAACGTCTCTGCCGGCTTCCGTATCGGCCTTGATCTGTACGCCAACGTCCGCCCTGCCCGCACTCGCCCTTTCCTGACTTCGAACATGAAGGAAGGCAAGACCATGGATCTGGTGATCATGCGTGAGGCCACCGAAGGCTTCTATCCAGACCGCAACATGAGCCGTGGTTGGGGCGAAGTCATGCCTAGCCCGGACATGGCACTCTCGACCCGCAAAATCACCCGTCATTGCAGTGAGCGTATTGCACGTCGCGCCTTTGAACTGGCGATGAAGCGCAACAAGAAAGTGACCGCGATCCACAAGGCAAACAGCTTCCACATGACCGATGGCTTGTTCCTGGAGGCCGTGCGTCACGTGGCTAAGGACTTCCCTGAAGTTCAGCTGGATGATCTGCTGGTCGATGCTTCCACTGCGCACCTGGTGCGTAGCCCGGAGCGCTTCGACGTACTGGTCGCGACCAACTTCTACGGCGACATCATCAGCGACCTAGCGAGCGAGTTGTCCGGCAGCCTCGGTCTGGCCGGCTCGATCATGGCCAGCGATGTTCACTGCGCGGCCCAGGCCCAGCACGGTTCGGCCCCGGATATCGCGGGCAAGGACATTGCCAACCCAGTGTCGATGATCCTCTCCGTGGCCATGCTGCTGCAGTGGATGGGCGAGCAACGCAACAACTCCAGCCTCGTAGCCGCAGCGGCCGAGATGGATCGCGCTATCGACGTCGTACTGGAAAACCCGGAACAACGCACCCCGGATCTGGGTGGCAAACTGGGCACCAAAGCGTTCGGCGAAGCAGTAGCCAAGGTCATCCTGGGCTGATTCAAAGAGGAGCAGCACGCTTAGTGCTGCTCCTTTTGCTCTATCCAGGCAATTCCATACCAACAAGAATTCAGCGTTCAACATCGCAGGCACTGATCGCGATGCTTGAATCGGGGAGGATTAACAGTGACTAAATTGTTGCTGGGCTGCATCGCCGACGACTTCACCGGCGGCACCGACCTTGCCAGCACATTGGTGCGCGGCGGCATGCGCACGCTGCAGGTGATCGGCATTCCTAAGGCGCCAATCCCGGATGATATTGACGCCGTGGTGGTCGCACTCAAGACCCGCACCTTGCCTGCTGATGAAGCGGTCAAAGAGTCGCTTGAGGCTTTGGAGTGGCTAAAAACGCTCGGATGTCGCCAGTATTTTTTCAAATACTGCTCCACATTTGACTCCACCCCCAAAGGCAACATTGGCCCGGTCGCCGATGCCATGATGAAATCCCTCGGGATCGACTTCGCCATCGCCTGCCCTGCTTTCCCCGAGAATAAACGCACCGTCTACCAAGGTCACTTGTTCGTGGGCGATGTACTGCTCAGCGAATCAGGCATGCGTCATCACCCTCTGACCCCCATGACCGACTCCAACCTGGTCAATGTGTTGCAGCAGCAAACCAGCAAGAAAGTTGGCCTGATCCCTCACAGCGCGGTATCCAAGGGCAACGGCCTGCTTAAAAAGACCATGGCTCAAGTTAAAGAATCCGGTTGCGGCTACGCCATCGTTGATGCCGTCACCGACGACGACTTGCGGGCCATTTCCATCGTCGTCCAGGATCATAAGCTGGTCACCGGTGGATCAGGGATTGCCCAGGGCTTGCCGGACAATTTCGGCCGCAAAGGCTTGCTGGTGCGCAACGAAGCAGCCTCCGAACTTCCTCCAGTCGGCGGTCTTGGGGCTGTGCTTTCCGGTAGCTGCTCGGTGGCAACCAACGCGCAAGTCGAGCATTGGCAGTCCAGCAGACCGAGCTTCCAGATCGACCCTCTGGCGCTGGCCAAAGGCGAAGATCAGGTAACACAGGCACTGGAGTGGGCAAAAAGCCTGATCCAGAACGAACCTGTCCTGATCTACGGCAGCGCCAAGCCAGAAACTGTAAAGGCCGCCCAGGAATTGCTCGGCGTGGAAGCTGCGGGCCAGATCGTCGAACATGCGCTATCACGCATAGCAATTGGCTTGGTCGACCTTGGGGTCAGAAAGCTGGTCGTTGCCGGCGGTGAAACCTCCGGGGCTGTGGTGAAAGCACTTGATATAGAGGCGCTTCGTATCGGGGCGACGATTGATCCAGGTGTGCCCTGGACAGTGGGTCTGAGAGATCTACCCATTGCTCTGGCCCTGAAATCCGGTAATTTCGGGACTGTGGACTTCTTCGAGAAAGCATTGAGGCAGGTGCAATGAGCGAAAACAAACTTCGCGAAGAGATCGTTCTACTGGGCAAGTCCATGTATGACCGTGGGCTTACTCATGGCGGTACAGGCAATATCAGCGCACGCGTAGACGATGGCTGGCTTTTGACGCCGACGGGATCATCACTGGGCAGACTTGACCCTGCGCGACTGTCCAAGCTCGACTGGAGCGGTCGCCATATCAGTGGTGACAAGCCGTCCAAAGAGGCAATGCTGCACCTCGCGATGTACGAGGAGCGGCCAACCAGTGGAGCCGTGGTTCACCTGCATTCCACCCACTCGGTTGCAGTGTCAGTGCTCGATGGGCTGGATCCGAACGACCTGTTGCCCGCGATCACGGCTTACTACGCCATGCGCGTCGGCAAGCTTCCACTCGTTCCGTACTACGCTCCGGGTGATCCAGCGCTGGCGGATGCGGTGCGTTCGTTCTCCGGCAAGCACCACGCTATGCTGTTGGCGCACCACGGGCCGGTTGTAGCGGGCTCTGATTTGAGCGCGGCAGTGGATGCCACGGAAGAGCTCGAAGCAACAGCCCAGCTTTTCCTGCTAATTTTTCAACATAAATTCAAGACGCTGACACCTGAGCAGATTGCCGATCTGCATCGAAGGTACCCACAGCGCTAAGCGAGACAGTCAATGCGCCACGACCTGCTGAGCCTTGAAATATTCATGGCAGTTGCTGAGCAGCGAAACCTCACCAGAGCAGCCGAACGCTGCCACCTGGCGACGTCTGCTGTCAGCAAACGCATCAGCGAACTTGAAGCCAAGGTCGGGGCGAGCTTGTTTGTCAGGTATCCGCGCGGGATGGAGCTAACCCCTGCCGGCCAGTCCTTGAGGCACTACACCGTGCAGCTCATGGAAACGCTGGGGAAAATGGATTTGGAACTGGAAGAATATGGCTCGGGCACCAAGGGCCATATTCGTTTGCATGCTATTACCTCTGCATTGGCACAGCACCTCACGATCGACGTCGGCCGTTTCCTGAATAGTTACCCTGAAATAAAATTCGACATCGAAGAGCGTGTTGGCGCCGCCATCGTCAGAGCTGTCGCAGATGGGCGCGCCGATCTAGGCATCATTGCCGAGCAAACACCTGCCATGGGGCTTGAGTCAATCGCCTACCGTACCGATGAGCTGGTCGTTGCCGTCTCGGAAACCCACCCCCTGGCGCAATTTACGGGCGTCAGGTTCGAGCAGGCATTGGGTTACGAGTTCATCGGGCCTCACCAGGAAAGCTCTGTGCACAACTTGCTCACTGAGCACGCTGGCAAGCTGGGCACCACGGTGCGCCAGCGCATCCGGGTCAGCAGTTTTGAATGCATGTGCCAGATGGCCTCGGCCAATCTGGGGATCTGCATCCTGCCGCGCGACGTATTAAGACGCTACCTCAAGCCCTTGCATCTGCATGCCATTGCCCTGGAAGAGTCGTGGGCGCATCGACAATTGAATATCGTCTCCCGAAGCTTTGAGGCGTTAGCACCCACCGCAAAGGCCTTTGTCGGGCACCTCACTGTCTGACGTTCTCCTGCGGCGAACGCTCCTTTCTTCAAGCATCAATTTTCGCCAAGTCTGAGGTTGCTTAGGATCACCCTATCAAGCAGTGGAACCGCCACTTCGACTCACGAACACATCTTGAAGGTCATATGATCTCAACCATCGACCCTCGGTTTCTCAATCATCTGAATGTGAGCAACCGTCAATACGCTTTTGTTGACCTCAAAAAAGTCGTTACTGCTGAACGGTTGGCCAGTCTTCCCTACTCCCTGAGGATCCTGCTGGAGAACGTAGCCCGCTGCTCCCCTGCCTCGCTGCCCGATTTTTTGGAATGCCTTGAAACCAACCGTGCCGATTGTGAAGTACCATTCTTCCCTAATCGGCTGATGTTTCACGACACCACGTGCTTGCCCGCGCTCGCAGATTTCGCCGGAATGCGCGACATGGTCAGCGAGATGGGTGGTACGTCTGCCACCATGAACCCGATGATTCCGGCTGTTCTGACCATCGACCATTCTGTGATCGTGGAAAGTTACGCCCATGCCGACTCGGTCGAGCGAAACCTGGATATCGACTACCGCCGAAACTCCGAGCGCTACCGCTTCATCAAGTGGGCGCAAGAGAGTCTCGATAACTTTAAAGTCGTACCGCCTGGCACGGGCATCATCCACCAAGTCAACATGGAGTCGCTGGGCAAGGTGGTTTGGGAAAGCCGCACGTCTGACGATGAGCCATTGCTGCACCCGGACGACATGGTGGCAACAGACAGCCACACCCCGATGATCAATGCCATCGGCATCCTCGGCTGGGGAGTCGGTGGTCTTGAAGGCCAGGCTGCAATGCTCGGCGAGCCAGTCCCTATCAGCTTTCCGGAAGTTATCGGCATTCGCCTGACAAACAAGCTGCGGCCCGGCGTGACGGCCACCGATCTGGCATTGCGGATTACTCAAATCCTGCGGGCCCGTGGCGTGGTCGGCAAATTTGTAGAGTTCTGCGGCCCGGGTTTATCAGGGCTGAGCTGGGCTGCTCGGGGCACGTTGTCTAACATGGCACCCGAGTACGGCGCGACGGTGGTGTTTTTCCCGTTCGATGATACGACCATGCAGTACATGCGTCTCACCGGCCGCGATGATGAAACATTGGCGAGAATTGACGCCTACCTCGGCGTCCAATCGCTGTGGCGTCATGACAGCGACCCTGAGCCTCAATTCACACAAATCATTGAGCTGGATCTGGATGCAATCGAACTCAGCGTCGCGGGCCCGCATCAACCCCATCAATGGCGCAAGCTGGCTGATGCGGCGAGCTCCTTCCGCCATGACATCCTGGGTGAAGGTGCACAAGTCATTGCTACCTCCACCGACAAGACCGCGAGTTTCTTTGAGCCCTCATTCGGCGAGCCTGTCACTCATGGCGTGATCTCGATCGCGGCGATCACCAGTTGCACGAACACCGCGAACCCAAGCCAGATGATTCAAGCCGGCTTGTTTGCACGTAACGCCCGGGCCCGAGGCCTGAAGCGCAAGCCATGGGTCAAGACCTCGCTGTCGCCTGGTTCCCAAGTGGTCGCCGATTACCTTGAAAACGCCGATCTGATGGCTGATTTCTCGGCACTCGGCTTTGACCTCGCGGGCTTTGGCTGCATGACCTGCATAGGTAACTCCGGAAAGCTGGAACCGCACATGGAAACGTTTGCCGACGAAGGATTGAAGACCGTTGTCGTGCTCTCCGGTAACCGCAACTTTGAAGGCCGGGTCAATCCAAAAGTACAGATCGGATATCTGGCTTCACCTGCGCTGGTCGTCGCTTACGCCATTGCAGGCACCATTGATACGGATATTCAGCACGAACCACTTGGCCAGGATGCCGCAGGCAACGATGTATTCCTCCATGAGCTGATGCCGCAGGAAGACGAAGTCAACGCACTCGTCCAGCGCACGGTATTGCCGGAGCTCTTCCGCAAACGTAATGCGACACTGTGGGATGGCACTCATCATTGGCAACAACTATCAGCGGTGGGGAGTGTCCAGTTCCCTTGGGATCCGGCATCGACTTACCTCCGTCGCCCGATTTACCTGCAGGGCGTCAATGCTGAGCCTGCTCAATCACTGGCAATCAAAGGCGCTCGCCCGCTGATGGTGTTAGGTGACAACGTCACCACCGACCACATATCACCGGCCAGTGCCATTCCAAGCGAAAGCCAGGCTGGCCAGTGGTTGCTGGATCGTGGTGAGGCCATCGACGATCTTAACCAGTACTCGACCCGCCGCAGCAATCACGAGGTCATGATGCGCGGTGCTTTCGTGAACCGGTCAGTCAGGAATCTTCTTCTGTCAGAGCAACCGGCAGAAGGCGGCTGGGCGAAAAACGTCACCGGCGATGTGATGCGGGTTTATGACGCCGCGCTGACCTATGTTGAGCAAAAGATCCCGCTATTGATCGTCGCAGGGTTCAACTACGGCGCGGGTTCAAGTCGCGACTGGGCCGCAAAGGCTCAAGCCACCCTGGGCGTCAAGGCCGTGGTGGCGCGGAGTTTTGAGCGGATCCACCGTAGCAACCTGATCGGCATGGGCGTATTCCCCATCGAGTTCAAACCGGGCCAAAGCGCAGCAGATCTGGCCCTGGACGGTTCTGAGCAACTTGATCTCGAAGGACTGGACAGCCTGGCTGTGGGGGCCAACCCGATTCGTTTGCTGATTACTCAAAACGGCGAACAGCGAACCTTCGAACTCGTCCTGAAAATTGATTCCACCCAGGAAACCCTATACCTGCGCCAAGGCGGCGTTCTCCCCTACGTCGTGCGCAAGGTTGTGGCCCAGACAAAACCCGTTGAAGGAGGCTATCAGCCATGAACACCACTGAAATCTGCGATGAGTTGAAGGATCGAGCCCGGTTCCTGCCTCCTCGCTTCCAAAGCTTCGGTGGACGCACTCAATTTAGAGGCGAGGCCGTTACAGTCAAATGCTACGAAGACAGTTCGCGAATCAAAGAAGCCATCGCGACTCCCGGCCAGGGAAAAGTGCTGGTTATTGATGCGGGCGCCAGCGAGCGGTGTGCGGTGTTTGGCGATATGAGCGCGCAGATTGCGATGGATAACGGTTGGGAAGGCGTGATCATCAACGGCTGTTTGCGTGATGTGACGACCATTGCCTTGATGGACATCGGAGTACGCGCCATTGGGGCTGTACCCAAGGGCTCAAACCGTCAAGGCCAGGGGCTGGCGGGAATTGCCGTTACGCTCGCCGATATCACTTTCCACCCTGGCGACCTGGTGGTGGCTGATGAAGACGGTGTACTCGTCGTGGATGCGTCGGACGCAGGATTGATTGCCTGACTTTACTGGACAAGAGAGCTGAGCATGTACGCATACGTAGGGTGTCGCACGACACGTGACAGAAACGCTCGCGGCGATGGAATCAACGTTTACAAACTTGACCAAGCGACCGGCAGCCTGACCCACCTGGAGCTCGTGGCAGGCCTGACTAACCCGTCTTTTCTCGCCATGAGCAAAGATCAGCAGTTTCTGTACTGCGTTCACGGTGATCGTGAAGAAGCCAGTGCTTTTTCCGTTAATGCCGACGGTCGATTGTCGCTGCTGAACACCGTCACGACTGGCGGGCTGAATCCGGTTCACCTGGCCATCGACCCTGACAACCGTCATCTGGTGGTCAGCAACCATATAGGCGGCTCGCTGGCGGTGATAGCAATACAGGCTGATGGAACGCTGGGTGAACTGCTGCAGTGCACCACAATGGAAGGGCCAATCGGGCCTCATCGGATAGAACAAACTATCCCGAAACCACACTTCAACCCGTTTGATCCGAGTGGTCGCTTCGTCATCGTGCCGGACAAAGGCCTGGATCGAATTTTCAGCTTCGAATTCAATGCGCAGACGGGCACGTTCAAGCCTGCCAGAGTGCCGCATGTCGACGCGCGAGAAGGCTCTGGCCCTCGCCACGTTGCTTTCCACCCTTCACTTCCACGCCTCTACGCGATCAACGAGCTCGACTCGACCGCAACGACATACGATTTTGACAGCGAAACCGGCGAACTTATGGCTCTTCAGATATTGTCTTCGCTGCCCGAAAGCTTCGTCGGCAACAGCCGGGCGGCTGAGATCGAAGTCGATAAAACCGGCCGCTTCCTCTATGCGTCCAATCGCGGCTACGACAGCGTCGCACTCTTTAGCATCGACCAGAAAAGCGGCCTGCTCACCTTTGTCGAAGCCTTCCCCACCGAAGGTAAAACACCTCGCTTCTTCGCGCTGAGCCCGTCCGGACAGTTTCTCTTCGCTGCCAATGAAGACACCGATACCATTGTCACGTTTTCGGTTGATACGCAGACAGGTCGACTGACATCGACAGGCCAGGTTATCGAGACCGGTAGCCCAGTTTGCATGGTTTTCGCTGACCGTCGCGATTTCAGCGCATGAAATCATTTCTAAACGGACTTCGCTCCTGGTGGGGCACCCCCATCGTTGGGGTATGCGGAGCCATGGCAGCAACCTGGATGCATTGGCCGCTGCCGTGGATCATCGGTTCGATGTTGGCGGTCATCGCCGTGCGGTGTATCGGGTGGAGGATTGGCGAAATTCCTAAAGGACGCATTTCAGGCCAATGGATGATTGCCACATCCATCGGCCTGCACTTCACCCCCCTGGTACTCGACGAGATTATCCAACGCTTTCCGATGATGTTGCTGGTAGCTTTCCTGACCCTGGGCATCGCGCTGATTGGCATCAGCTTCATGCACCGCCGGGGGATGGATCTCACCACTGCTTACTTTGCCTTTATGCCGGCCAACTTCTCCGAGATGATCCAGCTGGGCATGCGTCACAACGCAGATGTCGGCAAGATCGCAGCCGCACACAGCGTCAGGCTGGTATTGATCGTTTTATGTGTGCCGCCCACGATGTTCTATCTGGCACACGTACTACCTAATGCTGCGTATGCAAGGCTGCCGGCAGACTGGTATTGGCTGGCACCTATGCTGCTGGGGGGCGCAATGGTCGCGATGGGATGGAAGCGCCTGGGCTGGCCAAATCCCTGGATGTTCGGGCCCATGGCCCTTTGCGCGTTCTGCACAGCCATGTTCAACCTGCAAATGGCCTTGCCGGTGGAGCTCAGCCATTACGGCCAACTGATGATTGGCTGTGCACTGGGTATCCATTTTGACCGCCAATTCTTCAAGTCCGCCCCGACCTACCTGCTCAAGGTGGCAGCGTTCACGCTATCAATGATCGGTTTCACCGTTCTGACCGCGTGGCTTTTGAGCTATTTCATCAACCTCCCGACCTCAACCCTGGCGCTTGGGATGATGCCGGGCAGTAGCACCGAGATGTACCTCACGGCCGAGGCGCTGCACCTGGCGGTCGGCCTGGTCACAGCGATGCAGATCATGCGCCTGGTGGTGGTGATGCTCTGTGCTGAGCCAATACATGATCGATGGGTGAAGCGATATAGAGTTCGAGAAAGGGAAAAGGTGGATTGAAAAGTCCGCTCTCCACAATAAAACACCGGCTTTGGCCGGTGTTTTTTGAATTTCCCTAAGAGCAGTCCGCTCAGCTATTTGCGTCAGACGTGCGCGGCTAGCTGATCTTCAACCCGCAACCGGAGAATAGGTGATTTATGGGCAAACGAGCCGCTCAAGTGACGCTTCATTAAATGCGCCGCTTCGAGGTTGTTTCCCTGCTCCACCAATTCGATCATCTGGATGTGCTCGGCGCATTGTTTGTACAGGCGCTTGCGGTCGATCATTGACCGATACTCCAGGAGGCGGCGCATGTTGTTCATCTGCCTCAGAATCATCAGGTACAGCGGATTTCCTGAGAGCTTGATGAACTCCTCATGGAAACGGATGCCGTTCCTGAGCAGCACATCCGCTGGCAATGTATTAATGCCCCCGTCCAGCATGTCCTGCTGTTCTTTCTTGAGGCGACGCAGGATGTCCATGTCGTGCTGATAGGTCGGTTCGAGCAAGGCTGCAGGCTCGATAAGCGATCTGACCTTGTAAATTTGCTCCAGAGTTTCCGGCGTCTTCGCAACATCCAGAAACCGCCAGCCGTAACCAGGCTTGGGCTCGACCCAACCGACCTTAGCCGCACGATTGAGAATATCGATAACCTGCACTTTAGTGAGGTTGTAGCGGGTACGAAGGAATTGCTCGGTGACTTCCTGAGGGATCAGATTGTTCAGCCAATCTTCGGAGAGCCGGTAATATTCCTCCGGTTCTTCGAGTGATCGCACCTCATCATTGAGAGCTACCGTTTCGTGTGCGCGCTCCAGTACAAAGAAACCTCGGTTGGCAAACTGCTCCAGATAGCCATCATTGGCCAGCGTGAGCAATGCCTCACGGGCTGGAGACCGCGACACCTTGAACTCATCCGCCACTTTCTGTGCGCTCATGTGCGCACCGACTTCAAGTTCTCGAACCTGAATTTTCTGGCGGATTTCTGCAACAATCCTTTGGACTAAAGCGCTTGCAGCCATTCTCAACTCACTGACTTGTTTAAAACCTGAACGATGAACCTTCACTGGCGTAGGCAGCGACTGCCGGAGTATACGGCCAGCAAAAGGTTCTTGGCGCATTTTCAGATCTGGAAATGCCTGACCATCGTGTTGAGCTCTGACGCCAGATTCGCCAGCGACTGGGACGCAGCCGTTGTTTGGTTAGAGCCTTCAGAGGACTGGATGGAGAGCTCCCTGATATTCAGCAGATTCTGGTCGACGGATCTTGCCACATGAGCCTGCTCCTCGGCAGCGCTGGTGATGACCAGGTTACGATCGTTGATCTCGTCGTTCGCCGCGACGATCTCCTCAAGCGCAATCCTGGCTAGTTCGGCGAGCTCCAGGGTTTGCTGGGTCATGCTACTGCTGCTCTGCATGGTGCCAACGGCATCGGCAGTGCCTTTCTGGATGCTGCCAATCATTTCCTCGATTTCCCGCGTCGATTGCGCAGTGCGGTGAGCCAATGCTCGCACTTCGTCAGCCACTACCGCAAATCCTCTACCCGCCTCCCCTGCACGGGCAGCTTCAATCGCAGCATTCAGCGCCAATAGATTGGTTTGCTCTGCAATCGTGCGGATGACATCCAGCACCTTGCCAATACCCTGAGCCTGATCTGCAAGCCCTCCCACTTGCTCGGAGCTGACCGCCACACCCCGCGTTAGTCCTTGAATGGAAGCCACTGCCTCCAACATTCGCTGCTGCCCTTTTAGGGCAATAGCACGAGATTCTTGGGAAAGGTCAGAAGTGGATGCGGCATTTCGCGCAACCTCTTCGATAGCGGCCGTCATTTCAGTGACCGCGGTGGCCGCCTGTTCGATTTCCCCATGCTGTTGTTGCAGATCTCTGCTGCCCTCGGATGTCACGGCATTCAGCTCCTCCGCAGCAGAAGCCAACTGGGTTGATGAACCGCTGATCTGTTTGAGGGTGGTCAATAGACTGTCTTGCATGATGGCCAATGCTGCGAGCAACCGACTTGCCTCATCGTTTCCATCGGGATTAATCGGCTTGGTCAGATCGCCTTTGGCAATGGTTTCTGCCACTCGGACAGCGTCCATGATGGGCAAGGTAATGCTACGCGTTAGTAACAACGCCACCAGTATCGTACCGACACCTACGAGCAGGATGACGAGACTGATGCCATCGACCGCCTCTGTATAAGCGCTATCGGAGTGCTGCCCCGCAAGCTCCGCGCCCTGGTTTGCACGGTCAATCAAATCATCGAAGTTTTTGGTCATCTGATCGTAGGAGTCTCGGATCGTCATGAGGTAAGCGCGCGCACCCGCCTTGTCTCCCAAACGAGAGAGCCTGAGTAATTCAAGGTGATTCCTGGCATACGTGTCGAGGCTACGGTTGAAGGCCTCAAGCCGGCCCCTGTCTTCGGCTGTCGTTAACAGATTGGCATAAGCCGCCATCTGCTCACGCACGTTTTTCAATCGCCCAGCGGTTTTGTCCTCGTAGGACTGCATCTCATCCTCAGTCGTCGACAGGATGTGCTGCATGGAGCCCATACGGTAACGGTTCAACGATGCGTTCGATGCCCCTAGCGCTCGCACCCGCTGCATCCAGTTATCCTGAATATCGGCCGCCTGAGCCTGAACATCGCGGATTTGTTTGAGCGCAAACAACCCCAGAAACACGCTGAGCAAAGCGATGGCTGCGAATCCGATGAACGCGCGGGGTGCAATCCGGATTCTCCTTAGCAGCATGGGCTGATACCCCGGGCAGGTAGCAGGGGGAGAAGCTGCGCATCGGGATAAACACCGCAAGGTTCAACGGCATTCCGGTACCAGGCACCACATATTTTCTTGATAACCATTTTTGCATACCCGTGTTGGTTGTAGGTGCGCTTGCCCGTTCAAGCCGCGCTTTCTTGTTTTGATGTTGAGCCTCGGTACCTCTGGTGCCCGTGTTGCGCTGAAATCCTCACTGATCGATGCCAGTACACGCACCACCGGTCAAGCAGTAAATCTGGAAAAACCCAATTGCACCACCAAAATAATATTGCATTTTGATACGTCAATGTGCGAATCTTTTTCCGCCGCCTCATTCTTTGATCGGCCCAGCCATGTATAACTTTAGCTCATAAATCTAAGTATTCATTGATCAAAACACACAAAAAAACGTCTGAACCGGCTCATCACGACGCGCCTGACGAATTCGCCATCAGATAAACAATTTGGCTATTAATGCGTAAAAGTTGATTTTGCATCATTACCCACAAAATTCCTCAAGGAACCCGTAATGCAGAGAAGAACCAAGATCGTCGCCACTCTCGGCCCAGCCACCGAAACCCGGGAGGCCATCGAAGGGCTGATCAAAGCCGGTGTTGACGTTGTACGTCTTAACTTTTCTCACGGTAGCGCTGAGGATCACATTGCCCGTGCACTTCTGGTACGTGAATTGGCCGCCAAGAACGGTCGGTTCGTCGCCGTACTAGCGGACTTGCAGGGGCCAAAAATTCGCATTGCGCGTTTTGCAGAGGGCAAAGTAGTCATCAAGAAAGGCGAGCAATTCGTTCTCGATGCGTCCTTGGACAAAAACGCTGGCGACCAGCACCGAGTCGGTATCGACTATGAAGCGTTGATTACCGATAGCCGTCCAGATGACATCCTTCTGCTGGATGATGGCCGGATTGAGCTCAAAGTATTGCGCGTCGAAAAGACCCAGCTGCTCTGCGAGGTCGTCGTTGGCGGCCCGCTCTCCAACAACAAGGGCATCAACCGCAAAGGTGGCGGTCTGTCGGCGTCCGCTTTGACGGAGAAGGATCGTATCGACATCAAAACCGCTGCCAAGATGCAAGTGGATTACCTGGCAGTGTCGTTCCCCCGAGATGCGGCTGATATCCACCTGGCTCGCCAACTGCTGCACGAAGCCGGTGGCGAAGCCGGGCTGGTGGCCAAAATCGAACGTGCCGAAACCGTCAATGACGTGAGCATTCTGGACGCCATCATTGAAGCGTCGGAAGCCGTCATGGTGGCTCGCGGGGATCTGGGCGTCGAAATTGGCGATGCCGAGCTGGTTGCTGTGCAGAAACTGATCATCGACCGCGCTCGCGCGTTGAATCGCGTTGTCATCACCGCAACCCAGATGATGGAAACCATGATCACCCAGTCCATGCCGACCCGAGCGGAAGTGTTCGACGTTGCGAACGCCGTGCTCGACGGTACCGACGCAGTCATGCTGTCTGCCGAAACAGCTGCCGGTGCCTACCCGATCGAGACCGTTGATGCGATGCACCGCGTCATCATGGGTGCAGAGAAGCATCCGCTGGCGCACCGCTCCAAACACCGCGTCGACGAAGTCTTCCACAAAATCGACGAATCGGTCGCCATGTCGGCCATGTACGCGGCGAACCATCTGCACGGCGTAAAAGCGATCATTTGCATGACCGAGAGCGGCGACACACCTCGCCTGATGTCTCGCATCCGTTCACACCTGCCGATCTTTGCGTTTTCAAGAAACGCCCGCACACAGAACCGGGTCACGATGTTTCGTGGCGTGACCACGATCCCGTTCGACTCCGACGACTACCCCAACGAAGAAGTGAACCACCGCGCAGTCGATGAGCTGATCCGTCGCGGTGTGGTCACCGATGGTGATCACGTGCTGATTACCAAGGGTGACTACGCCAACGCTCAGGGTGGCACTAACTCCCTGCGAGTGGTTCGTGTCGGCGAAGCGATCCGCTGAGGGGGTGGTTATGAAAAACCAGAGCACTGTGAATACTCAAGAGCACGAAGCCTGGCCCCGGGGTTTCGACATCCGCGCCCAATACGCTGAGCAACAAGAGCTGCTGACCGCTGAATTCTCCCAGATGGTCGATATCGCCCCGCCGCGCGACATCCCTTTGCAAGGTAAAGATAAAAATGACTAACAAAAGCCTGATCGTAAATGTCGTTGCACATGAAATTCTGGACTCTCGCGGCAATCCGACCGTCGAAGCTGTTGTGACGCTCGCAAGCGGTGTCAAGGCAACGGCAAGCGTACCTTCGGGGGCTTCCACCGGTTCGAGAGAGGCTCTGGAGCTTCGCGATGGCGGCACCCGTTACAAAGGCAAAGGCGTGCTCAAAGCAGTTGCCAATGTGAATACCGCCATCCGTGATGAGATTGTGGGCATGGACGCCCTCAACCAACGGGCGGTCGATGCGGCGATGATCGAGCTCGACGGCACGGACAGCAAGAGCAACCTGGGTGCCAATGCCGTGCTTGCTGTCTCTCTGGCCACGGCAAAGGCTGCAGCGGAGTTCAAATCGATACCCCTCTACCAGCACCTTGCGGCGCTGTACGGCCAGGCTGGCCGTTTCAGCATGCCGGTGCCGATGATGAACATCATCAACGGTGGCGAACACGCGGACAACAACGTCGACATCCAGGAATTCATGATTCAGCCAGTAGGCGCGCCTTCGTTTAAAGAGGCCTTGCGTATCGGCGCTGAAGTCTTCCACACCCTCAAGCAGGTACTGACCGAACGCGACCTAAGTACTGCGGTGGGCGATGAAGGCGGTTTTGCACCATCGCTGAGCTCGAACGAAGAAGCTCTGGTGGTCATTAAAGAGGCTGTTGAACGCGCAGGCTATGAGCTGGGCAAAGACATCACCATGGCGCTGGATTGCGCAGCGTCCGAGTTCTACAAAGATGGCAAATATGTGCTCGCCGGTGAAGGTAAGTCGTTTGACTCGGAAGGGTTTGCGGATTACCTCGCGTCGCTTTGCGACAAGTACCCGATCATCTCGATTGAAGACGGTATGGATGAGAGCGACTGGGCCGGCTGGGCGGCATTGACCAAGAAGCTGGGCTCCAGGGTTCAGCTGGTCGGCGATGATCTGTTCGTGACCAACACCAAAATCCTGAAAGAAGGCATCGATAAAAAGATCGCCAACTCGATTCTGATCAAATTCAACCAGATCGGCAGCCTCAGCGAAACGCTGGATGCAATCCGTATGGCGCAGGACGCCGGTTATACCGCCGTGATCTCCCACCGTTCCGGCGAAACGGAAGATACGACGATTGCGGATCTGGCAGTCGCCACCTGCGCAGGCCAGATCAAGACAGGCTCGTTGTGCCGCTCTGACCGTGTCGGCAAGTACAACCGACTGCTGCGCATCGAGGCAGCGCTTCAGGATGCAGCCCCTTATAGCGCTGAGCCATTGCTCAAGCGCAACGTTTAGGAGCTCATGCCATGAAGCCGAACCTTGTTATAGGTAACTGGAAAATGAACGGTACTCACCAGGCCAATGAGGCGCTACTGGAAGCGCTCATTGCCGGCATGAGCGACGAGGGAAACCTTGAAGTCGCGGTGTGCCCGCCCTTTCCGTACCTCTCATCGGTGGCGGCGCGCCTGCAAGGTAGCAAAATCGCACTGGGCGCGCAGAATCTCAGCCCAGAGACTCACGGCGCGTTCACCGGCGAAGTCAGCGCTTCCATGCTCGGCGATATCGGTTGCCGTTACGTATTGGTCGGCCATTCCGAACGTCGAGCGTTGTTTGGCGAGACTGACGAAGTGGTTGCACAGAAGTTCGCTGCGGCGCTCGATCTGGGGCTGATTCCAGTGCTGTGTGTTGGAGAAACACTGGATCAGCGCCGCGCTGAAACCACGAACTGCATCGTGACGAACCAGATGACTGCCGTCATCAAGCAATGCGGGATTTTGAAGCTGACGCGCGGGGTGATCGCTTACGAACCCGTCTGGGCCATTGGCACCGGCGAAACCGCTACCCCGGAACAAGCCCAGGCCGTGCATCAACACATCAGAGGTGTGATTGCCGTATTCAACAAGCAAGCGGCAAGCGATCTTCAGATCATTTACGGCGGCAGCGTGAAAGCAGACAACGCCCAAGCCCTTTTCTCCCAACCCGACATTGATGGTGGGTTGATAGGCGGCGCATCCCTGGACGCGTCCTCGTTTATCTCCATTTGTGATGCCGCAAGAACAACTCCAAGAGGTACAGCATGAGCACCGTCAGTCTTCTCGAAAACTTGTTCCCGGCAGCTGCCGACATCCCAGAGCAATATCGACTCGGTGAAGTCATCGAGCAGCGTGAGTATCTGGTCGACGGGGTTCTGCAGACCTGGCAAGGCCCGTTGGCCTCGGTGCGCAGCCCGGTGTTCATCAACACGCGTACCGGTGACGAGCCTGTCATCCTGGGCAGCACGCCACAACTGGACGCCGAGACTGCACTGGTCGCTCTCGACGCCGCCGTGAAAGCCTACGACAACGGTCACGGCGCATGGCCGCTGATGCGCGTTGCCGAGCGCATTCAGCATGTCGAAGCGTTCCTGCAACGCATGCGCGTTCAACGTGATGCCGTCGTGAAGTTGTTGATGTGGGAAATCGGCAAGAACCTCAAAGATTCGGAAAAAGAGTTCGATCGCACGTGCGACTACATCGTCGACACCATCAACGCCCTAAAGGAGCTTGATCGACGTTCCAGCCGATTTGAGCTCGAACAGGATACGCTCGGCCAGATTCGCCGGGTTCCGATGGGCGTCACCCTGTGCATGGGCCCTTACAACTACCCACTCAATGAAACATTCACCACCCTGATTCCTGCGTTGATCATGGGCAACACCGTGGTATTCAAGCCTGCCAAATTCGGTGTATTGCTCATCCGTCCGTTGCTGGAAGCCTTCCGCGACAGCTTCCCTGCAGGCGTAATCAACGTCATTTACGGCAGCGGCCGCGAAACCGTCAGCGCCCTGATGGCCAGCGGCAAGATCGATATCTTCGCCTTCATTGGCACCAACAAGGGTGCCAGCGCACTCAAGAAGCTGCACCCCAAGCCTCATCGCCTGCGAGCAGTGCTGGGCCTAGATGCGAAGAACCCGGGCATCGTTCTACCGGAAGTCGATCTGGACAACGCCGTCAACGAAGCGGTCACCGGCTCTTTGTCGTTCAACGGCCAGCGTTGCACCGCGCTGAAAATCCTCTTCGTACATGAGGATGTGGTCGATTCATTCGTTGAGAAATTCAACAGTAAAGTGGCTGCTCTCAAGCCCGGCATGCCGTGGGAATCAGGTGTTTCCTTGACGCCACTGCCCGAGCCTGGCAAAACCGACTATCTAAGCGGCCTGGTTGCCGATGCCGTCGCAAAAGGCGCGAAGGTTGTGAATCCGGGTGGCGGGTCGGTTCGTGAATCGTTCTTTTACCCGGCTGTGTTGTACCCGGTATCGTCGGACATGCGTGTTTATCAGGAAGAACAGTTCGGCCCGGTTGTCCCAATCGTGCCTTACCGCGACTTGGAAACCGTGATCGATTACGTTCTGGACTCTGATTTCGGTCAGCAGTTGAGCATCTTCGGCACTAACGCAGCACAAGTTGGCCGTCTGATCGATGCCTTCGCCAACCAGGTCGGCCGCATCAACCTGAACGCCCAGTGCCAGCGCGGCCCTGATTCGTTCCCGTTCAATGGTCGCAAAAACTCGGCTGAAGGCACCTTGTCGGTGGACGACGCCTTGCGGGTCTTCTCGATCCGCACTTTGGTTGCTACCAAGTTCCAGGAAAGCAACAAGGCGCTCATCAGCGAGATTATCCGTAATCGGCAATCAAGCTTCCTGACCACCGATTACATATTCTGAGTGGCCAAACGATGAGTGCTCGCACACTGATTATTCTGGACGGAGTAGGCTTGCGCGATGCGAAGGATTCCAATGCCTTCGCAGCCGCCCGCACGCCCGTATTCGATGCTTTGCTCAAGCAGTATCCGAACGCGCAAATCGCCACCTCTGGCATGGCTGTTGGCCTGCCAGAAGGGCAAATGGGTAACTCCGAAGTCGGGCACATGAACCTAGGTGCCGGGCGGGTGGTGTACCAAAGCTTCACGCGGATCAACAAAGCGATTGCCGACGGTGAATTCGCCAACAACGAATCGCTCAATGCCTTGCTCAAGGGTGTAAAGGCGCGCCAAGGCGCTGTTCACCTGATGGGATTGCTCTCCCCTGGCGGCGTGCACAGCCATGTCGACCAGATCATTGCGACCTGCAGAATCCTTGCGGAAAAAGGTGTTCAGCGCTTCTACGTTCATGCCTTTCTGGATGGCCGAGACACTCCTCCCCGTAGCGCTTCGGATGCCATTGAAGCACTTGAGCGTGAGCTCGCCACGCTGGATGCAGGACGGGTAGCGACACTGGTCGGTCGTTACTTCGCGATGGACAGGGATAATCGATGGCAGCGTGTTGAAACTGCCTACCGGCTGGTCAGTTGCGGGGAAGCGCAGTACAAGTGCGGCTCAGCGGCCGAAGCACTACAGGCTGCATACGAGCGAGATGAATCCGACGAATTCGTCAAAGCCACGGTGATTGGCGACGCGGTGCGCATGGAGCCAGAGGATGGCGTCGTGTTCTTAAACTTCCGCCCTGACCGGGCGCGCGAGCTGAGCCAGGCACTGATCAATCCGGTGTTTGATCACTTCCCTCGCCCGGTAACAGTCGCCAAGGATCAGCTCCTGACGTTGACTCAGTACTCCCAGGATTTGGGCTGCCTGTGTGCGTTCCCGCCAGGGTCGATCGACAACAGCCTTGGCGAATACCTGGGCACGCTGGGCAAGACCCAACTGCGAATCGCAGAAACAGAAAAGTACGCGCACGTCACATTCTTCTTCAACGGTGGGCGCGAGCAGCCATTCTCAGGTGAAGAACGGATTTTGATCCCTTCTCCCGATGTCGCTTCATATGACGAAAAACCGGAAATGAGCGCGATCGAGCTTACCGACCGACTGGTTGAGTCAATTCGCGGCGGCGCTTTCGACATGATCGTCTGCAACTATGCGAACGGCGACATGGTGGGTCATACCGGAGATTTCAATGCCGCCGTAAAAGCGGTCGAAACGTTGGATGAATGCTTGAAAAGGGTCGTACAAGCCACGCTCGAAAGTGGTGGTGAGTGCCTGATCACAGCAGATCACGGGAACGTCGAACAAATGTTGGATCCCGAGTCTGGGCAGGCGCACACCGCTCACACGTTAAACCCCGTCCCGCTGATCTACGTGAGCGATCGCGCGCAGGATTGCCAGCTTCGTAATGGCAGCCTTTGCGACATCGCTCCGACCTTGTTGCACCTCATGAAACTACCGATTCCCGCAGAGATGGAGGGTCATTCTCTGCTCCTCGACTGATCGACAGTTGGCGTCGTCAGAGCATCGGCAGGCAGGCGATATTATTGGTCTTTATCCCTGTTTTTCGATGTTGATACACGGTCGTTTGCTCCACTGAGCATCGGGCATATGCATTTGCGGACTGCCCTTTTTTTCTCGACACCCCTGGGCTTTACGCCTGCTTTTTTTCAACGCATCAACCAAGAGACTTATGCATTATGGAATGGCTTACAAATCCAGAAATCTGGGTCGCGTTCTTTACCCTGACCGTACTTGAGATCGTCTTGGGCATCGACAACATCATCATGATCTCGATTCTGGTGAGTCGCATGCCCAAGGCAATGCAGCCCAAGACAAGACTATTTGGCCTTGCTCTGGCGATGGTGACCAGAATCCTGTTGTTGCTTTCAATCACCTGGATCATGCGCCTGACCGCCGACCTGTTCCATGTCATGGGCGAAGGGATTTCAGGACGTGATTTGATCCTGTTTTTCGGCGGCCTGTTCCTGATCTGGAAGAGCAGCACGGAGATCTATCAGAACGAAGAAGGCGCCGAGAATGATCCTGAGGCTCCAGCAAAAAAACACGCGGGGTTCCTCAGCACCATCGTTCAGATCGCCATTATCGATATCGTGTTCTCGCTGGACTCGGTGATCACCGCCGTCGGGATGGTTTCCCATGTGCCGGTCATGATCGCCGCCATCATCGTTGCGGTGCTGTTCATGATGCTGGCCGCCGGCCCTATCAGCGATTTCATCGAAAAGCATCCGAGCCTGAAAATGCTTGCGTTGGCATTCCTGATCGTCGTGGGTGTAGTGCTCATTGGTGAGTCCCTCGACTTCCATATTCCGAAGGGTTACGTCTACTTCGCGATGGGTTTCTCCCTAGCCGTGGAAGCGCTGAACATTCGTCTGCGCACGACAAGTCAAAGAAAAAGGCTGGAAAGTTAGTCGGTGCAGGCGAGGCCCGGTATCAGGGTCTCGCCTGGATCAGGAAATGAAGCGTACTGATAACAAGGATAAAAAATGAACAGTATGGAAATAAGTCGCCGTGACTTTGTGAAAGCAATGACGGTGATCGCAGGTGCGGGTCTGGCGGGTGCTCATGTGCCGTTTTCCAGAGCCGACGAGGTATACCCTTTTAGCGCGGGGTCTGGTCGGCCTACGCTAAAAGCACCACCCCTGGCGTGCGACTGCCACCACCATATCTACGACAGGGCCTACCCCTATGTGGATGACCGCAACCTGCCGACAGCCAGCGTCGCGGATTACCTGAAGTTGCGCTCCCGACTGGGGCTTGGTCGCAGCGTCGCCATTCAACCCTCCTCTTACGGCACGGACAATCGCTGCCTGGTTGCAGCGCTTTCCGAACTGGGCCCAACGTCACGCGGTATTGCTGTTGTGGATGACAAAGTTGACATCGCGGAACTGAAAAGACTGGACGCGGCTGGAGTGCGCGGGCTGCGATTCAATCTGGGTGTGGCAAGCGTCACCACGCCCGAAATGATCAAGCCATTGGCCCATCGCATTGCAGACCTGGGCTGGCATGTGGAAATTCACATGCGCGCTGACGAGCTTCTTGGCATGAAAGACGTTCTGTCGGATCTGCCCGTTCAGATCGTCTTTGACCACTTTGGTCGCATCCCTCACCCAGCTGGAATCGATCATCCCGCCTACACACTTATCGCAGACCTGGTTAAACGAGATCGAGCCTGGGTCAAGATTTCAGGTGCTTATCAGGACTCGGTATTAGGCGGCCCTGCTTACGAAGACGTGAAGTCCCTAGCTCAAACCATGATCGAACTCGCGCCTAACCGAGTGATCTGGGGCACCGACTGGCCCCACCCTAGCCTGCAAACCAAACGTCAACCCATGCCTGATGACGCCGGCATGATGGATTTGCTCAGCGTCTGGACTCGGACACAAGCTGAGGTCAACCAGATCCTGGTTGAGAACCCGGCACGCCTGTACGGATTCTGACCGACTGTTGGCGGCTGCCCCTATTGCCCGCAGCCCCCCTTATCAACACACCACACACCGCAGAAGTCACTATGAAGAAGACGTTTCGCGTTCTGTTCCTCGCCGCTGTTATCCCTGCCATAGCCTTGGCAGATTCCTCATCACCCTCGCCACACACGGATGCGAAGTTGCTGTTCGCCGGCGTGGGAGAAAAACTTCTGGGCTACAGCATTGACCCCGAGAGTGAATCGCTCACTTACTTGAGTGCAACGCTTGCCCCGGCCAATGTGCAGTTCGCTGTCAAAAACAATGCTGGCGATGTTTTATACGTCGTCTCCAGCAACGCAGGCAGCGGCACATTAGGCGCCAAGGGTGATACGCACGTGTTGAACAGCTACAGGATCGACACCAAAACAGGAGCGCTTAAACAGTTCGGAGCAGCCATTGCGCTACCAGAGCGGCCAATCAACCTAGGGTTGGATCACCAAAACCACTTCGCAGTGGTGGCTTTTAACCAATCCGCCACGCTCAGTGTTCATCCGATTGAAGAAGACGGCAGCGTCAGCCCCGCTGTGGCTCAGAATCAAGTTCCGGAAGCCGGTATCTTTACTCATCAGGTGACGTTCACGCCGAATGACAAGACAGTGGTGGCGTTGGCACGTGGCAATTATGCGGTCGGCAACGTGCCCGATCAGCCGGGCAGCATCAACACCTTTACTATCGATGACCAGGGCCATCTGTCGAAGCTGATGACCTCCGCAATCGATCCGGGTGTTGGCCCTCGCCACTTGGCCTATCACCCAAGCCAGCCTTGGGTCTATGTGTCCATGGAGCGCGGCAGCAAGCTCTACATGTACCCGTTGGAAAGCAACGGAACCCTGGCGGCCAAACCCGCGTTCCGTAAGGACACCCTTGAAAACAAGGCCAATCTTGAAACCCCACGCCAACGAGGCGGAGTGATTCAGATCAACCCCAACGGTAAATACCTGTACGTGACCAATCGGGCAGACGCTACGGTTGAACAGGATGCGAAACACATCAGCGCTGGCGGGGAGAACAACGTCGCGGTGTTCAAGATCGATGCTAAAACCGGTGAGCCACAATTAATCCAGATCATTGATGGCCAAGGCATCGAAGGACGCACGATGAAGGTCGATCCATCTGGAAAAATGCTGGTAGTAGCGAATCAGAAGACACTGTGGGTCAAGGATGGCGACACGCTGAAAAAGATACGCTCCAACCTCGCCATTTTCAGGATCAAGGAAGACGGTAAGCTTGAATTCGTTCGAAAGTACGAAATGGAAGATGAGAAGAAATCACTGCTCTGGATGGATATCTAAGCAACCGATCAAGGCCGGGCGGGCATCTCCCCGCTCAGCCTTGAGGGTCGTCAATCGCTAACGCTGCGAAGCCAGCTCCTCGCGTTGCGTTTTCACAGTCCCCGCCGAAACCTCCTCTGCCGCGTTACCCCAGGTATTTCGCAAATACGTTGCCAATGCCGCAATTTGGGTATCATCCAGCCTCCAGCCGAAGGGTGGCATGGCCGGGCCTGTCGGGGCCGCATCGGTCGCTACAGCCTGAGCCCCCTGCAACACTACCCGAAGGACGGTTGTCGGATCTTCCGCCAACACCGAGCCAGAGTTCCTGAGTGACGGGAAGAGTTTTGCGACGCCTTCGCCGTTACTCATATGACATGCCGAACAGTTATCAGCGTAGATAGCCTTGCCAGCGAGCATGCGCGGATCCTTCGCATCCAGCGGCTGCGGACGCTTTAGACCTGCCTTCTGATCCTTGAGGTAATTGGCGATAGCAAGCAGATCGGTGTCCTCCATGAATTGCGTGGAGTTGGTAACCACTTCTGCCATCGGCCCTGAGGCCGCTGCGTGACGATTGCGACCCGTCTTCAGGTACTCGGCGATTTCCTCCTCGCTCCACAAGCCGATGCCTCGGTAGTCATCGCCCGTGATCGTGGGGGCAACCCATCCTTGCAGCGTGTAGCCCTTCAAGTGGCCATCCGACGTATCGCCACCCAGAAGGTTCTTAGAGTTGTGGCACGTACCGCAGTGCGCCAGACCTTCGGCAAGGTAGGCACTCCTATTCCATTTCTCGGATTTGGCAGGATCAGGCTGAAATTCTCCTGGCTTGAAGAACATCATGTTCCAGCCCATCAGACTTGTCCTGACATTGAACGGGAACGGCAACTGATTGGCGACGACTTTGTTGTGCACAGGTGGCAAGGACGCCAGATACGCCCGAATAGCCAACAAGTCGTCGCGTTTTACCTTGGTGTAAGCCGTATAAGGAAACGCCCCATAAAGGTACTCGCCTTCATGACCTACACCCTGTTGCAACGCTCGGACGAATTGATCATCAGTCCAGGCACCGATCCCGGTCTCCCGGTCAGGTGTCAGGTTAGGCGCGACCAGTTTCCCGAATGGTGTCTCGATGGCCCGGCCACCCGCCATTGCCGGGCCATCCTCTACCGTGTGGCAGGCCGCACAATCGCCGACAGTGGTCAGGTAACGGCCCTTTTCAATGTCCGGAAAGAACGTGTTCGCTGCGTTTGCCAAGGGCGACAGCACCAGCGCACCCAAAAATGCCGAAACTGCTGCTCTATTCATGCTTGCACCAGTGGGCCAGGGTTTTTCAAATACTGGGTGCGAATCGCATTTGCCGCCCAGTAAGCCAAAGCCCCCACCGTTGCGGTCGGGTTGTAACCGGCGTTCTGCGGAAACGCCGAACCACCGATGACGAACAGGTTGGGTACGTCCCAGCATTGCAGGTACTTATTGACCACGCTATCGCGAGGGTTGTCACCCATGATGGCGCCGCCGGTATTGTGCGTGCTCTGGAAAGGAACAATGTTGTAAGGCCCCTTCGGCGCCTTGGCGACGATCTGTTTCGGGCCCATGGCGCGTGCCACTTCTGCAGCCTTGTCGGTCACATACGCCGACATCTTCAGGTCGTTCTCGGGGAAGTCGAACGTCAGTTGCATCATGTTGCGGCCGTGCCGATCCTTATAGGTAGGATCAACGCCCAGGTAGTTGGAACGGGTCGGGTACGAGCTGCCCTGGGTTCTGACTACCGTGGTGCTGAGGTAGTTGTCCTTTGTCGCTTGTTTCCACTTTTTGCCCCAGCGAGGTGTGCCAGGCGGCGTCATCCGATTGCTGATTGGCCAGCCACTGGTGACGTTGGACATGATGCACGCACCACCAAAGAATCCGAGGCCTGAGTGGTCAAAGTTATCACCGTTGAACTCGTCGCACGCCTGACCGACACCGCCACCCGCGATGAAGGGGTTGAAGTTCTTGTTGTCAAAAAACAACTGAACGCTGGAGTTAGTCTGGTACGCGTAGTTCTTGCCGATCAGGCCCTTCTCGGTTACCGGATCGTATGCCTGGCCAATCCCGGAAGCGAACAACAGGCGCACGTTCGGGACGGAAAACGCGGTCAGGATCACCAGATCAGCAGGCTGCTCGAACTGTTGTCCAGTGGAGTCGACATAGATCACGCCCGTCGCACGGGTACCTGACGCATCCATCTGCACCCGCAGTACCTCGGACTGAACCTGAGCAGTAAAGTTAGGCTTACGCATCAGTGCAGGGATGATGTTGGTTTGCGGTGTGGCCTTGGAGTAGTTGGCACAGCCGCAACGCGAGCAGTAACCACAATAGGTGCATGGCCCCATGGTTACGCCGTACGGGTTGGTGTAAACAGCCGAGGCGTTACCGCTCGGCGTCGGAAACGGACGCATACCCAGATTTTTCGCCGCATCGGCAAACATGGTGGGTGCAAACGTCATCGGCATCGGTGGCAACGGAAACTCACTGGAGCGGTTGCCCTCGAAAGGATTGCCCCCTTCCTGATAGACGCCGTTCAACATGCCGGCTTTGCCGCCGATCCCCGCCATTTTTTCAAATTTGTCGTAATAGGGCTCAAGTTCGTTGTAAGTAACGCCCCAATCACGAATCAGTAGATCTTTAGGTATCGCATGTGCGCCGTAGCGTTCCGTCAGGTGGCTGCGCAGCTGAAAATCAGTGGGGTGATAGCGCCAGGTCAGGCCGCTCCAGTGAGCGCCCGAACCTCCAACACCGGTTCCCAGCAAAAACGAGCCATATTCGCGAATCGGTAACGCTGTCTGATGCGCCGCATTGCGAAACGTATAGGTATCTTCAGCGGCCGTGATCATCAACTCCTGCTGAATCACGTAACGCAGTTCATCCTGCACATAGCCCACGTTGAAGTCAGTCGCAGTGTCCCGCCATGGCCCACGTTCAAAGGCAATAACGTCCAGTCCAGCCTCTGCCATTTCGATAGCCATGATGGAGCCGCACCAGCCAAGCCCAACAATGGCGACGTCTTTTTTCGGTAGTTTTTTGATCATGATCAGGCTTTAACCTTCCAGTCTGGTCGACCGGAGATGCTCACAGGAGGATGGGGATACGTTTCGTTATGGCGATCTATCCAATCCAGATAGTCGTAGCGAGCGCCGGGATAACCGAGCATCGTCCAGCTCACCATGTCGCGGTTGCCACCGTAGATCGGGTCGGCAAAGAATCCTTCCATCGTCCGGGACAGGAATACGTCGAAAAACGCTTTTGCGTCGACGCCATCCGGCAGATCGATATGGCCGTCCTCCAGACCATGCAGAACCGACTCACGCTCATCGTTAGAGAGCTGCGCGAAGCGTCTAGCTGCAAACGCAGACATGCAATGCTTGTCCAGGGCAGCCAGACCAGCGCGCATTTGCTCGGCCGGTGTCAAAGCCGACTGCGGGCCTTGGGTAGGAAGCCCCTTTGCAAAAGGCCCCTGCAGATATAGCCGGGCTCCCTGGCCTTGAGGGCCGGACATCTGCCTGTCGATGTACACCGCACAACCGGCGCCTTTGCCGCTTGGGCTTAACTGATCGGCAGGTATCAGCGTCTCGACCAACGCTTCTACCTGAAGGCGCTCGCCCTCAGTAAAAAACGTCCAGGTATGGGGATCAATATTTTTAGGAGGGGCGGCGGCATCGGGAGCCCAAGGCAACGGTCGCCTACCAAGAATCGTTGCCGCGCTGGCAAACGAGGAACTGACCGCGATTAGCGCGCCAGCGCCCAATAACTGCCTGCGGCTGATCTGAAAGCGATCGTCAGACATTGTGACCTCACAAAGCAAAAAATGTGAGACCTAATAATATTGCACTTTGGCGCCTTCACATACAATTATGTAACATGAAATTACGTTCATATACCTGAGCATGGGAAATAGTAGCGGCGACGACTAAGGTAGGCGCCTTCGAGATGTCCACTCAAACCTGGGGCTATCTAAACTGCTTGTTCACATCTGCCATGTGAAAAGGTCATGCCCCGGCCTCCATCCACCCAGTGTCCGCCTATTCGCGCACTGGAAAATCACGAGTAACCTCAATGATCAAATCCTCCCTACTCGCTTTCATCGCTCTGCTCGCCCCATCCCTCGCCTGGGCTGAAAGACCTGGTGACGACTGGATCACCATGACAAAAACCGAACAGATATTGAATGCCGCCGGTTACAAGCTCATCACGAAAATCGAAGCTGATGACGGTCGCTGGGAAGGTGAAGGACTTAAGGAAGACGGGCTTCGGTATAAATTCCGCGTAGATCCACACAGTGGCGAGATCACCAGGGATCAGAGGGATAATTGACGGCGGTGGTGAGGGCTGGAGCCGAACCGGAGTCATTCCGTCAAACAGTTGGCTGTCGGAGGTGTGAATGACACGCCTAAACATTGCACTTTTAACGACCTACAGCCAATTGGTATTCATTCTCATAGTCGTATAGTTCAGCCTTATGCAACAGACCTCCACGGAAGCTGCAACAGGTGGCTTACTGTCACGCGCTATCGCTGGAACTGCAACAAGCATAGGGGGGCTATCAAGCGCAGGGCTGACACCTGTTGTCCGGTCGATGACCCTGTACACCACTTGGCAGGCCGCAGGATTGCAGACTCCGGTGGTGCCGCTCGTCATCGCTGGACAATTCTTCAAGCGCGACACTCACCAAGCGCTCCAGAAGCAAGGCCTGCGACGCATCCAGCGCGTGGATTAGCGGAGCAACCACCACGCCCTCGACAGGCGATGCGGATGGTCGGTGGGCAAACCACTGGCGAATCGCGCGAACGAGCTCAAGGCTGAAGAACGTAAACAACGCGATGTCCACCAGAGGTTTAGCTAGCGTCCGCTTGAACGCAGGCGCCCCTCCCATCGCCGCTTTTCTTTCACACCTCCATGATTGTCACCTGCAGATTGACAGTGAGACCTGTCTCAGGTGCTTTTTCGTCTCAAGGGTGAACATTAATCTGAGCTCAAGTTGAACGACAGCCGCTAACCACCTCAAAAAGGAATTCCAATATGAGCACTGCAACCTACAATCGCCTGAACAAAGATGACGCCGTAGTTCTGATGGTCGACCACCAGACCGGTCTCATTTCCCTTGTGCAGGATTTCACACCGAACGAGTTCAAGAACAACGTGCTGGCTCTGGCCGACGTGGCAAAGTTCTTTGAGTTGCCGACAATTCTCACCACTAGCTTCGAACAAGGCCCTAATGGCCCGCTGGTGCCAGAGCTTAAAGAGATGTTCCCTGATGCGCCTTACATCGCTCGCCCAGGGCAGATAAACGCCTGGGACAACGAAGACTTCGTCAAGGCAATCAAGGCGACTGGTCGCAGGCAATTGATCATTGCCGGTGTCGTAACTGATGTCTGCGTGGCGTTTCCGACACTGTCGGCACTGGCTGAAGGATTTGACGTGTTCGTAGTAACCGACTCTTCCGGCACCTTTAACACCGCCGTGCAACAGGCTGCCTGGAACCGTATGACACAAGCCGGCGCCCAAATGATGAATTGGTTCTCGGTAGCCTGTGAGTTGCAGCGTGACTGGCGTAACGATATTGAAGGCTTGGGCAACCTGCTTTCCCAGCGCATCCCGAACTACCGTAACCTCATGAACAGCTATTCAGCATTGGCTAACCGCTAATCAAACTGAAACTGAAAGCCCGCTTTGATAGCGGGCCTTTTCATTTGTAACGGTTATGAAGATGGCCCGGGCAACCTCTTTAGAAAGACATATGACCTCACCGTCATAAATGATGCGACGGCCGCGCCTTTTAGTGTTGATGGCCTTCACCAACAAACGTCAGGGAGGTGAACAGGCTGCGTTCCGAGATGTCTTTTTCACCGATCGTCGGCACCCTGGCCTGGGCGGCGATAATATTCAGCCCGGCGTTACGAATGACGATATTGGCACGCCCCTGCGCATTGGTTTTTACGCTACTGGCGTCCGCCATCCCGCGATAGTCATCAAGCAAAGCAATATTGGCGGCTGGTTTGCCGTCGATAGTCACCTCTACAGGTAGTGGGTTGCCAACACCCACCTCCATCGGGTCTTTCAATGGACGAATGACCATCGCCAGCTTCAAATTGGCGGGTATGAGGGCGTGCGGTTCCAGAATTGCCAGGCTGTATTTGTAGCTACGGCTGGCACTGACCGCACCCGGCACTTGCGCCATCGGAGCATTGACGGACTTCCCATCTTTGCCCTTGCTCCATATGCCATTGTCGAGTGCGACGGTCAGGACTGCCGGGCGTGCCAAAGGCACCAAACGAGCGTGATCGCTCAGCCTTTCAACGGTGACGGGTACCCCCTTCCCGTTCTGATCGTAGGCCCATGCGCCTTTGATCTTCTCCGGTGCGTAGGCCTCATCCTCCGCGCCATGCCCGTTAACAACCTCAATATGGCCATAGCGGGTTTCTGTCCAGATGCCATGGGCAAAGGCTGATCCCGTACTTAGAACGCCCATTGCAACAGCTAGTGAGAGTGCAAGTTTCATATGTCTTCCTGATGTCATGAGTGGAGCCCCCAACCCTTGGGCAGCAAAAATACGTTTGCTCAACCCTATGCCACGTCCTGACATGAGAAGGTGCCTGAATAAACGATTGAAATGATATAACGTTTTGATGTTAAAGTGTTACTACATAACAATTTAAGGAATACAGCTTCATGTACCTATCTGCACATCGTTCCAGGGTTGGGGGTTTCACACGTGCAGCGCTAACCAGCATGTTCTCGTGCGCATCGGTCGCGGCGGCACAAACCGGTACGGAAAACGTCACCGAACTGGATGCGATTGAAGTCGTCGGTGAAGGGAACAATTCCGGGACTATCAAGCCGCTGACGCGCAGCAAGGTCAGCAACGCCCCGGAAAGCCTACCCGCTTCGGTATCCACGATTACCCAGGAAGACATTCGCACGCTCAACGTTGATCGTGATATCTCCAACATCTATCGCCGTGTGCCAGGCGTAGTCGCCAACAACATCGACCAAGGCGACACCGGCAATGGATTTCGTATGCGTGGCTTCACCACCAATGGCACACACGGTGCCGACGTGGCGGTCACTGTGGACGGTGTGCCGCAGAACATTCCATCGAGCCAAGGCGGAGCCGGTCATGGCCCAGTGTTCCTGGAGTGGCTGACGCCGCAGATGATCAAGCGTGTCGACGTCATCAAGGGCCCTATATCAGCGCTGTCTGGCGATCAGAATCGCGCAGGCTCGGTGAACATCGAGACCCTCGATGGCGGTGACGTGGCGTCAAGCATCGGCATGGACATTGCCAGTTTCGATGGCCGGCGTGCCAACCTGGTGCTGGGCGGGGAGCATGACGGCCTCGAATCCCTGTTCATCGCGGACACCTACCAAACCAACGGCTATCGCAAGGCTGCCGAGACCAACCGCGACAACTACTTCTGGAAGCTCTCCAAGGTCATCGGTGACGCGAAATACTCAGCCCGCTTCAGCCACTACGAGTCGGACTTCAAGAACGACGGTTACCTGAACCTGCCCGCGCTCAAGGCCGGCACGGTCAGCCGCCGCGATACTGATAACTTGTATGGCTTTGGCAATGCCAACCGCAACACCTATGTTTTCAATCGGACACCCGCAGAAGGCGAAGAAGGCCTGTCCTATACGGCATACTTTGAAGATTTCAAGCGCGTGCGCGGCATCTCCAATGGCACCAACACGCACAACTATGGCAAGGATGATCGCGATATTTACGGAGGCCGCGTTGCCTACAATTTCGTGTACGAAGACTCGGCGGCGCTGATGATGGGTGCCGACGTGCGTCGAGACAAGGGCGATGCCTTCCGCCAGCAGTACCGCAACTTCGAACCCACGCAGAACTACTACTTTGACTTCGATCAGGATCTGATCACCTACGGCGTATTCGCCCAAGGTCAATACAAACCGGTCGAATCGCTGAAATTGCTGGCCAGCATTCGCTACGACCGCTTCGACTATGACATCAAGAACCTGAAGTTCCGCGACGCAGATACTGGCTATAACAGCTCAGTCACTACGCCGAAGCTCGGTCTGGTGTGGACGCCGACCGAGCAGTTCGAACTGTTCACAAACGCAGCCCAAGGGTTCCGGTCACCCGCAGCGGAATACATCAGTTCCGGAAGCAGCAGCGCCCTGCCGCTAAGCGACAACGGCGGTCGGATCAACAGCAGTGTTCGCCCGAGCAAGGTCACGTCCTATGACATTGGCTTCACGGTGCGACCGACCGATCGGCTTTCCAGCACCACCGAGTTTTACTACATCCTGAACGATAGCGAGACGCTGCAGACCTCACCGGGCGTTTTTGAACAGGCCAGCGACACAACGCGTAAGGGTGTGGAGACCAGTTTCAACTATCAGGTCACTTCCACATTCAGCACCTACGCCAGCTATGGCAGGATCATTGATGCGTCGATCAACAATCCCACAGCTGGCACCGGCGATCAGTTGCCAGTGCCCGAGCACACCTACAAGGCAGGCGTGCAACACCGCGACGCCTTTATGGGCGGCCAACTGACGCTCAACGCTGATGCCTACCACCTCGCAGGCATCCCTTACTATGTTGGCACCATGAAAAAGGAAATGCCGGTCTACACCCGCTATGACCTTCGCGCTTCCTACGACTATGACCAATACGAGTTCAGTATGTACGGTACCTTTCAGCCCCATCGTTACGGTACCGAAGTGGCTTATGGCACAAGCACCGGCCTGGTGATTGTTCCTCAACCATCCACTACCTTGGGCGCGTCGGTCAGGTATTTTTTCTGATCATTGATGCGCTGCTGACCACCGTGCGTTATGACGGCTTCTGGGCTGGCTTCTAAGCTGAGGGCTGATACCAAGGGGCCCTAAAGGTAGAGATTGGCAGACATATCATGTCGCCACTCTCCCTTTCCATGCCGAAAGGAATTAAACCCCCGATGGATCCGTCGATGCTAAATCGTGGCGTTTCGAAAGTTTTCCTGGCTCCGACACCCATCACCAGCTAGGTACCTATCGCACAAATCGCTATCCCTACCCCACTTGCTATGGACAGCGGTTCATCGAGCATGGCCGTGCTCCCGGATTTGGCTTCCATCGAACTGGCGTTTTATATTCACTACCTGGACGACGCCAAATGCAGCCAAGCCTGGCGTAGCAGAAGAGCTCACCCGTGTTGAGCATCGCTTGCAGTAGATTGCGAAATCCAAGCATAAAAAAAACCCGCCGAAGCGGGTCGTTTTTCTCATCAAAACCATTCCAACGTCCTGTCGGCAGCCATCCCGGCAATGGTGATCATCCGTGACCTCCGCAGCAACTCCTGTGCTGCGGTTGATGGCTTTAGATTGCTACTTCACCATCAGGCCGTATAGGGCAGATTGCCCCAAGATCGTGTAAGCATTTCGCCATCCGTGAAATGATTCTGCGCGAAGTTAGGAAAGGGCTGATTCGGTCTTCCTCTATGGGGCCAGCGCTATCCGATCCCGAATGTTCGTGCTATCAAGCAAGCTCCCCATCATGGAACGACAACATGCAGCGCCTCGTATTCATAATACTCACAACACTTTCAGCCGTAGCTTTTGCTGAGGATTTCACAAAGGCTGAGATCTGCAAAGCAACCATAGCGGTCGAGATGGGACGTGATCCCGGCTCGATGAAGGTAGGCAAACCTATCGGCAACGACGCCACCGTTTCCTATGTCCGCACCGACGATGGGCAGACCTTCAACTACAAGTGCCGCGTTACCGGCGACACTGTGGTATGGGCCACGTATTTCGAAGACAGCAAAAGCTGGGGGCGCTGGCGTAATCAGTATGCTAATGGAGACGCGCAGACCACCTTTGAGGCCGTTGGTAGCAAACTTGTTATCAGTAACGACCAGAGTGGTGAGCAGGTATTTGATAAGAAAGATTTCTGATCACGCACTTGCCGTTACTCGTGACGAGGCCAGAGACTGCTGAGTAACCGTTCAAGCCAGCAACACCTTCACAACTCGCCCTTTAGCCTACATAGAAGACCGCAAGCTTATTGCCCAATGGATCACGCAAGTAGGCGACGTAAAAATCGTCTTCATAGGCCTCCCGGTAACCAGGCGCCCCCTCATCACTCCCTCCATTCGCAAGACCCCCAGTATGAGCCGCGTTTACCTCATCTTTGGAGCCTGCACGAAACGCCAGCATGATGCCGTTCCCCGCCGTGGCGATTTGACCATCAAAAGGTTGTGCAACGTGGATGGTTCCAGGCCCATTTGATGGATCAGCGACACTTGGCAGTGAAAAGCAGAATTGCCCTTCCTCCTGCTCTGTTTCATAACCTAGTAGTGAGAGTATCGCCTCATAGAATCGACCAGATGCTTGGACGTCGTTTGCGCCTATGTAGAGATAACTGAGCATGGCTTCCTCCTGCAGCTAACGAGTGAAGTAGGCTTCCAAGCTTCATAAACCGCCACTTCAATCCGTGATGTTTTCTATGAGTATGGAATGCGAGGTTGCTCAATCAGACCGGCCCAATTACACAACCATACACATGGCAATCTCATAGACCGCTCCAGCTGCGTAAGGCTTCGCATCTTCACGGACATCCTCACTGAGGAGCTCTTCAGCCGCTAGATGACACAGCAAATCGATGTCGATACCAACCGAAGCAGCGGTGCTTAAAACGGCGTAGAGCGCTGCTCTCGCTTCGTGGCCTTGATTGTCGGTCATGACGTAACTCCTCCCTGTTTCCGTCAAAATAGCTACCTTTGGGAATGGCGCAGGAACGAATCGAAATAATCACGGAGCGGCTAATACAAAGCATTTCCTAGAAAAGCCATTGTCGTGACTTGAGAGCTTGGGAACCATATAGCAACCTGGAGGGATGATTCAGAACGACTACTTGCAAAACCGGTGAGTTCATAGACATCGCGCAGCGCCCAAGAAAAAAACCTGCTGATCTGTAAGTGCACTATGGAGTGCGCGCAGCCGAATAAAGGATGCGCTGAGTGCCGAAACCGTGACGGCTTGGGCTTCAGCATCGCCTTGGCCTTTCAGTCCATCAATCTAAGGACTGAATAGTAGAACTGGTTCGAGGGCTGGATCGCGAGTCAGCAGAAAGCATTCTAGGGCTTGTGCCCCACCAAAATCGGTACCGCTTTGATCAGACGTGCCGGGTACCCGCGATCGAACTCGCTGCAAAGTTGGGCCTTCCTAGCATCCCTGAGTGCAAGCTGAGTATCAACGTCTTTCCAAACGCTGATTATCGAGCTGAAACCTGCATGCGTACTACCGGCGGTTGCTCAAGTCTTCGACTCCTCACTAGAACTGCTGATGTTCGTGGTCACCAAAAGTGAGAGCGTTATGAGCCTGACCATCTGCCATCGATTTTTCAGGCACATGAACGCCAACGCTTCACCACCGCTATCTCAGATAGGAAGCCTAGAAAATAAGGTACAGGCTCTAGCACTCCATGTGAGTCTTTAGGATAAAGATATGAATCACAGCTTTCCTCGACAAAAAAATAAACGTCAACCCAGGGTTTTAGTGCAGATGTAGAAAAAATCGATTGTTGGTTATCATTGTATAACCAAGGAAATGAGCAAGGTGTGTAGGGTGTATCCGATTGGCTTACCTTGCGTGATGATGCATCTCCTGTCATAGCTGCTCCGGTCAACCTCATTTTGGCTTTGAGTCGCGCTTCGAATTTGTCATTAGCGCCAAGCTTGGCAGACGTTTTATGCTCTGTGTCTTGATGGGTGTAAAAAATAGTGGCGATGTGATGCTTATTTTTTTAACACTAAGATTCGGCTGAGAACGAACCGCCATAATGCCTTCAAGCAATTGGTGGGCGAGAGCAGTGGCACCATACTTGCCTTTGTAGTGCGACAACTCGATACCGGTGATGCCATAGGCCTCTTGAGAACTACGATCTTGGATCAACAACGATATTGTGTTTTGATTCTTAGTTGTGCAGTAGACATCCAGACCCGGCAGCCTATTAGTTAAGATGATGACAATCTGATGGGTATTTAGAAATTCCATTTTTTAACCGTAATGACAAGGAACCCACTAATACCATATCAAAAATTGAACAGACGTAAATGACCGCTTATCTTTGAATGTGAATTGTAAACCCACGAATACAAACATGCTGCTTTTGGATGAGTTTTAATTGGTCAACCCTTCCGTTCGGGTGTAATATTTTATTAAGTGTTTTATCGGTGATAACACGTTAGCAACATCATTGGCCCTCATGACAATGAAGAACTTACTGACAGTAGACTCTGAGGGCCGAACGGGAGATCCACCCAAGCATGGACAGGAAACTGCACTGGAACACTGCCGGCCCACTGAGGATTTTCACTGGTACAAGATTGGCAAGGATGTAGGCAATGTGCGCAATCAAGGGCCCCACCTGATAGAGCCCCTGTCACTGCCTTCGGATGTGGATGACTGACCGTGAGTTCCGACGTCTTGGGGGTTGAGGATGAATCCTGTGACGCTTGATGGCCATTACTTTGTTGTCAAAGCCCCAAATCGCTAGCCAGGTAATCTTCCCGGTCTACTTCTCCCACCAGACCTGTCTGAATCAGATGCCATTGCAGGTGGCGCAACAAATGCTGTCGAAGTCGTGACCTAATCTCAACGTACCCAAAATTTGAGCTGCCTGCCCCTAACTGATGCCGTACGGCGAGCGCATCACGAAGCGCTGTTAGCGCGTGATGACCAATATCGGCCTCGTGAAGACGGGTAGGTGAATCCAGGCCGGGCGGTCGTTGAAAGCTATCAATGCCCTCCTCCACTAAAGCCTGGAGCCTTGCTCCGAGATGCCGGGATGCCGCCATCCAGATTCGGCTCTCATGGTCAACTTCCAATACGTTCTCGACTCATATGTTGTCCGTCGCTGGTCTAATTTCAGACGTAGCTTGCCCGATTTTAAGATCGTGATTTGTAGTCAAAAAAGAAGCAGCCGGCCTCAAGGCCGAAGAAGCGATCTCCCCCCTGCCCCGCAGCATCGCAACAGCCGCGTACGCCGCACAAGCAAAAAAACAGACCCGAAGCAGATCAAAAGCAGATCAAAAAGCGCCACAAAAATCGGTAAAAAAGGAGGACGTCGATCCCCGCAGATCGCCGCTTTTTCTTTAGGTCTCAAATATAAGAACTCCGTTTTTGAAAAAAAATTATAGGGTAGAAAATCAATGTGGTCGCATCGATATAAGTTAATGGCGCATCCTCGTAATAATAAGCTGGCTACAGGGTCGAGAACCGGCTCTGCTCTGGTTTTGGTCAAATCGGGAGGCAGGTCGATCCGAGCACGGTGACTGGGCGCTCGCGAGAGCCGCGAAAGCTTTTTTCTCAACTACGCCATCGATCTCCCCGAGTGCGGGTTTACCTCGTTCCAGGCCACAGAGAAACACGATCCAGACCAAGATACAGACGCCATAAGCCCGCTGGCTCAAACTGCCATGCTTGGCAAAGAGCCCCGACCGTTCCGTAGACTAATCGTAAAGCTAGTCCCGAACGCGAGGCCAGTGATCTTCATCGACACCTTTCATCCACACACAGAACACGTTACAACTCAACACACTGACTAAGCGTATTTAAATAGCCGCTTTCACACCGTCAATCCAGCCCTATTACGCGATCCATACAGACCACGATTCCATAGATCGCACCGCCTACGTAAGCTTTCACCTCTTCGCCGGTATCCCCGCTCAAAGCGCCTGAGCCGACCGATCGCCGTGCTGAGATATACATCCCCATGAGACTACCGTGCTCACCACACCAAGCAAGTGGGCACGCTTTCGCAAACCATGATTCATTCAATCTGGATCAAGAAGGCAATTCATTGCCGTACTGGTAATGGTGCTACGCTCAGCACAGGTTAACTCAGGGCGTATGCCATGGATCAGAAGAACCTTGCTGTACTGATGCGGTTGAAAAATGCGATGGAGATGGCAAGCCCCTCTCCTATTCCCACTCCCTACATCCAGCCAGAACAGCGCCAATCAAAAACAGGCTGGCTGATCAGAAACTGCCGCTTTTGCAAGACTACCAAAGTGAGCTATCGAGCAGATTGGGTGAACCCTCCGATCATGTGGGAGGGTGCAGGAACGAGCGTAAAACCAGGTATAAACCTAGGGAAGGTGACACCCTTTATTCTAATACGATGGTGTTCCACGGAGGTTCACCGGGCTCAGGGCGGCATAAATAATGTCCATGAGACGATATAAGCGCTAGGCCGTGAATAACCTATCTCCAGTGCTAACTGTAACTGATGGTGTTTACGCAAGTATTCCCAGCATCCGCAATCAGCGCTAGTGGTGATTTTTTTGCTGTGATAGCGTCCGGCCACCCAGGCAGACCAAAGGAGTGGAGAGAATGGATGTTCGCAGTGACATACGAGCATGGTTGATCAAGCAACCGGATTGGCTGCAAGAATCCGCTGACCGGCTATTACTTAACGATAGTTTTGAAGCAAGTGACGTAGCGGAAGTAGTTGCGCTGTTAAAAACCCCAGCAGGTCAGAAGCCCTCCAGCCACCGGACATTCGACGGTTTAAAGCCCACCGCTGGTGCGCTGGATGAACTGCGGTTGGTGAGCATCTCAGGGATTTGCGGGATTGAAAATCTAGCGCCGAAGATTCCGCTGGAATTTGGCAAAGAAAATTTGACTGTCATTTATGGTCATAACGGTTCTGGAAAATCGAGCTACACCCGCGTCCTAAAAAAAATTGCGGGTAAGCCAAGAGCAGTGGGTTTAAAAACAAATGTTTTTCAGACGACTCCGCCCGAAAGTAAGTGCCACATTACATCAAGCCTGAACGGCCTCGAAAACGTATCGCAATGGCACGTCGGTGATGGCCCCATTGACTCGCTTCGAGGGCTTGATGTCTTCGACAGCGATGAAGCAAAGCACTATCTAACAGCCGAAAGTCCAGCGACCTACATGCCACCGGTTTTGGGCCTGTTTGAAAAGCTGGCTCGTAGCGTGGAGCAGGTGAAAGAATCTCTGACGTCTGAGCAAACAGCCCTAATCAGTGCGCTACCTGCACTCCCCCTCACCTATCAGGCAACGGTCGCGGGCCAGCAATATGGCGCACTCGCCAAGCTGACTCCGTCCGCTCTGAGTCAGGCGCTGAACTGGACAACAGATGATCAAAAAGCTCTTGGAGACCTAACCGAGCGGCTCAATGTTGCAGACCCTGGTGCACTCGCTAAGCAGAAGCGAAGCACCAAAACTCAATTGGATCAGGTCGTGGCCGGCATTACTGGTGCAGCGGCCTCATATAGCCTGTCGAATATCGAAGCATTACGGGCGTTGCGAACTGACGCACAGGACAAGCGTAAAATAGCCGTCGAAGCGGGCCAGGTGAAATCTGCCTTGCTTGAAGGGGTTGGAACTTCGACATGGCGCGCGATGTGGGAAGCAGCTAGACAATTTTCATCCACGCCCTACGCCAATGATCATTTTCCAGTAACTGCCCAGGCACGCTGCCTTCTTTGTCACCAGGATCTCACACCAGAAGCCCAGAAACGTCTCAATGACTTCGAGGGATTTGTTCAAAGCACGCTGGAGAAAACTGCCGAAACGGCTGAGACGTTGTACCAAGCCGCCATTGCTCAACTTCCATCTGCCCCCCTTGAGCGGCAGCTAGACACACAATGTGAAGCAGCAGGGCTCGGTGAAGACTGGAAGAAGAACCTCAAAGCGTTTTGGCAGCGAGTAACTGCCGCCCAGACCACGCTGATCAATGATGAACTGATACAGAGCGCAGAATCCGTCGGCGATATCTCAAACGCTGTTAACAAGCTCAATGTCTATCGTGAACAGCTTGAAACTAAAGCAGCTCAACTCGATGAAGATGCGCTCCTGTTTGATCGTGTTCAGGCGGCCAAGGATAAACTTGGCTACGAAGCAAAAGAATGGGTCGTTCAACAAGCAGCGGCTGTGGGCACTGAAGTAGATCGATTGCTCAAGGTTAAAAGTTTCGAAACGTGGAAGGGCTTAGCCGGCTCGCGCTCAATCTCAATGAAAGCGGCCGAAATCACTCAGACAGTAGTAACTGAGGCCTACGTCGCGAGATTCAACAAAGAGCTGCTGGCTCTTGGCGCAACTCGGATACAGGTTGAACTCGCGAAGACGAGAACGCGCAACGCCAAAGTGCTTCATCAGTTGCGTTTGAAGGGCGCGCAAACTGGACGCGACTTACCAGACAGCATCCTGAGCGAGGGCGAAAGACGAATTATTTCGCTGGCGGCTTTTCTCGCCGATGTGTGCGAGAAGCCTGGAGCTGCTCCCTTTGTGTTCGACGATCCTATTTCCTCACTCGACCATGACTTTGAATGGCATGTCGCCTGTCGGCTGGTTGAGCTTGCCAAGTCTCGTCAGGTGATTGTGCTTACGCACCGATTGTCGCTTTACGGCACGTTGGAAGATGTCGCCCGGAAAGCAGGCGACAGTTGGAAAAAAGCCCATCACCGGCCGATGTGCATCGAAGCTTATGCAGGAGCGGCTGGTCATCCAGCAGACCAGGCAGTGTGGAATGCAAATACCAAAACAGCGAATAACCTGTTGCTGACGCGACTAGTAAACGCTAAGAAGATCGGCGACAGCGATGGAGCCGCTGGATATCAAGGCCTTGCGCAGGGCATCTGCAGTGAGTTTAGGAAACTGCTTGAGCGGTCAGTCGAGGAGGATCTTCTCAACAAAGTGGTGGTTCGCCACCGTCGAAGCATTACCACTGACAACCGTCTTAGTGCCGTGAGTGACATCGGCGTTGCTGACTGCAGCTTCATCGATACTCTAATGACCAAGTACAGCTGTTACGAACACAGCCAGTCGACGGAGGTACCAGTCATCATCCCCGATGAACCTGAGCTACGCGCTGACCTTGAATCACTTAAAAAATGGCGTGATGACATGGTGTTGCGCCGCGCGTCCAAAGCAATCTGCTAACGCAGTTAAAATGCGGTTCCGTGGGACGATGGAACAACTGTTCCGAGCGCTGGAACCGCAATATTATTTCTCGGGCTGCCTAGTACCTGTACGCCGTACATCCGTTCTAGCAAGCTCACTCTTCCTTCTGGACGGGCTTTAACAGATGGAAGCCAGGCATGCCCTCCTCCTTCCATAGATAGCCAGCTAATTTCCCAACGGAGGTCATCATCTCAATCTGCTCGCCGCCAATCATCAGCACCAGCCTATGAATGCCAATGAAATCGCCGTCGAATGACATCGAATACTCATCGATTATGAGCTTCGATCCAGGTGCCAATAACGCCTGCGGTGCGATGCCATCGGCGAAAGCACCTCCTTGCGTTCGATAGTCGCTTACGCCGTCGTCGCCAGAAGCGAATGCATATAGCTTCCTGCCTATGTAAACCACTTCAGAGCGCGATCTATTAACGAGCCAAATGGGTTGCTTGTCAGTGCAGCGACTGAAGAAAGGGATAGCGAGGTAAACCCCTTCGGTCAAATCACCGATTCGAGCTTCTAAATTTGCTTCGGCCAAGGCGTCCGCCACCTCGGCTCGGCGTTTTGATATCAAATCAAAAAGATCATCGTCGTGGCGTGGACGTGAGCCAACAAACGATTCCAACGAGATGCACGAAGCGTTCAGTCGAGCGTACCTGTCGATGTCCTCCCTCATTTTCTCCGCGACCGAGAGGTGGCAATCCTTCAGAAGCCAATCCACTTCAGCAAAAACTGCTTTTTTGATCGCGTTGTCCACTTCGTTTTTCCTCGGTACGCTGGAAGATATTTGGGTGCAAATACAAGTCCGGCAGAGTTCATCGTTTGTTGGAGCGCAAGCCTAAATGACTCCATACACATCAAAACTCAACGACCTTATGCGGATCAAAACCGCACTCTTCCCCTGGATAACCTCGCTGATTACTGACGAGCCTGCACCCGCCGAACATGACGTCGTGCGAGCTGTGGGTATGACCGAATATCCAACCATCAACCTTATCGACAAGGCCGTGCCATGAGTTGTAGTAAGACGCAGTCAGGTGGTCGGCATGCTCGCTCCCACCAATTTCGATGAGCGGCGCGTGGTGCGTGATCACGACCGTTTTGCCACCGAAGGGCTTCGCTAGTTCGTCTTCCAGCCATTTCTTTGCTTGTCGGTTTCTAGTGGCGACATCGTCTGGACGAAGTCGCCGGAAGTCGCTGCCAGCACGTATCAGTCTGAAATCGTTCATCGAGGCTCGCGCGATCGACATTGCGGCGCTCACGTTGCCGGACGCGCTGAAATCTGTCCAAGCCGTCGTGCCCAAGAATCGGGTATCGCCTGCAATGAAGGAGTCGTTTTCGAGAACATGCACATGACTCGCTGCAGCGTGACGGGCTTTATGGAGCGTACGATCAAAGTGCCCCGTATAAAACTCGTGGTTCCCCAAAACGTACAGGACATCCTGGCTGAATGTTTCATTCGCCCATTTTACGCCTTTATCCAGCTTGTGGATGTCCCCCGCAAGCACCACCAGGTCGACATCGGAGTCCAGCTCCGGTGGTTGGAAATCGGCGAATTCGATATGGAGGTCAGACAAGACGTACACCTTCATCAACAACACTCTCAGCACGATTCAGCGTAAATTAATCCATCCCAGACTTCTCAAATGAAGATGGGGGTTTACGTCACTAGTCGGGACTCACAAGTCCAGCAGTGCTCACCCCATTGTTACCAAGCCGAAATTTTCAGGGCATCGATTATCGTCGTTCTCGTCAAACATCGTTTCAAACTGCCTTTGGCGCCGCATCGTTGCCAAGGCATGAAAGAAGCACCGTTCGCACAAATGGACTTCATACCGTTCGCCATCACGCGTTGACCCATGCCCCCAGGCGGCTCGAAGTTCGCCATACTGTAAACCGCCGCCCTCGGTTTGGGTGCTGCGGCAGCAGATGTCGCACACCACGTCGCCGACGACCTCTACCTCTTTTACGCCTAGAATTTTCATTTGTGCTCCTAAGTGGAAGCGTCGGGCGACCATTCCAAATGCTGCGCGCAGCGCACGCTGACCCAGCGTTCGCCAACCAGACTGGCAGGCTGGCCGCACACTTCACACGTAGTCAGCGACATTTCAGCTGCAAGGGCTATGGCCCCTTTGCTGAATGCATCACCTCCGTTGACATAAACACGCAGCCCTCCCCATTTCTCTTTTATTTGCACAATCACCAGCTGGCGCGCATCAGGATAATCATCCATGTGATTTTGCAGTGTCCGACAGAGCGCATTTAGCAAATCAGACCACCCCGTATAGCATCGAATTTCTTGAATATCTGGGCTCGAAAAAAGCCTGGGATAATTTCGCCGCAAGATTGGTAAGAGCTCGTCTTTCATATGTCACCTTTGCCGAGTAGGTGGTCATCTCGAATGACCTGACGAATGTGCGGATTGCTTCACCTGGACGCAGGGGCTTGTGGCTTTTGCTTTCAAAAGCCGTGGGACTTTGTTGTTGCGTCTCAATGAAAACGCTGCCGGCTGGAACGTCGACAGGGTTCATTGGCCAATGGACAAAACCGCATTGGCGGAGCCTTTTAATCGCACACCCGCGTCTAGCATTACGTAGACGGTGTTTACGCTTTCAAACAAAAAGCCCTCTGTAAGTGATCGCAGGAACGTGGTGCGAACCCACTCGCCCGGCAGCCTTTTTCCAGTGCTGTGAAAAACGACATCGCTCGCATACAGCACAAAGGGTGAAAGCCCATCGCTGGCCAAGGCCGCTTTATAAGCATCGGCGACTTGTACTTCGATGAGCCGCCAATTTCTCACTAGGCAGAATGGCTTGCTGGGAAAAGCCAGCATCGCTGCCTGCTTAGCATCCTGCACCTCACCTGTATAGCCACTCACCGGAGTGCCAGCACTGTTGAGCAACTCGTCTAAATCGTTCGCGACGTCGTTCATTTTTCTCCTCCCCGCTTAAGCGAATCTCGCAACTGCGAGATAGCAGAGTCGAGCGACAATCCCTCGGCGCGAGCTCGAATAAGCAGCCGGGCCACTTGGGCTGAGAATGCCTGGATGCCCAGTTGATCAAGAGCTTCCCAAGAGGCCTGATTGCATGCGATACGGCGTTGGCGAGCGCGAACGATCGCACCTGCCTGCGCCCGATCCTGCAAATAGCCAGGTTGTTCGAGTACTTCGCTAGGGCTTATCGAAACGCAGCCGTTCTCGACTCTGAGCGTTTTGAGGGATTTTATGGCCTCAGAGATTGCCCGTTCTGAATCCGACAGGGGCTTTGATTTCCACCACATAATGGCTTCCCTACTATCCGAATCACCTTGGGCTACCAGGAATTTGAATGGACGAAAGAACACGTCCGACGCGCCATCAATGAAGAACATCTGGGGGAATCAATCCGCCTTCGTGTGACCAATGGCAGACAACATACCGGCTACCGCTGACCGTCTCGACTACCCAATAGCCATGAACCATATAAGCATTCTCAAACCACGATGTGCGGATGCAGCCACCGTCTTGAAAGCGCCCACGCTGATCCGAAAACACGATGCCAATTAGGCAAGGAAATTGAACAGCAGCGCAGCAAAGATAGCCGGTGATGGGGAGCCCAAAATCCTGTGCTTGCGCGTCCGAAATGATGCGTGGGATATCCATTTCTTTTACCTTTATTCTCGGTTGCTTTGGCTTTGCTACGACAGTCAGTGCACCCTGTCGAATCGATCTAGAGCTCCGTTTTCATACAGCCAGTGAGCCACAACAAAAACCCCTCCATCGCTGACCGTCACCGCTAAATATCCTTGTCGCCAACACCTTGAAACTATGGGTAACGTTCTAACAGGAAGACCTTGCGGGAAGTTCCTTTTATGGTCGCAAAAAAGGAGGCCCGTCATTTGTGGCGGCTTCTCCAGCGCGCAAATGAAATATCCGACGACATCGTCATCCGGCACGGCAATGCGCGCCGTTTCGATCACATTCGGTAACCTGAAAAGCCTAAAATCAGATAGGGTCGCTCCGAAGTCCTTGATCCAGTACACCTCTTTTTCCGTCCCTATCGACTAGCGCGAGTGATCAAACCTCGATGGTTAAAGCAGCGTTGAACCCAGTATTTTGGCCAGGGTAACCACGCGGGTTTGATATGAGCCTGCAGCCGGTGAGTTCCGTATCAATCGAGTGGTGGGTATGACCGAAAATCCAGAGGTCAGCCATTTCAACCAATGCATACCATCGGTTGGTGTAGGCAGCGTTGAGATGCCCGTGATCCTCCATCCCGGCCGCCTCAGGGATGGGGCAATGATGTGTGACGACAATCGTCTTACCATCGAAGGGCTTCTTCAATTCTGCGGCCAAAAATTCGAAGGCGAGTTTGTTGCGCTTCACAGCATCCGCTGGACGGAACCGCCGATAGCCATCGCCGGCTCTGATTACTTTGAAATCATTCAACCAATCGCTGCACAACATGCTTGCCGTGACAGCGTCGCCGGTCGAAGTGAAATCCGTCCAGCCGGTGCTGACTAAAAAGCGTGTTTGGTCGTGAGTCCAGACCTCACTTTCCAACACGTGAACATGTGGTGATGCGCTGTCACGCATCTTTTGGAGCGTATGATCGACATGGCCTTTATAAAATTCGTGGTTTCCTGCGCAGTAAATCACTGGGCATGTGAAGGTCTCGTTTGCCCACGTAACTCCCCTCCCCAGGACGTCAATGTCTCCCGCGAGCACGACCAGATCAGCATCCGTTTCAGACGGTTCGAAAGGCGAAAACTCATGGTGTAAATCAGAGTAAATCTGGATTTTCATTTTTAAGACCGGTTTCGATTTAGCGGTATATTGTTAGGGTCTGTATGCATGCATCTTGATGCCTCGCACGCTTGCCAAGACGTCATTGTGAACGTTCGCCAGCTGCGTTCATGGCGCCTCATCAGATGAATGCAACTAGCCGAAAAAACCAATGAGCTCGTCCTGGCAAGGCCGAAATCCCGTATAGGGGACTATATTCCATGGATCGGCATTTATCAATGTGGCTTTATCCTCAATTTTGGGGATCATAAATGCCACTGAGAGATCCGCTGGCCGCCACCATCCGGCTAACTAGGGAAGCTCGCGGGCTCACGAAAGATGATTTTTCAGGTTTGATTGATCCCAAACATGTGTACAACCTCGAAAACTCTAGGACGAGCGTGACGCTCGATACCCTTGAATCACTCGCGTCAGCGTTGGAGGTTGACCCTATTGCCATGCTCGTGATTGCCGGTGCCTATGAAAGGCAGGAATCGCCAGCCGAGTTTCTCAAGTACCTGGGCAAGCAAGCCAAGGCATTTAGGGAGATGGGAGTGGTGGATGGATTGCCGCGACAGTTTGAACGGGGTGTATTGATCCCCCAGGTGGCGGGCAGGCGTGTATCCCAGGAGAAGGTTGACGCCGTTCTTCAATGCAAAGTAGAGGGGATGACTCAGAAGGAGGCTTCTGTGTCGCTGGGCATTCCGACGAGTACGGTCGCGAGGATTTGGAAGCGGGAGGAGTGACGGCCACTTCGACGCACTAGAATAGTGTTTAGTGTCCTCTCACAAAGTAATGCAAATCCGACAATTAGACCTGCTCTCAGATGGGGTTTTCCAACCTTAGCTAGTAGTCAGGCATGTGACCCATAGCTACATGGCATTGTTAAACATTTCTTGGCATATCCCCGCGAATGGGTAATTCATGCTGCTCTCAACGTGCAGCAGTGGCGTAGCAGGTAAATCCCGGGTTCTGCACTTTGCCGATACCACCTCAGACTCATAGAAAAACCGGCCCACTAGGCACAGTTTCACCGCAAAGACTGTTGCCGCTGACCGAAAACTGACCCAGTAGAGGCTGTTCTGCCGACTGAAAACTGACCCAGGTGTTCAACTGCTTCTGCTCACTTTTTGAGCAGGAGAACACAGGGTGATCAGCATGGAAATGTTGGGGAAAATCCGGCGGATGTACTTCCGCGACAAGCTCTCGCTGCATCAGATAGCCAAGCGTACCGGACTGTCGAGAAACACCATTCGAAAATGGGTCAGAGCACCCGAAGCCACCCAGCCGGCGTACCAACGGTGCGCAACCTTCAACAAACTCAGTCCATTTCACGAGACGCTGGAGCAGGCGCTTAAGGCCGATTCGTTTCGGGCAAAGCACAACCGCAGGAGTGCCAAAGCACTCTTCGAACAGATCAAGGCCGAGGGGTACGACGGCGGCTACAGCCAACTCACCGCCTTTATACGCTCGTGGCGCGGCGAGCAAGGCAAGTCTTTACGAGCCTTTGTGCCGCTGACCTTTGCACTCGGGGAGGCCTTTCAATTCGACTGGAGCGACGAAGGTCTGCTGATCGGCGGCCTGTTCCGACGCATCCAGGTCTCCCATATGAAGCTGTGCGCCAGTCGCGCATTTTGGTTGGTTGCGTATCCCAGCCAAGGCCACGAGATGTTGTTCGATGCCCATACTCGCTCGTTTGGCGCGTTAGGTGGGGTGCCGCGTCGCGGCATCTACGACAACATGAAGACCGCTGTCGACAAGGTCAACAAGGGTAAGGGCCGCACGGTCAATGCTCGGTTTGCCGTGATGTGTGCGCACTACCTGTTCGACCCGGACTTCTGCAACGTCGCTTCCGGCTGGGAAAAAGGCATCGTTGAAAAGAACGTCCAAGACAGCCGACGGCGCATCTGGCTCGATGCTCAAAACTGCATGTTCCACACCTTCGAGGAATTGAATGCCTGGCTCGGCCAACGCTGCCGTGCGCTCTGGGGCGAACTGCTGCACCCGCAGTACAACGGGCTGACCGTGGCGGACGTCCTGGAGCTGGAACGCGCTGAATTGATGCCGATGCCGACTGCCTTTGATGGCTACGTCGAGCGCACCGTACGGGTCTCCAGCACCTGCCTGATCAGCGTGGCGCGAAATCGCTATTCGGTGCCGTGTGAGAGGGTCGGCCAGTGGGTCAGCAGCCGTTTGTATCCTTCCCGGGTGGTGGTCATCGCCGATGAAACGACGATTGCCAGCCACGAGCGTCTGTTTGATCGAGATCAGGTCAGTTTTGACTGGCAGCATTACATCCCGCTTATCGAGCGCAAGCCTGGAGCGCTGCGCAATGGCGCTCCGTTTGCTGATCTGCCGAAGCCGTTGCAGCTGCTAAAACGCGGTCTGAGGCGTCACGCCAATGGTGATCGAGTCATGACGCAGGTACTGGCGGCAGTTCCCATCGCCGGGCTCGATGCCGTGTTGGTGGCTGTGGAGTTGGTACTTGAATCAGGCAGCTTGAGTGCTGAGCACATCCTGAATGTCCTGGCTCGACTGACATCGACAGCAGTCCCTCCGTCCGCCGAAACCAGCCTTCAACTCAAGATAGCGCCTGTCGCCAATACGGCACGCTACGACCGGCTCCGTACCACCGATGAGGAGACTCGCAATGCGTGATCTTATGGCGGAACTCAAAGAACTGCGTCTGCATGGCATGGCCAGCGCCTGGGAAGAACTAGCCTCGCAAGGAGAAGCTTCGACGGCATCCTCGAAATGGCTACTTGAGCATCTTCTCCAACAAGAACATGCGGATCGAGCGGTGCGCTCAGTGAGCCACCAGATGAACATGGCCAAACTGCCCATGCATCGTGATTTGGCCGGCTTCGACTTCAGCGCTTCCAGCGCAGATGCCCGCCTGATCAGGGATCTGTCCAACCTGGAGTTCACCGATACCGCGCAGAATGTCGTATTCATCGGCGGGCCTGGAACAGGCAAAACACACCTCGCCACCGCCTTGGCTGTGTCCGGGATCACGACGCATCACAAACGCGTGCGCTTCTACTCCACGGTGGATCTGGTCAATCTGCTGGAGCGCGAAAAGTACGATGGCAAGACGGGCCGCATCGCTCAAGGGCTGTTACGAACAGACCTGGTGATACTCGATGAACTGGGGTATTTGCCCTTCAGCCAGAGCGGTGGTGCCCTGTTATTTCACTTGCTGTCCAAGCTGTACGAGCACACCAGCGTGGTCATCACCACCAACCTCAGCTTCTCGGAATGGTCGAGCGTGTTTGGCGACGCCAAGATGACCACAGCGTTGCTGGATCGGCTGACACACCACTGCCACATCGTC
>Ga0247731_1000034_pt1 | contig 69996 bp, 80 predicted proteins | sample UWRJL088202R2_FD_180938 | JGI IMG/M metagenome (GOLD analysis project Ga0247731, IMG submission 180938) | Plant litter microbial communities from Arlington Agricultural Research Station in Wisconsin, United States - UWRJ-L088-202R-2 | ecosystem: Environmental > Terrestrial > Plant litter >...
ATCACCGACTGCGCCGGGTTGGCCTGCATAAACTGATCGATCACCGATTGCGCCGGATTGGCCTGCATAAACTGATCGATCGCTGACTGCGCCGGGTTGGCCTGCATAAACTGATCAATCGCTGATTGCGCCGGGTTGGCCTGCATAAACTGATCGATCGCTGACTGCGCCGGGTTGGCCTGCATAAACTGATCGATCACCGACTGCGCCGGGTTGGCCTGCATAAACTGATCGATCACCGACTGCGCCGGGTTGGCCTGCATAAACTGATCGATCGCTGCCTGCGCCGGGTTGGCCTGCATAAACTGATCGATCACCGATTGCGCCGGATTGGCCTGCATAAACTGATCGATCGCTGACTGCGCCGGGTTGGCCTGCATAAACTGATCGATCACCGATTGCGCCGGGTTTTCCTTCATTATCTGATCGATCGCCGACTGTCCCGGGTTGGCGTCAGCACGCATTAGGTCGAGTTCGGCGTGAATGGGGTTAGAAGGCACGCTCTGAGACGCGGCGTCGCTAGCAGGGTTTTCGTTTTCGGATGTCTGCAGATCTACAGGCTCAAGTAGCGGCACCTGAATGACAGCTTGAGAAGCTTCGCGACAGTCAGGTTTGTTCGGGTAAACCCGTGGACAAGCTCTACACGCATCAAAATGCTGCAGTCCAAGCGATGATGCAACGGTGTCAGCAAATTCAGCAGTAACGCTCCATTGACGGGCAATACGCTGAGAAACCGAAGCGATAACATTTGCAATTGGCAGAGGGGCATCCGTGTAGCTAACCCCGAATTGTTTGGCGACGAAACGCAACTCTGCCTCAGTCCCGTAGCCCAGTGCCTTCGCAAAGGCCTCGCGCAAAGCTGAAAGCTTTCTGGTGCCTGGGCAAGATGAGGAATGCTTTTTGAATTTTGCGAGCGAACTTTTGTAACGAGCACCTTGCATATCTGCAAGTGTTACGGGCATGCGAATCATGGACACTCCTAGTCTAGCGCACAATGATTTACAGCAGCTGGCGGTCCGTTGTGCACCTGACATTGGGGTCAGTTTCGCATCGAATTGATGTCGCATAGCGACTCAGGGGGTGGAGAAGTCTCGCATCCTAGGATTTTGCCAAGGCCAGCAGCACCGAGCGAGACCAGCTCGGCACAACCAAGATATTTAATAATATTCTTCAGGTCAATAGGACAACGACATTATGGTTCCACCAGCACGACAGGTCACGAAAACACCGTTGCGCTTTTCCTGAATCGCTGGGTAGTCACGCAGATAACGGCGGGGCTTGGTTGCACCTAGCCGGAAAATACCTTTTTTTTTGGATCACGTGTTGACCAAGGTATCCAGTCACATAAGTTGCTGAGTGAACCATCACACCTAGGCACTCACAAATGAACATCGAAAATGGCTTAAATCTCATTCTGCCAATGATTCAAGAACGACTCGGCACTATCACCCTAACCTTCAAATACCACGACAAATCTAGGACAGCATCTTTCAAATTGAGGCATCCCCGAGGCGGCCTGCTGACCATTCATGATCCTCGCCCTGACATCCTTGCGATGAATGGACCGGACAAGCCTGCGCGGTTCTTCTTGGAACAAATCACCTATAAGTGTTGGCCAATAAGTTGATGGCATCAGCCCGGCACCATAGGCGAACCTTTCAGAATAGGTGGCCTGGTAATATAGGGCATTGATCCAAATTTCGAGCAAAGTAGTAGTCAATGCTGGACCTGATAGCACCTCGGTTAATCTCAGCCACTGCGTGCCGGTCCAGCAGTTCTACGGGCCTGGACGTCTGTGACCAGAGGCAGATCGTAGGCGAAATTGGCACTACTCTCATTTGATTGAAATTATCCGGAACGATGAATTCGCCCTCCATCGCATGAAGGATACCCCACTGAGCATCCCCCATGCTTTCGACTGCCATCATCAGGTTCTGGCTGATTTGGGGGCTTGTCAAAAAACGACCCGCCATTGTTAGGTCAGGCCTAATCGAGAAGATACCGTTGATTTCGAGGCGTTCTTGATCGTCCTTTGTGTAGTGCCGAGCGAGACCGACCACCCCAGTACGAGCAAAACTCTGATCTTCGATAGGCAGGCGTTTGAAATGGGCGCGGATGTTCCAAAGGCAATAAAACGCGCTGATGATAGACGCTTCGATTAGGTCAAACCTATGCACTCTCCCGTCCAGAATTGCCTCAGCCAGAGCTTGGAATGCATCTTCAACATCTTTCATATATCCCGATTCTGCGCTCTGAGCCCAGACCCGCTGGGCGCAGAAAAGCCGTTCTGTAGGTTTTGCAGGGAAAACCTTTTTCGATTCAGTATGAAAAAGCTGCACCCTTCCTGAGGGTCCAGCGAAACGTGCAATGCTGGCACGAGGAAAGGTGTGCTGGTTTATCGTAAGCTTATTTGGATTACCTTTCTGCGGAGGTTCGTAACTCACTTTGCAATTCCTACCGATCCTAGGGAGCAAAAAGCATCCCTTTCCTACGGCATCAGCCCCGGTTTTAAAGGCCGAGGCTTAGCGTATCGTCCTATGATAGGTCGTAGCTCACTGAACACACACGGTTTCCAAGTGGAACACCCCGAGGTCAACTCTAAGTTGCTAATCGATTGAGCTTTGCTATTCCGGCCTAAACCAGGTCCGGGTAACCACAAGCCGATCAAATCTCAGAGTTTTGGTTGCCAGTCCGAAGGCACGGATCGCGGTCCAGAGGCATTATCATCTTGTCCGTAAAATTCACCAGTCAGTTGCTTATGAAGCTGATCGTTACGACCGGACTGAGAGTAAAAGGATTCCAACTCTGCATAGAGTGACTGCTGATAAGCGTCAGTAGGGGTTATAGGGCTATCAGCGAAGCGTTGATTAAACTGACCTGCAGTCGTTAATACCTTGTCGATAAACTCATCGTTACCGACCGCCTCGAACCGCTCACCGCTCTTAGTGCTGGCCAGACCTGCAGCAAGTCGATGGTTGGCCATATCATCATGATCATCAAAGCCTGACCTAATTTCAATGTGGTCACCTTTATCAAGAACACCCACCTGCCCGTAACGCAGATACTCGATAGTACCGTCACGCCGAAGTTGAGACGCATGGTGTGGCCGATCAAACAGCGGTGAATCGTCGGCTCTTCCGAACAGAATGACACCATCCTGGGAGGTCTGCGATTTCTTATCCTTGCGCTTCTCCCGATATGCAAAACCTCTGAGCTGACTCACCGCAGCAACGTCACCCTGCAGTGCTTGCTGCTCTACCCAAACACGGTATGACAGCGGACGATAAAGCCCTTTCTCAGATAGGTCCTTACGCTCCTCGCGAAGCTGAATTCGAAGCTCGGCCATAGCCTTCATGCGTTCGAATTCGGCCACCCGGTACATGAGTTTTCTTAGGAGAGGATCGTCGTAGGTCTTCTTAACGTGCTGCTTCATAGACTGATAACGCAAGGCAACAGCCCGTTGCCGATCGGCAATGTGCAGATCCGGTTTCTTCATTCCTTTTTTGTAGGCTTGATAACGGGCCTTCAAATCCTCCCGAGCTGCCGCACGCTCTGCTCGACGTTCATCTCTGTCCTGTCGATCCCTGACCTGGAACAAAGGCTGATACCTTTCAACCACAAGATCGGCATCAAGAACCACAGCCGCGGGTGCTGGCTTGAAGGCACCGTAATTAGGTTCCAGTTTGGCCTTGGTCATGAAAGGGTGAATTGAAGAAGCTTTGACCGGCACAGCCTCAGGGCGGGCAGAATCAAACACAACCAAACCGCCACCCTGCTCCTTCAAACCGAGGCCCTTGGTATGCAACAAAGCGTGAAGGTTTTCCCAATCTGCTTTGCCATCACCAATAGCCTGGTCAACCTCTTCGCGAACAGTCCGTACGGTGTAATGGAAAAGGCTTTCTTTGTCCGAATACACCTCCCGCTGAACCGTACCTTGAGGCGCATGTTTGAAACCAGCCGGCACACGCACCAGCTGATTGTTCACACCCCATGCCCAGCTTCCATTGTCTTCCTCAAAGCCATATTTACGCTCTAGGACACGACAGCACTTCTGCAGGACATCGGCATCATTCCACAAGTTCGCAGCTTTGTAATCGACCGGGCTCACTCGGTTCACGGCGATATGGCAATGAGTGTTATCAGTGTCTTGGTGGATTGCCGTAACGAACTGGTGTCCTTCCATTCCAAGAGCATTGATGCAGTGCTGAGCGCTCTCAAATATCTGAGCATCCGACGGCAGTTCGTTCTCTCTCCAAGAGAGGATGAAATGGTAAACAGGATCCACACAACGCCTGTTTTGGGCTGCAACCATGTTCATTTCTGCTGCAGCGGTTTCCCATGAAAAGCAGTTGGTTTCGCAGGAAATTTCACCCACCTTCAACCGCTGTCTGCCGTCTGGAAAATCCTCAACGGCCGTTAACGAGCTCTCGCCTTCGTCGCTTCGATCCATGTATTCAACTAAGCGATCAAAGACGGATTCCTTAGACTGAGACGCGGCACGTTTAGGCGTGTCAGAGACAACGTCATCCCCCTTCGGTTTATCTTCCCTGGCACTGATGTAGCACACCAATTTCAGGAAGCTTGACCCGCCGTCTCGTCGTTTAGGTGGAATGATCACGTTCACAGATCTATTCCCCCACAGGTACAGAATCGAGGTCCAGGGCGATAACAGCAGTCTTCAATTCGCGTAGGGTCTGTGAAAATTCAAGACTGAGCTCAGTGGTCATCATGTCTTCACGCATCTGCGTGTAGAGATGTTTCAGGAGCCCTGCCGTCTGCATGAGCTGGCCCATCAGTTTCAGATCTGTGCGAGTCACGATCTTCCGACCAAAAGCCGCACGTCGAACAAACTCCGAAGCACCAATACCCGCAGCCTCTCCCTTCTCGTGCAGCACGGCAAGCTCTTCCGCCGTGCAACGGAATTTGAAGTATTTCTGCTTTTGACGTTCTTCGCTTTTCGACATGACAACAATCCAACTGACGACTCAGGGGTGTCGGGGCATAGCCCTGATCCGGGTTTTGGGGACAGTGACCGCGTGCGGGCGGTGGCCACAAAACATTTCCGGTCCGATAATTTAACCGAATTTCAGCTTTTCTACCAGCAGAGCCTATCAGGCCGTCGGGGCAAAGAGCGGCAGCGTGGATGTATGGCCCGGCTTTTGATCTGCCTTCACCTACCGGGGCGCCTGTGAGTCCCTACACCGATGTGTGCGCGCAGTAATCACTGATAACTCCGGCGATACAGCAAAATAGGAATCGCGCCTAGATTCGATTGCAGAGCGGTCGCTGGTGATTTGTTTAGGGCTTGTTGGTTTTCAGGGTTTCCCTATATTCTGTGAGCCGTAGTGGCGAATCGCTTGCCAAAGGAAATTAAGGGAAAAAAAATGTCGCGAGCAAAAACCTTTACTCAGGCCGAACTGGACGCAGCTAAAAAAAAGCTTCAGGATTTACCTGACCTCAGCAAAGACAAAATTGGTCAAGCAGATGCGCTCCAGGAATTGAAGGTGCAGATCATCGCCCTCTCGTCATCCAAAGGTTATTCGGTTGCGGAAATCAAATCTGCCCTTGAATCCGTCGGGGTCTCGGTCACTGCAAAATCGATCACGGACCTAATAGCAGTGAATTCAAAAAAACGTTCAACCCCTGCTAAACCGTCAAAGGGTTAGACTCGTAATGGGGGTCATTTCTGAGCCAAAAAAAAAGCCCGCTAATCAGCGGGCTTTTTTGGTTTATGGGAATGGTATTAGGCGTTCCTTGCGTCTGGTATTGCACCCTCCTGGTAGAAGACAGCAATTTCCTCATTCACCTTTTCGAGCAGATCTGCTCGTTTGAACTCAAGGTGCAAATTTCCATTTTTGAAGGCCTTTGCTTTGTAGTATTCACTTTCGAAGATTTGGCCTTCCTCAAACGCCATATTCATCGCTGACTCAAGGGTTCTCGGCTGGAAATGTTTTTTGTCGAGGGTCATAAAAACGCGGTCGATGTCGTTCAACCTATCAGCTGACCTGCCGTAATTTATGCAATGCCCTTTTCGAAAAGAAGCTCTCACCATGAATCCCATCACGATTTTTCGGCCTATGCGGAATGGCTCCCGTGCATTGGTCCTGTAGTCGTCGGAAAGGTATCGGAATACGTTGAACACACCGCGCCGAAACATGTTGTCTGCGCCTAGACGCAGATCGATGAACGTGGCGCGGATGGTCCCCTCTTTAAACTCCGGTGGATTCGGGCTTAAGCTTTTCTCAAACTCCTCCACGGCTTGCGCATCCATCAACTGTTTGAAGCCGATCAGATCAAACGCTCGACGCCACATGCTGGCATCCAGTTCGCGCCTAACGTCGCTTTCCGAGCCTGGTAGAAGCGCGCAGTGCGGCATAAGAAATGATCCATGCCGGCTTAAACTGTCAGATGCCTTTTTTGTGAGCGTACGCGCATCGGCAATCAGCCGTAGTGCTTCGTCGCGGGCTTCCAGCAAGTCAAATATTGTGACAGGCAGAGCTAATGCTTTTTGGTACACACTCATGTCATTATTCCAGCAGTGGAGCCCAGAATCTGGGCTCCTTTGAAGGTGGATTAACCTACGATGTAGTGCGTACGATTTCCTGGGCGATGAACCATCGACACGTACCCAAACCCGTTAACTGAAACAACACTGCGCTGACACGCTGGTTTACGCGACAGTGCTTCGAAGTCGACTTCATGCAGTGCATTACCGCGAGGGAGTTTGGTGGCTTGATTTCTCATTGATTCGTTCTCCTGCAAAGTTTACCCGGAGCGGTTACCGCCGCTTTTCGGGTGTCGATCCTGACTGGATTCGACCTAAGCATTATATACATACTCAATGAAAAGATAAACACTATTAAACACAATATAGATAATTATTTAGTCTGCTTTTTTGACTTTATTACAACCTTTAGATCACCGAAATCAGTGCCCGTCTCTACTGACATCTTTTCCATGAAATATTTTGAGATAAGCTCCAGCTGTTCTGCGATCGATTCAGGAAACATGCCTTCGACCTTTTTAACTCCAATCGGCATATCCTTCATCAATCGTCTAATTCTGATCATTACTTGGCTGGCCTGTTGCGTCGTAATATTCAGTTCCGCTGCCGCTTCTGCCGGTTTCGCACCCATGACCAATACAAGCCTTGCAACTTCTTTCGACGTTTCAGACAAACCACGACCTGCACCTTTCGGCTTGAGTGCGACCATCAAATTTGCAAAATCAGCTTCGCTCAATTCCCCCGGCGTGGACTTTGGACCGATCAGCCGTATGAGATGAGCGATTTCTGAGACGTTAAAAACTCGAATAATCATCGCTGCTGTTTTTTCAATTTCGGCCAATTTTGCTGGTTTATCTGTCATGGGATGTCTTCTTTAGTTGTGCTGTAGCGGCGGTGTATAAATTGCCACCAGGTGAACGCTTGCCTATTTCGGCGCTTGATCTTATGATCGGCACGCTAATCCAGTTCTCCTGCAGAGATATGGAAAGCACCAGGTCGAAACCTTTACCGAGGTTTCGACTTTTTTTTGCTCAGAATTCATGAAAAAGGGGCCTGATAATCAGGCCCCTTTTCATCATGCTTTAGCTAGTGCCTTTGGCTTCCCCGCCTTAACAGGCTTTTTCGTTACAACTGGTGCCTCACTCCTAATCAACGCTGGAACCCAGCTCGTACCGGTAAGCCGTGTTTCGGCTTCCTTCGCTAGAGCCCCTTTTTTCAGGCCCAGCAATGCCGCACGGTCATTTTCGTCTGTGACTTTTCCTGCCTCGGTCAGTGCTTCCAGGATCAGCTCTTTTGATACCCGCCCCAAGTAATTTGCTGCGGTGGTCGTGAAATGGTCCGCCATAGCGAAGCCGACCACGCTCAGGTACTTCTCGGAAAGTCCCGAGATTTTTTCAGGCAGGCTCACGGACCTTGCTACTGAGTAGGCCAGCAGCGCGTCCAGCTCGATGTCAGTCATTGCCGCCAGTGTGTCCCAAAGCTCTACGTAATCAGCGGGCAGCGCCTCAATCAAACTAACCCCCTGCTCTGCGAATTCATTCTGTCTAGCCAGCCCGGCATCATCAGTTATTTTGCAGAATGTACGGGTGCCATATCCGTTATTGATCCCCATATCCGTGGGGGTAGCACCGTGCTGGTCGCGAATATCAGTTACGAACTTGCAAACCAGCAGTATTTTGGCGGCTTTCGGATTCGCAGCTGTTGCGAACTGGGCACCCATGTTGCGATGGGCCAGCAACGAGCAACGTAGCGCCTCGCTGATGGTATCGGCCTTACGGCCTGTGGGTTCGGATTCGCGACCACCGAAAATCCGTTGCCCATCTTCCAAAAGAGCGGCCACACTGGCACGGTCCGAGGCACGCAACAAACCACGCTCGATGCGCAGCTGCCCCCTTTCATAGCAAAGCACGATGCCTGCATGGCCCATCATTTTGGTTGAATACCCTTCCCGAGACTCTTCGATTTGTTCAATCTCTGAGGTCAATGCTTCTTCCCGGGCTTCAAGTTGTTCAGCTTTCTCCGGCGCTTCGTCCGCGCCCAAATCTTCAATAGCAGCCTGTACCTGTGCCAATTCAGTTTGCAGCTCGGTCTTTTTTGCTTCGGACTCTGGTGAAAGCTCATGGATAATCGTTGGCACCCGGCCAAAGCGATCCATTGCGGTGTAATCGTATTTCGGCCAAATCTCCAGCCAGCTCCACCCTTCCGAGCGCAGCTCAGCAGCCTGACTTTCAATCGTCGCGTGCACCAATGAATCTAACAACGCGCTGTCGGTCAGGATTGCGCCATTGCCATCGCTCGAAAACAGGTCCCGGCGTACAACCCCCCCGGCCTTTTCGTAGATTTCGATTCCGCCGATGAAGGGGACGCGCAGATCTGATGATGCCACGACCTCTGTCGAGGTAACCGCCCGGCGCAATGCGGCTTGATCGTTGCCGTAATGCTGCCCACGAACACGGTTCCAAACCTCGACCTGCAAGGCATGATTATCAGTTGAGCACAGGCCAATCAGCTGATCTGTGGTGAGTTGTCCATCACGATATTCTTCAAGCAACGCCGGTGCAGCTGCACGCAATTTCAACCGGCGCTCAACCACCAGCGTCGTAACGCCGAAACTGTCTGCAATTTTGTCCAAGGTCCAACCTTGCTCTGTCAGTTCCAGGAACGCATCAAATTCATCTGCGGGGTGCATTGCTTCGCGTTGCACGTTCTCTGCAAGGCTCGCAGCTGTTGCGTCATCTGCACCAATCACATTACAAGGGCATGGATAATCCGCTGGGAGTTTCCCCTGCTCAATCAGCAGCCCGACAGCGGCGTGCCTGCGACCCCCCGCGTCAACTGCAAAGCCGCTATCAACCGGATGCACAACTAAATTCTGTAGCAACCCACGGCCAGTTTGCTGATGAGTGCTGTAGATAGAAGCGGCGAGTTTTTCAACTCCTTTGAGGTAAGCTTCTGTTTGCAACCCGGTACGACGCGCGTTCTGAGCACTGCGGAACAGCTGGTTGAATGGGATTTCCTGATGGAATGCTTTGGACACGGTGGTTCTCCTGCAGAGATTTAAAAGGGAGCGGTTACCGCCGCTCTTATCCTTATCAACAGTTACCGCTGTTGATAGGACGTATTTTACATCGTCCACACTAAAACGTAAACACAATTAAACACAATTATATGTGTTTTTCTTGTTCTTGCTAACTTAGACGCGACTACTCGTCAGCCTGTTCTGATTGCTGCGCCGGTGTCCATCTCGTAACCCCCGTGCGTTGCGACATTGTTGCGAAGGCATGACAACTCCCTACGCTGCCGCTCCTCCCTTCTGCCCGCTGCCAGGCCCGCAAGGGCCATCAACAACCAGGCTCACGGCCGCTCCCATGAAGCATAGGCATGGTCTCAAGATCATGAGCAACACTCCTCACGATTTGGACTGCGTAACGTCCAGGCAGCACTGGAAGAGCTCTCAGGAAGCCTACGCAGAACGTCATATCACCCCTACCAAATATCTGCACGGCTCAAGCCTGAGTAAGCAAATTATCAAGCCAAATCTGACCAAAACCCGCCTGAGCGCAAAGCACGCACCAGGGCGAGTAACTGATAGGTTTTTCCCCTAGCGTCCAACGCCGTACAGTTCGCCCCGTGACACCGATGCGCCGAGAAAACTCTTCCGCTGTCCAGTTGGCCATCTTCAATACGGCTCGAATTTCTTCAGTGGTTGGCTCTTTCCAGCTTGGATGGGAGCAAAGGCATTCAGGCCTGATTTCTACCTTAACGCCATAATTACCTTTAGTTTCCATAGGTCACCCGTATGAGTGAGCCCCTTTCGGGGCTCTGAGAGTTAAATTAAGCCCATTTCTGAGAAGGAGGTCATTTCTCCATGCCCGACCACGAAGTGATCCAGCAAGCGGATCTCGACCAACGCCAAAGCGTCTTTCAATCGAACCGTTAAATGGCGATCTGCTGAGGAGGGGGTTGAATCACCGCTTGGATGGTTGTGACAAATGACGACTGCCGCCGAATTCAGCTGGAGTCCTTTTTTGACGACTTCTCGCGGGTAAACAGTGGCAGCGTTGATGGTGCCTTCAAACATCCGCGCAAACTCAATCATGCGGTGTTTGGTGTCCAGAAAAAGAACCCCGAACACCTCATGCTCTTCACGCTCCAGCTGCAGACGAAGGAACGAACGCACCGCCTCCGGAGAGTCGAACAAGATGCCTTTTTCTTTCAGGTGGGAATCGAGAATTGCGATAGCGCGGTCAATAACTTCAACTTCGGATGCTTGCATTTTAGTCTCCTTCGACCTGAGCGATATGCCCGGCCATACGGAGAATTATAGGACATAATGTCCTATCTAACAAGCTATATAGGACATTATGTCCTATTATTTTGTGTGATACCCGCCAATAGCTCAGATGCACGCCACGACATTTGAGCCCTGCGCAGGATCACTGGCCACCACCTCCCACGCTGCCCTCTCTACGGCCGGCGTTACACGAATGCTATTACCTGGTGGATGCGGCATTGGCCAGCGAGGCTGGTCTATCTACATTTTTGCAGAAACACCACAGTACTGTTGAATGGCTTGGGCGTCGCTATGAAGACACATCACAGGAATTACCGAGGCTCCTGCGAACTGAAGATAACGTGTGCGATGACGACCATGGGTGTAGCCGATCCAGCGCACCAGGCGCTCACGGTTGCGCTTGAAGACTTTCAGGAAAGGGACACGAACCTGCACCTGCATTTCGTTGAAAGAAACAAAAGGCATCTCGACATGCCGCTCCGTTGGCCCAGGGGGCGCAAGGAAAGTGGCCACTTCCTGGCGCTTCGCCTCGGACCACTTTTCTGCAGGCGGAACCACATAACTGGAGTGCAAGTGCTGATCGGAATAATGGATTAGCTTATGGATATCGACAAAGACGACCACGTGGTTTTCGTATCCAGGGCGACGGCGTAGGCCCACCTGTTGGTAGCCTGGATGGGCATCAGAAAGCATTACGTCATACAGATCCGTTTTGGAAGGCATTACGGGATCCCTTTTAGGCATCGTGAATATCAAGGCTCAACGCTTGATCCTGGCGGGCCTGTCGCATCCGCATAATCAGCCGATGTAGCACGGCTTGGCCACCCAGCGTGTAAGACGACGAAACCGCTTGGCGCTCAGTCTCGTCATTATGGCTTAGGCTGCCATTTTTCAGAGCTTTGGCGTCGAGAGCTTTCCAGCGTTCCAGGGCGTGCTCGACGCGCTCCAGCTCGTCGACCAGGTCAGACACATCGATCAGCAGCGAAGCTGCCTTTGGTTGGGCTTCGTTCGTCATTTATTTTGAGCAGCCAATACCTGACGACAAGCTTTTTCATTCGCAGCGCCTATCTCATCCCCAAGCTTAAAAAGCTCTTCACGGGTGATTAGGCCCCCTACGTAAATCGCATTCGAGCTAGCCTGTGCTCGATTATGATAGGCCTGCCGTTCACTCTCTTTCGTTTGCTCGGAAAGCATTGCAATATCAGAACGCACGTAAGCTACAGCTTCTTTTTTTTTTGTTTCTGTCATTTTATGTCCATATTTTTTGGGAAGTTGAACGCCAAAAATTGGCGTCCCTCTACTGACTTAGCCCCGGTTTCTTAAGCCAGGCTTGGGGGTGTATTAAAGTCCTATGATTTATTGCTCCAGCCGATTGAGTTTGCTCTTAACAACCCCGTGAAAAAAATGACATATCCCGGCGATTGCTGCCATCAACATAATCAGCGGTGTCCAGCCTTCGGCAATGGCTTTCTGGTCCACTGGCTGTTTGGAGGCCAACGACAGCATAACGATGGCCATCATTGCGAAAACGACCAGCCCCCCACAGATAAATGCTGATTTTCGGGCCTTTCGTAGTTGTGCTTCGACTTTCTGTAGGTGGGCTTTTTCTTTGCTCATGGCGTCATTTCCTTACTCGTCTGACTCACGTTCAATCCGGTCAATTTTGGCAGCAGTGGCCGCCGAAGCCGTCTGGGCTAAATTATTACGTTGCGCCTCTGTAATGGCTCCAGCATCGAACAAGCCCAGTGCATAGCCACCAGCACGTCCACCTGCATCAAGCGTAGCGCCTTGACCATCTGAAACTTCAATCAGCCCAAGAAGTGAAACCCAACGGGCTTCCAGCTGCGTGTTCAATTCCGTTGGCTGGGCATCCTCAACCAGATCGAAGGCATTGCCTAGAGCTGACGGACGTCGCGCGGTACCGGCGAGCTTGAGGCCATCTGGTAGGATCACTTCGGCTCGGATCAGCCCGCTTTTGATGAGGTTAACCGGATTGTCTATCAACACCGACCAGGTACGGTTTTCCGAGTTGAGAAACAAGGTAACGGTGACACCGGGGTGCGCGACTGGGGTTTCAAGGCCGGCTTCACTGTAAATCAAGGTGAGGTCGACTTGGCAGTGGTGATCCATATTGTCTTTCATTCCTTCAAATAAGGCGCGAAAGCGCGCCTTTATACCGCTTATGCCCCGGGTTTGAGCCAGGGCTTGGGGTGCAACTGAGCGACCTTTCAAAACTATTCCGGTGCCTGATCGGTGAAGTCGGCAATAATCACCTGTTCGGGGGTTTCTCCAGCTTTGAAGCGAGCAACATAGTCGCCATCAGGATCTTCCGGCGTACCCGCCATATCCTCGTGGCCGTACCCTTCTCCAAGCCTGTTCACTTCTCGAATCCACTGGCGCAGCGGCAGGGCTTGCTCATGACTCATGGCGTTCAATTCCTATGTTCGACGGGCTACCCAGCGTCGGAACCAAAGCGAGATTAGACACGCCACAAAGGCCCCCACAACAGCTCCCGGAACCGTGGAGGCATTGGGTTCCACATCGAACATCAGATACACCAATATGAGCCCCAACAGAGCTACACAGGCGATATACAACACAGTCTTGATCAGCTGCTTCATGTTCCTTTTTTCCCTCAATTGGCCACGTTGCACGACTCGCTGTCAGTTTCAACCTGGACCTTTCTTTGCGCCTGGTGATGTGAATTACCCTTGGGTCTGCGTGCGACGGGCCACGGCGCGCTGCATAAAGTCGATAGCCTTCTCCAGATTGGTGACGGCATAATCGGGGCACGGTGTTGAACTGGACTTTTCAGGATCGTTGAGCCAAGACCGAACGGTACGAACCGCGCAAGGCCGCCCAGTAACTGCTGCAATCAATTCAGCGCTTCGTGCCTGGGTAATCCCGTAAGTCTCCAGCAGTTCTAGGTAACGCGTGCGATTGTCCACACTTCCCTCGCTTAATTCGGAATAGGCAACCTTGCCTAAGCAAGCAAATAGGCAACATTGCCTATATAAACATGGCCTCAGCGCAAACACACGCCTCTCCTACTCACTTGGCCAGCGGTTTGGGAGCGAAAAGCGTCCCTTTCTTACGGGCGTAGCCCGCTTGTGCGGGCTGGTGGTTGAGCGACTTTTCCTCGGACTTTCGGCATGGTTCAGACGCCAAGCGTCTCTTTCCGCAAGTCGGCCATGGCCCTCACCTGCTCGCGATACATAAAGCACTCCTGCTCGCTGAGCATGGTCGGGTGTAGCTCGCGCACGGTCGTGTCAAACCGGCGAGCCAGCAGCTCGCTCAGGCGCTCGGCATCGTTCGCGGCGTCTGCAGGGTCACGCTCGACTGCCGTTTGAAGCGCTTGACGCAGCCAGGCGGATGTATCGGCCGCGCTGATAACATTTTGTATCTCGGCATCGATGTTCATGCCCGATCGTCTCCTGCGCGATCCTGGGCGCGCTAATCGCGTCCCTCCTACGACCTCGGCCCAGCATTGAGCTGGGCTTGGGGTAAAACTGGTGCGGGTTCATTGAACATAGGACGCGTTATTGGAACTCAGGCCTCGGCCCTCTTGGCGCGCACTGCCTGCTCCATTTCCTCAGCCAGTTGCAGGAACACTTCCTGACTGATTAACCGCTCAATCATCAGCGCCTCGGCATAGCCCTGGGCGCGCATCTCAGCCACGTAAGCGGTGTATAGCTGGTCAATCTTGGCCACTTGCTTGGCCATATTCGCGCGGGCGCGCTCGATCACTTCTGGGCTGTCGATTGCAGGCGTACTCATGTGCGGGGTTCCTATGCCTTTGAAAACGAAACGGTGTACAGCGAGCTTTCGGCTTCAACAGATCGGCCCGCAGTATCCACCGAAAAGGCTTCTGCCTTTTCAAATTTGGCATCGCCGTTCTTCACAGCTTCTTGGGGATCGGTAATCAGCCAGCCATAAAGAGTATGCGGCGCAGGCGTGTTACCCATGCACACCTTCAGCGCAGCCTTGGTCCCGCTCGCATCTTTAACATCGGCGCTGACACAATCACCGTCTGGAACGGTCAACACGAATTCCTGAGGACCTGCAGGAGTTTTAGCCGTTACCTGCACTTTCCAAAGCGTAGGAGTTTGATCTGCCTGAGCAGCAAGTGAGACGTTGGCAAGGAGAGTGGCTGCCAACAGGCAGTTAATGCTAGGGACTTTCATGCTTTCAGTTCCTTCTTGGCGTTCCGGCCTTCCCGGTGCCTCTACTGGCTTTGCCCAACGTTTGACGGCTGGGCTTGTGGTGTACTTGGGCGATTTTCCTGTTCAGGCTGGAAGATTGATAAAAGCCGGGGAGTTAACGGCCGAGACGCAAATCTCAGCACTTTCGTCGCAATCCCAACAACCGCGGTCAGCGTCCCATGCCACAGGGCTAATACACCCTGCAGTTTCCATTTCCATTTCGCCAGCTTCGCTCAAGGTCACGGCATAGACTTCACCATCTTCGATGAAGACGGCCCCGCCGTCTGGCAGACGCAGCGCTTTGCCCGGTTGGCTTTGGAGCACGGCGGTGTAAGCCGAATACATCGCATCAAAGGTCAGATTATTGGGTGATAGGGTCATGGTTATTTCCTACTTGGCTTCCCGGCCTTTCCGGTTCCTCTACTGACCAAACCCGCACGGGGCGGGTTTGGCGGAGGAGAAGATGCCGCTATTGGGTGTCATCGCCTTCTAGATCAGAGAGGCTATCTGCAAGGTCGATATCGACCGGCATACCATCGGAGCCGATCACAACATACGAACAAGCACTATCCTGTTCTCCAGCTGCGATGTGAGCCTGAAAGTATCGATCAGCAACAGCCTGGGCGGCGTCCTTATGATCGCCAGGGATTTCTATGTCGGTAGTCCAGGTTACGGTGTACTTGCGCATGGTCGTCTTCCTTTAACCGCGTGCGGTAGTAGAGCCGTTGTAGGCTGCGCGCTCAACACGAGGGAAATGGCCATCGGTGAGTGCAGCAACCGCGCAGCAAGCCAGCAAGACAACGATCAAAAACTTCATGTGGTTTTCCTCAGTGATGCGTTTCAATGAGGATATATTACCGTATTCGGAAATATTAAGGAAGTTATTTATTTCCCAATTCGGTAATATTTGGCTGCTTCTTCAAGGCGTTCGCTCATTGTCTGTAATGCTGTGGCCTTACGGGACAATAGGCTCTGATTGACGCCCGTATGCTGGATAGCATCGCGCTGAGACAAGCCGTCGACGAAATGCGCACGCAGTGCAGCCACAAGCACTTCACCTCTGATTCCGGTAAACGACAACAGCGCATCGAAGTGCTGAGGCGTGACGTTGCCAGGGATTAACCCTAGCTCTTTGACCTGCGACATCGAAACTCCAGACAATAAAAAGACGCGTTGACTTTACCGCAATCGGAAATATATAGCACGGCATTTGAGCAGAAATGAGAGCTAGAGGGTTACCTCAAAAGCTCTCGCGGATGACGCCTTGGTTAACAATCAGTAGAGCTTGCTGTGGTCTGACATTCACCTCCGCTGCCTATCTGCTGTTTGAACCTCAATACTCATCCTCTGGCCAGTCTGACGGCACTTGCTGTTTCTGGTGCCAGCGCACAACCAGTGCTATCGTCGCGCAGCTCAGAACCAGTCAAAAGCCGCTTCATTGGGTGCGATGATCAGGCACACATGAATCTTGTCCTGATCAGTTGCGCAGGGCTGTTCCAAACGTCTTTTCCTAAGCCTGGCGCAATGATGACCTGACCACAGCCAATATTGAGCGACCACGTTTGAGCACGGACACCACCCCTCCCAGGATTTCTGAAGTAAAAGGTCAGCTCACGTGGGTTGACAGCAATCTTCCCGACCTGCGCACCTTGGACCGAGAGTTGCGTACACACGCACTTGAGGAAGTAACTGCTGCGACCACTCATGAAGACGCCATTGAGGTAACAGCTCAGCACCTGGGATTCATTGATCCAGCGATATTGTCCATAAGCGTTGATACGCCTATGGGCGCCGTAACGATCCTGCGCAGCAGCATCTATCACATTGTCGAAAAACGATTGGACGCCCGCGAGCGCTACGTCAGGCTTGCCCTTGACACGCTCACAGGCCCGCTTGAGGTGTGGAAAGTGGCTTTCACCGATGGGACTCACCGTCTGGCGTTCATTGGTGCGTATGAGTCCAAAAGGCAGATGCTAGTAAGCGTTGTATTTTTCCAGGGCCAAATGCTTTGGAACTTCATGCACACCGATGCCAAGTCGCTAAACAAACATCGCCATGGTGAGCTGCTGTACCAGCGCTACACGCTTTTGTGACAGGCAAAGAAAAAGGGCTACTGGTGACAGTAGCCCTTGAATTTTAAGCTTGATATTCATATGCACACCCTCAAGCAGGGGTGTGGAGGTCTCACCCTACGCCGATGTTCAGCCATCGCCGGGGTTCCTACGCCAGTCATTGCCGCTGAAGGCCACTGGTTTCGCGCTCAGTCACAATCCTATACAAGATGACGCTGGTGTCAACAAATTTGATGAATGGCCGTGATTTTCCGGGGCTTCCGGTGACCCCGGATGATTGCTTAGCGAGGATTATGGTACAAGCCGCTGTGTAACTGTCAGCCGGTCTGCAGGGTACTGACGCATGAACTCCATGCTTTCGCTCGCTGACGCATCCAGCCAATCACCGTACAACCCGGCCGGCAAAATAACGACCATCCGTTTTTCATCATCCGGCTTATGGTAATTGCGCATGAACGCGTGGTCGTCGGCATTAATCGTCAGCATCGAATAGCTGTGAAGTTCCTCCCCTTCCGGTGAGTGCCAGCGCTCCCAGAGCCCAGCAATACCCAGCAGGTCGCCATCTGTTCGGGTTATCCGCGTTGAGATGGCTTTACCTGTCCGCCAGTCGGGCTCGTAGATCGCTGCAGCAGGGATAATGCAGTGCTGAGCCCGCTTCCAGGCATTACGAAACGACGGCTTTTGTGGAGCCGTCTCAGACCGTGCGTTGTAGGTCCGCCTGGCTATTTTGCTGTCTTTGCTCCACCCAGGAATTAGCCCAAAAGATCCTGCAAGCAATTCAACCGACGCTTGGTTTTCATCTGGATCTTCACTGTTGGTAGATCGCCTGAGGAATGGGCCGAGGTAGGTGGGCCATAGGTCAAGCCGCCCTTGGCCAGATGGTTCAACCCCAAACGCGTCTCGTAGCTGCGCATGAGTTGGGGCTTCGTAGTGACTGCACATAAGGGCTGACTCCAAGAATTAGATGGACGCTGTCACCTCTCTGACCGCTCCGCACCTCAGCTGTCACACGCACAAATCCGATCGGCAAGCGGGAATCGCCATAGACGGCGCATCAAGCCAAACCATTCTTCGCTGCCCATTCGCCAGAATGAGCGTCCTTGAGGGCAATGCGATAAGCTGCAGGAATTATCAATAGGAGCTGCACATGTCAAAACTTGCTGAATTCCGCGAACTGGAAAAACACTTGGCGTCCCAACTAGCCGCCCTTGAGTCGATGAAGGGCGACTCAGGCCTGCAGCGCGAGATTGAATTCGAGCAAAAGCTGCGTGAACTCCTGGCCGAATACAGCTTTAGCCTTCGTGACATTATCTCCGTGCTCGATCCAAGTGCTACTTCACGTCGTGGCACTGTGGGCATAAAGACTTCTGAGAAAGGCCAGCGTCGTGCACGTCAGGTTAAGCACTACAACAACCCACACACTGGCGAAGTGATCGAAACCAAGGGTGGCAATCACAAGCAGCTGAAAGATTGGAAAGTCGAATACGGCGCAGAAGTCGTTGAGTCCTGGCTCAAGGCATAAGCCGCACTTTCAGCATCCTACGGTCCAAAGCTGGTTCCAGTCGGTCATATAGCTGGGACTCAGCAATGCCCGGCGCATCCCCCAGTCCGGACAGGCCGGTACTGCAGCTGTTCGCAGACACTCCCTCCCCCATCGACGGTTCACCTGGTCCATTACGGTCATCACCTGGTCAGATTTAACCGGCTGACTTTCAGAGAATAGGTCCTGAGTGAATTCGCCGCGGGCGCGCAGATCCAGCAACATGACCTCTGCCTTGCTGTAGGCATAGCCAGGTTTATAAATCGCATCTAACCCGCGCAGCGCGTGTTTGGTCAGTAAGCGGACATCGTCTGTAGGGTATTCAGGTTTACATGTGATTGCCTTGGCGTACTTGGGGTCGTCACCATGGAACGAGGTTTGAATACCTACGCGAAACACGCCGCACAACGAGCGCTGCGCCCTTAGCTTTTGTGCTGCTCGATGCATGTACGTGGCCAGGGCCTGGCGCAGTCCTTCCAGATCATGCACACGCTGACCAAACATCTTGCTGGTGCAGATTGACTGCTTTGGCTCTGCAGTTTCTTCGAGGTCGATGCAGGACTCGCCGCGCAGCTCGCGAATAGTCCGCTCCAGGACGACCGAGTATTTACGGCCCATCACTCGCGGATCTGACTTGCAAAGATCCCATGCAGTAGTAATCCCATCGCTTTCCAGATGTGCCTTCATCCGCCTCCCCACTCCCCAAACATCGTCCGCAGACATTCGCTTCAACAGCCATTCAACGGCATGAGGCTCGCGCAGATCTACAACACCACCCGTCTTTTCTTTCCACACCTTCGAGGCGTGCTGCGCAGCTTTGGCGAGCGTTTTTGTCGATCCAATGCCAACCCCGACAGGCAGGGCGGTCCACAGGAGAACACGGGCCTGGATGGCACGACCCACGTCAATCAAGGGCTCTTGTAGTCCATCCAACCTGCAGAAATTTTCGTCAATGGAGTAAGACTCGATTGCACCAACTAAAGACGCAGTAGCAATCGACATTCTATGAGACAACTCGCCATACAGCGCGTAGTTGCTGCTGAATACGGCAACACCGTTTCGCTCAAGAAAGGGTCGTACTTTGAAATAGGGATCACCCATCTTGAGCCCGAGCGCTTTGGCCTCAGCAGTTCGGGCTACGATGCAACCGTCCGAATTACTCAAGACCACCACCGGCCTGTTTTTCAGTTCGGGACGAAATATCCTCTCAACGCTGCAGTAGAAAGAATTTACGTCGATCAAAGCGAAAACAGGATTATTAGGCGGCATAGGGAGTCAAGCACCAGGTGACGACGCCGAATATCTCAATCGTGTCGTATTCACCAGGCGTTATAGGCAGATAGGCGGGATTATCGGAGACCAGCAGCCAGCCATCCGCAGATTTTGCCAGGCGTTTAACAATTGGCTGGTTATCAACGTAGGCCAGGACGATGTGATTCGCAGCTGCAGATATCGCACGGTCGACGACCAGCCTTGAGCCATCGAAAAGGCCGGCACCATTCATGCTGTCGCCCTTCAATTGGACGATCCAGACATGGGGTGCCCGAAGATTGAGCAACTCATCAACGGAAACGGGAGGCTCATAATAGTCCGCTGCAGGGCTTGGAAAGCCGCCTATAGCAGATCCAGATATCACCCTTATCTGTAGATTATCCGTATCGCTGGCTGGTTTGACTGAGGCGACGTTCATACTGCACCCAAATACTGGTTTTATATACAGTAAACCAGTTTTCTGAATTGGGCCACTCACGTCGTGATGAACGGTGTCCCTCCCAGCAATGCACGGCTTAACGATTTCGCTGTTCTTAACCGTTGGAAGACCACTAAACCACATAAAAAAAGCCCCCCGGCAAGCGCTATGGCGGGGGGCTTCTCAAATAGGTACACCGGTTTGAACACATTCAGGCGGTGACTACGGTTGCTCCATGCGTACCGCGTCTAGGTCCAAGGTGCGAAGGAATTCTTCAAACTGTTGACTCAGGCGCTGCGCATCGATGCCCTTGTCGCACTTGAATTCAAGCCGGGGGCCGGACACTTTTATTGTGCCGATCCCCTCAACCGCCCTCGTATTATTCTTCGGTGGTAACGTTTTTTGGTTTAAAGCGGCAATTTCCTTCTCTATCAACCGCAAAGCTGCTTCTTGCTGAACGTCTGAATCATTCATTGCCAGGACAGTTTTCTCTACGATTTCCGGCTGAGCTGCAGCATGCTCGACAAACCGCTTTGCATAATTACAAGTGATCAATTTCGGATTTTTGTCCAAGACCATTCTGATGGGCTCAGGAAGCTGCATCAGTGTCAAACAACGACTTACTATTGAAACGTTGACGCCAAGACGACGCGCAAGCGCACGCTGACTTTGTTCCTCACCGCTTTTCAGGATTCGGTGATAACTTCGCGCGAGTTCATAATCAGTCAAATCCTCCTGACTGTTGTCAGTCAACGCGAGCATCATTGCCATAGCGTCTGACATGTCCTGGATGACAGCCTTGATGGTCTCTCCACCATTCAACAACACGGCACGCCATCTGCGCTCGCCGCCAATTAGTTCTAGATCCCCATTAGGCAACGGTCGAACAATGATTGGCTTGCCCAAGCCAATTGTTTGAATGGAAGTGGCCAGCTCTTCGATGGCTTTCTCGTCAAAAACCAAACGCGGTTGATATGGAGACTTTACGATCCGACTTACAGGAACGTCTTCCAGAGTCGTATCGCCACTGATCCACTCACCCTCTATGGGAGTTTTAGCGATTGATTTAGCGATTGCTGGCTCTGTTTCCAGCCCTGCAAGCATCGCTGCCCTAGCCGATGCGCGTGATCCTTGCGGTGCAGGAATGGCTTCTGGGGTTCGAAGTCCGAGCAAACCCTTGTTGTCTGGATTACCTGGAAAATCCCTAGATTTCATACTCAGCCTCTTATTTTGTAAGCGTTGCTAGTAGCAACACATCTGCCAGAGGGTGGTGTTGCTACTAGCAACACCGGACCGGCAATTATTTCTGTTGCTAGTAGCAACACCTTTAGCCGGATTTCGCCATCTCTCGGACCTTGTCCAATATTTCGCCATAAACCTTCCTCGCAGCCAACAGCGTGTCTTTGTTCGCACCCTTCCAAAGCATCAAGGGGATGCCTACGTCCAGGGCCTTTTCGTAGTCTTCAGAAAAGTAGATTTTTTCCTCGGTAACTCCTTGAGGGAAAAGGCCGTTGAGACGCAAAAGGTTATTAAGCAGCCGAGTTCGATTACGTTTGAACATCGTCGGAATTGCCGCAATGGCTGGGGAGTAGTTGTATTCCTTCGCAAATCGAGCGCACCAGTCGTGCAAACGAATCAAAGCACGAAACGAAAATTTATCCATCCGCACAGGACAAAGCAGCAACTCACTGGCAGCAACAGAGTTTTTGGTTAACCGCGATCCAGAAGGTGCATTGTCAAAAATGATCAAGTCATACGCGGAAAGGTCGCAGCCTGGGATCTTTCCAGCAGATGCGTCGTCAATCCATTTCGCGTACCACATGTCAGAATTGTTTGAGGCATCGAGCGCAAATCCCAAATCCTCAAGTGAACTATCGGCTGGTATTAGGTGGATCCCTTTTTCACCAAACGGCTTCTTGATCACCTGATCCAACGTTTTAGTTTCAAATGGACGCATGCGGAGCAGAGGGCTGATTAGGTTTCCGAGGTGACCATCAACTAGACGATCGGCTGGAATCCCCATCTCTACAAGATCGTCTGGATCCAAATCCGGATCGTATCCCAGCATGCTTGACGAATCACCTTGTGGGTCATTGTCAATAATCAAGGTTCTCAACCCTGCCATCTGACCGTATAAGCCAAGACTAACAGCAGTGTTAGTTTTGCCCGTGCCACCTTTCGGAACGAACGTTGAAACGACAATCTGGCGTGCGAGCCCCTTCGCATGACCCAAGGCGCGTCGCAACGCAGAGATTTCAAAAATATCATTTGCTGTGTAGGACCGTCGCGACGACGTTCCACTTGGAATGCGACGTATTTCGAGACCATTCTCCGCCTCAATATCTGCCAGCCGACGCGGCGATAAGTCAAGACAACTGGCTGCAAATGCGGGGCTATAGAAAAGATTTTGAAAGTCGACGAAATTTGTCAACTCCTCTGCGGGGATATCATCAGTCATTGTCATGCCGTCCGAAATTGGTCCGCTGATTATACTTCCTATATAACCTTAAAAATAGTGATTATTCCGGATAAAATACAAATATTGGCAAAATACCCGAATTGGCAGAATAAGAAGGTTGATAGCGGTTTTGGCGAGTGCACCTGGTCAAAACGATCAGGTTAGCTACCTAGCTGGTAAGTCAGTCCACAATTGAGGGCAGGAAGGCATGCATGACGGAGGGTTGTGCCACGGCCCATAGTCAAGGCAGGACTGTTTTTAAACCTGATGCTGACCACGAACGTTGAGCTGGCCAAAACTTGAAGTAACGGGTTGAAGATCGGCTTGCAGATGTACAACGCTGCAATTCAAGAGATTGATCGCGGCCACGCTTAGGACTAAGCCCAGGAAGGGCGCTCCTACGTGAAATCTGAGGGTTTCGCTGGGAGAATCTACTGCGCTTTTCACCAAAGCAGAGTCTTATCCGAACATTGACATGAACTGCGCAGTTAGGGCTCCGAACGATGGGCAAGCTCTGCCATGAAAACTTCAGCAGCGTCGGCATAGCGAGCATCTGCAAGCTCGTTCAGCTCAGTCAGCTCGACGCCATTAATAACCCCCAGACGCTCCAAGACCTCGGCATGTTTATGCAACGCGCCGTTTTGAAACTCGGGCCGAAGTCTCGCTGCCTGATCATCGTCCAATAGAGCATGCCACAAGCGAAGCTCCATGCTTTTCACGTCAGTCATTGAAATCTACCTCGGGCAGGGTTGGTCTACGTAGGAACTCAGAAAAATAAGCTCGTTCAGACTTAGGGACAGCGACCCTGTCTGAAATGTGGGCATTCTGCAGGGCCCACAACCAGCGGATTGTAGGAGGGTGGAGTACATACGGTATGAATTGAAGTTCTGTGTGTCGCAACAGGCCCCATGAACATGAAAGAGATTCACGATCTAAAAGAGCATAGGCAGGAGCCCACGGCGCTGCACTGCGTGCTGATACCTGATGTACAGCATAATTAACAGGCCAGGCGTCGTCGGTCTGGTCACCTGCGCCACAAGATTCCGGGTCTCGATGGCCGTCTTCCAAGCTGGAACCTGATAGCTTTCGGAGTGATAAATCGGCTGCACTGCAAGCCTGGCTATCTTCGGCGTCGAGTGTTTCAAGTTCATCGCTAAAGGTGGCCAGCTGCTGCACCTGGTCGATTGTTGACAGCAGCACAGGTTCTGGCTGTTCCCCACGATCCGATCGGCTCGTAGCGAGGACAGCAACTGTTGACGGCGTGGCTACTTCATTAAGAATGTGTGGGTATTTGGCGACTGTTTGCCGAGAGAGCCCAGCGAGAGCCGCTATTGAGGTCATGTGGAGTGGCTCGCCACGGTATTGCAGACCACGACAGGCAGCTCTGATCTTTGATTCGGTCGCCTGATGCCGTAGTTCGTGAGTACGCTTCGCTGCCAGGCTTTGACGATCGGTTAGAGGCAGGGAGCTATCCAGATCCATAACGCCTCTACAGCACCTTGAGCCGCCCCAATAATTGGCCCACGTCCACCGACTAACTTGCCTTACTGTCGCGCGAAGTGAGGAATGGGGGAGGTTTCCAGTGCTGAAGCCTTTTCTGCGAAAATTATTGATGTTGTGGGAATAGGCTTCTAACGCTCGACAGAATCCTTCAAAACTCCCGTGCTGCCGGTGCTCTGCGACGATGCTGTATGCGAAATAACGAAGTTTTGTGAAGAGAATTACGTGCCTGGACTCCGGTAGATCTTCAAGGCGCGGAGCTTTTTTCCAAGGTGACACTCTGGTCGACACGTATTCGGCCAGATCTCCAAGGTCATAGACGTGATTGTGCAATTCAGTGGTTAGCCACCATGGATGACCTGGTGTCTTCGCAACTGGTCCGCTGTTGTAGTCAGGATCTGCTTGCAGCTTTTCCGCGAAGGCAGCGTAGATCGCCTTCATGTACTGAATCGGTTTTCCTCTGGCCTTTTCGGTCGTGCACACAGACGCAATCGCGTAGTAAAGGTGGGAGTGACCGTTAGCACGGTTGCGCACGATCAAATTGGGCTCAGGTAAGCCCATGTCATCCCAAATCAGCGAATTAGCGTGGTCGAGGTCGAAAATCAGCCATGACACCATTCCGCGTCGGTTGATTTGCATATAGGGGAAACGGATTGCGTACTCACGCGGACGTACAAGCGCAGCAGTTTTGTTATCACTGCAACGTGCTTTGTAGGGGGCTTCGATCAGGATCCGGTTAAGAGCCGTGCCTTCTACGAAGTAACGCCCAGGAGGTGTATGGATCCGTTCTGATCGTTTGCTACGTTGGGTGATGTCGTTAACGACACTCGAACCCACAGCTTTTGAGGTTGCTTCCATGTACCCGCCATTCAGCGGCGAGCTGATTACAATCTGCTTTCTGAGACTTGCACGAAGCCTCAGTGCCAGCCATAATCAGCTCACCTTGTTAGAGAGAACAGGTTTCTACCGTCGAAAGAGAAAACCTGTTCTAATTTTTCCAAAGAGCCCGGTTACCAGCCGGGCTTTTTGGTTTCTGCAATTCCGCTATGCCACTTTTAGCTTCGCCTCGTTAAATCCAACGCGTTCAACATCCGCAATCGCCGCCTCAAGACTCTTGTAAATCTTGTAGCGATCCGTGCGTGCAACGGCCATGTACTCCTGCGATCCGTCATCGCGATCAACCAGAAGAATCCATCCACCAGGCTCCATCGGAGCCGGGGCGATGAAGGCATTCTTCAAAGCACCTTTCCGGTACAGCTTGCGCATTGCTGATAGATCCACGGCCATTACACCCTCGAACCTGAATAGATTTCCGCCACGATATGCTTCGCTGCATGAAAAAGCAAATTCATGCAGAAAAACGACCCTTCGACGGGGCATGATCGTGAGTATTTGTGCAGAAAACTAAGGGTTCATGACCACTTGAGGTGCTCATGGGAGGGGAGAGCATTGATTTCCATTGGATGAAAATCTGTTTTAAAAGGCAGGTTCACCGCTGGTTTCGCGTTTATTCCTTACTCCAGCAACGGCTCCCGTAGTGCTGAGGTGGTTTGAATGATGTGTGACAACCATGTCTGGGCGGTCTGATATAAGCCAGAGCGATCCGGCTCGCGACTCTCAGTAATGAGCACCTGCTGAAAATCGTGATCTTTTGAAAAGATGGCCATCGTTGCTGCTGTCAACGCCTGGCTGTAACTCACAAACCCGACGACGCACGTCGAGTTGTGCAGCTCGTAATGCAGATCGCAGGGGCCCGGGTAATCCGCACGTACGGTGCAATAGGCTTTGCGAGAACCATGCGCTGGTGGGGATTCGCCCACGCAGCGTTGAAACGACAAGATATTTCCCATCGAGGACTCCACGGTTAATCGGTGAATGGCTGCTGATGAGCAACCTTTAGATCTGGATAGCCATGGGTGCGAGGCAACCTTGATGTGTTGTAGCCTCCGCTGCCTCGCTCACATCGGGCTCATTCCCATAAATCGGCGGGGGGCATCATGAAATCGTCGCCTGCAACATCGACTCCGAAATCAGCAGGCGTTGTGGCCGCTTTGGGCGTCCTGGACGCCCATGATGTTTGGGATGCTGCAGGCGCAACTTGTCTACCTGGTGAGCCGGACGGATATGGTCGACCTGCAGCGCCTGCTTTGGGATCCGGTGCCGGCGCAACATGTTGCACGCTGTAGCTATCCAGTTTTTTGCGTGAGACTGTCAGCATCTGCGCTGTATCCGATTGGGCCTGATACCCACGGCCGCGGCGTGGCAGATGGTGTAGCGCTGTTTTCCACAACAAGGTGCTGCGCACGGCAGCGGATGGACGCCTGGCCCAGATATGTTCCCACTCCAGGTTTAGATTGTTCAGAGCGGCTAGGGTTGGGTCTGTCAGCACAATGCTTTCCAGGTCAAAACGGCCGGGCTCAACATCGAGGTGGCGGAGAATGTGCTGAACACGGTCTGCACGCGGATAGCTTCGACGGACCTTGTTGGTTGAGTTGGCCAACAACATTTCCAAACCAGGTCGCTGGACCTCGATGAAACGGTTGATGCGAATCGCTTCTTTGGAAAACTTGTCTACGTCGCTGATGTAAAGCGAGCTCCCGCGGATTACCTGCCCACGAAACAGAGTGATATTTTCTCCCTCCTGCAGCTCCTGCACCTCAGTAACGCTGACCTTCTTCTGCTCACGCAAATTCAACGTCCCAGAGTCTTCATAGCTGGCCCCCATGACAACACCTGGCTTTTGTACCAGGCTGCTCATTTCGGCTTGATACTCGTTACCAGCCATCAATTGCAGGATTTCCAGCGTGTCTTTGGGATCCATGATCTTGCCGGTGATGCGAGTCCCCATGTTTGCGATCAGAGTCCAAATTTTATCGCCTGCAGCCGACTTGAGGCGCTGAACCTCTTGGCTGGCCAACAGAAGGCAGTAACCCAGTGAACGGACCTGGGTGGCCAGCTCGCCCACCTTTTCGGTGTAGTAGGCCCCGATCTCATCGAGAATCCAAAGAAACGGGTAGAGGTCCTTATACTTTCGAACCACCATGATTTCGCTAGGCTTACCTTCAAGGTCTTCGCCAAGATCCTGAGCCAAGATCATCGCGATTTGAGACACATACAGGCGCCCAAGCGAAGCCGCCTCGTTGGATGACACCTCAAGCGCCGGAATCAAAACAGTCAGGATCCGATCGTTGTGAATCACGTCCTTGAGGTCAATGTCTCCAGCATCGAGCGCGAACACGTGACCATAGGTGTCATTGAACAGGCTCAACATCCGTGTGAATTGCTGAATCAGATATCCGTGCTGGTTAATAGCCTCTGACGCCCATTCATCAGGAGAATCAACCTTGGCCAGGTCAAAGCCTGCAAGCGTATTCAAGTAGTTCTTTAGGGGCAAACGGGCCTCTTCGTGCCACTGTTCTTCTTCGCCCTGGATGTACAGTTTTGCGAAACTACGCAGCGGAAGGTGTTCTTGAATCGTTCGCTGTGAAAACACAGTGCCTTCTCGCCGGCACTTGTAAACCAACGTGAATACCAGCGCTTGATTCATGCCCCGAGCTTTTTCTTGCCACCCACCATCGTTGCCGGCCGGTGGCAGCATGGAGTCCATCAGGTTGGTGATGTAGCTTTCCTGAGCAATGCCAAATGCGTTGATAGTGTTAGTAGGCCCACGGCCCTTTCGACCATCGAGCAGATCCTGCGCACGCGAGCGGCCACCGTTGATGAAACTCATGTGCCGCACGTCATCTTCGCGGCCATACCTTCTTGCGAGCACCGTAATGGCGATCGCCACGTCATTTTGAGCTTTACCGTCAGAATATATGAGGCCTTTCCCGAGGCTTAGTTGACCCAGCACATACCCTAGAAGGGCCTCGGTTTTACCGGCGCCGGTCGTGCCGAACATCAGGATATGGCGTGTGAGGTCATCCATGCTCATCCACAGCTCACGCCCTGCGTCTCGGCCGCGCAGATATCCCATGTACAGAATGCCCGCAGCCCTCGACATCGCAATTCGCATGGCAGTGATGGGCAAGAAGCCAAACATTTTGCCCGGGACCGATCGCTGTGTTGAAGGATCGAGGCGATCCATATCCGAAGGCATACGCATGGGCATCTGCCACTGCTCTAGCAACATCAGCGGGGACCAGAGAAAAAGGGCCGGCACTGACAGCCACAGCGAAACTGGATACACAAACCCACATGCCAGCGCTGCGACCATTCCGAAACCTAGCCCTGCCGGAGCCCTGAGCCAGTCCTCAAGCGTGGACTGGTAAACACGGCGCGCAACCCTGGAATGATCAACGCCAATATCATTCGGGCGCATGGGCGAGCTCCTTGTTATCCAGGAACAACTGAAGCTGAGCTGGATCGCGAAGCACTGACTGCGGCACATAGCGGCCGTCATCAGAGATAGCCCATGGCGTACCAGGGATACGATAGGTGGCATAGGCCACCTCGTTAACACTCAGAGCCTTCTGCGCGACGTCACAGTTCCCCGAAAGAGTCTCGGTCATCGCATTATCTGCAGCCGGTTTTTCTTTCCCAAAATGCAGTGCGTTCAAAGTGGGTTTGAATAGAGCATCCCATGCTGCCAAGCGCTTCTCTGGGGGCAAGCACAATACCGGCGTGATGGCCTCGATCGATTCCTCTTTGCCAATGATGGCCACTGGAAAAGCCACTACGTTGACCGAGTTGGATGCCGCTTTCAGCGATGACTCCATGCGTTGGCAATTCGGGCAGTTAGGATCCGAAAAGACATACACCGTGCGAGCGTGACCGCTGGAGTAATCAACGGTGAATAATTGACGATCAGTTGCGCTGCGCAATTTCTCAGGAAGTGACTCACGCACATTTTGAGGCAGCGACCAGCCATCAGCATCTTTCGGTGGTACGACCGGCGTATTCGGTACAGGCGCAGCGCTTAATTGAGCGGGCGGCGGGGAAGCAGGCGGGGGTGCAACATCATTGGTGAGTACAGGCGTAGTCTTAATGGTGGCAATTGTCGATCCAAAATCGACCTTCCAGGCAACCAACGCGATAACCAGGACCCCACCGAAAATCACGGTGTTGAAGCGGTTCTTTTTAGATCTGGACTTGGCATCTGCTTCTACTTGGGCACTGATATGGGATTTGTACTGCAGCTGCGCCTCGACCATTTGGGTGATCAATCGCGCAGCCTCATCGGTGTTGGGAGTGAAGATTTTGAACTCGCGAGCGAACTGATAGCGACATACCACGTTGGCTTCTTCCAACAAGAATGAAGGCCAGTTGTCGAGCTCCAACGAGCAAACTGTGTGGCTATCGCCGTCATTGTGCTGGGTAACCACCAGCGAGTTGCTTTGGATACGCACAGCGAACATCGCCGGATGAGAAATAGAGGTCATCACATAGATCCTTTCAAATAGGGGAGGGAGCTGATTGGCTACTACGCCTCTTCAAGTCCGATAGAGGCGTCAGCTGAATAAAGGGCTTTAATTGCGGACATCCGGCCTGCTTCGCGGCGTCTGGCGGCGCTCATTTCGCGGGGATAAACCAAACCGATGCTTTCCAGCTCCAGTTGAAGACCATCAATGGCCTTCGTCACGAGCAAGCCACACGAAGGCAAACCCTTTTCCTTGGCTTCAACCTCGGCGCGAGCCTGGGCAAGTACGCCCGAACCCTCGATATACACTTTCGCGGTATCTGCCGAGTGAAGGGCATACCAAAGTGTCCGATCGACGCCCTTGAGCCAGCGGAAACGCGCGGAGGGCAATCGCAGATCCCGTCCGTACAATCCAGCCAAAGCCGTGCTGACGTAGCCGTGGGTCTCCAGCCACTCATTCACGCCAGGTGCGCCGTCCAACCGGGCAAGGAGTTTGTCTGCCAGGGAATAAATGGGCGTTGGGGTAAGGTTGTGGACTTTTCTTCGCAACAACCCTTTCACCATGCAGGACCGGTTTAGATCGTCCAGCAGGCGCGTAGCGGCCTTTCGATCATCCAGGAACACCTGAGCTCCGAATACGGCAATCAAAGCGCGCTCATGGGGTGCCAGGTTCTTCAAATGGTCATGCTGCCTGCCTAGCTGGCTTTCAAAAACAACTCGGGCTTCTTCTCGATCAAGCACTTGGCGAATGACCAGGTTGTGCTGCTCGGCAAATTCTTCAGGCTTAAGCGGCCAGGCGTGCTCTTTGGACGTGTCATTCATCAAACCATCAGGTCCTGACGCCACCAGAACCGGGATAACGGACGGTGCAAAGGAGCTGACCAGACTTGGGAGGGTATGGATGTTCACCAGCCTTTTACTGCGGAAGGCCAACTTTGGGTGGTAGGCCAGTCCAAAGCTGCTCAGCATTACGAGAGGGATCATGAACAACAGCAGAATCCCAGACGTCAGATTCATGACTTCCAACCACTCCATGACCGTCACGTCTTTTGCGTGATTTGCAGTGCTGGCCAGCAAGTTGATTTTGCCAGCCACCCACTGATGAACCTGGGGGAAGTCGACCATCATCCAGAGCCAGTAGAGCACCCAGCTGGTCAGATAAACCAATTGGTCGAAGTACAGCCAGATCACCAGAAGAGCGGCCAAAAAGGCCAACAACAGGTACGCCTGTTCGCTCTCGAACGCATTTTGCGGAGGACGATTTTGCATGTGTCTGTCTCACAGAAAAGCGCACCGACCCATTAGATCGGTGTGCTCGGAAAAGATAGGAATAACGCGGTGCAGCAGATGGAAGCCAGCAGGGTGCTGGTTATCCTGGCCAGGGCGGCCGGGTGGGTTTATTCAGGCAACGCTTAGAACGTTGACACTGTTACTGCGCTCGATCTGCTGGGTGTAGCTTTCGACAAACTCCGTAAAGGGGAACGGCGTGCTGTACTCCTTGTACTGCATGGCTCCCAAAGTGTCATACCAGCGCTCAGCCCAAGGCGTTGCAAATTCAATGCGCGGCAGATCCACAAGCCGGGTATTGATGCGCAGTTTTTTGCCCTGCACCTCAAGGTTGGTCCAGTCCTTCGAGGTCAGCGCGACAATATCCACGGTCCCCTGACGGATTCTATGCACGTACAGGATGGTGCCGTGGGTGACATCGATGCCCAGATATTTACCTTCCCCCTCGTGAAACATCTCCAGATGACTTTCCGGGCAGAAGTACTGCGGATGGCGCAGCGTGGTCACGATCTTCCTGAGTTGACGGCGGCGCCTCAAGGTTCGAAAGACGATGATCGCGATAGGCAACAGAACGCCAAGCCAAAATAGGGCACAGAGCACCATCAACCCTATGTCTTTGTCGCGCAGGATGTTGGGCATGGCCACGAAAACCATCAGCAGCCCCATGATTAGCGCGAGGGGAAATGCTGACAGCATGTACAGCACCGAGGCCGACTTGAAAAAAGTCTCCCACCCGGTTTTCAATCGATTATTAGCGACCATATTACTTTCCTTGTGAATGGATTTTAGTGGCAGGCCAGCGAGTTGATGCTGGGTCAATTCTCTCGCTGCCCGTTACATACCCTCGTTGTCTGCTCTACTTGGCAATGCCAAGAAACACAGCAAGACAACGCTCAATCTCCACCAATAAATCGTCATCAATCCGCCCGAACACGGCGCCAATCTTGTCCCGCTTAATGGTCATAATCTTGTCCAGCATCACCTGTGAAGGGCTGCGTAACCCATTTTCGGCGGTCGGCACAATATCGATGCGTAAAAGCGGCGCGGCCACAATCGTGCTGGTCACAGGTAGCACTGTGACGCTGCCAAGATCACGAAACTGATTTGCCTGGATGATCAGGGCTGGCCTTGGCTTACCGTAATCACCCTGCATAACGACGCTTACGACGTCACCTCGAATCATGTTGTCCAGCCGTCCAGATCTGCCAGCGCTTGATCCATGAGCTGCTCCATTGCTGGATCCGCTTTGTCAGCCTCAGCAACTGCCAGACATTGGCGATGACATTCATCCGCAAAGTTCGGCAATCGCGTGTCAGGCACCCAAATTTGGATGGGTCGCAAACCTGCGTCCCGCAATGCATCCCGGTGTTTCTGTACCCGCGCCTTAAGATCGGCCATAACCACCTCCAATGGTGTTACATGTAACAAGCCTAGACCCGTTACATGTAACAAGCAATCCCCAGAAATGATCTGAGAGCAGCCGCTTATCGGATACCGTCTGTGCTGTCGCCCCCCGAGTTACCTCGGCCTTGAGTGCGTACGCCTGGAACACGATTCGTAGCATTGCCGGCACTCGCGAACATACCCTTCACGTTGTCGACCATTCCGCCCATCAAGTTGGCACCCTCACGACCGCCCAGGAATGAGATGACGTAATCAGCCAGTGATGATTGCAGCCCAAACAACCTGGTCACGCCGAAGGTCGCGATACGTGCATACATCATCAGCCAGCCAACCAGTTTTACGATCCCCATAATGGAATCCGCATTGGCGTTGGCCAGCGCAGAGGCGAACAGTAGATTCAGCAAGGTCCCTCCCGCTGCAGCTGCAGCAGCCGCAAAGAAGAACCCGAGCACCATCAGCGATGGGCGCAGCATCATGTCGATCAGGAATATGTAGCCGTATGCACTGCGACTGCCCTTGTCTTCTTCAGCGCCAAGGTGAGTAGCTGACCACATTGGCCCTGCAGCACAACCGACCAGAACACTGACCAACCAGTTAAACGCACCGATCATCCAAAACAGGAACGGTACTGCTGGCAGATACACCGCCAGTGAAAAGCCGATCGCAAACAGACCCGCCATGAAGAAGTAGAACAAAGGTGCATATGCAGCCAATACGTCCTTGACGACGGCACCGGTGTCGACAGCAAAGACTTTAGAAGCCCATCCAACTGCAGAGTTACTGGCCAATGACGCAATGGCCCATGTTGCACCGTAAGCGGCCATCAGGGTTTCGGTGGTGCCCAATGTGTAATCGCCAATGATCTGCATCTTGATCAACGGGTTGATCTGCTCGGATGAGCCGTTTTGGGTGCCTATTCGGGCGGTGGCCAACGTGCTGGTAAGGCGCTGAATGGGAGACCTGAATACCCCTACAAATACGGCATTCGGGTCCGCTGCTGTCGCTGCAGCACCATCATCCTTCGCCGTTTGCGATCCCAACGGCGCGGTGTATGTGCTGTTTTGCACCTGTGACCGATAGGCCGAAAACACCTGGTTGTAAAGGTCACCGGTGCCAAACTCTCCCGTGCTGGTCATCCCCGTCACCGACGGCGTAGCGTTGGCCACGTCGTTAGACTTGCTGTTGGCTGTTGCAAAGGTGTGATACCAGCTGCCCAAGGCAAGCCAGCCATAGCTTTTTATCTGGCTGGATAGCTGACTCTGCAACGTGTCTTTGAAATCGATCTTGTTCAGTGCCTGGTTCACCGTATTTTCATAGGCGGCCGCGGCGTTCTGGATCTGCGTTTCTACGTCCTGAAAGCTTCCAGAATCGCTATCTCGCTTACTCAGGTAGGTATCCGTAAAACTACTTGCTGCCTGATCCATGGATGACTGCATGGTGTCCAAAGCCTGGCGCTGCGCAGAAACGACGCTTTGCGTATCAACCTTGCTATCGAATAGCAGATCCCATGCCCCAGTTCGGGCTGAATCCGGCGTTTTGACTGTACCGCAGACGGCACTTCCATTGCCTGTGACGTACTGCCCGTCACCGCCTCGGGTACTCATCATGGCCGTGGTGGCCACCCCGTCCTCATACAGCGACTGCAGCTCGGTATTGATCGCGTATTTGCACAGGTTCATTTCGAAGATGCCGCGCGCCGCCGATCGGGTAGCGGGTGCAGTAGGTTGGGTCACCATCGAGTACCCATTGCTCATTTGATCAACGGCGTTGTCAGTCAGCAAGTTCGCGCTGCCGATACCCATCACCGAAGTGGCCCAGAGCATGACCAGTTGTGAAACCGACCATCCCGAGGAGGTAGGTAGCAAGGTAATGAAACCTGCGAAGGTCATGATGGGGTACAGCGCCGAACGACCGCCGTTGAACACTTGGCCCTGATGGCCTGCTTTCACCAGGCCTTTGACGGTAACGGTCAAAAACCAGAAGAGCGCCACAGCACTCAAGACCCCATTGATAATGCCGAACAGTGAACCGATCAGCGTCTGTTGCGACGGTGCGAAAGGGTTAATCACCACATCACCAAAGATCATCACCAATGCCTGGCGTGATAGATCATTACTTTTTTGAGCCGCCGTGCTGATGGTCTGGTAACTCACATTGTCGGCAAAAGCCGGCAGCGCAAAGACCAGCAACAGGCCGACCCACCAACATTTCCTGATGAGTGTCATAGCGATATCCAGTTGTGCATAGCCGAAGTCGGCTAGGGAGGTGTTGCTGGGGGAGGGTGTTACTGCTTTGCCAGGCCGAGCGTCAGAACTTGCAAGCACCATCGATTTTCCGCGCGGAAATCCAGGAAGGTACCGTGTTCCTGCTCACTTACGCGCTGCTCTTCGAGTTGCCAAATGCGGTAGTTCATGGCCAGGGTTTTTACGAAACCAAAAGCCCCCAAAGACACCAGAACCAGAAGTGCTACCAGGGCACGAATCAGCGTTCCTGTCGGCAAGCTGCTATAGGCAAACACGACCATAAGCGTGAGCATGCAGGCGAACAGACTGGCCAACGTCATCAAGCACCACCAGGCCACCCGCATGCGTCGGAAATTGGTGAGCAGCTGAGCGGGAGACTTACCCGTTGAGTCCACCGCCTGCTGCCAGCTCAGTGCCTCACCAGGTGCGCCTGATTGATTCACTATTTGCCACAGCAGTTTGAGTTTCCCGACCGTAGGCTGAACACCTCGGCGGTAGATAACCATCAGATCTGAAAAGGGGTTGATGATCGCTAGGGTTACCCGACCGGCTGTGCGCAGTTTTGACGCCGGAGCACTTGTGCTGCTCTCAGCTGTATCGGTTTCAGTTTTCATTGGTGCTTACCCCCGCACTCATTTTGCTCGCCAGCTCCTGCAGCTGAGGAACGTATTTCGCATCAGCGGCCAAAGCCAGCTGCTGGCCAGCGATGATGTTTGCCTGGCGCAATTCCTTTTTCGCACCCAGCTGGAGCCAATTACTCAAGGTCTGGACACGAATCAATTCGCGAGTCAGGTTGTCGCCGTCCATTTGCTGCAGATCGGTCTCGTAGGCTGTGTTGGCATAACGTCTGCCGACCTCGAAAGCCTCAAATTCGCGCTCGCTCATCTGCTTCATACGCTGAGCCTCTGGACTTGCCGTGGCTGCGAAGTACTCAGACGCCGCCGGAGATTGCAACGCTTCGGCAAGTGCTTCCCGCGTAGCCGGATTGGTCTGGCTGGCAGCGATGATATCGAGCTGCGGTTGAGTTGCCGCGCTCTGAATGGCTTTGTGCTGAGTCAGCAGGCCCTGGTATTCACGTCCAGTCGCAGACTGAATCTCACCCTTACCTGGCACGCGTCCGGCGTCATGTCGGGCTGAGTTTTTCATGTACGCCATGGCCGCATCGATTTGGTCCTGGTTGAACGTCAGTTCCGGAGCCTTACCAACCGCACCGGCGCCGTCGACCAATGAACGCATTTCGGTATCCCCACCTGGCAGCGTGGAAGCTGATGGGCAAAGATCGGTGCCACCGTACATAGCGGCTTCCGCCTCGGTGCAATAGGACGCATGCATGGCCGCGCTTCGGTACCCACCTTGCCGTGGGGCAACTGGCAACGACGCTACAGTTTTTCGCACAATGCTGTTACTCACGCCGCCACCCCCCGCGAGACGCGAAGCACCTGCACGGCTGACCTTGCCAACGGCATCTGCCACTCCCGAGGCTGACTCACTGCAAATGCTGTCTGGCACTGAAAAGCTGCCCCGGGCTTTTTCTAAGCGCTCAGTCTGGCGGGCAAAGATGTCGGACTCACGCTCAGCGCGGGCCGCCTCGGTGATGACGTTAACCTGTTTGTCACTGGCCTGAACAATGGCGGTACCGATCTGGTTCTCGGTCGTCACAATTTCTGCGAGGGTCGTGCCCAGCGCGGTTAACGCCGGTATAACTTCCAGAGTGATTGGAAGACTGGCGTCTACAGTCACTGGAACAACTGCCCATGCATGCTGGCAGCTAAAAAGCGCGACGCTCAGGGCCGCCAAGGCATAACGATGTTTCATTATTCAACCCTCTAAATGTTGTAGCCGCGTTTGGCGATCAATTCATTTGCCAACGCGCGGGTGATGTTGCTGTCGTCTGTTTCGCTCGCTTCTTTCTGCCTCAGGGCAATGAGCTTCTGCGCTGAACCTTGCGGAAAGGCTTCTGCCAGGATTGAACGGGCAGTTTCACCACCTACGCGTTCGTACAGGTTTCGGCGCAGCGGACTGTCGCCGGCTGATGAGTTAAGTGCCCATAATTCGAGGGGCCCAATAGCATTTTTCAGAACGCGAGCCATTGTCCCGCCGCCCTTGATTCGGAAAACGCCAAGGAAGGGCACGCCACTGCCATCGGGTGCAGGCCCCGATCCAGCGCGCTGAAGTCGTCGAATGGTAACGGCAGGGACCTTGAAGCGATTGATCAGCAACGGCTCATCGTCAGGGTCAACTTCCATCATGAACAGCGAGTTGGCCGATTGCAGAATTGCAGCCGGAATGTCGCGCACGTATTGGGTAGAGAAAACTGTACGAACGCCAAATTTACGTTGTTCCCGATCCTGGGTTTCCAGCATGGGAAAAATGAACCCGGCTTTGGCAGCATTGTGCAGCTCGTCATAGATTTTCGTTTTTACCTCTTGGTCCAGCTGCTCAAGGCGCTCAAGGTGCAACTGGTGATACATCGGCTTTACGGCTTCAAACAACGCCTCTTTCCATTGAGGTAAGACGAAATGGCCACCCGCGACCTCTCCGGCAAATAAGTACATGATTCCTGTTTTTAAATGCCCAGATTTACTGTCGTCCCCCATGACGTTGTTCAAGTCGATAGCGATTATTCGGGTGAGCGGGCTGATAACAAACTGAGTGCGGCCCGCAAACATCTTGAACTCAGAACAGGCGTCAGACATGCAGCGATGCAGATAGTCGAGGAGCCGATCACTACTGTCATTGCGCGTGATATTCCCGAACGCGCTCTTGATGTCCTCATGATTGAGGAAACCCGTCATGTCGGCCAACTCTGGAACCGCCTGGAACTGCGCCTGCTGGGCCTCATGCACGTACCCGGCCGTGAACAGCATGTCCCTCACTTCATACCAGGTTGCGCTGGTCCACCAATCTTCTGAGTGAAGCTCAAGAATGCCGGCCTTGGCCATGGCAGCATCAACTTGATCAACCTCACCGCGAGCCCATAACCGGGGACTCGTTTCGGCGTTGGCTGCGTACGCCATGGTTATGCATCGACTGAGGATCTGGCGGGTGTCCCGCTCGTTCGGAGGGCTACCGGTTGCCGGATCGATGCACAACGCCGTCATCATGTTGAGGATCGAGTTGCGCTCTGGCGGTATTGGATACTTCGCGCCCAACTGGATATCCAACAGGTTCCTGCAATGCTTGCGGCTATTTTCCAGGGTGATACCAATCACTTCGTCTTTACGACCTTCGGGAAGGGAATCACGCAGCAGCGTCACTTGGCCCTGCATCGAGAATCCTTTGTCTACACCGGCGAAAAACGGCAATTTCTCCTGAGCACTGGTCACCATCACGTTGCCAAGCGAGTTAAGCAGTACGGATTTACCCAAACCCGGTGATCCGGTGATGATGCTAGTCAGCTTGTTCTGTTTCGATGTGGCCAACCCCACCGGGAATAGCTTGCCATCGAGCGTTGGGAACAATGCATTGCCGTCTTCAGCCCAAGCAGACGCGGCCTGGGTAATTGGCAGCAGTTTCAGTGCCTCTGACAGCGGCGGATACAACAAATGTGGGCCGCTGCCTTTGCTCGAAGCCACCAAGGTCGAAGTCCAGGCACGGATGGGGTTGCCGAAGGTCTGCGTGACACCACAAATCCCCCAAGACTGGAAAGCCTGTGTCAGCAAGGTAAGGTTGCGTGTCAAACCCTCCTGCGTTTCGGACCAACTGGAGGCGATTATCGTCATGACACACACGGGCTCCTCTTGGTCCACCTTGACCAGCTTGGAAATGGAACTCCACACCGGCCGTAGACCTGGAACAAATGCCACGTAATCCAGCAGCATTTTTTTGTAATTCAACGACGCAATGCCTCCCGGCATTACGTCCATCCGCACGCGCCACGGAACACCCCGTGGCACCAAAGCCTTGAGTTTGGCAAATGTTTGCGGGGCCTGCGGTCCAAGGTTTACAGAAATGGTGCCGTGCCAGAGACCATTAATGAATAGCTTGTTACCGTCAGTTTTAACGTCTTGGTCCAGCAGCTGGAAATTGAGCCAAGGAGCCAAAAACGGCGTGTAATCATCGGGTTTACGAACCCCGTGCGGCGTAATCGGGTCATCAGGCAGTAGCGGTTGCCAGTGCTCGCTGGTTCCCAAACGATCTACCTGCGAGCGTAAAGCCTGCCCCGCTTGGTGAGCATCCAAGCGCTCCAACAAGACGCCTTGGTCATTGTCCTTAAATGCACTCTCGATCATGGTCATGAAGGCGTCATGACGGATTTTCAGTCCAACAAGCTCCACAAGAGCCGGGTTTTGCCCGTATCTGGCATCAGGACTTTGCTCGATAAGGGCCTTGATGCGTCGGTTTTCATCCAGCAGCTCGTCAGACGATAAAGACTGACGACCTGTGTAACAGACAAGGTAACAGCGCTCGCGTGATACCCACGGTGCGAGCTTTGAGGCCCGCTCATCCAGGATGGCACCCATCTTAATACCGGTGCGTTTAATTGATCGGTACTGAGGGGCTAAGTGCTTCTTGACCTCTTCTGCGCCGCGAGTTGGATCGTCTTCATACACCAGGCTGATTTTATTCCCAAACTTCCGGTAGGTCGCCGTCATGGCTTGAGTCATACGATCAATTCGCCCGATCCACGAATACGGCTCGTCCTTACTGGCCGCTTCGTCGGTATCACAGAAGCTACCCGCAACGGAAAACACAGAGCAATAATCTCCGTCGTCGGTCACCATTATGTACGGGGCTTTAATTTCCGGATGAAGAATTCGGTCGTCTTCAGTTAAGCCGACTATCGTTCGTAAATCGCAGTAATCAGGTAAGTCCCGAGATACCGTATAGCGAGTGATTGCAGTAACTGCTTCTTCAACCCAACGAATGAGGTTCGACATACAAATCACTCCTGACATAAGTGCCCCAGCTATGCGGGGTCAAAGCGGCATTCACTGACTTACCGGCGGGGAGCAGTAGCGAAAGGTCTGGAAATACATCAGCGGGCAGGATAAGTGCGCAGCCCGCCAATCGTTCTTTAAGCTTCAACCGCTTAGTTGGATTCGCGCGGCCCATAGCCACTGCGAAGTCACAGGCTCTTGCGGTATGCCAGGAGACTTCAACTTCCTGAGAGTGAAGAACAAGCCAACGCCACACTCTTTGGCCCTCTCGTTGCTGAGGTTTGGTTCCGCTCAAGATCGCAATCAATGAACGACGCAACAGGTGCTGAATGTCAGCCATTGCAAGACCAGGGAGAAAGGCTATTCGTCCATGTGCAGCGGTTGGACTGTCCAAATGTCCGGTGAGATAACAGAGCGTACACACCGAGTGAGGGTCAGCATGACCAGCCCTTGCGCCTTGCCAGAGCTTGGTCGTGTGAAGCCCACAGCACCGGCATTGATACCCGTCAACGGAGACGGGCACAGGAGCATTGATATCGCCACTCACGTCAAGGTTCAGAGGTATCAGCGGCAACTGCTCACACCGTACAGATCCAGCTGCAGCACAAACCGCGTTAACTTCTTCATTATCCATATGACACCTCAATCCTTGCGACCTATAACAGCCGCAAGGAAAACGTTACGGTTACCCAACAGATACAGGAGTCAACCCAACTTGTGCTTGGGAGCGCTTGATCGCCTCAGGAATAGCAAGCAACAAAACTCCGAACAAGATTGAACCGATAATTGCTCCGACAGTGATTTGAGGATTATTTTTCTTGTTCTTGGCAGCAATTATCCCACCAATAACAAATAAAACGCCGATGAACTGTGCGATTGTCAGTGCGGACTTCATACCTGATTTAGCACCTTCAGCCGCGCTATTCCCCATGTCTGCAATGTCACTACCAGCAAAAGCCAGCACTGGATTACCTGCCGCAGCGACCACTAACAGCTTAATAAACATCTTACGCAGCCAGTCAGTTATAATAGTTACGCGCACACAAGCCCACAGCAACATGTTGTTGGTCATGCCTTACTCCTCAATAACATCAATAGATACAGCGATAGTGATGCGCCTAATGCGCGTTTTAAACCGTTACAGCAACCCCAGGGATTTCTTTAGGGCCTCCAAGAGATATGGAATGCAGACCATAAATATGCCCAGAACAAACTTTAAGGTGCCTGTAGACACATCTTGGCTGGCAGATAGACCGGTATGTCCATCTTTCAATGATCGTCTCCAGGTGAGCATGCCTTGTAGGGCATAGAAAACCCCCGCTGTACGTACCAGCGTCAGAACGGCGTTGGCTGCTTCTGCTGCGGCCCCGAAAGTACCAACATCCACATAGCTGATGGCGTCGAACGTTGCACCCTGCCATCCCAACTGCCGCGCTCCAGCAGCAATCATCTGGTCCAGGCCAGCTAAACCACCGCATAACAGGAGCGTCGCAATTGTTTTACCCATGCCTCCCGCTTGGCCAGGAGCCTTGCGGGCTATATAAGCTTGTCGGCCTAGGTAGGTTATTGCCCCAATAACGGCAAACAGGCTGCCCAGCGTGAAAGCCAGATTGGTAAATGCCCCCTGCACGTTGTTGGCCAGATTTACCAGGATCTGGATGGCATCTGTATTGCCCCCCATGGACTACCTCACTTGAGCGTACCAGCGCTGGTGTGTACCTGGCGCTGCTGGGCATCAATGGCTGTGATAGTCACTGGACCCAAGGTGTCACCTGCCTTGACCGCCCAAGTCTTATCCTGCCAAAGCACCCATGCCATACCGTTTTGGATTGAACTGAGATACATATCAGGCGGCGAGGAACGTACCGGCACTGCTACTTTTGCATTTCGCGAGATAACCACTGGCGCTTGCGGCGGGGCCATAGGCGTCCGTGCGTCTGACATAGGAACTCGCGCAGACAGCATTGCGATCTGCGCCTGGGCCTCGACCAGCTGTTGTTGCACCGCGCCCAACGTCGACATCACAGTTTTGGTCGTGTCAGCCAAGCGCACGATTGCCTCAGTATTGGCAGCGCCATCGGCCCTGAGCCCCTTGATCAGTCCCGTGATCTGCTCCTGGAGAACTGAAAGATCCGGGCTGGATTGTGCAACCATCGGTGAGGAGAATTGTTCAGAGGCAGCAACACGATGCAGCTCTGGAGCAGTAACACGTTGCATTCCCCCACCATCATCGAACGCCAACTGATTCACCGTGGAGCCAGGTGGCGGCGCAAACAAGTACCAACACACCGCACCAAGCACTGCAGCTAGACCCACAAGCCACGGAATCGAAAGCCCCAGCACAATCGGACGACTCAGTAAGCCCGGCTGATTGTTCGGCGTAGCTGCAGGCCCTGGTTGTGACGGCTTAGCGCTTTCACTGAATTCACTCATTATTGAATCTCCTGCAATTTACGCTGCGCCTCTATCCGCGCCTCTGTCTGAGCACGCCATTGATCGGTTGAACTCACTCGGCCCGGTGCCTCCGCTTGAGGTGGCATAGAAGGCCTGACAAGCTCGCCCGTTTGACCAGGTGCAATGGCATCACCGGCATACACGCCGCGCATGAATTGGATGGCCACGACCTGGCCTTTTTTCACCATCACTTGAGTAGCAGGCATTCGCGCAGCATCCTCGCTGAGGACCTTCGCTGCTTGCCCAGCCGCCCCACCCGCCACTGCACCCAGTACCGCCTGGCCATCGGGAGCTTGCGGGCGAACCGTCTGGGTGCTGAAGCCATTGGTGACCAGTTGCGTGTTTGCCTGAGCGTACATTTGGCCTATGCCACCGATACCGCTGAGTACTGCTGGCAGAACGATGCGAGACATATAGCGGTGGTTCACTTCGGTGGCCACGTTGGCCAGCAAGGTGTCCTCTTGAAGCGCATAAGCATCAACTTTGTAATTGATGCCTCTGTAGGCCATTTCTGTGAAATGGATAACCACACCTTCGCCGGTCAACCGAGCCCCATCGGGAGCCTTGAATCGAGCACCGGCGTAGGTGCCCGTTTCTAACTTTGCAAGGACCGGTGTCGTGCTGTTGTCTGAATCCACACCTAGATCGATGAAGCCAGGCCCACGCCAATACGGCGGCACAATTTCGATGGCTGCTATCCCCGCAGAACTATCCGAGTTGCCTGGGCCCTTGCTGACAGCCGATCGAGCATTACCGGGAAGTGACTCACTCCAGCTCTGATAGCTTGATGCTGAGTTACCGCCCTGATCTGCGCCACCCAAGATCCCAGCGACCTTTAATCCCCCAACGGGTTTTGCTTTGATCTTGGCGAGCAGTTCGTCAAGGTCGGCCTGACGGCGTTCATTTCTTTTAGTCTTATCCGCTGCAGCAGCGGCGGTTTGCGCCTGATCGGGCTTGCTGGATCCAGATGAAGTAGTCGACCTTGGCTGTGCGGTTGGCTTGGGTGACTCCACCGGCACGGTGATCGGCTCTTTTTGCAGTGGCATGCTCGCGACAAAACTGCCTCTACGACGTTTTGCCTCTTCGGCCCCTTCCTCATTTGCTTCCTGCAGCAGCTCTCTGTAAGCGGGGCTTTCGACACCACGGCCAGAAGCTGTTGCTGCGACCCGGTTGATGTCCATCCTCGACTGCACCGCAGGCGGCGCACCCAGCCAGCTCCACAACCAATAACCCCCGCCTGCAAGGACGACAATGATGGCCAACACCAGTGTCAGCATGAGACCGATGGATCTGCTTGCGTCTTTTTCGTTGGCCATGATTACTCCAGTGACACATTCAGTGCCGAAGTGCGGCCCATGACTGAGAAAGTCACGTAAGGCGTGACCGGTAGCTTCCACAGGTGTGTGCCATCCGCAGAGGAGAGCGTTGCCTCGAACTCATCCCGGATTTCCGATGGTGATCGAATGTACAAGTCGTCCCCCAGTTGCCAGACCGTCGTCTCTGGAACGTTCCCGGTAGTCTTGAGACGCTTGGCTTCCTTGGGCGGAATGCCGTCCAAAAACGTCTGCAGAATACTGTCGTGCAGTCCAATTCTTGACTCCGGCGCCGCTCCAGCCAGCGCAGCAGGCCCACGGCGCGGCATACGCATATCCAGGCGGCTGTCCACGGTCCAGGTCGTGGCCTTCGAATCAGGCTCGCCGCTGGTAACGTTGAGCATGATCGGTACCGGCAGGCCATCCAGATAGACAGTGACGTTGCCACTCACGAATGAACGACTTGCTGAAATGACCATTACGGGGCTGTTGGGCACCCACATGACGGTAATTTCAGGGTTTCCGCTGATAGGCGCAGCGCCCAACTTCCACGGCGCCCCCGTGCTGTCGATGAAGGTCAAAGAACTGGGATAGTTCACCGCTGTACGCACCAACGGCAGGCTTGCGCCTGGTGACAAGTCCACCGTCAGGGCGCTGATCTTCGGGATCACAGCAATGGTTGAGGTCGACAAGGCGCGGTCCATGTCCTGCTGCTGTAGAAGAAGATCGCGAGCCTCTTTGGCTGTCACCGGAGAAACCCGCTCCTGAGCCTGTTCAAACAGCGGGGAGTGCTGCGGGAGAACATCGTTTAGTGACGGCGGCGCACTATCTGCGGCCATCTGACCATTGCCATTGGTACTGGCTGCTGATTGAGGTTGCACGGGAGCGCCTCGTACTGCAGAAACAGGTGTGCCTGCGCCCGTCGACCACCCCACCGGCGCTTTCGAATCGCCTGCATGGGTTACATCATTTTCCGCCGCCCAGGCACAACTGCCCGTCGCCAGCCATAAGGCCAGCGCAATATGAGTTTTCATTGTGGATTCCTTTTCCGGCACTGAGCGAATGCTCAACGCGAGAGGTATTTATTCAGGTGTGCTCACGCACGGGGAGTTGTCAGTTGCTGGACGTAATGATCTGGGTGACTTCGAGACCTTTATTCTTCACCCGAGCATCCACTTGCTGGATTCGCTGGGTGAAGATGAAGCGCTGCGCTGCGTTACTCGATTGTTGACCATCCAACTTGAGGGTCACCGGGTATTGGAATTCCCAGGTGTAGACCCCCCCAGGCGCACCCTTGCTGTGAATGACGCCAGGACCTACGTCCACAGACAGATTCATCCGCTGCCCCTTTACTGCAGCAAAGACGTTGGAGGACGCCAAAGCTTTGTAATAGTCCACATAGCCCTGTTCTGAGTAGCGATCGCTTACCGCTGTTGTCTGATCCCGATAATGCACAAAGTCCAGGTTGAAGCTTTCGCGGATGGTATCGGCGCCGAACGCGGCAACATCTTTTAGATCAAAACCCGGCTGGTCCAAGGGGAATACCCTGACAACGCGACCCCCTTCGGTGGTGAAATATTTCACCTCGGCCGTGTTCAATTTCCATAACAGAGCGCCACACAACATCAGCAATAGGACAAACGCCGGCCCAAGCCACATGAGCACAGTCAAGCAGCGATGTGCAAAGGCTGCTCCCAACTCGCGCGAGCTCTGCTGCTGCAAAGCTTGTTTGAAAGCCTCCGCATTGATGACAACCGGGGGGCGTTCTACAACCAACGCATCTAGCGACACAGGACTAACAACGTCCGCCTGGCCCTCTACGGTTTGCATAAGTAACTCCCTACTTCGTCAGTTCTTTCCAAGGGTCAACACTGCTCGGGATCTTACTGTTAGCCGTGTTGACGACAGTCGAGCAGACCTTCTCGATTACCTGATCGAGCAATTCATCAAGATCTGGGAAGGGTGCTCCGATTATCTGGGTAGTCCGAATGCGGGAAAGACAGTCATAAAAATCCTTCGCCAATTTCCGCTCCAGTTCCGCCCATAGATCGTCAGCTGTTTGAGCCTTTTTATAACCTGCCTCGCTACCAGCTTGTGCCGCCTGGGCGGAGCGGCAAATGGCTGCGTTTCCTAATGCCGGCAGACAACAAACGACCGCCAGCAGTGCACTGCACATGCGTTTCTTGAACATGATGATTTCCTTACAGCTAGCGTTTTACGACGGGCGTGGGTCGCTTGGGTGCACCGATGGAGCCGCCACCGGTCCAGACTTTGGGAGTGCATTGTCATCCCGATATCGCTCATCAAATCCCAATCGAGCGTGCAAGTTCGGAGGAATCTCGCTGGGGAAGTCGAGCTTTCCGATGCGCGTAGCGCTATCACCATCCAGCTTGAATGCAATGCTCTCCCGGGAGACTGCCTGCCCACCCGATCGATTGATGCCATTGCCTGCGCCAATGGGAATCAAGCCACGCTCAGTAATGGCGTTGAACACCATTGGCGGTGCGCCCTCAGTGCCCGGCAGGCTAACCAGCACATGCCGATATTCGCTGTTTTGACGCACGATCCCTTGCAGGAACGGCCCATCACCACGAACCAGCATCATGTCCAGGTGGCCATTGTCAGACCAGCTGCTCATCACCATCTGCCCAGCGGCCGTCGAATCCACCTTTGGCCGAAGCGCAGTCAACTCGTCTCCAGATTTCGTACTACCTTCGCCGTTGGGAGTCATCCAGAAAAGCCCCTCGCGCTGAACCGGCAGAGGCATGTCCAATTTCAAGCGCGTCAGCAAGGTCTGTTGAACCTGTGCGAATCGGTTCGTGTCGTAGGCCGTAAGTTTCACGCCTTCATCTTGCCCTGTCCGCACACTCGGATGGCCCAGCAGATTCAGAGACCACTGATTACGGTGGGTCGATTTTTCTACGTACCCTGTCGTGACCCCCTCTGCATCCCTTTGGGGTACGTTGATGGTCACAGGCTTTTGTCCAAGCCACTGCAGATTCACCATGCTGCCTAGTTCGATCCGGGTATCCCGTATCAACCCTGCAAGCTCCTTCCCCCAGAACGTCTGAACGCCAGACGATTTGGTTCTCAGCATGATGAAATTGCTTTCATCATTCTTGTTATCGAACTCATACGGTGCAGGTCCGAAATCCATCACCTTGCCGATAACACCGCGTTCAGCAGCTTTGGGAGATTGATGAATTTCAGCCGTTGCTCCCTTTCGCTTTTTGACAACTGGGTCGTTAGCGACCTCGGCCTGAGGCGCCTGCTCCGTTGGCTGTTGAACAGTTGCAGCAGCCATCGGCGCTGCCGGTGTGAATAGTTCCAGATCGGCCTGGGCTGCAGCGGATGTAGCCCGGGGCGGAATGTTGCCGCTGCCCATGGTAGTAGCTGACGACGCCATCGGCTCAGTGACGGTCCTAAGCTCGCCCATTGCCGGGCCCATCGGTGCAGCTGGTTGAGAATCAGCTGGAGCAGCTGCCGCGCCGTATGGTGGAGGGGAGTCACCTGTTACCGCATCTGGATCAACTGAAGGCGTGTTCAGCGCCTGGCGAGCATTAACGAGCTGAGCCTGTTGATCCGGGACTTTCATGGTCACGTTGATTTGGTGCAGTGCAATCAGCGAAATTGCTTTTGCCTTGAAGGCATCGCTACCAGTCAGTTCGATGCGACCACGATAAAACTCGGCGGCGGTCACCAGGGCGGCAATGATTTTTTCATCGCTTTGACTGGCTCCTTCCGCCATTTCGAGGCGCATTCCGCGGTCAATAAAAGCCGGCTCGCCATCCAGTTTATATAGGACCGACTTGTCAGCTTGGACCTCATTGGTAATACGGGTCCGAAGTGCATCCAGGTCAACGTTATTGAACTGGGGTGCATCGGTATTGCCTGACGGCCGTGGCGCACCCACCCAGATAGTATCGGGCTCAGTTTGTTTATCTACCGACGGTTTGCCAGGGCCTGGCGAAGCTTGGAGTGGATCGATCACAGGGTCGTCTACCGGCAGAGCTTCATCCCCCACCTTCTCCAATTGAGGAGGAACAATCGTCTGCGCTTCCACTGACTCACTTTGCTCTTGGTCGACGTTAGCCTGTTTCGAGTTTGGCGCCGCTGACTCCTGACCTTCTGCAGTAGCGGTCAATACAGAGCGCGCCTGCTCGGCAGGAATGTCCCACAGTTGCTCATCAGTCCAACCCAAGGCGCGCAGCTGGTTACGCTCGAAAGGCGTCAACTCCGCATCTGTTGGTTGAGTTAGAGGGGCCTCAGAGTCCGGAGATCTCTCAACCGGGGGCTGCGTGATTTCCTTTTCAGCCAGCGGGTCATCGCGCAGTCCTGGAGCGGACTCGGAAGGGTCAATGGACGGCAAGGTTTCGGTGGGAGCAGCTACAAAGGACAGCGAGACATCAGCGTTGAGCTGTGGTGATGCACCTGGCGTGCGCTGCAGCGGAGACATCACCGGCTCGTACGATTGCGAAGCGATACTCGGGGAGGCATCGGGTGTTTCAGGCCCCCCTTTCGACTGATCGGGGACATCAATAGCCACTGGCGGTGGGGCAACATCATCTTGCATGTAAATCTCCTTGTTTACCGGGACGGGTTCTGATGAGTTAGAACCCTGCGTTCTATCCACACCGGGTGCGCTAACTTGTTGAGCATCGTTATCGAGTTCACTACGACCGTTATCGCTGAATGCCGGATTCACAGGGTCGTGCATTTCTTTGTTGCTCGGCATTTGGTCCATCAAAGATAAAAGCAATACCGGCCCGACCTGATCAGAAACTGATTTAAGCCCTTGCGACTTATGCAGATCGTTGAAGTCGGTATAACCAAGTGCCTTTTCTTCATCGCTGAATAATGGGTAGATAACATGGCCACCGACCAACTCTGCCGCTTGATTGGCCATTATCAAGCCTTTGTTCTCGTCCTTGGCGTGGTCATAATCGGCCATGAACAAATGCTTGCTGTCGGGATACTTACCCTTGAGCTCTTGAGCGACCGCAACCATGTTGCCTGAATCAATGGTCATCACTACCGGCAGGCCTAAAGCCATATTCAGGCTCCTGGCTGTGGCATAGCCCTCGGCGTAAAGCACAGGCTGACCAGCCCCCAACGTCCCCCCGACCACCAGGAAATTCCCCTGTTTAGGGGCATCTTTGTATAGGAATTTCTCGCCCGCTGGGGGGATGTACTGCAGCGTTTTGAAATCACCAGCAGCATTGAAGAAAGGGACAACCAGTGCGCCATTTCTTGTCTGGCGTATATCCGGAGTCAGTGTTATCCCTTTCCGAACTGCGTAAGGATGCTCAGGATCGGCAGCTGACAAACGCTCATAGAGCGTCTTGGCTTCAAGCGTCTTCTGGGCGTGTTTCTCTGCGCGGATCCGCTCACCGTCATCGTGTGCCTGGCGGGCACCTGCTCGTATATGCAAGCTGGTGACCGGGTTAGCCTCACCGCCGATTTCAGCTTTCCAGTTTGTACCGTCTTTGGCATGGCTCGCCCGGTGGTAGTTGATGAACCATCCACCAGGACGGCGATCATCAAAGCCGCGGTACACACCGCTCTGCTTTCCGCCTTTTTTGTCCTCAATGGTCATGACCCGGTGCATGTTCCCGTCCATGACCGGCATACCTTTGATGACCAGACCGGCTTGGGTCAGAGCATCCAAGAACTGAGCCCCCACATCCCCGCCGCCTAATCGCTTACTCGGATCCGGCATCCACTCACCGAGACGATCAAGATCCGCACCCGGGCGCGCATACCAGAGCTTTGCTTCCTGGTCGTAAACAATCGCAGGCTGGCCACCCTCTAAGCGCCCAGCTGCCTTCTTTGCGTTCTCGCGGTCATCAGGCATTACGGCCAACCAAACCGGATATTCAGATGTTTTCATGTGTTAATCCTTCTCGGTAAAGCGCCGGTACCACCATGGCCTACCGGATGTTTGATTGCCGCGCGCCAGGTAAGCAACGCGAGTGAGCAAAACCTGAATCGTCCAGCCGAAAGCTGTAAGGAGCCGAAATCCACCGATTATTGCGCTAACCACATACATGGTTGTCATTGACGGAAAGCGGAACCAGCACATGTAAAGCAAGAACAGCGGAGCTGGGATGCCGTAAACACTTAGTGATAGGGAAGCGTTACGCCAGAACCCCGCCTGGGGTTGGTCGTCCACAGGGTAGCCTCATATTTATATGATGGTAGTTGCAATTATTGAAGTTTGGTTAGGCAGGAAGCTTTACACCCAGCTTATAAAACTCTTTGAAACCCTTCTTAAGTTCAGTGTTTCCTTTGCCGATATGGACCATTACCGCAACTGCTATATCTTGCCGAACAAACCAACTGGCAACAGCATAGAGCGCGACCACCTGCTCTACTGGGCTTTCACCTACCAGCTCTTCGATTTCTTCATAGGCCTTGAGTCTATCCGACCTTGTAGTTTCATCGTGCATGACATCTCTTCCATGGAATCAAGCAGTGACAGAATCAACCTATTTCGAGGTTAATACTTTGAATGGTATGGCTGGCCTAGGTCCCAACGCGTCTGCCAGTGGTTAAGGTACACATCTGCTACCCCAGGAAAGTCCCAGAGCACGACCGCATTCTCACTATTGGATTTAGCCGCTGCAGCTGAGTAGTTGAAAGACCCTGTTTCGACATTACGGCCATCAGTAATGATGACCTTGTCGTGCTGGATCTTATAAGCAGTACTGGTGCGCAACGGGATGCCGGCATTAGCGATGATATTCAGCGCAGCCTGGCTGGCTTTACCTTCGTTGCCGTGGGCATCAACCACGATTTGCACATCCACACCACGCTGTTTGGCCGCTACAAGGGACCTGACTACGGTGGGTGAGGTGAAGCTGTATCCCATCAACCGGATCTGCTGCTGTGCATTATCGATAACGGAAAGTACCAAACCCTCAGCGCTGCCCTCGGGGGAAAAACCGACTTGAACCTCAGCAGCATTGGCTTGGCTTGATCCAACGGCTATCAAAAGCGGCAGCAGAAAGTGGCGACATATCGACCGTTTGTTAGCGATTTTCATGGTGTGTTACCCGCTTCGAACTGATTTCGTTGAAATGCTGTCATCGCAACCAGCAACTCAGCACGGTCAACCCTTCCTGCTAAATAAAGCCGCCATGCCTGGTCAGCGATGCGACGATTCTCACTGCGGATGATGCCGTTGATACGCTGTTCCCACTGGCTGTAATGCACTGCCTGCAGTTCTTCGCGCAGCGGGTCGTCCAAGATGATGTATTCGCGCACGGCCTGACGTTTTCCGTCCGTGGTCTTAAGCAGTGCTTGCACAACGATGTATCGCAAAACACCCAGTAAGCTCTGTGCAGTTGCGTCCCGCAGTTCGGCGGGAACCATGGTCAAGCAACGCGAAATGGCTTCTCCAGGACTACCACTGTGCAACGTCGATATATTGAAATGACCAACTTGAGCAGCTAACAGGCTGGCCAGCAACGTCTCCAGGTCACGCATTTCCCCAATACCGATGATTGAGGGGGCTCGACGTAAATCAGCTCGGATCCCTTCACCGTATGAACCTACATCACGATTGATCTGCAGTTGGGTGGGCTGCAGCAGATCTGTAGGCCTACCCAACACAAACTCAATCGGATCTTCAATAGTGGTCACTTTTCTGTTGGGAAAGTGAATTTGGCAGTACCGATATATGGCAGCCAGCAAAGTGCTTTTTCCGGAGCCGGTAATGCCGCAAATTAAGCCCAGCCCATCCGGTGGCAAAAAAGCATCGAACAGATCCAGCTCTATCCCCATTAGCGCAAGGTCAGGAATGTCCGTTGGGATAATCCGGATCGTCACGCAGGTGGTCGTATCCATGCGGCCAGCCGTCGCTTGTACGAAGTTACAGCGCAGCCGGAGCCTTTCTCCTCGCTCCAAACCGTAGCGTTTGTCTACATCACCATCGAGCTGCAGCGCTCGGTCAACTGGGTGGCCACCTCTAACGAGTGCGCGAATCTCCGGTGTGAAGACGTCATCGAGCATCTTGGAAAGGACGTCATCAGCCAAAACAAATTTGCTGGCCCGAACCAAACGGCCATGGTGACTAAGCACCAGGCTGTTCCCGCCTTGGATATGGATATCGCTGACGCTCTGCCGGGCACACCAGACGGTGAAATCCTTGAATGTTGAGGCGGTCAACCCGCCCTCGAAAGCGTAGGGTTCGAACTCAGCAATTTCTGTCATGGCTGCGTCCTGCGTATTACAGGCTGCCATTTGGTTTTGTCTGGAACAAACCCGGCCTTTTCCTTCAGTTTGCGGACCCGATCGCCTGTCGTCATCTTCTGGCTATCCCCGGTTACCGTCTGCTGCAGATCTGTCACAACAGGTCTAGTGATGAGCCCTTGGCGCAACAGCAGGGAGTACAGCAACATCCCCCGGTAGTCACGGTTAAGCCGGTTGAAATTGGCCTCCAGCGTGTGATCCGCACTGATCCGACCTTCCTCCCACCCCTTACGGATCGCCTTATGAAAAAGATCCTTCTGGACGGAGTTCTCTGGCATCACTGACATTTCAGGGCCAGAAGTTGACGTCGCCAACCCCATCAGCAGCCAGGTACGCCAGGAAGGTGGATTGCTGACAAACCGCTCAGACGCGATGATTTCATATACATGATTCCCGGTCCGAATCTCACCAGGAGTGATGTGAGCAACATCAAGTGCCTCATCAATAACAGGCGGTAACCAGCCTTCGGTGCTGATCAAGGTACGGAAGTCGTACAGCAGATCCAGGCGCAAGCGGCGGCTATCCAGCTTCTGTCTAAGCTCCCATGCTCGTTCCGCCTTACCGCCACGAAAGCCAACAGTGCGCCCGGACTCTTCAAGCAACTGCCGCCGAGTTTCAGAGACGTCCGCAGTGGTGGGCTGTGATGGGCTGAGATAAGTGTCCAATCCAGCTGGCCCGTCAGATGCCGTTTTGCTGGGCCACTGAGTGCAGCCAGTTAGGGTCAGCAACAGCGCAAGTGCGAGTAGTGACTTGTTCACTTCCGACCTCCGGACAGCTCCTGCGGCTGAGGTTGGGCGAAGGCCAAGGTCAGCGTTCCAGGTAGCTGGTGCATCGTTGCGCGCCAGGCAGTCTGCATCTCAATCAGATGCAGAACGTTCTGATACGAAACCCACTTGGCATTGAGGTTGACCGGCAAGGGCAAGCGAACACCCGTCCAGTAGAATTTCTGTCCGCGCTGTGCTGCTAAATGCGACAGCAGCTCAACGGCATCACCACTCCAGGACACTGACAGCAGATCACCGTCTGCACGGATGACATCGGCGGGCAACGGCAAGCGAGTGTTAATCACCCCCTCCTGCCACAGCGCTTGCTGTTGAGCTACGGCACGAACTATCTGTGGATCTGGGGCAGCGGCTACAACCGGTGGTTTTCCACCAAATGTCTGACACCCAGCCAGCAGCAAAGCCACTGCCGGCGCGGCAATAAAAAGATGCTTCATCAATGTTCTCCTGAAACCCGAACGGGCTCAGCGGTTAACGGACGGCGATTGGTGAGGGGTTCAAGCGTTGGAGCAAAAGTCATAGATGCGACAAGGCCCCGCACTGTGTGCGAGGCCTTGTTGGTTTTGATGAGGTGCAGCGAGGCTATTTAGAAGACAGTGAAACCATCATTGGCATGATCAGACACACCACTCAGGGCGATTTGAGACCCTGCAGGAGCGGAGCCATATTTCTGGATGATCCCGTTGATTGCAACTTGAGCACTGGCAATGTCAGTGACATTGTTCAAGATCGCCTTGGAATCGATACCAGGCGCACCCACGCCTGAGACATGTTTCTGCGCAGCAAACTCACCAACAGCGATACGGGATTGCAGATAGTTGGAATCTCGCTCGTAATCCAGACCCGCAGTTAGAAACGTAGTCAGAAAATCGCCGCGACTGATATGCCCGGATGTCAGGTCGTTGACCCAGTAGTTGAAGCCACCGGTGTCGGGTGCGCGGCCCAGCGCGTTGGTGTAGACAAAGTTCACGTACTCGGGAGTGTTGAGCGTAGTACCACTCTCCTTGTTTTCGACCCCAGCTTTGTAGATGTTCTGGCCGACCGAGAGAACTGCACTCTGTTGGGTCATGCCGTGAGCTGTGCCTGTTGCCAGCTCGTTTGCCCAATACTTCAGCCCGTCATGGTCAGGGGTCCGACCAAATGCGCCGATATACATGCTGGTCAGGATATGCAGTTGCGCGTCCGACACACCAGTGAAGTGAAGGCCAGAACTGGGCAGATTCGCGGCGCCCGTGAGCGTTTCAGGGGTTGCTTTGATCTGGTCGACCGTAGGATTGGTTGCCGCCTTGGTGATGCTGATCGAGCTTGCGAAGTCTGTAATCGATAACGAACCATTGCCAAACGAAGCGATAAGGCCCGCTTTGGTAGATGCGCTGGCATTGGGGTACAAGTAGTTAATCACTTCCGACGCAGGGAATGAATTGGCGAACGCGATTGGGTTGGTCATCTGACTGCCGGTGGGCACAGGATGGCTTGGATAAGCTTTCTCAAAGCCATCAGCCACCACAACAGCTTGGGCGATCACGAAATCGTAGCTGGTTTTCAGGGACCATCCGCTATTAAGGTTAAGATTGAAAAGCTTAACAGCGTCATCAAGAGCAGCCGAGTCCTTAGCAACATACGTCGGCAGATATTGCGCGTAAAAGCTTTTAATGTTTGCAATAGCTTGAGCATTCGTCAACGTAGCCATTCTGTTTGTCCCTAATCAAATGAAAGTTAAGTTTTGTTCCGTAGTGGCATTTTAACACAACTAATTAACAATACAACTAGAACCACTAAAATTAATGTAAGTTGCGTTAACCACCATGCCATATTTACGCAACGCATAATCAGCACACATCTGGTTTAACACGGAAGCATAACTTGCACTTGATTCATTGTTCTCCACCGCTGCCTGATTCATCGCCTGCTTAGTTGGATATAACCAAGTCCTGGCTAATGCCAGATCCAAGGATGTCCCAGGGTTGGATGTTTGATATTCATTGGCCCACCCTAACCATGAGCTTTGCCAGTACACATACCCGCCCAACTCGGGGCAACGTGAGCCATAATTGAATTGGCGATAGGTAGAGATAATGCTGCTCTTATCATCCGCACCTAACGGCCCGCTTCCCCAGTCCGCATGCCCAGAATTACAGATGAACGCATCAATGATGAATGTCGTCCCTGGGGCAGGTGGTGTTCCGTCACCCCCACCTCCTGGAGGACTTGTGTCGCCTGCCACACAAGCATTGCTCACCATTTGGCATGAGCTCCACGAAGTCGCGCCATAACCGCTAATCAGCTCGTTCCCCGCGGTAGGCAGTCGCCAACCAAACACAGGGTACGTCCCGCTTTGCGATGAAGTACAGGATCCAGCTTCAGGGCAGCTACATGAGCAGCTTCTCGACGTGGATTCAGTTCGTAAGGTCACTGCTGAGGTACAACGACCAACGCCTATGTCCCACCACTGACCGGAAGGACAACCTTGCCCGCCAGGATTAATAACCACATCCATATGGTTATCGCCATTCACCGTGCTCACAATCCCGATATCTGCCTTGTTAGCGCCCAAGTTACTTTCATCAGAAAGCAACTTAGGTTCCGCAGCAACAACCAGAAGCGGCAACATGAAGCAAACAGCAAGTAATGCTTTTAAATCACGCAACAATGCGGAATGCATGAGTATCACCCAGTTTTGAATTAACTACTTCTGCTGCCCAAGCCTTACCGCCCTTTGTTATTCAACAAAGATGTGTAGCGCTGACGAATCTTTTGGGCGTAGATTTTTTGATTTGCCTCGGTAGGCGAGTTGTACGCCCCTACGGCTCGCCACGTTGAACCATGGCGATGAATTTCTTGTGCCAAGATCCACGAAGCCACGTACGCAGCTGTGCATGGGTCATACAGCTGTCTTTCGGTGATGCCATGACGCTTCAGCTTCGGTAGCCAGCTGCTATTTATTTGGAACGCACCGTGATCCACAGTGCCATTCTTGTTACTTCTGTTCACAGCCGCTGGATTCATACCCGACTCTTGGAGAGCGATCGCCTTCAGCAGCAGCGGGTCCTGCTGTCGATATGCAGCTGCAGAAGCGATGCACGCCTCAAGCTGAGTGTTGTCAGCTAAAGCCGTACCGGACCAGAGTGCGGCAATGAATAGAAGTGATGCGCTTACGGCGCCCAGCCTAAGCATTTTTCCGACACCCTTGCACGACCATTGCCCTGGCATTCACATTCGCCGGGCTCATAACCAGCTTCCCGGATATCACTTCAACACCCTGACTGACCCTGATCGAACTGTCAGAGGTCGAAACAACAGTGCCGGTATAGGTGCCATTAACAGAAACTGCACCGCTCTGACTCACAGCCCCAGTTCCCACGATTGTGCCGTTCTGCACTCCACGGACATTGATATCTGTTCCGGTCATAGTGACATCCAGCTTTTCGATGGAGGCATAGGTAAACGCTTGCATCGAAGGGCCAGGGCAGTCAGGCGGAACCACTGTTGCGCCATTAGCGAGCGACTGTGCACTGGTCACAACATAGCTGGCCAGCTCGAACCACAGGCCGTCTTTGCACTGTGCCAATATGCCCGCAGCGGAACTGGCAAACATTCCCTCCGGTTGACATGCACTCTTTGGCACCACTTTGTTGTTCAGAACCAACCCAGTGTTTAGGTAGGCAGGCCTTATTTCGCCTTGTCTCAAAAACTGGCCAAAAGGGGTCGTGTTCAAAGACGCTGCCACGACCAGATGTCCAGGGCTTCCCGCAGGAATGCCCAATTGAACCGCCGTTTTGCTGAACAGCACACCTGTCGCTACGGCAGGATCTGCAGCATTAGAACCGCCCAGACCTTTGGTCTCCGAGATTGCGGCACCGACCAAATTGGCACTGAACTTTGAAGAAGCTGGAGCCTGGCAGGTAGAAGAGTCCACGTTCCTGACTTGCCCAGCTTTATCTAAAGGCCAACAGGTGTATACGAAAGCCTCTACCTGGCAGCCGATACCTGGACAAGTGCCAGGTTCGCGCATGAAGCGAATGACCACCGACCGTCCAAGAGGTGGCGTATCTGGAAAGCTACTGCTCAGCAGCTTTGCGTCTTTTAGATCCTTGACGCTAATGCTGACTGACTCTCCGGAGAAACTGGCCCAGGGTGGAGCTGCTTCGTAGATACCGGAAGGTGCTGAGCTGACATCAGTTAATGAGAAAGCCGCCTCATGCCGAATCAGTGCAGCAATGACACCTTCGCGTACGCTCAACAAATATTGAGCCGTTGCACGCGCCATGCTCTCCTGCAGAGCTTGGGAGCGGGTATGCCATGCATAGGTGGCCAAGATCAGCCCTAATGCCAGAACGAATAAAAACTCAAGAAGGGTAAAACCGCGCTGACGATTCGACATGATGTGCTCCAATTCAGGAGTTCAAGTCACTTGCCGCGTTAGCGGAAAGTGAACACGAACTCGTTGACGTTGCCGAGCTTGCACAGCCCTTGAACCTTGACCGCGTCGTACGGGACCTGGACGTTGTTGTTCTCATCAACACTTTTCACTGCAGTGCCATTAACCGTGACGTTGACGGAGGATGGCTGAAGCGCCGATACGAAATCAGGACATGCGGCATTGCTGACTTTTACGAAGTCCAGTCCAAATGTGGCGCCAGGATTGACCACAGTAACCAAGCCATTATCACCGCCTAGGCGATGTCGCACGTTCTCGCCGGTGTTATCAACACCGTCCCCAACCTGCAACTTCGAATCAGCCATGGCCATGGCGAAAGTTGCCTGGGTAAGATTTTGGTATGGAGTCAGGCTGCTTGCCCCTTGCACAATGGCTTGCTGATTCAGAACAAAAGCTTTTACATCGTCCGCAATTGGCGTGACCTTGGTCTTGATACCGATGCCTCCGAACTGGCGATACGCCAAAAAGGACGCGATTAGAATCAAAGCCAGAACGAACAAAAACTCCATCAATGTGAAGCCATGTTGTTTTGCTGCAACTCGAAACTGTTTTGCTTGTTTTGGCTTTGAGTTAGCAGCGCGCACAGTCGATCCGTGTCGGGAAGTGACTTGAGTCATGAGCAGATATTCCTTTGGATTGTGAAGTATTAAATATGAAGTTAGTAAGCAGTTCTTAAATCAGTACATCCTGTTGAACATCGCCTGCTGTAGCCCTGACGCTGCTTCGCTGTGCAACTGGTACAGATAAACACCAGCGAAAGAAGTCATGATCAACAACACAAAGGCGACTCGGGATGCCCTTTTATTCATGGTCTTGAGGAGACTTGTTTCCAACCGTGGACGAATGTATATCAACGCATCATCGATGTTTCTCGAAACGATCAAATCTTGTAGATAGAAAGTCATGTCTCGATCAAGTATCCCGACGTCGAATACATCTTGGTCGTCATAGTTGTCATAGATCCCCTTACGCATCGCGTCGATCTGATAACCCAGCCAAGGCGATGCACCACGGCGCAACAAGCTCAAAGCGGCGTCCAAACGACCACTCTCGTCGTTACGTTTTTTGAGTATTAGCGACAGAGATGTTAGGAATTTAATCGCCTGCAAGTCTCGATAAATCCCCCAGACAAGCCCGTACCGATCAAAGTAACCTCTTAAAGGCCCCCTGAGCCGCGATAGCGAACCCACCACCGCAAGCAAAACTGCGATCAAGGCTGTAATCACCATAACGGCATTACCGGCGAGGAAATCAGAGAGGGCAAATAGCTCCTGAGCAGCCAAAGGGTAATTGGCCGGCGGGACGCTTGCGGCATTTGCCCGTAGCTCTGGCACAGTAAAGTTCGGAACCATTATCAGCATCCCGATCAGTACCAGCAGTGGCAGCGCAACCCGCACCATAGCGCCGTAGAAAATCCCCATGGCCTGCTGGCTGAGCTGAACGTTAGTAGCCAGTTCCTTGAGCCCTTCCTCAAATACATCTGGTCCACCGCGCTCCTCCAGAATGCGGATCATCAGCACGTCCTGAGATGGTAACGTCCCAGCGAACGTGTCCGAAACACTGCCGCCTTGGCGAGCAAACGCATCAAGCCAGTGTGCTGACAAAACCCCGCGACTGGACCGCCCGTAACGCTCAGCATCGGCCTGGAATACGTCGGTCAGCGGCAGAGAACCGCCTGTACCTTGAAGCAGATCCGCAAGATATTGGTAGTAGTCCCCGCGCTTGCGTCTGAACCATAAAGCGGCCCATCTGACATTCCAAGGAATCTCACTATCAAGCAGATTGGACAGGTAACGTTCCCGGTACTGCTGCCAGCGATGCTCTAGTCGTGCGGCCAGGCTCATACGCTATCTCCCTCTCCATTTGCGGCTTGTACCGTTCGGTCATGGCCATTGTCTCGAAGGACTCAGTGGCCAATTCAATGTCGCGTGGATCGATCTCGCCTTGTAAGGCCTTGTAGATCGCACATTCCGCGATGTTCTTGTTCTTCATCCCAGGATGATCATTGTCCGCGCGAGGCAAACTGTTGAGCATGCGCTGGAGTGAAAGAGTGTCGCCTGCAGCAACGCACTGCAGGATCCGGTAGTCGCTGTTAGGCTCCAGATACTCCAAAATTGGCGTTCGACCGTTGTAGCCATTCAGCTCATGAAACTCTGAGTGTTGACACTTTGTACAACCTTCAGGATTTCTGACCTTCAAGCAGCTAATGTCAATTTTGAACATCTGCTTCACGCGCTCCTGATAAGAGCGCCAATAGGTTTCTGACTGGAATTCACCGGCACAGTCAGTCCCCCCCGTTTCCAGGAGTGACGCAAGTGGCAATGAGCAGGTACAAAGCCTTGGAACCAGTGATTGATAAACCACTAAGCGCAGCAATCCGGGCGAGGCCAGAAAATCCCGGGGGATCTGGATAGAGTGCGAAGCCAACCGTTCTGCAACGTTCACCTGCCCAGTGGCATGCAGAGTGATGTAACACTGCGTCCCCATCCCCCCGACCTCAATTACGCCGCGACCAGTTAGCGCATCCCCGACTTCCCCCAAGGAAACCGCGTTGGGCGCACTACGCTTGAACGCTGCAACCTTCGAAACGAAACTCGCATCGCTACTCCCGTCAATGCGCTTTTCAACGGTGGTCTGAATGATGTGGTCTTGGCGTATCTCGATGGGGTCACCGATTTCGATAATCTTCCAGGTGCGTGGCAAACGAGCCAGCATCGCAGAGGTCAACCGCGTTTTCCCTGACCCGACCCGGCCGGAGATAGCCAAAATTCCACCTGCTGATGCTTGGTTGCGACGAAAAGCATCCAGCTGGTCCGGCAGGTAACCCAGAGAATCGATTGAGGACACCGAGCCTTCTACAGCTACCCGCAGGGTGGCGGATACACCTCTGTCGCTCCCCAGAGACATCCAACGTAGAGCCACTTCTTGAGTGCCAATGTTTACGTTCACCCTGCCCTGCAATTGTGTCGTGTAGATCAGTGTTGAGGATGAACCGCCCTGAATCTTTTGCCAGGCCATTTTGAGCATGCCTTCGACTTGGGGGGTCGGTAGCAGCCAGCGTTCAGGGCGCACCAGAACACCATCAATTTGGAAGCATATCTGCGACTTTGCACTATCAAGATGCAGATTCACTGTGATGTCTGAAGCCTGGCGTTCAAGCGCATAAGTCACCACCAAGTCGAACATTGCATCACTGTTTGAGTGCACCCTGACTTGTTCTTTGCTGTGCCCCTTGCTGACATGCAACAACGAAAGCAGCTGTATATGCTCCACGGCGTAGACAGAAATACGGCCACCCAGCTTTCGACGGCACTCCGAATAGACATCATCAAGCAAGCCTGTATGTGCATAATCGGGCAGAACCAATATCGCGTGACTGCCATCAATTAGCTTCATGACGGTCACCTTGGAGCCCACCTGTTTGCCTATCACATCATCAACTTTCTTGAGCTCTCCAAGCGCTAATAACTGTTCTTTGTTAGTCAGGGTTGTCACTTCGAACATCCGACTTGAAGTGGGCTGGTCATTATGCGGAACGAGAAAGTTCTTAATGCCTGATAGGCATTTGGTTACTAATGTGTCCATATTGTGTCTCCGCATGCCCCATTGTGTTGACCATAGGGATGCATGAGTGATTGAAATTACTGGTTGGTAAGGCCGTCGATGCAAACCGTTTGGGCAACGCCGTTATCAGCATATTTAACGCAAGGTGTTTTAATGCTGATCAAGGTGTAGGGAGAATTGTCACTGTACCCAATTGGATAACGTGAACCGCGCCGAAACTGCAGCGTGACTCCGTCGATGCGTACGTTCGCGGTCAAGCTCTCGCCCAACCCGAAGATCCCCAAAACCTTGGCATCCTTAACCTTGGGTTTAGGCTGCTCGGATTTCTTCGCGACCGCCTCGGTATCAGGTGGCGTCATTATTGGGGCTGATTTAACACCGGAGCTAAACACTGGTGCAGCACTAACCGGTACCTGACCAAGAGCTTTACGCTCACGTTGCATCTGCTCAATGGCAGCTATCTTTGTTTCACTTTCAAGCATGGACATCACGGTTGATTCAATTTCATCCAGACCATTGCTTGAAGCCAATGCAGAGCACACAGGCATCAACAGAACGCTCAGAAGTAAACATTTACTCCCAAAGGCATTATTGAACATACATTTCTCCTTTCAACTCGGCACGCAGCGCACTGGTGCTGAGGGTCGGATCTGTCAGATCAACTCTCTGCACATCGATGCTCTTGATCACAGTGGCCGAGGTCATTGGTAATACGGTGAGAGAACGTAGAGGACCGTAGTAGGCAAAGCTTTGCTTGCCTGGGACATGAGCTCGCGGATTCTCTGGACCATTCTGCGTAAGGATGATGCGGTCACCGCGTTGATTGACTACCACGGGGCTATCGAATGGTATCGCAACCGCTGGATCGACCTTTACCTCGCGAAAAGCTGACATCACCCGCTGTACCTGAGGGATAAATCCGAGATTGATCGCGTCTGCTTGCTCGGTTGCCATCCGGTCCAACGTGCCCCTCACCACTTCGATGTGGCATTTCAGCTGGGCCTTCTGCAAATCAATCCACCCGACTGAACACCATGGGGGTGCCGACTGTTTGAACGATTCGTTCGTACCCCGCAGTGTCCTGCTATAGAGAGCTGTGCAATTCCAGCCCGATGAGTCTGGCCTGCATTGGATGGTCTGCGCGGATACACCGGCCGCCATGGACACTCCCGTGGAAAGTAACCATCCGCCGACGTCCAAAGGCAATTTACCGATGTGGTGCAAAACGGCTCGCAATCCATGTGGGCTGTCCACGTGAATCTTGGTTTGCCAAGCATCCAGTTGCTTTGCCCGTTCGACGTTGAAATCAAAGTGCTGCGCCGGATTTTGTGCAAGCTCCTGCTCGGCCTGATACTCGTCCCAAAGTGAGCGTCCTTCTGAATAAAGGCCGTAGGCTAGCAGGACACCGGCCGCTACCTTCATCCAAGTAGGGATCAATTGGGATGATGACTTAACCAAAGTCAGTCGGGCCTGCAGAACCCCTTGGGCTTCATTTGAAGTAGCGGGTGTGATGTCAACGCGCTGCGTGTCCGCGTAACGGGCGTTCAGTTTGGAAACCGCTTCCTCCACACGCGCAACGTCATCGAGCACAACGTCGTAACCAGGAATAACAACCCCGTCATGGCTCGCTATCAACCAGATACCATCTTCCTGCAGATCTAGTTGACCGAAGTAAACGCCTTTAGGTCGCGTGCTCGCGAACAGCACGCCTGCAGAGATGTAGCGGCGTTGTGCACCTGCCTTTGCCGTGCCCAACCCCAAGGCAAGACGTGCCAAGCCAGTTGCAGCGGATCCTTCATGGGCTGCAATGAAGTGGGTCGCTTTCTGAGCTTTAGCACGTTGAAGGGATCGACGTTCCGGTCGAGCTCCAGCGACGTGCTCCCACGCCATGCCGTAGACAACCCAGTCTTTGGCCCCCCCATTAAGCTGTCGAAGCGTACTTGAACGCATCATGGATCATTGCTCCCGAACCATGGCTGTCAAAACCAGCAAGGTGACTCGCTCGGTTTTGTCAGCAATGTCAGAGCCACCCAAAAGCATCGGCGCATCAGGGTCAACACGATTAGCGTTGTAAGATCTCGAATCCGTGACCGTTGCGCTAATTACGTAAGGCTGGCCTGAACGAACACGCGCAGCCCGCGCAAGAACCGTGCTTTTGGACCAGGGCGATTGGACGTAGCTGCCATCTGGAAAAGCGTTCTTTTCAATTTTCTGTGTGACTGTGTTGTCGAACTTGAAGGCCAGGTTTGCATCGCCATTGGCATAGGCATACGGAACGATTGTCACGATACGCCCGGAAACCTCGACGGCCTGTGTGGCAGATACTGTGGGCCGGCTGTTGTCGGAGGAGCTTTGAGTTTGCTCCAACTTATCGATGTATTTACGGCGTTCAGGCGTTCCGATTGTAACCGGAACACCGTTGTTGCTCCCTGTGCTGTCGATTTGTCGACCCACAACCTTGCCGATTTTGCTGAGTGCTTGCACTGCAACAGATGACCCCGCCCATGGCCCCTTGCCGACGGAAGCCCCAAGGGACGCAGCGGCACCTTCTTGCTCCAGCAAGGAGTTCAAACCTTGGACGTTGACGGCATTACCACCTTCACCGCCCGGGTTGAACATCAGATTCCAGTTAGTGCTTGCCTGGGTAGAGCGGGAACTCTCGACAATAATTTCTTCCAGCGTCAAATCAATAGATCGGCTACGGACTTTGTTTTCCAAGTCCATATAGGTCTGGATCTGATCTAACGCATCTTTTGTGTCCGTGACGATAATCATCCCGCCCATACCATTGGCGATTTTGCCGGATCGGGTCATAAACTGGGTGATTCGTTTAACTATATCGCCCATCTGCCCGCCTTCCGACTTGAGCAGCTCGATCTTCGTGGCAGACTTACTGTCAACCGAGTTGTTACCCGTTTCACCGATAGAACCCGTCAAGTTAACTGACACATTGCCAGATGGGTCCATTTCTGCCCCACGGACTTCAAATATTCGCGTCTCGGTGCGGTAAATGACGATCTGCCGTGCAACTGGGTCCCACTTCCAGTAGTTACCTAATGGCGTGGCAATCTTGTCCATCACAACATCTAACGGCAATTCGCCAATTGGCTGTTTAGCAGTCGAGGGCTTCCGATGCGGGCCGGTAGACACTGCCACCGTTTCTGGCACCATCGCACCAGGCATAATGGGCCCATCTATGTTGAACGTGTTGGCAGAGGCTGTTTGAGCCACGACCAGGGGTGTAACTGAACGGCCGTTTTGCTCAGTCAGCCGCGGACCAAATTCAGAAAGAGGCAGAAGTGCATCGGGTGTGACTTTTACCAAAATACCCGAAGCGTCCTGAACTCGCTTAGCCAGGGTGATTACATCGGCCTCCCCACCATCTGGGAATATCAATGTGACATTCACCTTGCCTTGAAGAACAAGCGGTAGCTCAGAATCACGGGAAATTGGGCGAGGCTCGCTGGCCAAAAATGGCAAGTCAACATCTTGGTTGGCCCATTTCTGCTCCAGCGTTACCTTGCGCAGGTCACCACCAACTCGATTAGACGTTGAGTCCATCATCACGCCTGCATGTTTATCAAGTGCCTTTTTGTCTGCAAATACTGAGCAGCCATTCAACGCGAGAGATACAGCCAGGCATACAGCTGTGCGACACATATTATGTTTTTGCATTACTGACTCCGAACTTGTGAAGTTTGCGTGTTGCACTCTTCATTGATCAAAATGACCCGAACCACCCGATTGGAGTAAAAACAAGGCTGCAGCGGGGTTTTGGTCAGTTCGGTACTCGCGATAAGTCGTCGCACTACCGTTCTGAAATCGCCATACATCGTGTCGCTGGCTACAACATCAAAGTCTTCAGCGACCGTCCAATGCTGTCGGCCAATTGGATTGAAGGTGTAACCGGCAGTGCCAGACCATTTAGCCAGCGTTTCACGAATCGTTTTGTCTTTTGGACTTACAACCCATGCCTGAAGAGGCTTTGGTGCTGGTTTAACAGGTACTACTACCGGCGCCGGTGTAGAAGCCTTCATTTCATTACCGTTCTTCGCACCAGGAACATACCCGGCATTTAAGCTCAGTGCCTTGCCAGTAGGCACGGCACTTGCAGCCGCGGGCGCTGTCATTACGGCAATTGGCTTCAACGGAGTGGCCTGAGTTGGCCCAGCGGCAGCTACTGACACAGGCACCTGTGTTGACATGCCTAGCTGGCCAGCAACTCCAGAGGGAACAGATTTTGTCGCAGACACAACGGCGGGTGGTGAGGTAGCCACGACTGGCGGTGACACGGATATCGGAGGAAGCACCTTCGTAGGAATTACAACTGCAGCAGCCGGCGTTGGTACGGGCTGAACCGCGTTGGTCTGATGAAGGCGCTGTTGTGCCAAGCTGATTGAGGTAGCACTTTGAGCAATCTGCTCGTCCACCCAGTTCTCCGAGGCAACTTGAGTAGTGTTGGGGGAAGGTACGCAGCCAGCAAGGGCTGCGCCTAATAAGGTGAACAGGGGAAGATTTCGCATGATTGCCTCTCGGACGCGAAGCTTTGAAGTTGGGATGTTAAAGAGCGGTTAACCGGTTGATGTTGCGCTTAGGGTAGGTCTGAGCGTTCACCACCTTCTTTGTATTCCTCCGCCAACTTAGCCGTCGCAGCGTCAAGGTAGTTGTCGATCAAATACTGCATGATCTTTGAAGGTGTGTAACGAGTTCGGAGTTGGTGGCTCAATTCGATTGCCCGATGATCTAAGCTCGCGAATCGCGGCGCACCAATATGAACGACCCTTGGGATGTTACGACTACTGTTATAAGCCAAATTATTTTCAGCCATGATTTTCTCCGGACAAATACGAACACACCGCAAAGCGCCGCTTGCAGTGTGTGATTTATAATTGATGTGTCAGTTTTTTAAAGCGTGTTAGTTTAAACCTTTTTCAACCACAAAAGGCTTCTCGATAACCGATGCAATACGCGAGTACGGGGTGCCACCCCTGTTGTACATCTGCGACTCATTTTGAAGGAGTGTGAAAAATGCCGCTTGCCTTTCAACCTTAGACTTCATCAGGGCTATCTCAGACAATACATACAGCACCTCTGGCGAAACATTTCGGCACTCTAAGTTCGTGACTTTCTTATCGGTCAGGAGTAGCAGCGATTGCTTGAGTGCTTCAATAAGAGAATGGGAAACAGTACTTACCTGCCCTCCAAACCTTACAAACTCCTTCACGCCTGGGATGTCGCCTATGGTCGAGGTGTGAACCACGTCGGGATCTAGTCGTACGAAGAGGTAGCCAGGGAAAAGCGGCGTCTCCGTCACACGCGTAGCATTGCAATCACGACGTTTTTTTACTTCCATTTTGGTAGGTGAGAAAAACTCGACCTCCAAAACCTTCATTCTGCTCGTAACCACCTGTAATGCATGGAGATTGTACGTAATCAGGTACCAACGAAACATCCCTTTCCCCTCGTGTGTAGGCACGCGCCGCCACAAACGCGCCGTGGCGCATCCTTATTTGCGTGCCCTCCACTGAGAGGCACTAACCGTCGTCGAAACGGTCGCTGATTATATGTACAGTGCTCAAAAATGCAATGTCACATTGCCACCTGCTAATAATATGCACAGATCTCATCCAAATCAACCATAAATGCATATTATGCAATTTTGCCCTTCTAAAAATCGTACGGCCCTTGAAACTAGCAGTTTTCAGGCGGAAAAAATGACCTCTCCCATCCGAAAGCACATCGGTGCACGCATCAAATCGCACCGAAAAGGGAAGAGGGTCACACAGGCTGCTTTGGCTGAGATTCTAGATTGCGAGGTGACCACGCTCGGGAGGTATGAGCGGGGTGAATTCGCTCCAGATGGCGAACAGCTGGTAAAAATGGCCGCTTTTTTTAACATTTCACCACTTGATTTCTTTCCAGGTGAGAAGGACATCCAATGGCAGGTTGTGGTCGATTTGCGGTCGGCTCTCATCGACCTCGTTTACAGTATTGATAACCCGACCAACCTCGAAAAGCTTATTGCTGAGGCACGACTGCTTTCCAAAAGCTGATCTATGCTGCAACGGTTACTCAGTGAATGATGACGTCTGCTAGCGAAATGCCACGTCAAGCCTAGTAAATTAGCCCGGTACACGGCATCTTATCGCCCCCCGGCATGAGGATCCGTGCTCTGGGGTTTTTTTGGTATACGTACGAGGCGATGATGGACTCCAACAATATGGAACGCTTAATAAGGAATTTAGGATGTTCTTACGAGGCGCTAGTTGATAATAAACTGATAGGCGAGTTTCCTCTCCAAAGTCTCTATGATGACGACTCATTAGAAGTCGAACCAGCGCCTGGCGTCGAATTGGTTTTTTGGGCTGAAACGTTAAGGTTCGAGGTAATTCACATTACCATTGCCGACGATCAGCAGCATGGATTAAGTATATTCGAAGGTTCATTACCTGAGCCCTACAGTGCAATTGTTGACCAAGCATCTGCTAAGAAGATGCTGGGGGAGCCAGTTGTCTCTAAAACGGCTATGGAGTTACAAGGGACTGGCTTATCGGGTTGGGATACCTACCAACTTGATACAAAACTTCATCCTGCAGCACTGATAGATTTGCAATACACCAACAGATTATGCGTAGTTAAGATTCAGTTTTCTTTAATTGATAAAAACGTTTAGTTTAAAGTTATAGAGCCGCACCGATATTTGCTACTTTTATACATAGAAATGTAGATCTACTCGCTACACTCAAAATTGCTAAGCTTTACGCTCTCCATGTGAATCCCCGTGGCGTTCCAAAACCTCGGGGCTTTGCTGGGGCCCTGATGCCTCTCCCCTGTCCTCCGATCCAATTCTCCCCCGCTTCGCCCTGTCGTCAGCCTCTGGTCCACCATCAACAGCTTTTTTCATAACTGGTGATAAAATACGTTATCACCAATTATTGCCCCAGAAGGCTGTTATGACTTTTCGCGTTGAAATCGTATTCGATAAGCACTACTCCTGCCCATCAGGTCACGATAGCAACGAACACGCTACCGACCTGGATCGCCGCACCTGGACCTGCCGTACATGTCAGCAATCGGTGCACATCGAGATGGTGGATAAGGCAGGCAACAGTTACATCGTGGAGCGACGTCAGGCGCGGGAAATCCGAATGGACGATTACATCGTCTACCGAGTGAAGTCGGGTATCGCTTGCAATTTTGTGACCGGTTCCAATCCGAGCAAATACAAGGTGGGAAAATGGTACTTGGGAGTTAAGGACTTTGGCAGTGATGCCGATCTTTCGCCTGATCAATACATCAGCCGCATTCCTTAAAGAACGGTGATCACCTGGCCTTCAAGGCCGCTTGTCGTGACGGCACTATGGAGGCTCTACCCAACCTGGAGCTTCCCATGTACGACCCTAATTATTGCCTGAACTGCGGGCTGCCTTATGAACCCGTCGAGCGGATCGCAGATGTCTCCGGTATTGGCGATGATGGTCCCGAATGGGTGATCTTTGTAGAGGATGACGTATGCCAATGTGCCGCCGAGGATGACGATGACTGATCCGATGAAAATACCCGCCAGCAACCTGCAGGTTGCCGGCGAGCGACGCCTGACTGCTGCCGAATTTCAGCACTTGGCGGCGGTACCAGCAGCGGTCGAGTGGTTCGCCAATATAGACAACCCACAAACACGGCGTGCCTACCAGGCCGATCTAGAAGACTTCTGCGGATTTGTCGGGCTCACCGGCGCAGAGGAATTTCGCATCGTGACCCGCGCCCATATTCTGGCCTGGCGCGCACAGTTGGAACAGCGCGGGCTGGCCGGCGCCACGATCCGTCGCAAACTTGCCGCGCTGGCCAGTCTGTTCGATCACCTGCTAGAGAGCAACGCGGTAGCCGGTGGCAATCCGGTTCATGGCGTGAAGCGCCCCAGGAACGAGACCAGCGAGGGCAAAACGCCGGCGCTGGGTGATCATCAAGCCAAGGCCCTGCTCGATGCTCCAAACCCGCTCACCCTTAAAGGCATGCGGGACCGGGCCATTCTTGCGGTTTTGCTCTATCACGGATTGCGGCGCGAGGAAGCAGCGCTGCTTCGGGTAGACGACATTCAGGAACGAAGGGGCATCAAGCACCTGCGGATACACGGTAAAGGGGGCAAGCTTCGGTTCCTCCCGTTACATCCGGTCGCGGCTGAGCGGATCTATGTCTACCTTGAAGCCTCCGGGCATCACCAGGTCGACGCCAAGGCGCCCTTGTTCATACCGTTGCGTGGAAGGACTACCGGCGCCGGCATTTCTGCCAACGGCATCTATGCCGTGGTGGGGAGTTATGCCAGAGAAGCAGGGATCGAGGTCGCCGGTCTCGGCGTGCATGGCCTGCGGGCCACGGCTGCAACTAATGCCTTAGAGCACGAAGCAGACATTGCCAAGGTTCAAGCCTGGTTAGGTCATTCCAACATCAGCACTACCAAGATTTATGATCGCCGTCAGTTTCGGCCCGAGGACTCACCTACCTTCAGGGTGAAATATTGACTGAGCTGAGACCTTGAAACAAAAAAACCGCCCTACTTGAAAGCTAGGGCGGTTTCTATCCGTTGGCTGGGTCAGCCCCGACCCAGCATTTGCACCGCTGTAGGCATCGCCACGCTGTGCCAGAACGACGTGGCCGTCTTCGTTCAAGGCGTACACGCCAGGGCAATCGTGGTCCGCATTACGCAAAAAGTTCTTATCCGGTAAGGAGCCTTGCTAACCAGCACAACACCGCCACAGTGCTCCTGGTTATGATCGCTTCTAAACTCCTGTCAGATAAAATGTGAGATATATCAGGCTTCGGTTTCTGCATCATCACCCTTTCGAGTCAAGCGCGCGGCAAACTGAGGGTTTGCGTAGAGACGGTCAAGAGCTGTGATGGCAGGGTTCGAGAATATTGACTCCAGCTTTGACATCGAAGAATTTAGGCTCATCACTTTATCGATCGCCGACTGCGCCGGGTTGGCCTTCATCACCTGATCGATCGGGTTGGCCTTCATAAACTGGTCAATCACCGATTGCGCCGGGTTAGCCTTCATCATCTGATCGATCGCCGATTGCGCCGGGTTAGCCTTCATCATCTGATCGATCGCCGATTGCGCCGGGTTAGCCTTCATCATCTGATCGATCGCCGATTGCGCCGGGTTAGCCTTCATCATCTGATCGATCGCTGACTGCGCCGGGTTGGCCTGCATAAAATGATCGATCACCGACTGCGCCGGGTTGGCCTGCATAAACTGATCAATCGCTGACTGCGCCGGGTTGGCCTGCATAAACTGATCAATCGCTGACTGCGCCGGGTTGGCCTGCATAAACTGATCGATCGCTGACTGCGCCGGGTTGGCCTGCATAAACTGATCGATCACCGACTGCGCCGGGTTGGCCTGCATAAACTGATCGATCACCGATTGCGCCGGATTGGCCTGCATAAACTGATCGATCGCTGACTGCGCCGGGTTGGCCTGCATAAACTGATCGATCACCGACTGCGCCGGGTTGGCCTGCATAAACTGATCGATCGCTGCCTGCGCCGGGTTGGCCTGCATAAACTGATCGATCACCGATTGCGCCGGGTTGGCCTGCATAAACTGATCGATCGCTGACTGCGCCGGGTTGGCCTGCATAAACTGATCGATCGCCGACTGCGCCGGGTTGGCCTGCATAAACTGATCGATCACCGATTGCGCCGGATTGGCCTGCATAAACTGATCGATCGCTGACTGCGCCGGGTTGGCCTGCATAAAC
>Ga0247731_1000036_pt1 | contig 69012 bp, 62 predicted proteins | sample UWRJL088202R2_FD_180938 | JGI IMG/M metagenome (GOLD analysis project Ga0247731, IMG submission 180938) | Plant litter microbial communities from Arlington Agricultural Research Station in Wisconsin, United States - UWRJ-L088-202R-2 | ecosystem: Environmental > Terrestrial > Plant litter >...
CTGCTTGTGGCGGGGATTTTAATTCCTACAACCAGACGGGGCAGAATAATCTTGTCCAGATAAGCGCGGCGGGAGTTCCCGACGGGTCTTCTCTTTTTAACCCAGGCTCCAGCTCTGATGCGGCCATACTCTCTGTGGTTGCCGATCCTGTTACCAATAGGCTGATAATCGGAGGTGCCTTTTCTTCGTATAGTGGAAATGCCGCCAACAGAATTGCCAGATTGACACCGACGGGCGGATTTGATGGAAGTTTTGCCATAGGCTCAGGTTTCTATTCTCCTGCGGCGGGCAGCACTCGCGTCAACTGCCTTAAGATAACTCCAAACGGGTCGGCTCCTGGAAAGATATTGGCAGGCGGCAATTTTACCCAGTTTAACGGTGCCCAGGCTAATTACTTCACGCGCCTGATTCAGGCCTCGCCGGTAGTGCAAGCACGTATAAAGCCAGCTAAAGACAGTGGTGACGAAATCAAGATTTATCCTAACCCGTCGGAAGGTATTTTCAATATTGATTTTAAAGGTTATGGCGGACAGAAATTTGACTTGGCAGTCCACAACACTTTAGGACAGCTGATTTATCAAGGTGTCGTCTCTGCTGAAAGTACCAGCCAGATAGACCTTACGCTTTTTGAAAGCGGCAGCTATTTCATCACGTTGCAAAGCGGTAATGAGACTGTCAATAAAATAGTGCTAAAAAAATAAGAAGCACATGCTGGTCTGAGAGTGCAGTGGTGCATGACAAGATCTTGCAATAAAAACCTCAAAAGCAGCTGCTTTTGAGGTTTTTTTATTTTTGCCATATTAGGCCAGATCTGATAGGTATCCAGTATCTTTTTACAGAGTGCTTTGGTACCAAAAACTTCGGCAGTATAGATGTTGGCGGAACGGCCACTAAACAAGCTGTTGCTGGTTCCAGATTTGTCAGGTGCCTTTCTGGCCCTAGTTTTGGCGGCAGCTAAAAAACGCGAGTTTCGCAACTCTGCTATAAAATTGTCTTCAGTCAGGCTTTTCGCTCCAAAATTCATGCATTCTAAGCTCTTATAGATCCTGAGGAGAGTCTGGACTTTTTAATTTAAAGAAATTGCGGGAAACCGTAATAAACCCAAATAAGTAATCTGTAGTTTTGGGGAACTTAAAATTTAAATAACTTTAGGCCAATATAAAAAAAGCACAGCCAGCCTCAATGGAAGATACTATTAAAATTGAAAAGGTACTGCACCAGCTAAAATCAAAAATTGAAGCGCATAACGAATTTAAGGAAGCGTATAACGAGCAGCTTGCCCTTGACTTCAATGTCTTCAATTTTTTTAGCGTGGGCGAAAATAAAATTTCAGAAATCTTGGCCTATTTTCTTAATCCGAATGAAAGTCACGGCCAGTCAGATAAATTTTTAAAAGAATTTTTGTCTCTCTTCTTTGATGAAGAAATCGACTGCGGCTCGATTCATATCGAGTGTGAAAAAGTGATCACGAACAACAGAAGAATCGATCTTTTTTTAAAAGCCGGCACCAAGATTGTTGCCATTGAAAACAAAATCTGGGCTGCCGACCAGGCCAACCAGCTTAGCGATTATGCTGCCTACCTTCACAGCATCTCGGGTGGCAATTACCTGTTGCTTTATCTGAATCCGTATGGATCGAGCCCAACCTTGGGAAGCATAAAAAACGAACTGCTCGAGGAACTGAGAGCTAGCAATCGCTATAGAACAATCAGCTATAAAAATGAAATTTTTCTGCTGTTGGACAAATGGATAACGCTGTGCAAAGCAGACAACGTTGCTTTTTTTTTAAAGCAGTTCAAACTGCACCTATCCGCAAAATTTTTAGGCACAAAATCACTTACCATGACAGACAATATGAAAGCGCTGATTTATTCAAATCAGGCAGAAATAGAATTATTAGTAGCCTCGTATAACGAGCTGCTGCAGGAAGCAGCCAAAAAAATTGATACTGCGGGCTGGCAATTACAAAAGATGGAATATGCTGCGCCTCCTGGTATCAGCATTCAAAAAGTGGCACCTTTTACATGGTATGGCGCAAGGGTTTATAAATGGAGCCTTGACAACGGAACCGATAAAATTTGGCTTCAGATCGTTCAGGAAAAACTTGGCCTTTTTGCAAGCTATTATCTAGAATCGGGCACATCAGAAGAATTCTTAAAAAAGGTGGAAGACACCGCTCTTGTCGAACAGACATTTTTAAGAAAAAGGCCTCTTGAAAAAAATATTTCTAAGGAACAGCTCTGTGAAAACTTCCTTTCCATGATCCGTACCGCCGCATCGCTATTTTAGCTTAAAAGGGATCCCGCTTTGGCGAATGTTACGAACTGCTGCCATTTTTATTATATCAGACTAAATTTTAGCGGCTATATTTGATAGCATAAAAGCAAAAACAGCCTCAATGGAACTTGAAAAAATGGCTTTAGAAATAATTGCCCTGAAAAATGCAGACCTGGCGCTAAGGGAAAGGCTGGCGCAAGATGGAAAGCTAAGCGAAGGCTATGGGGAGGACATGAAGGCGCTGCACAACGCCAATGCCGCAAAGCTCAGCGCCATAATCGACAGGATCGGATACCCAACCGAAGACCTGGTGGGAAAAGAAGCGGCCGCAGCGGCCTGGCTGGTAATCCAGCATGCCATAGAACAGCCTGAATTCATGAAAAAGTGCCACAAGCTGCTGGAAAGTGCTGTCAAAGAAAACAGGGCCGACCCCGTCAGTCTGGCCTATCTGGCCGACAGGATAGCGGTATTTGAAAACAGGCTCCGGCAGTATGGCACCCAGTTTGACTGGGACGAGAACGGACAGCTGAGCCCAAATCCCATGGACAGTCTGGACAAGGCCAACGAAAGAAGAAAAGCTATCGGGCTGAATTCCATTGAGGAGCAGACGGATCTCATGAGACAGCGGGTAAAAAGTGAAAACCAGACACAGCCGACAGATTTTGAGACAAGGAAAAAAGAAATGGAAGCCTGGAAAAAAAAGGCGGGCTGGATAAAATAAGAACGCAGCTGATCCTCGAAAATATTCGGTAATTAGCGCGCGCATTATTCCATGAAAGTATTCGCAAAAGGCCGCATCTGAAATTTTATTTAATTTAGTACTGAATAACACTCCTATTGCCAGCCAAAAAACAGCAGTAATGATTTAAAAAACAATGAACAGAATTTTAACCGCATTTATTTCGCTGCTCCTTTTTAATTTCGGATCGGCCCAAAACGGAAAGCTTTTGTCTAAAAAAGCGCTCGATATCAGCCAGACGCCTGTCTGGAATAAAATTTCCAATAACGGTGTGCTGATTTCAGACTACCGGCACCTGGATAGCCTCGACTTCTTCCTTATTGCTTATGAAAGTGACGGCCTCGTGGTCAGCGGCATGCTGGCAGAACCCAAGAAGGCAGGCAAATACCCGGTCGTCATTTTTAACCGTGGCGGCAACCGGAATTTTTCGCAATTGACGGCCGCCGCAATGATTGCATATACTTCCAAACTGGCGGCAGAGGGTTATGTGGCCATCGCCAGCAATTATAGGAAAAATGACGAATTTGGCGGGGCCGAACTAAATGACGTGCTGCATTTGCTGGAAACAGTAAAAGAAGTGGAAAAGGCCGACCCGGATGCAGTCGGGATGTTCGGGTGGTCGAGAGGCGGCATGATGGCATATCTTGCGCTCCGGAAGTCTGACCGGATCAAAACGGCAATCGTCGGCAACGGGCCGGCCGACCTGTTCCAGACGATTGCAGAACGGCCAGAAATGGAATCCCAGGTAATCGCAGAATGCATCCCAGAGTATTGGAAAAACAAAGATTCAGAACTGGAAAGGCGTTCCGCAATCTGCTGGGCAGACGAATTGTGTAAAAACAGCAGCCTGTTGATTTTATGCGGGACAAATGATGAGAATGTCAATCCTTCTCAGGCACGGGCAATGGCGCAAAAACTGAAGGGAATAAAATATGACTGTGAATTTAAGGAAGTAGAAACTGACCATTTCTTTTCTGACAAAAAAATAGAGCTGGAGGTGCTGGTCATAGATTGGTTCGGTAAAAAATTAAAGAACTTTCGTTAAAGTACCTATGACTAACAGGTTAAGCTGCCGGTAAAATTCTCTTTTTCCGCAAACATTCGTGCGGGTACAAAAAATACTATCGCCGATATACCTTGCTGGGCAGAAGTCCGAACCGCTTCTTGAACGCTTTTAAAAAATGCATGTAATTTTGAAAACCGCAGGAAAATGCGGCCTCGCTCGGCGGGGTGCCTTCCCTCAAGAGACCTATCGCTTTCTGCATTCTTGCCTCATTATAAGACTTGTGGATGCTCGTATTGAAATAGTTCTTGTAGCTTATTTTCAGTACAGACACGCTTGTTCCGAACAGTACCGATAGCTCTTTTAATGTGGGCAGCGGCTGGTCCAGGTGCGTATAAATATAATCGTGCACCGCTTTCGCTTTTTTGGCTCCCCCGCCAAAAGAGAATTCACTTTCCAAATGGGAGAATGCTGAAAAATCAGGAACGCTGATATGTATGGCAAGCTTCATCTCTTCATCCAGCATTCGGGAGATAGCACAGAACGCAGGTACAAGACGATAGTCTTGCTTAATATAGGTCATCTGGAAATACCCGTTAAAATTAGCGCTAAAGCAGGCCTTATTTTTTATGACTTTCCACAAAATATTCGATTCCGGAGCCAGCAATGACGAGAAATCAGGTTGCGAATCAAGAATGGCGCCAAAAAAAGAAACCGCCTGGCAGCTGAAGCTTTCCACTTTAAAATACCTGTCGGTTATAATGGTATAATTTTCTGTAGTACTATAATGAAAAAAATGCTCCGAAAATTTTCCTTCTGGTGAAGAGTCGCCCAATAAATCAAAATTGTGGCGTGAAACGGAAAGCAGCAACGGATAAGGATTATAAGAAAAAAGGGGGGAATCCATAAATAGGCAGAGTATAGTCCGGCCATCGCAGGCCGAAAGGATCGCAGTGAGTAGAATCCTGGGATAAAACCCTTGTACCGTCATTTCCAAGAAGCCGGGATCAGTCCCGCTTCGGGGCAGTTTTAATCGGACCCATAAATGCAAAAAGCTCTCGGATGCCAAGCTGCAGGGCATCAGCAATCAGCCGCAGGTTATTCACAGAAGTATTGATCTTGGCCAATTCGATCCTGCTGATCACCGATACGTCTACGTCGCAGTCGATGGCCAGCTGGGCTTGGGTAATGCCCATGCCATCCCTGGTCTTCTTCAGATGGGTACCGAGAGATTGGAGAAAAGGATAGTCTACATTATTAGCAACATATAAAAATCCCATTTCTCGCAAAAAAACATATAGGACTATAATCCTATAATTAAACATCCTGCTTCCCACATGAAAAAACAGAATCTCCTTTGCCTCGCATCCTCCATCCTAGACTACTGTAAATTTATATAGTGCCATAATGGAATTGAAGATTGAAGTTGTGAAAGATTTATTGACGCTTTCAGTAGTGAATACTGCCGACGGTAAAGAAACCATAATGATTAAGCAAAAAGCGGTCAACTAATTTAAAATCTGGCTCCTAAATAGCCGCGTTTCAATAACATGTTCTAATTAAACAAAAAAAATCCCGATTCGCATCGGGATTGTCATTTGTAAAAATTGATGCTTCTAAAAACTATCAAAATTATAAGTACGATTTAAAAAGCCAAGAAAATTGGAATTTTCTACATTAAAGTTTTTCAATTTATTAAAAGCTACATTTTAAAACTTGTCCTAGTAGCCGTATTATTTGTCAGCTTCTATTTTTAATTTTTCCAATATTTCGTCACGCAATTTCCATGAATAATCTTTTAAAATGATAGAATAAATTTCTTTCCACTTTTTAGAATTAGGATTTAACAAACTGGCTTTTTCTAATTTTAATGCCCTGCTAATTTCGTAAACGCTGTTAAATCCAGGATATGTTTTTTCACATTCGTCAAATTTACTTATTGCCTCATCAATTTTCTTTTTGAAAAGAAAGTCAAATGCTTCTGTTTCCATTCTTTGGGCAATTTGAAATTTACTCGTCATACTTAGCTTGTTGCTGCCAATCTGCAGTTTGATCTCATTCTCTATATTCTTAGTATTAGGAAAGTTATTAATTTCAAATGAATCGTATCTGATTTTATTGTTTCCTTTGTTAGCTGTACTATCAGGCTTAATTGCCATAATAATTTCAATTGGATCATATGCGGTTTTGTTATTTCGTTTGTTAGCGGTACTATCAGCCTTAATTGCCATTACCTGTGGATAAAGTTTTGTTTCATTATCGTATATTTTAGATTTTATGGTAGCTAATGCCTGCATTGCATTTTGAATCGTTGTTTGATTTATCTCAGAAGGGAGAGGTAATAATGTAGTAACCTCTTTAGATTTTATGCCAACGACTTCAATCATAAGGGTTCCTTTGACTTTTCCTAATTTGGCAGCCAACCCAATTGATGATAAATCTCCAATGTTTATTCCTGCTTCGCTTGTGGTAAGAAGGGTTATTAATCTTAAGCCAACCCCAACCCTGTTGAAGCCGATAAAATTGCCGATTTCGTCTGCTTGTGGAAGTGTAGCGAATTTCATATAGTCCATTGTAACTTTATAGCTTGAATGTTTTGCAGATATTGTAATGGGCAAATAAGAAATACCGCCCTCAGCATTAACTTGCCCGATACTGACTAATACAGTTTCGTTATTTAGAAATTGGAAAATTTCCTCGCTAGTCAGAATTTTAATTTCTTTGCTGATTATTTTACCGTTTTCTACAATTTCTACTTTTTCATTATATTCAATCGGGTCAACAGGAACAAATCCCCTAAAATTTTCATGGGTCTCCCCCTTTTTCAAAATTTCCTCATGGGCTTTACAGCTAAAAAGAAATGCGACAATTAATATAGTATAAAAATATTTTCTCATGACTATTGTGTTTTAAGTTGGATTGATTTAAAAAACTGCTATTGCTTATTTTAAAGTTTAGCATACTGCCAAATATATTGCAAGGCTTATGGCTTATCTGCTTGCCGCAAGGCTTCCTGGCTTATTTATAAAATTGGTAAGCTCGACAGATTTGCTGTTCCAAAACAGTACCGACTCCATGGTAGTGCCATCGACCTTGAAAAGAAGCGGCTTGATCGGAATTTCCATAGCCCCGAGGCTGTAAGATCCTTTTGTACTGCCCAGCAACAGCAGTTCTTGTTCGGGAGCAAGCTTGATAAGGTTCATCAGTTTGGCCGCCGCCGCGCCGCTGGTTACAATTCCTAAGATGGAGCTAATTGGGCATTGGACGTTAAACTGCGGATCAAGAAGCAGGCTATGCAGCGGGCTCGGATCCAGCTTCGCTTCATAGGGTATGGCGTCAGGACGGATGCTGATCAACAAAGTAGTGCCTTCCGTTCTTGCCGCAATAGAAGCGCCATAAGACGATTCGGGCAAGGAAACGGTAGCATTGCTGGTCGTCTTTTTGCCATAGTTGCTGTAGCAGAAAAAGACATATCCGAAGTCTGCAGGACGCAGTTCCAGATCAGAATGCAGCTTTGCCTCCACGTTTCCTGAAAGCTGTAAGGTGATGGCAGAAAGATCCTCGTTGAAGGAAGCAGTGTTTAGGCGTATTGCTGCGTTGCCGTTTCCAGATATTGTTCCTTTGAAACTACCCAGCGACAAAGTACCGGTGGCTTCGCGCCACACGTTGCACGCTCCAACCCTGGCTTCATTTTCTACCTGATGGGCGATTCTGGCTGTCTCGCGGGCCACGTTATAAGCTACTCTTTTAGCCTCCTCTCTGGTATTGCAGAGTGCTTCACCCGTCTTGCAAGCTACATCCCACCATTTGCATCCGTGGTTGCATCTGTTTCTGCTAAAGCTTGGATAATTGAAACTGGTTCTTGTCGCTTGGCAGTTTACGTCGCTTTTTTCTACTTCCAGCTTTTCGCTGAAGCTTGTAGAGGGCAATGAAAATTGCTGCTGCAATGCTATAGGCGCCGCAAGAGCTTCGTTAAGTATGGTGGCAAGCGCTGCCTTGCTGATTTGGGCGGTAAGTGCGGCGTCTGGTTTTAAGGTATCAAAAGATTTGAGCCACTGGGCATCGAATTTTTCATTGTAGATTTTAAAGAGTTTTGAAGTTTCCGAATCAGAATGCCTTTCTACATTTGAAGGACCAGGCGCAGAGAAAGGAGGTTTTATTGAGGCTAATTCTAGCAGAACCGTGACGCCGCCTGGCGTAATTCTTAGTGCCGTTTTGTTAAGGTAGCGTGCCACGTTTCTTGTGGGTGCTGTCACCTGCATGCCGGGATCTTTAAATAGCGCTGGGGCTTCCAGTTCATAGACAGTGCCCCAGCCGGCAGAAATTGCCGTAGGCTTTTTCAAAAACTGTCCGTTCAGGTTATCCATATAATTCTTGAGAAGGCTGCTTATTGCCTTTGCAAGTATCTTTTTTCCAATTTTGGTTTTCTTCGAGAACGTAATGCTCTTGATCTTCGCGGCAGTTACAGAATTACGCAGGTAGATAGAATCTGATTCGGTGGCAACGGCTGTAGCTCCAGAAAAAGTTCCTTCAATCGAAACATTATATTTTAAAAGGTCTAGATGGAAATCGGCATCAGTAAGCAGTAGCTGGTTTCCTAGGGAAAGACGTGGGCTGATGCTTTTAATTTTAAGATCGTCATCGTCCATGGCGAGTGCTTCGCGTGTAATGGCCTGGGGAAGATAGTGCAAGAGCAGGCTCTTGTCAATATGCACGCCGGCATGCGGATTCAGGCTGTCGATGCCGGCAAGGTTGCGCTCGATCGAGGCATATTGCTGGTCATTGGCCGAAAGCGGTGGAAATTGCCTGTTCACCAAAGTTTTTAAGGGTGTGCAGCTGGATAACAGCATCGCGAACGATGCAATGATCAAAAAGCGTCGGAATACAGGGGGAAGATTTGTTTTCATCTTTTTGCAGGATTAGGTTAATGATTAAGTTTGTTCATGAGGCATTTCATTAGGATGCGCAACTGGCAGTCAATGAAATAATATGCTGCCGCTGGCTTAATGGGAAGCATGGGATCAAAGCTAAATCGTCTTGTCGCTGCTGGCAATAGGGAAAACCCTAACTGGCGCAGCTTTTTTGCCTAACACACTGAATTTCTTTAATATGGCTCGTTTTATTAAGAAATAAGTGATATTTTAGCAGTGCTGTTGGGTAAAGTGAAAAACCTATTTGGCATATAGGGTTTTCCCCAATGCCAGCTTCTTAAAAAATAGCAACCTTTGTATGAATTAATAGTAACCCCCTAATACTTTAAATCATGAAAAAAATTATTTACTTGGCATTGATTGCTTCAATGCTTGCATGTGCAGACGGCAAGAAAGAAGTTCCTGTAGTAGCTAAACCTAAGCAAAACGACTGCGCAAACAACCCTACCATGAAACTGCTGGACAAGATGAACTATAGCGATCGTGCAGTATGGTTAAGCCACCACGGAAAAATAATCTGTGATGAGAAATTATATTCCTGTATTGAAGAAGACCACAGGGTCAGCAAGGAAGAATTTGATTCTTTGGCTTTAAGGCATGCAACAAACCAGTCTGGGAATATCAAGACGTATCCGAAAAAATGGGAAGAATTAAAAGAATATATAGACGGCACAGGCATCCAATGTTATGAAAAATATATAGGGTTCAAAATCACAAATGGTGATGTGGAGTTTAGCACGCTGCCGTTTACCAAAAAAGAAACTTGTTTTTCTGTACCGCTATTCAGAGGTATTGCAGAATTGCATCCGGACGCAGACGAGGTATCTTTTACGCAGGCCATGATAGAAATCAGAGATAAAAAAGGCATAGAGAAAGCAATGGATAAGGTCATATTTATGGTAAGCGAAAAAGGAAAGCTTTACTACTATGACATAAGCGACAATCCAAAAAAGAAGAAAAAGAGTCTGCCTTCTCATTCCGATTTATAATTTTTAGGTATGGTAGCTAGTTTCATAAATCCTGTAAAGCTGATGGTGCTGCTGACTTTTGCTGTGGCACTTCTCTTTTTGGGAAAGAGCAGGAAAAAACTGCATCGCCTGCTTTTGGTGGTATTGGCTCTTGGAGCTGCTAATGAACTGCTGTCACTGCTCTTCAGGAAATGGGAAATACCGATAAGGCTGAGCACCAACATCTATATTATTTTAAATGCTTTGCTGTGGTTCTTTATATTGCACGAAGTGGTCAGCCAGAAAAAGATAGTGCTTCTCATACTCTACCTGTTTATGGGATTTGCACTGTTTAATTTTTTCTTGCTGGATGGCGTGGATTCTTTTAATGCCTATACGTTCGTTTTGGGTTCGCTGCTGTATGTAGTGCTTTTTATAGTGGCAAGCTTTTCAGAACTTGGAAAAGAAAACCTGAAGTTTTTTCTGTCGCCCGCCTACATGCTCATTTTTGCACCAGTGCTGTTTTTTATAGGCTACAGTCTGATATTTGGTTTCAGAAATAGGGAAATAGACGGAGTTCCCATATTGGGCGGGCTCGAATTTTTTGAATTTATCAGTTATTTCGTGAACATTATTTTCTATGCAATGCTGAATGCCTACATATGGCGCGAAAAAAAGAGAATAGTATGATAAGAGATGTGGCATTTGGTATTATAATCGGATTGCTCTTCCTTAGTTTGGTTGTGCTTTTCTGTGTGCTTGTCATCAAGCTTTACATTCGCAAGACGCAAAAATATGCGGCCACGCTCTACCAGAAAGACATAGATTCGCAGAAAGCATTGAATGCTGCCATTCTGGAAACCCAGGAACAGGTGCTCGCAGGAATTGCCCAGGAGCTCCACGATGATGCAGGACAGCAGCTCGCCTATATTAATTTTCAGGTCGAGAACCTCAAGCTGGACTCCCCGGAGATGAAAGAAAAGCTGTCGTCGCTTTCAGAATCAGTCGGAGCTTTGTCGCAGTCCGTCAGAAGCATCAGCCATGCGCTGAACAGCCAGATGCTGGTACAGCAGGATATTTTCAAGGCAATCGAGGCGGAAGTCCGAAGGCTGGAGAAAAACTGCCCGATAAGCCTCAAAGTGGCAGGAAAGTTTAGCGAGAGGGAGTTCAGTCCTGAAGAAAAAATCATGGTATATCGCATTTTTCAGGAAATGGTGGCGAACTGCTGCAAGCATGCTTCGGCTTCAGAAATAGCCGTAAGCCTGATGCGTGGCAACAATTTTGAACTCAGGATTGCTGACAACGGCAAGGGATTTGATCTCGCGCTACTAGACGAAAAAGCCACGATGGGTTTCGCAAACATGAAAAGGCGTGCCGAAGTTATTGGCTTTGCACTAGATATACGATCTGCCATAGGCAAGGGAACGCAGCTGAGGCTTTATGAAAAAAACAAGGCCTGATATGGAAAAAATAGCAGTCGCGATTATAGACGACCACAAGATAGTAAGGCAGGGACTTAAGGAGCTGCTGCAAAAAGTAGGGCCTTACGAAGTCATTTGCGAATTCGGAAGCGGTCTGGAATTTTTGGAGGCATTGCCTTTAGAAAGGAAACCAGATATTTTTATACTGGACTATTCCATGCCTGGAATGGATGGCATCGGCGTGTTGAAAGCGCTCGAAGAAAGAGAAGGAGAACACAGGGTATTGCTCCTGACCCAGCATTTCGACGACAATCTGATTGATGAGGCCTATTTCCACGGAGCCCGGGGATTCCTGAATAAGAATTGCACCGCACAGGAACTCAAGGCAGCCATCGACGCCATAGTCAGGATCGGTTACGACAACATCACCGAAATACTGAAGAGGATGCGTTTCTACGGAAGCTTGCCAAAGACGGAAACGCAAAAAATAGAGCTCTCCTCAAGGGAAATGGAATTTCTTACGCTGGTATGCGACGAAAGGGAACTGACGTATGATCAGATGGCAACCGCGATGGGATTGTCCGTTAAGTCCGTCGAGTCCTACCGCAGCGCACTGTTCGAAAAATTCGGCATAAAGTCAAAAGTTGGCCTGGTCCTCTTCTCCTACCGAAACCAGCTGACCCCTCCTTTTATTTAGACGAAATATTTTATCTTTCACGACGAAATACAATAGGTCTTGTCCTAAAATAGTGATATACACGCAAGCTGTGATTGCTTGGCTCCGGAACAGCACGCCTGAATCAGAGCAGTTGGCTAAAAGATAGAAAAATTATGATAAGAGAATCAAGATTTAGAACAGCTTTATAGCTGATTTAGATTGAAAATTATAGTTGTATAGCTTGTCTTGTCCTAAAATAGCTATACACAAAAACAGTGTATATGGAAACCCCAGAACAAGAAATTTATGTTTCACGAGAGCACAAGCAGAGCCGTTATGACAAACGCTTGATTTTAAAAATTGTCAAAGAAGTTGAAAATGGATTGTCCAGAAAAGAAGCTAACCGGATTTATGGGTTAGGAAAATCATCGTTAGATGGTTGGATGCGAGACTATGGTTCACCCGAATATCAAGAAAAAATCAAACGCAGGAGTTATACAAACCTTCAAAAACGTACTATTGTTACGGCTATAGAGCAAGGAAGGTTGACCATTAAGGACGCTAAAACCGCCTATAATATCAAGAGCGAGAAAATAATCCGGAATTGGATAGTGCAATATAAATCAGAAAAAGTCGAAATTTGTATTGAAAACACTTCTCCAATGGCTAAGGATAAACCATCTTCAAAGGATTTAGAAAAGGAAGCTTTGCAAAAAGCTTTACTGGAGGCAGAGCTTAAAATAAAAGCATTGAACACCCTTATTGATGTAGCCGAAGAACAGCTCAAGATTGATATCAGAAAAAAGTCTGGTGCCAAACAGTCCTCAAAATGAAACAGGACTTTCCTAAGTTAGGAATAGCTGTTTTATGTCGATTGTTTGGCAAAACAAGGCATGCTTATTACGATTGCTTATGGCGAAAAGAAAGTAGTTTGGTCAAAGAAGACATAATACTTCAGCAGGTACTTGGTATTAGGAAAGACTTACCAAGATTGGGGACTAGAAAGCTACACCATATAGTGCAGAACAAGCTGATGTCCCATCAAATAACCTTTGGCAGGGATTATTTATTTGATTTATTGTCAGAACATAAGTTGTTGATTCGTCAAAGGAAAAGAAAAGCCATAACCACTGATTCTAGACATTGGATGAGAAAGTATAGTAATTTGGTAAAAGGACTTGCAATAACAAGACCAGAACAGGTTTGGGTAAGTGATATAACTTATATCCGATTAACCAATCAATGGGGCTACCTAAGTTTAATTACCGATGCTTATTCCAGGAAAATAATGGGATATAGTTTTCGCCAGGACTTGGCAGCAGAAGGATGTATTAATGCTTTAAAAATGGCTCTCAATAATAGATTGTACAATGAATCAATCATCCATCATTCTGATAGGGGATCAAAGTATTGTTCTCACAACTATGTTGATTTATTGCTAAAAAACAACATCGGTATTAGCATGACCGAAAATGGAGATCCATATTAAAATGCATTGGCAGAAAGAGTAAATGGTATTATTAAAACAGAATTTAATCTTTACTCTAGTTCCTTGGGTTTTGACCAAACAGAATATCAAGTAAGTAAAAGCGTCAAGTCTTATAATGAATTAAGACCTCATGCAAGTTGTGATTATTTAACCCCTAACCAGGCTCATTTACAATCAGAGAAATTAAACAAAAGATGGAAGAATTATAACAGAAGTTTTAATCATGAAAAAACAGTTGTATAGTGTTTTTAGGATTAAGAAGTATAGTTGTATAACTATATCAGGATTTATTTAATAACATGTATAGTTATTTTAGGACGAGTCAGGACGAGACATTAAAGCATAGATAATGCAGGGATAGTGCATGGTTAATGCATGAGAAGAGCATGAAAGACATGCAGGGCATTTTTGCCCTTTCATTCCAAAATATACTTTCTTCTTTCCAATCTTTAAATACAAATATTTACTTTTTCAGCACGCGGATGGTTGCAGATCGCAGCGCTTGGCTCTGATTTTTGTTTTGGGCTGATTGGTTATTCTGGCGTTTTATTAGTTTCTACAAAAATTCGCTTACATTTGGTTTCAAATTCAATGGATTATGAAAAAAATGGCTTGCATGGTGATGCTGGTTTTGGGACTGAACGGCTATTCGCAAAGGTATTTCCCAAAACTGAATAATTTGTTTTTGGAACAGTCTGGGCGCGAATCGCTATTTTCTGAAGATCTCAATTATTTCAGGGAAGGCTTGCGCAGCGCAAACAACAAATTGTTTTATAGAAACTTGCAGACGTCTAGCAATACAGGCGCGGCGTTTTACAGCATGGGCATTATTCCGAGGTTTGTTACTGAAATTGATTTTATGGCTACGGGAATGCTTTTGAAATTTAAAGGCAAGAGTGATGAGGAGTTTCCTTCCTTTCCGATTATTTTCAATGAGTTTACTGACACAGATGGAGAAACAAAAGCGGGCAATGGAGAAATTGATGTCTTCAACGGGGGCTTGTCATTGGCATTTGCCAGCAAGCAGATTGCTGTTGCCGGCAAAAAAGCGGATAGCGATAAAGCCGAGTTTGTCATTAAAAAGATAAGCTACACGATCGTAAAAGACAAGCTGTCAGTGAAATTGCAAGGTGAATTTTCAACCGCCATTTTGATCAAGAAGAAAAAACTGGCCGTGGCAGCTGTTAAGGAATTGAAGATCGAAGTTGTGAAAGATTTTTTTACGCTCTCAGCCGTGAATGCTGCCGACGGTAAAGAAACCATAATCATCAAGCAAAAAGCGGTTAAGTGATTTTGATTCGTGATGCCGTTTCGTTGGGGAAAGCTGATAATGTGGATATTCCAACGCAGATTTTATTTTTAATACGCATGAAACAACCAACGAAACAAAAAAATCCGTGCTAATCTATTAAATCCGCCATAATCCGCGTTCCAAATTATATGGCTATTGGAACAAAATGACGCTACATCCGATCCGCCAAAATCCCCACTCCAATTACCCAGCCTAAGAAAAAAAATCCGCGCTGATCACTCAAATCCGCCATAATCCGCGTTCCAACTACCCCACATATGAGCAAAAAAAATCCCGACTTTAATCGGGACTCTTTATATAAGTGATTTAGGTTTAATAAGCCAATAATTCTTTCAGAGCATTTTCAAATCGGCCCTTGCTCAAAAACTGATCTTCCAATGCCTTTGTAAACGGAATCGGAGAATCCAGACTCGCCACGCGCTTCACAGGTCCGTCAAGATATTGGAAACATTCTTCCATGATCATGGCCGAAATATCGCTGGCAATACCGCCAAACATCGTATCTTCTTGTAAAATAATCACTTTTCCGGTTTTCTTTACCGAAGCAAAAATAGCTTCAGTATCCAAAGGCTGCAAAGTTCTTAAATCTAATAAGTCTGCTGAAATAGCTGTATTTTTCCCTAAAGTATCTAGCGCCCAATGAACTGCGGCGCCAAAAGCAATAATCGTCACATCTTTTCCTTCTTTCAATAAGGAAGCTTTTCCTAACGGAAGTGTATAATAATCTTTTGGAACATCTTGGTAAACGCTTCTGTATAATTGCTTGTGCTCAAAAAACAACACCGGATTTGGATCATTAATCGAAGCATTCAAAAGTCCTTTTGCATCATACGGAAACGCTGGATAGACCACTTTTAAACCTGGTGTTTTGGTAAACCAAGCTTCATTTGTCTGAGAGTGGAATGGACCAGCTTGGGTTCCGCCACCGCAAGGCATTCTTACCACAACGTCAGCATTTTCTAACCAGCGGTAATGTGATTTTGCTAATAAATTCACAATCGGATTAAATCCCGTGGAAACGAAATCGGCAAATTGCATTTCAACAATTGCTTTATGTCCGTTGATAGAAAGTCCCATTCCGGCTGAAACTACGGCGCTTTCGCAGATCGGCGTATTAATGACTCTTTCTTTCCCAAATTGCGCTACGAAACCATCTGTAATTTTAAAAGCGCCGCCATATTCTGCAATATCTTGGCCCATGATTACTAAGTTTTCATGACGTTCCATCGATTGTCTCAAGCTTTCTGAAATGGCGTCAATCAAACGGATGTTTACCACTTTTTCTGAAGGTGTAATTTCCTCAAAATCATAAGGTTTGTAAACGTCATTTAATTCTCCATCGTAAGTAGCTTCAATTTCTGGTTCAGCTTGAACAATGGCCCAATTTTCATCAATTTCTTTCTTGATTTCAGCACGAATTTCTTCATCACCTTCCTCAGAAAGAACGTCGGTTAGTTTCAAATATTTTCTGTAATTATCAACAGGATCTTTGATTGCCCACATGTCCATTAAATCCTGCGGTACATACTTTGTCCCGCTCGCTTCTTCGTGGCCGCGCATCCTGAAGGTTTTAAATTCCAATAAAACAGGGCGGGGCGTTTCAATCATCGAAGCTTTTAATTCGGATAATTTATTGAAAACTTCCAAGATATTGTTTCCATCGATAATATGCGATTCCATTCCATAACCAATTCCTTTATCAGCTAGATTTTCACAACGGTATTGTTCGTTAGTTGGAGTTGAAAGTCCATAACCGTTGTTTTCGATTACAAACATCACCGGCAATTCCCAAACAGAAGCGATGTTCAAAGCTTCGTGGAAATCTCCTTCGCTGGTTGCACCTTCTCCCGTGAAAACTGCAGTTACTTTTCCATTTTTCTTTAATTTATTGGCTAGAGCGATTCCGTCGGCAACTCCAAGCTGAGGTCCCAAATGCGAAATCATTCCGATAATCTTAAATTCTTGTGTCCCGAAGTGAAAAGAACGGTCGCGACCTTTTGTAAATCCGTTCGCCTTTCCTTGCCATTGCGAAAATAATCGGTGCAACGGAATATCTCTTCCCGTAAAAACACCAAGATTTCGGTGCATCGGCAAGATATATTCGTCTTTGTCTAAAACCGCAGTCACGCCACACGCGATGGCCTCCTGCCCGATTCCTGAAAACCATTTGGAAACTTTTCCTTGACGGATCAGAATCAGCATTTTCTCCTCAATCAATCGAGGTTTTAAAATTCTTTTATATAAGTCTAATAATTGCTCGTTGGTTAGATTTTTTCTATCGAAATTCATAATAGTTACGAAAAGGTTTGCGTGATTTTTTAGCTCGCCCAAAAGTATAAAAAAATAACATCATAAAAATGGAATGTTACAGAATTTTCAATTGTTGATAACTTTTGAAATTAGATTCTCAAAATAATCTATACATTTGTGATAATAAGGCTTAAAGCCTAGCAAAGTTATTAACATCTATTTTTAAAAGAGTATGCAAAATATTCCTAGTGTTGACTTGCGTGATTTCCTTTCGGACGACCCGAAACGTAAACAAAAATTTGTAAATGAAATCGGAAAAGCATTTGAAGAAATTGGCTTCGTTGCTTTAAAAGGTCATTTTTTAGATGACAAATTGGTGGATGAATTGTATGGCGAGATTCGCAACTTCTTCTCGCTTCCACTGGAAACCAAATATTCTTATGAAATTCCAGGAATTGGCGGACAGCGCGGCTATGTTTCCTTTGGAAAAGAGCACGCAAAAGGCAAAAAAGAGGGCGATTTGAAAGAATTTTGGCACTTCGGCCAATATGTGGACAAAGATTCAAAATGGGCTTCTGAATATCCTGACAATGTTGAGGTTAAAGAATTGCCTCGTTTCAATCAAGTGGGAAAAGAAGCCTACCAAATGCTTGAAAAAACTGGAATTTATGTTTTGAGAGCTTTGGCTTTGCATTTAGGTTTGGATGAATTTTATTTTGATGATTATGCAAAAGAAGGAAATTCAATCTTGAGACCAATACATTATCCGCCGATTACGCAAGAGCCAGAAAATGCGATTCGCGCTGCAGCTCACGGAGACATCAACTTGATTACGCTTTTAATGGGCGCTCAAGGAAAAGGTTTGCAGGTTCAAAACCACGATGGCGAATGGATAGACGCGATTGCTGAACCAGACGAATTGGTGATTAATGTTGGCGATATGCTTTCCCGTCACACCAACAACAAATTAAAATCTACAATCCACCAAGTGGTAAATCCGCCGAGGGAATTGTGGGGAACTTCAAGATATTCAGTTCCGTTTTTTATGCATCCGGTGAGCGATATGCGTTTGGATTGCTTAGAAAATTGCATCGATGAAGAAAATCCAAAATTATACGAAGATATTTCTGCTGGAGAATTCTTGCACGAACGCTTGGTTGATTTAGGATTAATCAAAAAATAAGTTTTACTTTTATATATTTGAAAAGACATTGAGTTTTGCTTGATGTCTTTTCTTTTTGAGAAAATAATGGAACGCGGATTTAGGCGGATTACGCTGGTTTTCGCAGATTTATTTTGAATACTAAAGAATTAATATTAGCCACAAAAAAATAAATTATGGAAATGAATGAATTGCTTCATAAAGAATTGACCGGAGCTATATTGAAATTGTATTATGAAGTTTACAATGAATTGGGTTATGGATTTCTTGAAAGAGTTTACCAAAATGCAATGTATTATGAACTAAAAGCAAATGGCTACAAAGTTGAAGCTCAAAAAAGAATTACTGTTCTTTATAAAGATATTATCGTTGGCGAATATTTCGCAGATTTAGTTGTGGATGATTGTGTAATTTTAGAATTAAAAGCTGTAGAAAGCTTGACAAAAGAACATCATAATCAAATTATAAACTACTTGAGAGGAACAGATTGTGAAGTCGGTTTACTTTTAAATTTTGGCAAAAAACCAGAATTTATAAGAAGAATTTACGAAAATGAAAGAAAATAAAATCCGCGAAAACCAGCGTAATCCGCTTAAATCCGCGTCCGAATAAAATAAATTAAAATGGATTTACAAGACCAATTAAAAAACCTTTTCCCAGATCACGAGCCTTCTCAAGAAGTCGAAGAAACATCGTCAGAGCCAAAAGAACTTTGGATTCAGAAAGAGCCAATGATTTGTCAATATGAAAAACGAAAAGGAAAACCCACCACAATAATTTCTGGTTATACTGGAGAAGACGAAGATTTTAAAATTCTTGCCAAAGAAATAAAAAGTAAATTAGCAGTTGGTGGCAGTTTTAAAGACGGAGAAATCATCATCCAAGGTGATTACCGTGATAAAATAATGAATATCTTAAAAGATAAAGGCTTTAAAGTAAAACGTGTTGGCGGATAAATATTTTATGATTTTAGATTTATGATTTAAGTCTAAGCCTATTTCAATATTGACAAAATTTTAAACTTTGAAGCTTTGCCACTTAGTAACTTAGCGACTCAAAAACTTAGCAACTTATAAAAAAATGATACAATCATCAGAATTAATACTAAATCCAGACGGTAGCGTTTATCATTTGAATTTAAAACCCGAACATATCGCTAACGATATCATCTTCGTGGGCGATCAAAATCGTGTAGAAAAAATCACGCAGTTCTTTGACAGCATTGAATTTTCTACGCAGAAAAGAGAATTTAAAACACAGACCGGAACTTACAAAGGAAAAAGAATTACAGTAATGTCGACAGGAATTGGTCCTGATAATATTGATATTGTAATCAACGAATTAGATGCACTGGTTAATATAGATTTGGAAACACGCCAGCCAAAAGAAGAACTGACTTCCTTAAACATTATTCGAATTGGGACTTCAGGCTCTTTGCAGAAAGATATTCCTGTGGATAGTTTTGTAATGTCAAAATTTGGATTAGGTTTGGACAACATGCTTCGCTCCTATTTGATTGACAAAATTACTTCTTATGCTCTTGAAGAAGCCTTTATAAATCATACGAATTGGGATATCCGAAAAGGAAAACCATACGTGGTAAAATGCAGTGAAAAACTCGAAAAACTAATTGAAAGCGATAAAATTTTCAAAGGAATTACAGCAACTGCTGGAGGATTTTATGGTCCACAAGGAAGAGTTTTGCGTTTAGAAATTCAAGATCCTGAATTGAATGGAAAGATGGACAATTTCAATTTTGATGGCACAAGAATTACGAATCTAGAAATGGAAACTGCTGCGATTTATGGCTTGTCTGCTTTGCTCGGCCACAATGCATTGTCTTTAAATGCAATCATTGCTAATCGCACAAGTGGAACTTTCAGTGAAGACCCTTATAAAGCTGTTGACGAGTTAATTGCTTATGCATTAGATAAAATTGTTAGCCAATAAAATGCAAACTGTAATTGATAAATTTGAAAAATTGCTTGCTGAAAATTTAGAGTATTTTGAGATTACTGATATTTCTATTTTAGAAAAAAAAATCTCCGATAAAAAATGGTCAAAGAAAGAAATCCTGGGTCATTTGGTAGATTCTTCAATCCATAATTTAATCCGTTTTACAGAAATAAATTACGTCGAAAAACCATACATTTATAGAACTTACAACCAAAATGATTTAGTTAAAATTAATAAATACCAAGAAATAAATATTGAAGAATTGGTAGAGCTTTGGCTTTCTATAAACAAACAGATTCTAAGGCTTTTTAAATCTGTAAATGATGAAAATTTAGAATATAAAATTCTTCTGAATGATAATTCTACGATTAATTTGAGGTATTTAATGACCGATTTTGTAGATCATCTTGAGCATCATATCAATCAAATAAAAAGAAATTAGAATGACTTTCAGATTTGCAAGACATACAAATGATTTAGAAGCTATTAAGTCATTTTATATCAACATTTTGGATTTTGAATTATTAGGAAATTTCGAAAATCATGATAACTATAACGGAATATTTTTAGGTTTTCCAAATACAGATTGGCATCTAGAATTTACAACTTCTGATGAAAAAACAAATCATTATTTTGATGAGGATGACATTTTGGTTCTATATCCAGAAACTCAAAATAAATATGATTCATTGTTAGAAAGAGTATCAAAAAACAATATTTTATTAGTAACTTCAAAAAATCCTTATTGGAATGAAAATGGCAAGATGTTTCTTGATCCAGATGGATACAGAATCGTGCTATCGCCTTTAAAAATTACGAACTAAATGAAAACCATAAAAATTGCCGGAGTTCCGGAACATTTCAATTTGCCTTGGCATTTGTGTATTGAAAACGAAGAATTTGAAGCTGAAGGAATTGATCTTCAGTGGACTGATGTTCCTGAAGGAACTGGAAAATTGTGTCAGATGCTTAGAAATGGAGAAACCGATATTGCTGTAATTTTAACCGAAGGAATTATCAAAGATATCGTTGCCGGAAATCCGAGTAAAATTATTCAAGTTTATGTGCAATCGCCATTAATTTGGGGAATTCATGTTGATTCCAACTCTAAATATGAAAAACTTACTGACTTGGAAAACACAAAAGTTGCCATCAGCCGAATCGGATCTGGTTCGCAATTAATGGCATACGTGAACGCTCACAACCAAGGCTGGAAAACTGGAGATTTAAAATTCGAAATCATCAACACAATCGATGGCGCAGTCGAAGCTTTGTCAAACGGAACTGCCGATTATTTTATGTGGGAACGTTTCATGACAAAACCTCTAGTAGACAACGGAATTTTCCGAAAGATTGCAGACTGTCCGACACCTTGGCCCTGTTTTGTGATTGCAGTACGAAATGAAATTTTAGAAAATGATACAGAAACAATTGACAAAATTCTTCAAATAATCAACCAAACTACTGAAGAATTCAAAGAAATACCGAGTATAGACAGAACACTTTCAGAACGCTACAATCAAAAACAAGAAGATATTCAAGAATGGCTTTCATTGACAGAGTGGTCTCAAAAGCAATTAGACGAGAAAACGTTAAACAATGTCCAAAATCAACTTTTAGAACTTTCTATTATTGATAAAAAAGGTACTTTTGCAGATATCGTAAAAAGCTAAACCACGGGCTCTAGGTTTAATATGACAAAACTGGGAAAAATAGACATACAAAAAATAAAGGCAAAGCTTCAGGTAAAAAAACCTTGGGACAATGTCATCATTTTTTTGTTGAATATTCTCATTGCAATACCTGTTTTTATTATTATTCACCAAAATTTAATCGATCCTGAATGGCCGTTTCAAATCGATAGAATTCTGCTTTTCATATCAATATTGGCATTAATACAATTGGTTCTTAGACTATTGCGAACCATTATAATTATCTGTCTTGCTTTTTATTTAATTGCATTGATTTATGGAAGCACCTTTGGAAACTATGGCTTCAATAGCGTTTTTGAAGATTATCGATCCATGGTTTACAGCATGTCTGACGACCCTAATCCGCAAGATATTATCATTTCAAAATTGCTTCCTTTTCCAAATAAATCTAAAATTTTAAATGCGATTGAGTACGATAATCCAAAAGTCAGAAACTTTGCCCTTCTGGCTACTACAAAATATTTCAGAAACGTAAAAGGCTATCGTGAATACCGAAATTTGGTTCAGTGTTTCGCAGTTTTCAAAGAAATTCGAAATCGCTGGAATTATGTCGATGACCCAAAAGGACATGAATATATTGCACGAGCCACTGAATCTTTAATACATTTTTCAGGAGATTGTGACGATCATGCGATTTTAATGGCTGCCTGCGTTCGGTCAATCGGCGGAACACCAAGGCTGATCCATACCGGAGGCCATATTTACCCAGAAGTTTTGATTGGAAATAAAGTCGATCTAGAAGCTATAAATTACCTTATAAAAGAAGTGCTTTTTAAAGAAGAAAGCAAAAACAAAGAGCTTCATTATCACATTGACGAACGTGGCCAAATTTGGCTAAATCTTGATTACACAGCCACTTATCCCGGAGGCCCATTTATGTCTGAAGAAATATTAGGAGCTTTAACCTTAAATTAATTTTTTCCCTTTTTGGCAGCCAAACTTTCCGACTTTTTTAAATAAAATTCCTGCTGCTACGCCATATCTTTTATGCCGAACCCCGGCACAAAAGGATAATTGCGAGCATCAGGGCTAAAAACCAAACTTTTAGGTGTTTTTTAAACTTCAGGACTAACTTTGCCGGCACAGCAAATTTGTTAAAAAATATCAATACTTTTCCTATATTTACAATCTGTTTTCAAAAATACAATTATGAAAAAATGGATTTTCCTGGCATTAATTGCCTTTCAGTTTTCTAATGCACAAGAATCATCATCGATAATTTCTTCAAAGAAAAATGAAGTCAAAATTGATGTGTTATCTGCTATTGCATTTGGCAAATACCACTTAAGTTATGAACGATTTTTAAACAAAGATTTTTCTGTGGGAATCAGTGGCGGATTTCAAGACAGCAAAAATCAAAAAGATGATTTTTATGATGGTTATGAGCGATCACTTCCAAAATATGAAATCAATCCATTTGTAAGATATGCGCTTTCAAAAAGTGCCAAGAATTTCTATTTTGCTGAAGTTTTTCTTTCCGCAAATGGTGGAAAATATAGAGAAATAAAGCGTTTTGAAGATGAATCAGGAAACGGTTACTATGGAAGCCAAGAAGATAATTACACTGATTTGGCAATTGGTGGAGCTTTAGGATATAAATTATACCTAAAAGAAAAATTTGGACTAGAACTAGTTATCGGAATGGGAAAAAATCTTTTTAATACCGACAAAAGTCCAGAAGTAATTCCTCACGTTGGCTTAAACTTTGGTTATAGATTCTAATAAAAATACTATGAAAAATATAAAATTACTTTTTTTGGCTGTTATTGCGATAGTTTCTTTTTCAAGCTGTGGCGATGATGATGAATTTTACAATTCAAAATACATTTCGATTCCTGGTTTAATTGAAGTTGAAAATCAGGATGTTTATCAAGTTGGCGAAGCGCTTTATTTGAATACACATTTTTCTAAATTGCTAACTGAACCTGGATATTTTAATCAGTTAGATCTTTTTAAGACAACAGATGGCGCTTCATTCAGTTTCTCTTTCGGACTTGAAAAAAGAAATCCAGACAATACTTGGTCAGTAGTAAATTTAGAAAACAAAATGATTGCAGACCAAGGAAGAATCTTTGATGGCGATTATTGTATCGCTCAGGCAATTTATAATCCTGTTACAGAAACATATCAGTTTAGAGCTGGAATTCCATTGCAAGAAGCTGGAACTTACAGAATTTTCTTCGGTATAAGTGAAGCTTCACATTTAGAATTGACTTCAATAAACGCTAGCAAAAGATCAACTTATTTATCTATAAAAACCACAACAAACGATTTAAGTGGCGGTTTTTACAATTTTACGGTTAACTAAAAATTTGAACTATTTAAGAAATCCATTGTCAAAAGCAATGGATTTTTTTTACCAGACAATTTCCTTTTTGCCCAAAGATTTCAAATAGTCATTCGCTTTTAAAAAATGATTGTTTCCAAACCAAAAACCTCTATTTGCGCTCAACGGCGATGGATGTCCCGAATTTAGAATCAAATGTTTTGAACTGTCAATCAGCGTTCCTTTCTTTTGAGCAAAACCGCCCCAAAGCAAGAAAATTACATTCTCTTTTTCATTAGAAACCTTTTGAATGACAGCATCCGTGAAAGTTTCCCAGCCTCTTTTTTGATGGCTCCCCGCCTCGCCTTGTCTTACGGTTAAGGTTGCATTTAAAAGCAAAACACCCTGATCAGCCCAACGCTCTAAATTTCCTGTCAAAGGTTGTGGTTGTTTTAATTCTGTTTCAATTTCTTTGAAAATATTCTGCAACGAAGGTGGAAAAGGAATTCCGTCGTTAACAGAAAAACATAAACCATTCGCTTGATTTGGTCCGTGATATGGATCTTGCCCAATAATTACCACTTTCACATCGTCAAAATGACAATGGTCAAAAGCATTAAAAATTTGACTTCCTTTTGGATAGCAAACATGAAATTTATATTCAGATTTTACAAAATCGATAAGATGCTCAAAATAAGGCTTTTCAAATTCTTCAGATAGAACAGTTTTCCAAGACGGATGAATATTAACTTGCATATAACTAGGTTTAGCCACAAATTTCGGAAAGTTTTGCCGAAATCACACTAAAAATTATAATTCCTTTAGCAATATGATGCCTAACTTGTGCATTTCAATGGTATTGTTTTTCGTATTTTTGCATATAAAATTCGCTATTACAAAAAATGATTAGTATTACAGATAAAACATTACAAGATTTAGAATTCAATACCGTCTTGCAAACCATTTCTGAAATCTGCAACACAGATCTTGGAAAAGAAAAAGCGCTTCAAATCACGCCCTTCAGAAATAAGGAAGATTTGATGAACGCTTTACATCAGACATCAGAATATGTTTCCTCGTTTACAAATAACAACGCATTTCCAAATCATGGGTTTGAAGCGATTTCGCATGAAATAAAATTTCTAGCTATTGAAGACAGTTTTTTAGAAGTTGGAAGTTTTAGAAAAATTGCGACCCTTTCAGAAACTGTAAATGTATTGCTTCTTTTCTTGAAAAAATTCAATGATTACTATCCGAAATTAAGCTTGAAAGCCACGGAAGTTGAATATACAAAATTTATCGTCCAAAAAATTGATCAAATCGTAGACAAATACGGAGAAATAAAAGATAATGCATCGCCAGTTTTAGTAGAAGTTCGCCGAAATATGAATTTGGTTAGAGGTAAAATTAATCAAAGTTTTGGATTAGCGCTGAGCCAATATAATGGTCTTGGTTATTTAGATGACATTAAGGAAAGTATCGTTGAAAATCGCAGAGTTTTAGCTGTTTCGGCGATGTATCGTAGAAAAGTGAAAGGCACTATTTTAGGGAATTCTAAAACTGGAAGTATTACTTATATCGAACCAGAAGCTACTTTGAGATATTCGCGTGAATTAAGCAATCTTGAATATGAAGAAAAAGAAGAAATTAATCGAATTCTGAAACAGCTTACAAATGATATTCGTCCTTATTTAGAGCTTCTGAAAACCTATCAGCAATTTTTAAGTGACATAGATGTTGTGGCGGGGAAAGCAAAATATGCTGACAAAATCAACGGAATTCTTCCGAATATTATTGAAGAAAAACGACTTTATTTCAGAGAAGCTTTTCATCCTATTTTATATTTGAATAATAAAAAGAAGAACGAAATCACCTTCCCGCAGACAATTGAATTGACTGACAAAAGTAGAATTATCGTGATTTCTGGGCCAAATGCTGGTGGAAAAACAATCTCTTTAAAAACTGTCGGATTGCTTCAATTAATGCTGCAAAGCGGTATGTTAATTCCGGTTCACGAACGAAGCGAAACATTTTTATTCGATAGAATTTTAACTGACATTGGCGATAATCAATCTATTGAAAATCATCTAAGTACCTATAGTTATCGATTAAAGAACATGAATTACTTTTTAAAGAAATGTAATGCAAAAACCTTGTTCTTGATTGATGAATTTGGAACTGGTTCTGACCCAGAATTAGGTGGCGCTTTAGCAGAAACTTTCTTGGAAGAATTCTATCATAGAGAAGCTTTTGGAATCATCACGACGCATTATTCTAACTTGAAAATTTTAGCTAATGAGTTGCCTTTCGCTTCGAATGCGAATATGCTGTTTGACGAACAATCTTTGGAACCATTATATAAATTAATTCTCGGCCAAGCCGGAAGTTCGTTTACTTTTGAAGTAGCACAAAAAAATGGAATACCTTACGGATTAATAAATCGTGCAAAAAAGAAAATTGAAGGCGGAAAAGTTCGTTTTGACAAAACAATTGCCACGTTGCAAAAAGAACGCTCGAAATTAGAAAAAACTTCTCAAAATTTAAAAGAAGAAGAAGTTCGTGCACGTGAAGAAAGTAATAAAATGCAAAATATAAACGTAAAAATTCAAGATAAATTAGAACGTTATCAAGAATTATATGATGCCAATCAGCGCCTTATTTATATGGGACAAAAAGTTGATGATATTTCTGAAAAATATTTCAATAATAAAAGTAAGAAAGATTTGATCGGCGAGTTTTTGAAAATGGTAGAAATTGAAAATTCTAAACGTAAGACAGTTACAGTAAAAGAAAAGAAAGCTAAAGAAATTATCCAAAAACAGATTATTCAGGAAGTTGCCATAAAAGTTGAAGAAATTCGCGAAGAGAAAAAAGAAAAGAAGATTAAAGCTATAAAATTAGAAGCCAATAAACCAAAACCAATATTAAAATTAGGCGATAGAGTACGCATGTCTGACGGAAAAGCCGTTGGAACGATCGATAAAATTGAGAAAAATAAAGTAACTGTAAACTATGGAATTTTCACTTCTAAAGTAGATTTGGATTCCTTAGAACTGGTTGAAGCAAAAAAATAATTTTATGAATTTACCAAAAGATAAAAAGATAATTTTGTTTGATGGCGTTTGCAATCTCTGTGATTCGTCAATACAATTTATTATCAAGCATGATAAAAATGATATTTTTAGATTTATAGCCTTACAATCAGATTTAGGCCAAGAAATTATAAAACATATTGGAGTTGATATTTCAAAAACAGATTCTATAATTTTATATGAACCAGGTAAAGCTTATTATTATAAAGCTGAAGCGGCATTAAAAATTGCAAAAGAATTGGGCGGAATTTATACAGCTATCAGTTGGTTTTCAATTCTACCAAAATCAATAAGCAATATTGTTTATGATTATATAGCCAAAAATAGATATAAATGGTATGGAAAAAAAGATGCTTGCATGATTCCAACACCTGAATTAAAAGCTAAATTTTTATAATAAAAAAAGCCAGACAAAATGTCTGGCTTTTAATTTATTTAAAACTTTATAATTAGTTTTTCACAATTTTTTTAGTCACTGAACCTTGATCAGAGTTAATGCTCATCATGTAAACTCCAGCAGATAAATCTGAGATATTTACTTGAATTTCTGTGCTAGAAGCGTAATTATTTGTTTTAACTACTCTTCCATTCAAATCTGTAATTTGAACATTATTAATTAAAGCATTCAATGTATTATTAATAGTTACTAAACTATTTGAAGGGTTTGGATAAACTGAAAATCTGTTAGCAGAAAAATCTTTTACACCTAATGGCTGAGTAACTACTACATCATCCAAGACTAAAGCTTGAACACCTGCATTAATAGGACTTGTTGCATGAAAACCTAAATAATAAGTTCCTGTTGCTGTTGGCGTAAAGCTAACTGTTTTTTGAACATAAGTTGCATCAGAAATAGTTTCACTAGCTGCAACTGGAATAGTCATACCTGCAATTGTTTGAGCAATACCAGCTTTTAACTCATAACTTCCAGAACCCGTACTAGGCGCTTGTAAGAAATTTCTAACATAGTAAGTAATTGTAACAGGTAAATTAGCTGTTAAGCTTATACCTCTTGAAAGAAGCCATGCATTAGTAGTAACAGCACTTGCAACAACAACGGCAGATGTAGAACCAGTTTGTGCTAAACCAGCATTAGTTTGCCAATCATTTCCAGTGTATGTAGTTGCAGATGTTTCAGCCCAACCAATATGGAAAAATTGTGCTGCCTCAAAACTTGTACTGTAAGGAACATCAGCAGCTTGAAAAACAGTAGTAAATGAAACTGGACCAGCCCATGTACTATAACCATTTGTAGTACCGCAATTAGTTCTTACATAAAATTCGTAAGCTGTACTTGGAGTTAAACTTGTTAGTGCAATACTATTAGTAGTGGTTGGCAAAATTGTACCTGTTCCAAGAGTAAAACCAACTGGACCATATTGAAAATCATATCCAGTAGGTGTTCCAATTGTTGGCGCAGTCCATCCTAAAGATGCTGTAGTTGTAGTAGGTGCTACTGTATAACTATATGGTCCTGATGGAGCAAAACATGTAGCAGGAGTAAAATTAAAATTAAAACTAAATCCTGTTGAAGTCCAGTTATTATCCCAAACAATATAGTAAGTTGTTCCTGCAGTTACAGCAACATTAGATACTTTTGATCTATAGTCATCATTAGCAGCATCATCATTAGCAGTAACACAAGTTAGTGCCGTACAAGTACCTCTTAAAATACTTAATCTAGTATCATTAGTTTCAGGTGAATTCGGTGCAATGGCAGCATCTACACTAATAAGACCATTTGCTGTTGGTGTAAATTTATACCAAATAGCTTTAGGAGCAGTATTTGCTGTTGTAAAACATAATCCAGTAGTAGGATATGTCCCTGTAATTGCCGGACACACGAAAGTTCCTGATGCAGTAATAGGTGTTGCTACTAAACAAAGCGTCTGCGCATTCATTGCCATTCCTGAGAACGCAACTAAGAGAGAGAGTAATAGTTTTTTCATAAAGATTGTTTTTTAATATGATGGTAAAAATAATAATATTCTTTAAATATACGCCTATTTTATTACTAAAAAAATCACAAAACATTCTTAAACATTGAGTAATCCGCTAAAACGAGTGCTGCCATAGCCTCTACAATTGGCACAGCTCTTGGAACAACACAGGGATCATGCCTTCCTTTTCCTTGCATTTCAACAATATTTCCTTGATTGTCTAATGTTTCTTGTTTTTGCATAATTGTTGCAACCGGCTTGAAAGCAACTCTAAAATAAATATCCATTCCGTTTGAAATACCGCCTTGAATTCCTCCGGAAAGATTAGATTTAGTCGTTCCATCTGGATTGTGGAGATCGTTGTGCTCGCTTCCTTTCATCTTTGCACCGCAAAAACCGCTTCCATATTCAAAGCCTTTCACTGCATTTATTGACAGCATCGCTTTTCCTAATTCTGCATGAAGCTTATCGAAAACGGGCTCACCTAAACCGATTGGAACATTTTGTATCACGCAAGTTACTGTTCCGCCAACAGTATCTCCTTCTTTTCTAATTTGCTTGATATATTCTTCCATTTTTTTGGCTGTTGTTTCATCAGGACAACGAACAGGATTGCTTTCAACTTTAGAAAAATCTAATGCTTGATAGGGTTTATCAATGAAAATATCTCCTACAGAAGAAACAAAAGCGTTTATTTTTATCTCAGGAATTATTTGTTTTGCAATAGCGCCTCCTACTACTCTGCTCGCAGTTTCTCTAGCAGAACTTCGCCCGCCACCGCGATAATCACGAATTCCGTATTTTTTTTCATATACATAATCTGCATGGCTCGGACGATAATTATCTTTAATATGTGAATAATCATCTGATTTTTGATTTGTATTCGGAATTATAAATCCAATTGGAGTTCCTGTTGTTTTTCCTTCAAAAATTCCTGAAAGAAATTGAACTTCGTCTTCTTCTTTCCTTTGTGTCACAATTGCTGACTGGCCTGGTTTTCTTCGTGACATTTCGAATTGAATTGCTTCAAAATCTAAAACTATTCCGGGCGGGCATCCATCAATTATACCGCCTAAAGCTTCTCCGTGTGATTCTCCAAAAGTTGTTAATTTGAATAAATTTCCAAAACTATTTCCTGCCATATTATTATGTTTTAAACAAAAGTAGTATTTTAAGTCTAAACTTTCGGCAGACATTGCCATACATTAATTTGATTTACTATATGATTTGATAACATTTAATTTCTTTTCAATTAATATTTAGTAAGTTAATTTGTTAAACTTCTAAAGAAAGAAATATTGAAAAAGAGAGCTGTTGAATTAGTAGTAATTTCAGATGTTCACCTTGGCACTTTTGGCTGTCATGCAAAAGAACTTTACCAATATCTGTCTTCAATCAAGCCAAAAACTCTTGTCTTAAACGGAGATATTATTGATATTTGGCAATTCAGAAAATCTTATTTTCCAAAATCACATTTAAAGGTTATTCGAAAAATTCTTGATTTTGCATCAAAAGGAACTCAAGTTTATTACATCACCGGAAATCATGACGAAATGCTACGGAAATTTAGCGATTCAAAAGTCGGGAACTTTTCGATTATTGATAAATTAGTATTAAATCTTGATGGACAAAAAGCTTGGATTTTCCACGGAGATGTTTTTGATTCGTCAGTACAACATGCAAAATGGATAGCAAAATTGGGCGGTTTAGGATATGATTACCTAATATTATTGAATCGTTTTATCAATTGGTGCTTGAACAAGATTGGAAAAGAACCCTATTCTTTTTCTAAAAAAATAAAATCTGGTGTCAAATCCGCAGTAAGATTCATTTCTGATTTTGAAGAAACAGCTTCAGATTTGGCGATTGAAAATAGCTATGATTTTGTAATCTGTGGTCACATCCATGAACCAAAAATTATAGAAAAATCAAATAAAAAAGGTTCCACAAAATATTTAAATTCTGGAGACTGGGTAGAAAACCTGACAGCTTTAGAATATAATAAAAAACGTTGGAAATTATATCGCCATTCTGAAAACACAGATTTAATAGAGGAAGACTATCATGAAATGGAAACAATCTTAAGTGAAAATCTGATAAAAGGTTTTATGTCTTCTAAATAAAATTCATCTTAAAATTCGACATTTAATTCAGCAAAGCGTGTATTTTTTGTGTTATAATAATCTTAATAGTTTTGGATTTTGGGTTTTAATATTACTAACTTGTGGTAAACTCTAAATTAAAAAACTATGAAAAAACTATTTTTAGCAGCGTTCATGCTGGCTGGTTTTGCCTTTAATGCACAAGCTCAAGAAATTTCAAAAAATGCTATCGGACTTCGTCTTGGAGACAATGATGGTTTTGGTGCTGAAGTTTCATACCAAAGAAGACTTGGAACAGATAACAGACTTGAATTAGATTTGGGATGGCGCGATTCAAACTATTATGACGCCGTTAAACTTATAGGTCTATACCAATGGGTTTGGAATATTGAGGGTGGATTCAATTGGTATGCTGGTGTCGGTGGTGGAATTGGAACTTATGACGGCGACAGAAGATATTTCAATGATCGTGATGACAGCGGAACATATTTAGTAGCTGCTGGAGATATCGGTATCGAATATAAATTTGATTTCCCGTTGCAATTGTCTTTAGATTTCAGGCCTGAGCTTTATTTTGGTGATGACTTTGGCGATGATTTTGGACCGGATATCGCATTGGGAGTTAGATTTACATTTTAATCCAATAAAAAAATCCCGAAATTATTCGGGATTTTTTTATGTTTTATATTATTTAAAAATAATCTCTTTTGTAGAATTTATCTTTACAATAGTATAAGGATTTGTAATTGCCATCGTTGCCATTCCTTCAGGTTTAGTCTCTTCGACTGTCACCACAATTTTCCCTGCTTTTTCTTCTACATTTTTAACTTTGATTTCATAACCTCCAGAATTTCGCTGTCCTAAAAACAAAGCTACAATTCTTGATTTTGAGAAATCTACTTTTGGAACTTCGGTATCATTCACCAAAGCATATAAATTTTGCAATGAAGTCTTGTCTTTAATAACTTCATAGGATTTCTCTTCTTTACCTTGATAAGCTGATTGTGTCAAGACTTCATACAAATTTGTTGTGCTTATTTTTTTCACTTCAGAAGAATTATTATTTGATTCTTCAACAGTTTTCTTAGTACTATTACAAGAAAATAACAAGACTGCGAACGGAATTAAAAGTATCTTTTTCATAATTGTTTATTTAATTTTAGTGCTTTTTCATAAACGGCTTCATATAAGGGCAAGATATTTAAAATATCAAATTGTTTCGCAGATTGCAAAGCATTCTTTTTAAATTTATCTAATTCCTCATCTGTTTTCAAAATTGACAAAGCATTTTTTGCCATATCTTCTACATCACCAACGTTGCTCAAATAGCCAGTAATTCCGTTAAAATTCACTTCTGGCAAACCTCCAGAATTACTAGAAATCACCGGAACACCACAAGCCATTGCTTCAAGCGCTGCCAAACCAAAGCTTTCTGTCTGCGAGGGAAGCAAAAATAAATCTGTATAGCAAAGAATTTTGTCAATATCATTACTATTTCCGAAGAAAATAACTTTGTCACTTATCCCTAATTCCTCGCACAAAATTTCAGCTTTTTCTTTTTCCGGACCTTCACCAACCATCATTAATTTTGCAGGAATTTCTTTTTGAATCCTATCAAATATTTTTACAACATCCGGAATTCTTTTTATTTCACGAAAATTACTGATGTGCGTAATAATTCGTTCTCCTTTCGAAGCCATCAAAGCACGTTGACAAGGTGCATTTTCATCAATTCTGACTTTGTCAAGTTCAATAAAATTGGGAATTACTTCAATATCTTTTTTAATATCAAAAAGCTTATACGTTTCCTCTTTTAAGCTCTGTGAAACTGAAGTCACAATATCAGATTTATTGATGCTAAAGGTAACAGCAGGTTTATAAAAAGGATGATTCCCTACCAAAGTAATATCTGTTCCGTGCAATGTTGTCACCATTGGTATTTTGATTCCTTCGTGTTTCAGCATTTGTTTAGCCATATAGCCAGCATAAGCATGCGGAATCGCATAATGAACGTGCAACAATTCAATTTTATGCAATTTCACCATATCGACCAATTTACTTGAAAGTGCCAATTCATAAGGTTGAAAATGAAACAGCGGATATTCGGGAACATTAACTTCGTGATAATGAATATTTGGATTTAAAAGTGCCAAACGAACGGGCTGACTGTAAGTAATAAAGTGTATTTCGTGTCCTCTTCTGGCAAGTTCTAAGCCTAATTCTGTGGCTACTACGCCACTACCTCCAAAAGTTGGATAACAAACTATTGCGATTTTCATATTGTAATGCTAAATAATAGCGAAATTACTCAAAAAAGTAAGGCAAAACTGAAATTGATTTAAAATTAACGTAAAGAATATCGAAGTAGAAATTATCTTTTAAATTGTTTTTCATAAATAGAAATCAAATCTTCAAGAGAAATTTTTGTCAGAAGTTATGCAATCAAATCATACGGAATTTTATCAATTTTTTAAAACGTATACAGCGTTTTCCCATTTCTAATTTTGTTTGGAATGCTTTGGATATTCCGCAACAAACCAGTTTAAAAGTTCAGGATCTGCATAAATTACCATTATGGTATAAAGCCACAAAGTTCTTCTAGAGTTTTTACTCTAGGCTGCATTTCAAAAATTTAGATTATAAAGTTATAAAAAACTACACTCTTTATTTATTGATAGCATCATAAATTACTTTCTGAATATTTTCGCGAACATTTTCTTTAGAAAGTGTATTCGGAGCATTAGAATCTGGGTAAGTTCTATTCGATAAGAAAATATAAATAAGCTCTTTTTCTGGATCAGCCCAAGCCATTGTTCCTGTAAAACCAGTATGTCCAAAGCTTGAATTTGAGGCACAACCGCAAGTTGGCCCAGAAGTTCCTGGCAATTGCTGTTTGTCAAAACCAAGCGCTCTTCTGTTTCCTTCTTTGCAGTAATAACAAGTATTGAAAGTATCAAAAGTCAGTGGCGTGAAAAATTGAACACCTCCATAATTTCCTTTTTGTAGATACATTTGCATGATTTTAGCCAAATCTATTGTATTGGAGAAAATTCCCGCATGACCGCCAACACCATCTTGCATTGCTGCAGCCATATCATGAACATAACCCTGAATTGTTTGGTGTCTGAAATAAGAATCTTCTTCTGTCGGAGGAATTATGCTCATATCAAACTTACGAAGTGGGTTATATCCTGTTTTATAAGCTCCAAGTTTTTTATACAAATTATTTTCTGAAAGAGAATCAAGCGTTCTTCCTGTTGTTTTTTCAAGATAATCCTTTAAAATTATGAAAGTAAAATCACTGTATTTATATTCTTTTTTTGCCAGTAACTTACTATCAGCAATTCTTTTTATAATTGTGTCTTGGTAATCGCTTCTCAAAAATAAATTCTCTGTAACCTGCAATGAAAATTCTGGCGTAAAAGTTTTTTTATAATATTTGTCGCTTGGCATTTTATTAGCATCTAAAGTCGCTTGATAAAACGGAATCCACGCTTGAAGTCTTGCATAATGTGAAAGCAATTCCTTTACTGTTATATCTTTTTTATCCGTATTGGCAAAAGCGGTAAGCATTGAACCTAGTTTTGTGTCTAGGGTAAATTTCTTTTGATCATACAATTGCATGAAATCAGGAAGCGTTGAAACCATTTTTGTCAGCGAAGCAACATCATAAATATCAGAATTTTTTACTTTCACCTGATTTTTATAATCGTGATATCCAAATGATTTTTGATAAACAACCTTTCCTTTTCTTGCAACTAAAATTTGCATTCCTGGCGCCATATATCTATCAATCGCATTCTTTGCAATTAAATCGATTTTTTCTAAAACTCCAGAATTCATACCAACATTTTCAGCTATTGTAAACCCAAGACGATTGAGTTTTTTTGTTTTTAAACCGTCATTAATTTTAAAATTTGTTCCCAAAGATACCGGGAGTTTTCCCTTAGCTTCCACCGCACCAAAAATTAACTGTGCTGAAACGTTTTGAGCAATGTCACTATTTTGATAAGAAACTACCAACCCTTCAATATCTTCAAAAGTATTAATCGGCAAAAGTGAATAGGGCTTTGCAAAAACATCAAGAATTACCTTATTATTTTTAGCAATTTCTTGCAATTTCACTAATTCATCAATTGTAAAATCGTGTTTTTTCCAAGCGCCATCAGCTTTGTGGAAACCAACAACTACTGTCGTATAATTTTTTAATTCGTCGAGAAGCAAATGTATGCTATCATTAGCAACTTCAGTGACGTCTGTATATTGTTTCAGGGTATTTATAAAAGAACTATTACTGTCATCTCCTAACTTCACATAAGCAATCTTTTCTTTTTCAATATCTTTTATAGGAAGAATTTCTTCTTTATTTTTTAGAACTGTAATTGCATTTTCATACAATTCATATTGCAACGCCTCATCTTCAGCACTGTTTAAATCATCATATAAAAACGGAATATCAATTGGCTTATAATTATTTAAACCTGCAAGAAACTTATATTTTAATATCTTTTTTACAGATTTAGCAAGTCTTTCTTCTGTGATAATAGTGTCTTGGTAAGCCACGCAAATTTTCTCTAATGCCAAAGGAACATTTTCTGCAAAAAGTAGAATATCATTTCCTGCTAAAAAAGCTTCCAAATCAATATCGCCCGGTTGTTTGAAATTGCTGGCGCCTTTCATGTTCAAAGCATCTGTAAAAATTAAGCCTTTAAAATGAAGTTGATTTTGCAAAATATTTGTCACAACATTATAAGAAAGTGACGTCGGATAGTTTTCTCTAGGCTCTAAACTTGGCACATTTAAATGCGCAACCATCACACTCGCTAGACCTTCCCTAAATAATCTTTTATAAGGATAAAACTCTACTTCATTAATTCTTTCTTTAGAGAAATTAACCATAGGAAGCGTGTGATGAGAATCTGTTGAAGTATCGCCATGACCAGGAAAATGTTTTCCAGTAGCAAAAACACCTTGATTTTGAATACCTTTCATCAAAGCTGAGGCTCTATTGGTTACATTCATTTTGTCCTCTCCAAAAGAACGATTACCAATAATCGGATTTTTTGGATTTGTATTTATATCTAAAACTGGAGCAAAATTGAAATGTACGCCAACTCTTCTGCTTTGTATTCCATATCTCTCTCCTACTTCTTCAATAAGTTTTAAATTTTGGATAGCTCCCAAAGTCATATTCCAAGGAAATCGCATGACTGAATCGAGACGCATTGCTAATCCCCATTCTGCATCAATACCAACAAACAAAGGAACTTTGGCTTTTGACTGATAACGGTTTGTCAATTTAGCTTGACGAACAGGTCCGCCTTGAAAGAAAATTACACCGCCGATTTTTTGCTGTTTTACCAACCTTTCAACGGCATTCGTGTGAACAGAATCTTTGTTAGAATAAGCGGCAACCATAAAAAGCTGTCCGATTTTTTCTTCGAGAGTCATTTTATTGTAGATGCTATCCACCCAGATTGATTCTTTGGTCTCTAACGATATTGACGGCGTAAATTTATTTAGCTGTGCAAACGTAATCTGGCTGAAAAACAGCAAGGCAATAATATATCTCATTAAAATTTGTTATTAAAAAAATCGGCTATGCCAGCTTTCATTAGCAGGAACTTCCCAATATTCATGCCATTCACCAACAGTATTAACAAGATTATTAAAAACAATAGTATTTCCAGAAACTGCTTTTTCTTTCGCCATTTTCTTAAATTCAATTAATGGCTTATGCGCAATATGTTCACCTAATTTAAAAGTTACATTCATTTTATCTAATAAATCTACTTCATATTTTTTTTCTAAATCTTGAATAAATTGCACAGAAGCATCAATAGAACAGCCTGTTGCGTTCTGCACTTCTTGATTTACGGCTAAAATGATAAAACGGTTGTATTTTAATTGATAGGAAGCTTCAAGCGAAGTTCCATGGGCTGCCCAACTTTCAACAAAAGTTTTTAGTTCAGCTTCAATTTCAGCAAATTCTTCGTCTGAAAATTTTCTGTTGGATTGATATATCCAGATTTTAGATTCATCTGGTAAATTTTCAAAAGGAACATACATAATTTATATTTTTTTAATGCCTTGGATTACTTTATAATATCTAAAATCTTTGGCTTTCACATCATAAAATTCTTGCTCCCAATAATCAATGGAAACTTTATCATTTTTCTTTAATTTATTTTCTATCAAAAGATTTGAGCCTTCAAAAAACGTCAACATTAGCACTGAATGGATTCTTCCTGAATTATCTTTCACTGAAACTGTAAGAAATTGCTCTGATTTTATTTCAACAATTTGGCCTTCTAAAGTTAAAGCTTCTGCAACCACTTCATCTTCTGAATCGTCGCCTGCAATCGACATTAAAATGTCAGGACAAATAGTTACCATTTTAAGCCCAATATCTCTACCTAATTTTTCCATCAATCCATCTCCTCCATCAATGACATTGCCGTATTTTGCTGACAACTCCTTTTCGTGATTTGAATAACTTGCAACAATGCAAAGCCCTAATTCCATTTGAAGCTTTTCTCCTGTCAATTCTTTTAATTTTTCAGATTTTGATGTTGTACAAGAACAGACTTCTTTGGCAACTGTTTCAAGAATATCTTGGCTGTGAGCATTAAAAAAGAACAAAGAGAACACAAATACAAGTAATGATTTTTTCATTGATAAATTCGAATTTATTTTTTATAGATCTTTTGCATTTGCAATAAGTTCAGCAATATCCATCACTTTCACTTCGCTTTCTTTCTCTTTATTTTTGACGCCATCTGTGAGCATCGTATTGCAAAATGGGCAACCGGCAGCAATGATATCAGGTTGTGTTTCAAGCGCATCTTCTGTTCTTTCAATGTTTACCTCTTTATTTCCAGGTTCAGCATCTTTAAACATTTGAGCACCGCCAGCTCCACAGCATAAACCGTTTGCTTTTGAACGCTTCATTTCAACTAATTCTACGTCTAATTTTTCAATCAATTCTCTTGGCGCTTCATAAATCTTATTTGCTCTTCCTAAATAACATGGATCATGAAATGTTATTCTTTTTCCTTTGAATTGGCCTCCTTCAATTGTCAATCTTCCAGCATCTAAAAGTGATTTTAAAAACTGCGTATGATGAACGACTTCATAATTTCCGCCTAATTCTGGATATTCGTTTTTCAGCGTATTGAAGCAATGCGGACAAGCCGTAACAATCTTTTTTGCTTCGTAAGCATTCAGAACTTCAATGTTCATCATCGCCTGCATTTGAAACAAAAATTCATTGCCAGCTCTTTTTGCAGGATCACCAGTACAGCTTTCTTCTGCTCCAAGAACCGCAAATGAAACTTCGGCTCTGTTCAAAATTTTGACAAAAGCTTTCGTTATTTTTTTTGCCCTATCATCAAAGCTTCCGGCGCAACCAACCCAAAATAATACTTCTGGTTGTTGCCCTTGAGCAAGCATTTCTGCCATTGTTGGCACTGATAAAACTTCTGACATACTTTTTAAATTGTTAGATTTTCAGATTATTTAGATTAATAGATATTCAAGTTATCTAAAATCTAATTCTCTAATGTCCATTTTTTATTCGTGTTTTCCGTCATCAAAAACTTGGATAGTAACCTCTTTGTCAACCAAGTCTGTAAATTTTCCTCTGTAACGTGTTGCTTTAACTAAGTGATTGTCAATCCAGTGGTAATTTCCACCACGTGGTTTACCCATTACCATTCCGTGATATTTAAAACCATGTAGTTTTAACCATTGTTCAGTAACTTTACGATGTGCTTCTGTTCTTGATGTAAAGAAAAATATAATATGACCTTCATCATACCAACGGTTTAAGGTTGCTAATGCGTCAGGATATAATTCTGCTGTAAGCATTCTTTCAGGCTCTTCATTCGGAATATCATCACAGATTGTTCCGTCGATATCGATAAGATAATTTTTGATTCCTTCTGGAAGTATCGGACTGATTGCTTCTCCGTTTTCTGAAACGGCTAATAAGTTTTTATCGATGTCTTCTGTTTTCATTATATTCTAAAATTTATTGTGTTGAGGGTTTAATCGTAAGATATTATAAATAAATTTAATTTTCATTCTTCCAATTTAAACGATCTTGCTGACTATATTGCCATGGTGCTCCATTATTTTCTACATTGGTCATCATTGCGTTTAACGACATTGGAGCAGCACTTTGTTCCATTACTAAATAACGTCTCATGTCCATAATTATTGACAGCGGACTTATATTTACAGGACATTCTTCAACGCAAGCATTACAAGATGTACAAGCCCAAAGTTCTTCTGGAGTAATATAATCGTTTAATAAAGTCTTGTTATCTGAAACAAAAACGCCTTTGTTGGCGTCAATATTTTTACCTACTTCTTCCATTCTGTCACGAGTGTCCATCATGATTTTTCTTGGAGAAAGTTTTTTTCCTGTAATATTTGCCGGACATGCTGAAGTGCAGCGGCCACATTCTGTGCAAGTGTAAGCATTTAGCAACTGAACCCAATTCAAATCTTGAACGTCGCTGGCACCAAATTTTGTCGGCACTGCATTTTCATCTACCGGTTGTACGGCAAACGGATCAGCATTTGGATCCATCATCAGCTTTACTTCCTTTGTAACTGATTCAAGGTTATTGAATTTGCCTTTAGGATTTAAATCTGCAAAATAAGTATTTGGAAAAGCCAAAAGAATGTGCAAATGTTTAGAAAAATAAAGGTAATTCATGAAAATCAAAATTCCGGCAATATGCGACCACCAAAGAACTCTTTCCAGAATTATTAACGAATCAACATTTGTATTATTGAATATTGGGGCCAAGAATTGACTTATCGGAAAAGCTCCGGCCTGAATATAATGATGCGCGCCTTTTTGCTGTAAAGCTAAATCAGAAGCATTTAAGAAAAGGAAGAGCAACATTAAAACAATCTCAAAATACAAGATGTAATTTGCATCGCTCTTTGGCCATCCTTTTAAATCATTATGAATAAATCTTTTTAGCTTGATAATGTTTCTTCTTATCAAAAAAGTAATGACAGAAACCAAAACTAAAATAGCAAGAATTTCAAAACAACCAATTAATACATCATAAAATCCGCCCATAAAAGCGAAAACACGATGCGTTCCAAAAAGCCCGTCAATGATGATTTCTAGAACTTCAATATTGATAATAACAAAGCCCAAATAAACAAATATGTGCAAGATTCCAGCAATTGGACGCTTTACCATTTTTGACTGACCCAAAGCAATCAGCGCCATGTTTGCCCATCGTTCTTTTGGATTATCAGAACGGTCGATGTCTTGACCTAATTTAATATTACGAATTAACTTTTTTACATTAATTGCAAAAAAACTGAATCCCAAGCCAAGCAAAATGGCAAACAATATATTGTCTATGTAGCTCATCAGGATTTTATTTGATTGTATCCTTTACTTCTTCTTTTGGCGCAACATAAGGCTTTGGTTTTTTACCAAAAACTGAAAAATGTACATAGCGTTTCGGATTTTGTTTAAAATCTGCCAAAAGCTGTTTCATTTCAAGCGAAGCGCCTTCTAAATTATTGTACATTCCATCATCTTTAAGCAATTTTCCTATTGTACCTTTTCCTGACTGAACGTCATTTACAATTTTATCGACATTGGCCAATGATTTTTCAAGTTTTTTGAAAGCTTCGCCAATTTTAGCATTGTTAAGCGAATCAGAAAGTGTTGCGAAATTTCCGGTAGCTTTATTTAAGTTGGCTAAAGTTCCGTCAAGATTTGCTTTGTTTCCTGAAATAATTGCATTTAGATTTTTTGATGCTTCACTGAATTCTTTCATTGTTACAGATAATTCTGCAATTGAAACTCTCAAATTATCTTGTGTTCTTGCGTCAAAAACTTTATTTAAGCTGATTAGCAAACTGTCAGCAGAAACCACTGTACTTTCTACCTTTTTTTGCAAAGGATTTAACTTATCAGCAACAGTTGAAAGCATTCCCGGTTTCACGTTTGTTGATAAAGTTGCTCCATCCTCTGCTAAAACTGGATCTTTAAAATTAGGAATAATTGCGATATTTTTCCCTCCTAATAATCCTGGCTCATAAATAGACGCAATACTTGTTTTTGAAATCGGAAAATCTGTTTTTACTTGCAGTTCAACAAGAAGCCTTCCGTCGGTATGCAAAGTTATGCTATTTACTTTTCCAACATTTAATCCATTAATTGTTACAGGAGCTGATGGCGCTAAACCTTCAACTTCGTCATAAACGGCATAAAATGTTTTATAACTATTAAAAAGATCTCTTCCTTTTAAGAAACTGTATCCCCAAATAAACAATAAAATAGAGGATATAACTAAAATTGCGGTTTTTACTTCTCTTGATATTTTCAAAGCTTGGTGTTTTTAAACAAATTTAAGCAAATATTTCAAAACGAATTCATAAAATTACTTTAATGCGTCTTGAACGCTAATTTTTTTGCCGTTTTTGAATGCTATTAAGTATGACGTGGTAAATCCTTTTGCTTTTGCTTCTTGAACCAACTGTTTAGCTGTTTCATAATCGCTTGTTTCACCATACATATATTTATAAAGATTACCTTCTGAAACCATCGATATATTGTCAAGTCCTTTAAAATTGCTTGGCACTAAATCTAGTTTGGTACCACTTGCTGAAATTTGCACTTTAAAAACAACACCTTTTACATCAGATTTAGTTTCAGTTTTTGCAACTGGAGGTTTTGTTTCTGTAGTTTTTGAACTGTCTTTTTTAGCTGGAGCTACAGTTTCTTTTGGTCTTTCAACTCGCAAATCATCTTTATCGATTTTATTTTCAACTGAAGTACCTCCATAATATTCTTTTTTATAGCCCATGATTGCATCAGCAATTGCTTTTGCAATTTCATTTTGACCTTCTTCAGAATTCAAATATTGTCCTTCATTCTTGTTAGAGATAAACCCCATTTCGATCAAAATGCTTGGCATTGAAGTTTTATGTAAAACCATAAACGGTGCCTGTTTTACACCTCTACTTTTTCTGCTCAATTGCTTATCAAAATTGTCTTGTATCTTACTAGCTACAGCAATTCCTTGTTCTAAATGTTCTTCTTGCATTAAAGTAATTCCGATTAAGGATTCAGGTGATTTTGGATCATATCCTGCGTATTTTACCTTATAATCAGATTCTAGTGTAATTACCTCGTTCTCATTTTTTGCCACTTCAAGCGCCGATTTCACTTTCGTAAGACCCATTACATAAGTCTCAGTTCCAAAAGCATCTGGATTTGGATTTGAATTGCAATGTATCGATACAAATAAATCAGCATTAGCTCTATTCGCTATGTTAGCACGCTCAACAAGTTCTATAAAAACATCAGAATTTCTAGTAAAAACAACTTCTACATTTGGCTGTCTGCCAAGTAGCTTGCCTACTTTTTGAACCACTGCAAGTGCAATATTCTTTTCTACAAAATTATTTCTTACAGCGCCATAATCTTTTGCTCCGTGGCCAGCGTCAAGAACCACTTTAAATTTTCCGCCAGATTGACTAAAAGCGGTAAAAGATATCAGGCATAATGCTAAAGCGAACGAGTGTTTGATTTTCTTAATGGTGTACATATTTTGTTAAAGTTAATTTTAATAAAAATGCTATCGTTATAATTTTGTTATTTCCTTATTTTTGCGAAAAATATATGTAAGTTTGGCACGTCAAAAATTAAGCCATATTTTTACAAAAATAGTATTTAAACCTTTGCGCACAAACTTATTTCATATCGTTTTATCAGCATTTTTCCTAACACTAGGAAGTGCCGAATTGTACTCACAAGAGAAAAAAAATAATTCCACTGCAATACCAGCTGAAAAACAAGTAGATACAACGACTATAAGTGCTTCAGACATAATTAAACCTAAGGATTCTACCGTGCAAGATACATTAAAACCTAAAAAGGGTTTTCTTGAAAGCAAGGTAAAACGCAAGGCCGTTGATTATGAAAAAATGGATCAGAAGAAGAAACTTCTTACTTTATATAATCAAGCTGAACTATATTATGAAGATTTTGAGCTTAAGGCTGGAATTATTGTAATGAACTACGAAAAGAACGAAGTTTATGCAGGAAGAATTAAAGATTCATTAGGCAATTACACTCAAAGACCTGTTTTTAAGCAAGGAAGTAATATAATTGAGCCCGATTCTATTCGTTTTAACACGAAAACAAAAAAAGCCTTAGTTTGGAATTCACGTTCAACTCAGGGTGAAATGAATATTAAGGGAGAAATAACAAAAAAAGAAAATGACTCGGTTTATTTTATAAAGAATGCCAAAATCACTACTTCAAAAGATATCGACAATCCCGAATATTATTTTCTAGCCCGAAGATTAAAACTTGTTCCTGGAAAAAAAGTGGTTGTAGGCTTAACAAATATGGTCATTGCAGACGTTCCTACTCCTATAGGAATTCCGTTCGCGTTTTTTCCAATGAGCGATAAAGGCGGTACTTCTGGATTAATTTTGCCCTCGCCAAACGATACAAACCGACAAGGATTTTCATTACAAAATGGAGGTCTTTATTTAGCACTTTCTGATAATTATGATCTTGCCATTATGGGAGATTATTATACAAATGGTAGTTATGCCATGCGTTTTGAATCAAGCTATGCCAAACGTTATGGCTATCGCGGGAATGTAAATGTTCGTTTTGAAAATCAAATTCAAAGCGAAAGAGGTTTTCCTGATTATTCAAGAGCTTCTAATTACAACATACAATGGTCGCATTCACAAGACACAAAGGCTAGTCCAAATTCTAGATTTTCTGCATCTGTGAACATGGGAAGCAGTAAATATTACCAACAATCCATGAATCAATCCAATATTGGTTCTGCATTAAATAATACTTTAAGTTCTTCTGTTTCTTATTCAAAGACTTTTAATACTTTGCCTCAGGTGAATATGTCGATTACGGCAACACATTCTCAAAACACGCAAACAGAGCAAATTAACTTAACACTGCCTACTTTTCAAGGAAGTGTTGACAGGGTTTTCCTTTTTGCTTCCGAAGACGAAGTAAAAAAAGGATTTATAAAAAACATGAATATCCAATATAACTTGAATGCACAGAATCAAATTACTACTTACGACTCTTTGTTTTTTAAGCCGCAAATGTTTAGAGATGCTAAAATTGGTTTTAAACATACCATTCCGCTTAGTACAAATTTCAAGGTTTTAAAATATCTTAGCGTAAGCCCTTCAGCAACTTACAACGAAGTTTGGACAATGAATACTTTTGAAAAAAGACCTAATCCTGTTAATCAAAAAGCTGAAGATTTTAACGTTAGAGGATTCGATTCTTATCGAACTTATAATTTTAATACAAGTGTTTCGACAACTATTTATGGAACTTTTAATTTTGGAGAAGACAAGAAAATTCAAGCCATCCGCCACTTAATGAAACCATCTATCGGATATGCTTACACGCCAAATTTCGATAGATATTATGACAAATATGATCCAGACGGAACTGGAACCAGGATGTTAGAATACAGCCGATTTGACAACACCGCTTATGGTGCACCAGGAAGAGGAAACTCAAATATCTTAACTTTCAACTTGAATAATACTTTTGAGGCAAAAATTACTGACAAAGACAGCACAAAAACAGAAGCTAAAAAAGTAATGCTTTTAAACAGCTTGAATTTTGGAACATCTTATAATATAAATGCAGATTCGATGAAACTGGCACCACTGACTGTTAGCGCAGGAACAGTATTGTTTAAAGATAAAATGAATATTAATTTTTCAGCAAGACTGGATCCTTATGCTTTAAATAATGCCAATCGAGTAATCGATAAATGGAATATTGATAATGGAGGAAGCCTTTTTAGACTTACAGGCGCTAATATTACAATAAATTACTCTTTTTCAAGCAAAGATGGTGCCGATGAAAACGACAGAACCGATCCATTGAAAAATCAAAGTTTAAGAAATGGTGGTCGCGAAGATGACTTATTTGGAACAGCAAGAGATTTAGGAGACAACAGGCAAAGCCAATTTAATGATGATGATATTGAAAAGGCAGAAAAAAACAAGTCCTTTTACAATGCTTTGCTGCCTTGGGATTTAAGGCTGGCCTACTCTCTTTCTTACACAAATAGTGCTAGACAGAATCAGATAACAAACAATTCGCTGATGATTTCTGGAAATGTAGATGTGACGCCTAGATGGAAAGTCGGAGCTTCAACAGGATTTGATTTTGTGCAAAAAGGAGTCACTTTCACCCAATTGCGTTTTGAAAGAGATTTATTAAGCTGGAGAATGGATTTCAACTGGGTTCCGATCGGAGATTATACTTCTTGGGGATTCTTTATCGGAATCAAATCTTCTGTATTAAGCGATATCAAATGGGACAAGAGAAATCAACCTGATAGAACCTTACGTTAATATAATTTATTATGAAAAAAATAATTTTTACAGAAAAAGCACCTGCACCTATTGGCCCTTACAATCAAGCAGTTTTGTTCGGAAACACGCTTTACACTTCAGGACAAATTGCATTGCATCCTACTACAGGAGAATTGATTTTAAAGGATATTGAAACAGAAACGAAGCAAGTCATGGAAAACATGAAAGCAGTTCTTGAAGAGGCCGGAATGACGTTTGAAAATGTAGTAAAGACTTCTATCTTTATTATGGATATGAACAATTTCGCAAAAATCAACACCGTTTACGGAAGCTATTTTGATGAAAAAACTGCTCCAGCAAGAGAAACAGTTCAAGTTGCAGGTCTACCAAAAAATGTGAACGTTGAAATTTCTATGATTGCAATAAAATAAGATTCCATTATTTAAATACAAAAAAGGCTTTGTTAGAGAACAAAGCCTTTTTTTGTATTTAAGGAATTTTGAATTAAGAAAATATACTATTTTGCACTTCCAAAAATCCATGTGGCCAATATAAAAACTCAATCGGCCTACAATAAAATCCTTTCGGAGCATGTCAAAATCCATCCGGCGTACAAAAAGTGCATACTCCCTATATAAAAATTCATCCGGCCTATAAAAAAAACAATTTCTTTCATGAAGAATACAATCGGCCTAAGATAAAATACAATCTCCCTAAATAAATAGACATAAAAAAACCTGCATTACTGCAGGTCTTAAAACTTTAAAACAATTAGTTTATTCTGTGGTATTCAATCAAACCATCAATTGGCCTTCTTAAAACATTTCCTAATTTTAATCCGTTTTTATCAAGAATTACTTTCAATTCATCTTTCAAGTAGAAAGCAATAGATCCTACAAAATGAACCGGAACTTCTTTGGAATCTTCAAATTGAGTAATATAATTATCTACAAAAGTCTGCATCGCAACATGAACCAATTCTTGAATAAACTCTTCATCTTTGTGCTGAATCAAGAACTTTGCAAACGTTGCCAAATAAGCATTTGGGTTTGGTTCTTTATATAAATGATGCTTGATTGTATCTGGTTCTAAGTCATATTCTTTTTCAAAAGCTGCTGCTAATTTCTTAGGCATTTTTTTGAAATAGTAGGCTCTGATCAAATCTCTGCCAAAACGATTACCGCTACAGTCATCCATTGCCATATATCCTAAAGATTGGATTTTTTGGTGCAATTCTTCTCCGTCAAAATAACTGCAGTTAGAACCGGTTCCTAAGATAGAAATGATTGATTTTTCATTTGTCGGGTTTGTTGCATATGCTGCAGCATAAGTATCTTCTTTTACAGAAACTTCTGCATTTGGAAAAAATTCTTTGAAAATTTCAACCAAAAAATTCTTCATTCTGTCGGTGCCGCATCCAGCTCCATAGAAAAAAAGGTGCGTAACCGCTTTTCTGTTGTGATAAATATCGAAGCGATCTTCCAATCTTTCAAGTACTTCTTTTTTATCTAAAACTTCAGGATTTAATCCTAAAGATTGCGTGGTAAACAGTTTATTGCCATTATCGTCTAATGCAATCCAATCTGCTTTTGTGGAACCACTGTCTACTAATAGTTTCATTTATGGATAGTTAGTTTGTTAGTTTGTCGGTTTTTAATGGTTTAGAAACCCGACGAATTATCCAATTTTAAAAAAATGATTTTCTGCCAAAAATTCCCTTGTGGCTGGGAGGGTAAAAAATAAATCTAATTAAAACAGGGTAAATTTTTATTCAAATATTTGATATTCAAACCTATAACACTTAATTTAAAGTTTAAAATTGCATATAAAAAAATCCCGCCAAATAAATGACGGGACTAATTAATTATAAATTATTTTAAACCTGCAATATGTACAGATAAATCAATCAATTTGCTTGAATATCCGTATTCGTTATCATACCAAGATACAATTTTGAAGAAGTTTGAATTTAATCCAATTCCAGCAGTTGCATCAACGATTGAAGTTCTTTTGTCTGAGATAAAGTCTTGAGATACAACAGCATCTTCAGTATATCCTAAAATACCTTTTAATTCATTTTCAGAAGCTTTCTTCAAAACTGCCATAATTTCTTCGTAAGAAGTTTCTTTGGCAACTTTTACTGTTAAATCTACTACAGAAACGTCAGCAGTAGGAACACGGAAAGACATTCCTGTTAATTTTCCATTTAATTCCGGGATTACTTTTCCAACTGCTTTTGCAGCACCTGTTGAAGAAGGAATTATGTTTATGCTTGCAGCACGTCCACCTCTCCAGTCTTTTCTTGACGGACCATCAGCAGTCATTTGAGTAGAAGTTGTTGCGTGAACAGTTGTCATCAGACCTTCAACGATTTCAAAATTATCATGGATTACTTTAGCCAATGGAGCTAAACAATTTGTAGTACAAGATGCATTAGAAACTACTAAATCTGTAGCTTTTGCAGTCTCATGGTTTACTCCCATTACAAACATTGGAGCATCTGCAGAAGGAGCAGAAATGATTACTTTTTTAGCACCACCTTTGATGTGTTCGTTTGCAGTTTCGATAGTTGTAAAGATACCTGTACATTCTGCAACTACGTCCACTCCAACTTCGTCCCATTTTAAGTCTGCTGGATTTCTTTCTGCAGTGATACGGATATTTCTTCCGTTTACATATAATTTTCCTTCTTTTACTTCTACAGTTCCGTTGAAACGACCGTGAACTGAATCATATTTTAATAAGTAAGCCAAGTGATCTACATCTAATAAATCATTGATTGCTACTACTTCTACGTTATCTCTGTTGAAAGTTTCTCTGAAAACAATTCTTCCAATTCTTCCGAAACCGTTAATTCCTAATTTTACTTTTGACATTTTTTTACTTTGTTTAATCGTTTATTTGTTTGTTCGTTTATTTGTTTATCCAGCAAGCGATTTAACGATTTACCGAAATAACAATAAAACTTTTTATGTAGACATTATATCTGAAACTCTCAATAATTCTCTATCAATTGGATAATGACCTTTAATCGCTTGTTCTAGTGGTGTCAAAGTCACTTCATCTTTTAAAATCCCGACCATAAAATTTGATTTTCCTTCTAAGATAGATTCCACAGCTTTAACTCCTAAGCGGCTCGCCAAAACCCTGTCGAAGCAAGATGGCGCACCACCTCTTTGCATGTGACCTAAAACAGAAACACGAATATCATATTCTGGCAAATGTGACTCAATGTAATCTTTTAATTCAAAAACATTTTTGCCCATCTTATCACCTTCCGCCACCACAACGATGCTTGAAGATTTTCCAGAAGCTTTACTTTTTTGAAGTGATTCTAAAAGTCTGTCTAAACCTAAATCTTCTTCTGGAATAAGAATTTCCTCTGCTCCTGCTCCGATTCCTGCATTCAAAGCGATGTGGCCAGCATCGCGGCCCATAACTTCAACGAAGAAAAGACGGTTGTGGGAACTTGCCGTATCACGAATTTTATCGATACACTCAATCACTGTATTCAATGCGGTATCATAGCCCAAAGTGTGGCTTGTACCATAAATATCATTGTCAATAGTGCCAGGAATTCCCATAACCGGAAACCCATATTCGCTATTGAAAACTTCAGCTCCAGTGAAGCTTCCGTCTCCTCCGATGACAACTAAAGCTTCTACTCCAACTTTATTCAAATTGTCGAAAGCTTTCTTTCTTCCTTCTGGCGTCATGAATTCTTTTGAGCGCGCAGATTTTAGAATAGTTCCTCCTTTGTTAATGATATTGTTTACGCTTCGGGGACCCATTTCTTTGAAATCGCCTTCGATCATACCTTGATAACCACGGTAGATACCGACACATTCAATTCCGTGGAAAGCGCAGGTTCTTACAACAGAACGGATAGCTGCATTCATCCCCGGAGAATCTCCTCCTGAGGTCAGCACACCGATTTTTTTTATTGTTTTTGACATTTATTTGCTATTAATATTGTAAAATTAGCAAACATATATCACTTAACAGCACTGGTTTTTATTATTTTAAGAATTGCGAGGTGTTTCAAACGATTTCGTTAATAAGTTTTCTTGTTATGTATCGAAATGTTCATTAAATTATAGGAATCTAGAAAAAATAACGAAGTAAAAATGTGTTATTCTGATTCAGGAACCTTTTGTTCTTCAGTTTTTGGATTTTCGGTTTTTTTTCTTCTATCCTGTGTCCATTGAATAAAGTCTGGAGAAAGATTAGAATCTGGGATATGATCAGAAGTATTTTTCTTCTCTTCTTCTGTCTTTATATTAAATACTTTAAACCAAAGTTCGCGCAAAGTATCAAAATCGACTTCATACGAAACTCCAAGTCCTTGAGTATAGCCAATTCCTTCTCCTATATAATTAATGTCGTTTTCACGATTAAATACACGAAGATTTAAAGTTCCGTCGTCATTTACACGGTATTTTATTTCGACATTACCAACAATCATTGATTGATTTACGCCGCCAACAGGCACACCTACTTTTCCATCAATTGTGATTCTTTCGCTGATTTGCGTTGTAATTGCAATTCCCACTTGACCGCTGGTTTCAGCTGTTGGCGTTCTGTCAGCCATTTGATAATCAAGCACCACATTAAATTTACCATCGGCATCTTGAAATAAATCATTAAACAAACCGCTGGCTCTTTCAAACAAGCTTCCATAAACTGCAGTTCCCGCATTTTCAGAGCTGATGAAATTTCCAGTTCCTAAGAGAGATAAGGCTTGGTTAACACGCGTATCTCTATCATCTAATTTCACCTGAAGTTCTGATTTTAGTACCGAACTTACTGTTGGGAAATTAATAATAAAATCTGGTTCTGGATTAGTAAGATTTCCGGTCAATCCAATAACAACTTCCACGGGAACTTTTCTGTTAAACGATGGATTATCTTGCAAAACTGCAGGATTTGCCTGAGTTTTATAAACTGCATCAATATTAAGCCTTGCTCGCAAAGGATCTCCATCCCAAGAAATTGAACTTCCTTTTTTTACTTGGAATTTCTTATCTATAATTCCTCCATATCTGAAAAGATATTCTCCTTCAGTAACCTGATAATCACCCAACATGTTAAATTTTCCGAGCGTGCTGATTTCAAGACGAATATTTCCATTTCCTCTTCCTTTTAAAGCATGGCCTGTGCTTCTATCTATAATAATTTCAACTTCAGCTTCTGGCGTAACTTTTAAATCAAACTGCAATTCTAAGCCTGAATTAGCAATAACTTTTTCTACAATTCCCTTGTCAAGATTATATTTCTCTTTTGGACTAAGGAATTTAATAAACGAGCTATTTCCGGCTCCTCCAGCACTATTAATTGGAATTTTAATATTCGTTCCTTGTTTTGATTCTGCTTCTACAGTAATTAGCAAACCTGTTGTTGGGCCTTTAATAGAAGCCGTCCCATCGATAAAAGCCGTTCCATAATATATTGCATCTTCTGAATCTTTTGTATCCAAAGCCAGCAAACGATCTGATTTTATATTTAAATCTAAAACCCAATTCTTGAAATTTTGGTGTTTAATGCTACCGCTTAGCTGTCCTTTTGTTTTATATTTGGTATCGGTCATCGTGGCGTCGTTGAATCGAAATTGGTTTTCAGTCAAATCAACAATCGAGCGCTTGTCAAATTCATAATCCACATTTAAATATGGCACTGTTAAACCTACTTGGTCTAAAAATAATCTTCCATTAATTTCAGGATTTTTTAGCGTTCCTGCAAAGCCAGCATTTCCTGTAGCAAAACCTCTAATCTTGGAAATCACATTACCTCCCAAAGGACTCAAAGCACCAAGATTAAATTTATTGAATTTAAAATTTAAGTCAAAAAGCGTTTCCTTATTTAAAATTCCAATATCTCCGGATGCTGTAAAATTCTCTACATTATCATTTTCTAAGACTGAATTCACGCTGAAACGATTCAGATTGTCATTTCCCTGAATATCAACAGAAAGGTTTCCAAGACTAATTTCATTCACATGCAAACTGTCAATTGTAATGGAAGAAGTTGGTCGATAAATGCTTTTGTTTTGCTTGAAATCAATTTCTCCATTTAAATTCCCAGCAATTCGCAAACTATCCATAGAAGGCAATAGTTTACCCAAACTGACATCGTCGAAACTCAATTTTACATCCTTATAAGTACTATCGCGAATGATTCCTGTAAGCTCAATTTTTTGATTGTTGTGCGTCATTAAAACATTTTCAATGGCAAAATTTCGGAATTTTTTATCAAAAACAATTTTATTATCAGAAGCATCTTTTTCGTTTAAAAACCACAGATAATTTTTAATATTGACTTCCGATTTCTTAATACCAACAACGTTATTATTTTTTTCGTCAATCGTATGATAAACATTTAATTTATAAGAATCTTTACTCTCTTTTCCGCCTTTAAATTCTGTTCTAAAAAACAAAGTATCTTCTAATTTCACATTAATCAAGCTAAAATCTGAAATCTTATATTGCTTTGTTCTAATACTATCCATTTCAACATAAGCGTTATATAATGGGTTTTTATTATCAATTTCCAAAGACAGATTGTCGATGTAATTATCATAAGCCTGAATAAGTGGCGAATTAAAATTTAGCTTAAACTCATTAGTGTCAGCACTAATTTTTCCTGAGACAAAAGTATTTACACCGACAGAAACTCTCGGCAAGAAAATCTCAATCATTTTATTATAAATTGACAGATTGAAATCTAAAAATTGCCCAGGTTTCACTTTATTAGGTCTGTAATTGGTATAAAGACTTCCTATAGAATTTTCAATTATCTTCGGAACTTGTCTGAATTCATATTTTCCAACAATTTTTCCTTTTATGATATCTGGAGAATTGATTGTAATCGTGCGAACTCTATTAGCATCAAAAGTTGATTCTACATTAAAATCATCAAAAAAGTAAGTATCTTTTTCATTTTGGTAGGAAGTTTGACTTATGGCAATATTTCCATACATGTTATCTAAACTATTTCCTGTGACCTGCATAGAAATATCACCTTTAAACAAGGAAATTGAGTCTCTTTTTACTAAATTTAATTTATTTAAATCTGCATAATCAATCAGCGCATGAAAATTGTAGTGATTTTCTCTTTTGCTTAAATCAAGAAGTCCGTCAAAATCTAATTTTAAGTTTGCATCATTGACTACGACTCTTCCTTGAAACAACGGATTTTTAAGATTTCCGTTAATTTTGATGTTTTTATAGTTGTACTTTTTAAAATTCAGGCTATAGATATTTCCTGAAACTTTGGTATTAAGATACTTCCTGGTAAAGCCTTTTCCATCAACTTCAACATCAACAGTTATTGGTCCAAAATCTTTTTGATCTAAAAACTTTCCTATATTAAATTTTTCAAAATTAACATTTCCATGATAGGAAGCATTGTCGATATTATTGATGTCATAAAGCTGTAAAACTGCTCCAAGTTCACCAATTGCGGTTGTTAAATACAAATCTGCTTTTACAGTGGTCTTAGTCACTTGCGCATTTCCTGTAATATCAAAATTACCTAATTTTGCTAAAGATGAAGGCAACTTTTCCCCTAAAATTCTAGGCAATATTGTTTTTAAATTAACATAATCAGACGCTAATTTCTTAAAATCGCCACGAATTAAAAAAGCATTCTTATCAGGATTAAAAAGATTCTTAAAATTAATATTTCCAATAATTTCAGAGTGATTATCAACTTTTAATTTCAAATTTCTAGTATGAAAATCATTCATCGTTCCTGTCAAAAGAGTAGAAAAAATAAATTTTTTTCCTTTCCCAAATTCATTGTAGAAATAATTTAATTCATTTGTAGAAACCGAAGCGGCATCAATATCGGCATCAATGCGGACCTTATTTACAAAATCAGCCAGTCCGCCTTCTTTGTAAGTCAGTACAATATTTCCTTTTAAACTCGATTCTTTAGTTAAAACGCTGAGTTCTTTCAGCAACATACTTTCTTTTGAATAGCTAAATTTTGCAACCAAATCCTTTACAAAAATACCGCGATGATCTTGAAGTGAAAGTCTTTTTATGTCAGCAGTAATATCACTTCCATAAATTTTAAACTTTCGAGCATTGGCATTCATCTTAGTGAAATTGATACTAACCGGATTTGCACTGTTTTCATTTGTTATCCTAAAATGGCTTTTATTTAAGAAAATATTATCGGCTGTCAATTGAAAAGGTTTTGTCGCCTTTTTACCCGTTTCAAATAATTTAACGAAAATATTAATATTTGATTCTTTTTCGTTTTTGTAATTTTTTAGATTAAAAAATAGTTTGTCAGTATAAATATCTCCAAAAAGCAAATCACCTTCACGAAGTTTTTTTACACTTAAAATATTTGTTTTTATAGAACTAGCAGAAATCAGCGTATCTTTGTGATGGTCTTTTATTAGTACATCTTTAAGCTTTACATTTCCAAAAATTGAGATTTCAACTTTGTCTACATAGATATCGGTTCCAAAGTCTTCATTAAGCATTTCGGTAACATAATGTGCAATTTTTGTCTGCACAAAAGGTAGCGAAAGTGCAATGCCGAGTAATAGCAAAAGTAGGATTAAACCTAAAAAGGTTCGAAATACTATTTTTTTAAATTTTTTGATACTCTTAATTGTTTTATTTTTGTCAAATATAATTCAAAATTCATGCCCCTTTATGGGAAATAACCCACTTTTTATTCTAGCCATCGAAAGTTCTTGCGACGATACTGCTGCTGCTGTTATGCAGAACGGCAAAGTATTGTCAAATGTTGTGGCAAACCAGAGTATTCACGGAGAATATGGCGGTGTCGTTCCCGAATTAGCTTCAAGAGCACACCAGCAAAATATTGTTCCGGTGATCGAAATGGCCATCCGTAAAGCAAATATCGACAAAAAACAGTTAAATGCAATAGCTTTTACACAAGGACCTGGCTTGATGGGCTCACTTTTAGTAGGAAGCTCATTTGCTAAATCTTTAGCTTTAGCATTAAAAATTCCGTTAATCGCTGTAAATCACATGCATGCGCATATTTTAGCGCATTTCATTGATGAAGAAAACTATGAAAAACCCAAGTTTCCTTTTTTGGCTTTAACGATTAGTGGCGGTCATACGCAGATTGTTAAAGTCAATGATTTTTTTGATATGGAAATTATCGGAGAAACTACCGACGACGCTGTCGGAGAAGCTTTCGACAAGAGTGCAAAAATCTTGGGACTTCCCTACCCTGGCGGTCCTTTGGTTGACAAGTATGCACAACTTGGCAACCCAAAAGCGTTTGCTTTTACAAAACCGAAAGTACCAGGATTAAATTTTAGCTTTAGCGGTTTGAAAACTGCAATATTATATTTTATCCAAAAGAAAGTTGCCGAAAATCCACAATTCATTGAGGAAAATATTAATAATATTTGCGCATCGATTCAATATACGATTGTTCAAATTTTAATGGATAAATTGAAATTAGCCGTTGCAGAAACCGGAATCAAGCAAATTGCAATCGGCGGTGGTGTTTCTGCAAACTCTGGAATCAGGACAACTTTGAAAGAAGCCGAAAAAAAATATGGATGGAAAACTTTCATCCCCAAATTTGAATACACAACCGATAATGCTGCAATGATTGGAATTGTAGGTTATCAAAAATATTTAGCCTCAGATTTTGAAGACAATTCAGTCGTTTCAAAAGCAAGAATCCAATTTTAATTATGCAATTATTTTACAATCCTGAGATTTCAGAAACCGCCGAAAACTTCTTTTTTGACAGAGAAGAAAGCAAACACATTATTAAAGTTCTTCGCAAAAAAGAAGGCGATAATCTTTTTGTAACCAACGGATTAGGCTATATTTTCAAAACAGAAATTATATTAGCTTCAGATACAAAATGCCAAGTTAAAATTATCTCTTCTGAGAAAAGCGAACCCTTAAAATATAAATTGCATTTAGCGGTAGCACCTACAAAAATGAACGACCGATTTGAATGGTTTTTAGAAAAAGCAACAGAACTCGGAGTTACTGAAATTACGCCAATTATCTGCGACCATTCAGAAAGAAAAATTATAAAAACAGATCGTTTTGATAAGATAATCTTATCCGCTATGAAGCAATCTTTACAATCGTATCTGCCAAAATTAAACGATCCAATAGCTTTCAAAGACTTTATAAAACTTCAAAAGCCAGAAGGTTTAAACTTAATTGCGCACTGTGAAGAAACGGATAAAAAATCATTGAAAAATGTTTTAAAACCTAATAAAAATGTAACGATTTTAATTGGTCCTGAAGGTGATTTCTCTGAAAAGGAAATCAATTTAGCATTAGAAAACAATTACATTCCAGTAACTCTAGGAAATACTCGATTAAGAACTGAGACTGCAGCAGTTGTAGCTTGTCACAGTGTAGTTTTTACAAATGAATAAGCTTATGAAAAACCTAATAACTGCTATTTTACTGACTTTTTCTTGCTATGGAAATGCTCAAGAAATCGCACTTTTAAAATACAATGGCGGTGGTGACTGGTATGGAAATCCAACAGCCTTGCCGAATCTGATTAAATTTTGCAATCAAAACATCCAGACAAAAATTGCATCAAAACCCGCAACAGTCGAACCTGGAAGTCCTGATTTGCTTTCTTATCCTTTTATCCACATGACAGGTCACGGAAATGTGGTTTTTAGTGATTCAGAAATGCTGAATCTCAGAAATTACTTGTCTTCTGGTGGATTTTTGCACATTGATGACAATTATGGAATGGATCAATATATCAGAAAAGAGCTTAAAAAAGTTTTCCCAAATAATGAATTGGTAGAAATTCCTGCAAATCATATGATTTTCCAGAAGCCTTACTCCTTTCCTGCCGGGATTCCGAAAATTCACGAGCATGATAATAAGCGACCGCAAGCTTTTGGAATTTTTATAGAAAATAGATTGGTGCTTTTGTATACTTATGAAACAGACTTGGGCGACGGTTGGGAAGATACTGAAGTTCACAACGATCCGAAAGAAGTTCGTGAAAAAGCTCTAAAAATGGGCGCTAACATAATCAATTATATTTTCAATAATTAATTTAATGCAACTCAATCACGAACAGAATAAATTTTCTGCAAGAAATTTTCCGCTGACTTTGGTTTGCGATCATATTTATTTTCAAGATAATATTGGTTCACTTTTTCGGATTTCAGAAGCATTCGGAGTAGAAAAGATTATTTTTATAGGTGAAAACATTCCTTTAAATCCTAGAAAAATTAACAAGACTTCACGAAGCACACATTTGAAAATTCCTTACGAAACAATTGAATCTGAAAAAATTGCGGCATATTTGAGTGATTTCGAGAAAATTGCTTTAGAAATTACTTCTGAAAGCCAGAAAATTGAAGATTTAGAAATCCATTTGGATAAAAAAATTGCACTAATTATAGGAAGTGAAATTTCAGGAATCAATGATGAATTACTTAAAATTTGTCACAAAACAGTACATATTGAAATGTTTGGAAGCAATTCAAGCATGAATGTTGTTCAAGCTACTGGAATTGCACTTTATGAAATTACCAAAAAATTATCCATCTAAGCACTAAATTAGCTTTAGAGGTTTATTTTGATTAATTTAGATAAAAACTAAACGCATGGTAACATCAAAAACTATTGGGAACGGAATTTTAAGAGCTTTGGCAATTACAACTGGAGTAATTATTCTGCTCTATTTTCTCTTTAAAATTCAGTCAGTCATCTTATTTTTATTCATTGCATTAATTGTTAGCATGATTGGAAATCCGATAGTCAATTTCTTAGAAAAAAAATGCAAATTCAATCATATTGCAGCTGTAATTACTACTTTAATTTTCTTTATTTTATTGCTTGCGGGATTTCTTTTGATGTTTGTTCCGCTGATAATTTCACAAGGCGAAAACCTATCTTTACTTGACACAGCGCAATTAGAACGAAATATTACAAACTTGATGGATGATTTAAACAATTATTTTTCAAACCATAATATTGATGCTCAAAAAATGCTAAAAGAGTCAAATATTACATCAAAATTGAATTTTAATTTTATCCCTAATTTCTTGAATTCTATAATTTCTATTTTAGGCGATTTAGGAGTTGCAATTGGTTCTGTAATTTTTATCACATTTTTCTTTTTAAAAGATCGTAAATTATTCACAATCAGCGCAAAAAAAATATTACCCTCAGAACATGAAGCCAAAATAATCAATTCATTTCATAAAATAAATATCTTGTTAAGTCGCTATTTTATTGGCTTAATTGGTCAAATTACTGTTCTTTTTACACTTTATTTGATTGTTTTGCTGATTTTTGGAGTAGAAAACGCCTTTATTATCGCGTTCATCACTGCTCTTTTAAACATTATTCCTTATATCGGTCCACTTATCGCAACAGTTTTAGTAGCTGTCTTGACAATGCTTGGAAATATTGGACCTGATACACAAGGCGAAATGCTGTCTACAACTTTATATGTTTTGATCGGATATTCAATTGCGCAAATAATTGATAACAACGTAACCACGCCATTAATTTTTTCAAATAGCGTCAAATCACATCCTTTGGAAATTTTTATCGTAATTTTGGCTAGCGGTTTCGTTTTCGGAATTCTCGGAATGATTATCGCTGTACCACTTTACACAATTGCAAAAGTTGTCGCCAAAGAGTTTTTTCCTAAAAATCCTGTTGTAAAAGTTTTAACCAAAGATATTTAGATTGATTTCAGAAATTTTAAATCCAAAGATTCAAGAATTTATAAATAAGAATCTCAACCAAGATATTGCCAAACTAGCTTTTCAAAAAAATCCGTTTCCAGAGATTGATTTTGCCGTAATTTTAAATCAGATTTCGGCGAAAGCAAAAGCTGAAAACAAGCTTCCAATTTGGTTTAAAGCTGAAGAAATAGTTTATCCTTCAAAAATTTCTATAGAACAAACTTCTTCTGAAAAAGCAGCAATATATAAGTCTAACATAATTTCAGGCGAAAGTATAATTGACCTAACTGGCGGTTTTGGCGTAGACGCTTTTTATTTTTCTAAAAGTATAAAATCTGTAGTTCACTGTGAAGTGAATTCTGAATTATCAGAAATTGCAGAGCACAACTTTAAAAAACTTGGCGCTAAAAATATCGAATGTTTTTCTGGAGATGGTTTCGAAATATTAAAAAATATTAATAGAAAATTTGATTGGATTTATATTGATCCATCTCGAAGAAATGATGCAAAAGGAAAAGTTTTTATGTTGAAAGATTGTCTTCCAAATGTGCCCGATTTGCTTAATAGCTATTTTAATTATTCTGAAAACATTTTAATAAAAACTGCTCCAATTCTTGATATTGTTGCAGGTTTAAACGAATTGAAATATGTAAAAACAATTCATATTATTGCTGTTGACAACGAAGTCAAAGAGTTGCTTTGGGAGATTTCAAAGAATTATTTAGGATCAGTTTACTTAAAAGCATCAAATATTACGAAAGATAAAACCGAAGAAACAATATTTGTTCGTGATGAAAATCCAGAAATTTTTTATGGCGAACCAAAAAAATATCTTTACGAACCAAATAGCTCCATTATGAAATCTGGAGCTTTTGACGCTGTAAGTCATAAATTCAAACTAGACAAACTACATCAAAATTCACATTTATACACTTCAGATGAACTTATTGATTTTCCTGGCAGAATTTTTAAAGTTGAGGAAAATATAAAATACAACAAATCTGAAATGAAAAAATTTCTTCAGGGCAAAAAAGCAAATATCACAGTTCGCAATTTTCCCGAAACTGTAGAAAACATTCGAAAGAAATGGAAAATATCTGATGGAGGAAATTTATATTGTTTTTTTACAACAGATTTGAATACTAATAAAATAGTATTACTTTGCAGCAAAATTAAATCTGAATAATGAAACGATTGCTTTTTATAACAATTTTATTGCTTCAAACAGCTATTTATGCTCAAAAACCTTGTGAATTTTCTTCTGATTTCACAGATTCTATAGGAAGCTACAAAGAAACAAAAACCAAAATAATGCATGAAAGGATTTTTGGAAACTCTTCAAGCTATATTATTTTTTCATTAGTAAAAGCGAATGATATTCCGGTTCTTAAATTTCAATCGATTCAAAAAAGTAAAGATTTCATAAAAGTAAATTGTTTTGATAAAAACTCAAGAATCTATTTACAACTAGCTAACGGAAAAATCATTACACTTATGATGGCCGACGAAGGAGATTGCGGAACAATGCTTCGCGATGAGGCACAAACGTCTTCTATAAGAGTAACATCAGCAACATTTTTATTCATGAAAAATACTATTGAAGAACTAAAGAAAAGTCCTGTAACAATGGTAAGAATTCGATATTCTTCAACAGAAATCATAGATTATATGATGAAGGAAACATTAATTTCAGAAATGGACAAGGAAACTTACCATCCAGAGAGATTTTTTATTGAAAACATGCCCTGCTTGGAACAATAATTATTTGCAATCCCATTTAAAATTAGAAACGGCAAAAGAATTTGAGGCATTCGTAAGATCATAATGCCACCATTCTGATGCAAAAGATCTAAAACCATTTCTAATCATAACGTCTTTCAGCAACTTTCTATTAGATAAAACTTCAGTAGAAAGATTGGCATAATTATGCGCTGCTTCTGGTCCGAAATGATCAAATTGCGTTCCCATATCTAGCTCGTTTCCACTAAAATCTGTTAATGTGATATCAACAGCTCCACCACGATTATGAATTGATCCTTTAGCTGGATCAGCCACATAAATTGGATTTGGAACTATTTCCCACATTTTTCTCTGAACATCAATTGGTCGATAACAATCATAAATCTTAATTTTATAACCCTGTTTCACAAAGGCCTGATTTGCTTTAATCAAAGCTTTCACTGTTTTAAAACGCAAATAACATTCAGCGCAATCATATACTTTTGATTTGAGAAAATTGGCATCAGTTGCATATTTCATATCATAGAAAAAATCTTTGCCATAATCCTTCAAGCTCACAAACGTTGTATCATTCACATTCGCTTTTGCAGCTTCTAAGAGTGTAGCATTATCAGAAATATAATGATAATTGTTCTTCAACAATTCATCGCTATAAACCGCTTCTTTTGGATTTTTACAAGAGGAAATTATAATTAGGCACAATATTGGCAGTATAAGTTTCATATTTAAGATTTGCTATTTTGTTATGCAAATCTATTCATTTGTATTAATAAATTTATTAATTTTAATTCAAATTTTAAACCCACGAACGATGAAAAAAATTATTGCATTAGGAATCGCATTGCTATTTACAGGTTTAATGAGTGCGCAAGAAACTGCTGCTGAGAAAAAGGCTAAAGCAAAGGCTAAAGTAGAACAGAAAACTGCAGAAGCGAAAACAGATGCTAAAAAAGCGACTGCAAAAGCTGACGCAAAAGCGAAAGATGCAGAAATCACAGCTAAAAAAGACGTTGCAAAAGCAAAAGATAAAGCTGTAACTTCGAAAACAGAAACTAAAAAAGCTACAGAAGTATCAACTGACAAAGCTTCTGGGGAATTTTACAATGGCAAAAAAGTGTATACTGGGCCAAAAGGAGGCAAATATTACATTAATAAAAACGGAAATAAGACTTATATTGACCAGAAATAATTACCTAACGAATAATAAAGAAATCCTGATTGGCAAAACCATTCGGGATTTTTTATTTTGAAGCCAAACACTATGCCTTTTTTAAATCATTTTCCCGCTGCCTTGCAATATCTTTTTGTTCTGAACCCCAGAACAAAAAGGATATTTGCAAACATCGGGGCTAGAAAATCAATCAAAAGGCTTCTTTTAAAGTCCATAATAGTCAAGATTAACGACTCTATTTTGAGACAAAAAAAGCCAATTTAGATGATCTTGATAAGAAACTAAGAAAAAACTTTAAAAAAAATACTTCCGTATAGTGTTGACTTCTAATGTTTTTTAAAATTTATAAAAAATAATTGTAAAAAAAGTTCAAAAAAGCTTGGTATTAATGGAATGTTGTACTAGATTTGCAACCGCAAAAAAGGATAAGTTCTTTGTGATTTTGGAGAGTTGCCTGAGAGGCCGAAAGGACATGTTTGCTAAACATGCGTATGGGAAACTGTACCAAGGGTTCGAATCCCTTACTCTCCGCTTTTTTGTCTCAATTCGGGGTGTAGCGTAGCCCGGTTATCGCGCCTGCTTTGGGAGCAGGAGGCCGCAGGTTCGAATCCTGCCACCCCGACTACAAACTTTCACCATAAAAGTTTTAAAAGAAAAATGGTCGCATAGCTCAGCTGGATAGAGCACCTGCCTTCTAAGCAGGCGGTCGAAGGTTCGAATCCTTCTGCGATCACAAAAAGCTTCACTAGTAATAGTGAGGCTTTTTTGTTTTATGCCATTTCAAAAACTTCAAACTATTTCTGATTTTTTGAATAAAATTTAAAAATTCATTTTTAAATCACCTCAAATTCATTAAATTCGCAAAATAAACAAAGAACTGAACAATTATGAATAAAAAAGTGGTAATCGTATCGGCTGCTAGAACTCCAATTGGAAGTTTTATGGGAGCTCTTTCAACAGTTACTGCTCCACAATTGGGAGCTGTTGCAATTAAAGGTGCGTTAGATAAAATCAATTTAGACCCAAAACTTGTTGATGAAGTTTATATGGGAAATGTAGTTCAAGCAGGCGTTGGACAAGCTCCAGCTCGTCAAGCAGCGCTTTTGGCAGGTTTGCCAAATAGTGTGATTGCCACGACAGTTAATAAAGTTTGTGCTTCAGGAATGAAAGCGGTGATGATAGGTGCTCAAGCAATCATCAGCGGTGATGCTGAAATCATTGTAGCGGGCGGTATGGAAAACATGAGCTTGATTCCACATTATGTTCACTTAAGAAACGGATACAAATTTGGTCCGGCTTCAATGGTTGACGGAATGCAGAAAGACGGTTTGACCGATGCTTACGACAATAATGCAATGGGAGTTTGTGCTGATTTGTGCGCAAATGAATATAAAATTTCTAGAGAAGACCAAGATAAATTTGCAATCCAATCATATGAGCGTTCTGCAAAAGCTTGGGACGCCGGAAAATTTGACAACGAAGTAGTTCCTGTAGCGGTTCCTCAAAGAAAAGGCGACCCAATCATGGTGACAAAAGACGAGGAATATACTAATGTAAAATTAGATAAAATTCCTTCGTTAAACGCAGTTTTCACAAAAGACGGAACAGTTACTGCCGCAAATGCTTCGACAATAAACGATGGTGCTGGTGCAGTAATTTTAATGAGTGAAGAAAAAGCACAATCTTTAGGTTTGACGCCTTTAGCGTATATTAAAAGCTATGCTGACGCTGCGCAAGAACCAAAATGGTTTACGACTTCGCCTGCAAAAGCACTTCCAAAGGCATTGGACAAAGCAGGAATTTCAATTTCTGATGTAGATTTCTTCGAATTTAATGAAGCTTTCGCAGTTGTTGGTTTAGCAAATGCACAAATCTTAGGTTTGGAAAACGACAAGGTAAATGTAAACGGTGGTGCAGTTTCACTTGGTCATCCGCTTGGATGCTCTGGAGTTCGAATCATCATTACTTTGCTGAATGTTTTGGAACAAAATAATGCAAAAATCGGAGCTGCAGCTATTTGCAATGGCGGTGGTGGCGCTTCTGCAATTGTAATTGAAAGAGCTTAAAAATAAGCAGAAATATATTACTTAATGATGGATTTTGGATTTAAATGATTTTGTATCTTTAAATCCGAAATTCATCATTTAATTTAACGCAATTTGGCAATGTTTGGAATTTGTAATTTAGCCATCATACCTTTAAGATCAGAACCTAGCGACAGAAGCGAAATTGTTTCTCAAGTCCTTTTTGGCGAACACTTTACAGTTTTAGAGCAAGACAAACAATGGTCAAGAGTGAAATTGCAATTTGACGGTTATGAAGGCTGGATTGACGAAAAGCAATTCCAAATAATTTCTGAATCTGACTTCAATCAGCTGTCGAACGAGGCGATAATTCTTAATGCTGACTTGATTGAATACATCACTTCTCCAGATAATTTATTATTACCTATTCCATTAGGGGCTTCACTTTCCTTTTTAAGCAATGCTTCTTTAAACAAAAAAAGCTACGATTTTGAAGGCATGAAGATTAGCGGTGTAAAGCCAAAATCCAATTTAATCAATACTGCTTTCATGTATTTGAATGCACCTTATCTATGGGGCGGAAAAACACCTTTTGGAATAGACTGTTCGGGTTTGACTCAAATGGTTTACAAACTAAATGGCTATAAATTACTTCGAGATGCTTCAGAGCAGTCCACGCAAGGCGAAGCTTTAAGTTTTATTGAAGAAAGCGAACCTGGAGATTTGGCTTTTTTTGATAATGAAGAAGGAAAAATCATCCATGTGGGAATTATCATGGACGACAATTACATTATTCACGCAAGCGGAAAAGTGAGAATTGATCGCTTAGATCATTTGGGAATTTATAACGCAGAAACTAATCGTCACACTCATAAACTTCGAGTAATTAAGAAGATATTATAAATAAAAAAACCGAAGAGATCATCTTCGGTTTTTTTATACAACATTTTTTGCTTATTTAGATTTGGCAAAAGTAGCTTTCAAAGCTTTCGCCTCGTCCATCATTTCCAAATAATTATAAACGTTTAAAAGTGTTTTATAAACATCTTGATTTTTAGGATCTAACTGATTAGCTTTTTCAAGATAAGGCAATGTACTTTTAAAAATACCTTGTCTTTTTGCCTTAAGTTCATCATATCTTTTATTTTCTTTTGCAGATTGCCCAAGACTATTCATTTCTTTCACAAGCGCGTCATCTGCAGACAATTTCAAAACAGCAAGATTCAAATATGCATTTATATAATTTGGATCAAGTTCTATTGCTTTTTTATAGTACTTTTCTGCTTCCACGTTTTCATTGGCCTGAGCAGAAATTACACCCAAATTATAAAACATATTAGGATCATTTGGAGTTTTTTCTACAACTTGGGAAATGATTCTTTTGTAATTCACCAAATCATTACTTTTTAAATACAAATCAGCCTCAGTCAAGATCAAAGAAGTATCATCTGGATTTGCAACTCTTGCGTCAGCAACAGCTTTTTTAGCAGCATCAACATCTCCTTTAGAATTATAAATCAAAGCAATATTTTTGTAAATTTCTCCTCTCTTAGAAGGTTCATTTTCAGTTTTTGGAGAATCATGAGTTCCCATTTTAACCATTTTATCTCTTTCTGAAGCTGTTGAAAAATTTTGAACTTCATCATTCAACTTGCTTTTTGCAGTATAAATTGTTGCTTTTCCTGAATAATTAAGTTTTTTTAGTTCATCATAATAACCAAGAGCCTTGTCATAATCTAATCCATTAACAGCACTAGAAGCAGCATAATACAAGTAAATCGTGTCTTTTTTATCTAAAAGATAAGTTTGATATAATTTTTCAGCTCCTTCTTTATATTTTTTTTCAGCATTATCAGCAATTGCAGAATTCACCAATTCTCCTTTTACTCTCGTTAAAGAAACTTCAGCTTCTTTTGAATACTTTGATTTTTTTGAAGCATTTTCAGTTGCTAGCAATTCATTATATGATTTTGCCGCATTTACTAAATTTTTACCAGCATCCACTTTTTTATCAGCTAAAGCCAAATAAGTATTTCCTTTCAAGAAATAAAATTGTGCTTTTTGCGAAGCATCGGCATTTGCTATCAAACTTTCTGCGCTTTCTAGTGCAACTTTTGCCTCACTAGGATTTCCTGCTTTTAAAGCTTTTTCTGCCGCTTTCAACTCATCTTTCTGGGCAAATGCTACACCTGAAATTAGAAAAGCGGAAGCAAGCAATACATATTTACTTTTCATATTATTTTAATTTTATTTATAATCTACTCTTTATCTTCTTGTTCTTCTGAATCTTCTGCTTCTTCAGTTGTTCCTTCAATAATATCATCAGAAATCTCAGGATTTGAAATTGCTTCTACATTTAAAACTTCTTCTCCATCAAGAGTTTCTTCAATAACCGCTTCCTCACGGATAACTTTTGTTACAGCAGCGATAGAATCACTTCCTTTGATGTTGATAAGACGAACTCCTTGTGTTGCTCTTCCCATCACTCTCAAGTCAGAAACTTCCATTCTGATAGTCAATCCAGATTTGTTGATGATCATCAAATCATCAGCATCGGTAACGCTGTTGATAGAAATCAAATCTCCAGTTTTTTCAGTGATGCTTAATGTTTTTACACCTTTTCCACCTCTGTTCGTAATTCTGTAATCATCTAAAGAAGAACGTTTTCCGTATCCTTTTTCAGAAACAACCAAGATTTCGCTTTCCATATCATTTACAGAAACCATCCCAACAACTTCATCTTTGTCATCTCTTAACGTAATTCCACGAACTCCAGAAGCGCTTCTTCCCATCGGACGCGTTTTTCCTTCTTCGAAACGAACTAATTTTCCAGATTTTACAGCAATCAAGATTTGGCTTTCACCATTGGTCAATTTTGCTTCTAATAATTCATCGTCTTCCTTAATAGTAATGGCAGCGATTCCGTTTACTCTCGGACGAGAATATTGCTCCAATAAAGTTTTCTTCACCTGACCTTGTTTGGTTGCCATAATTACATAATGCGAATTGATGTAATCTTGGTTTTTCAAATCTTGAGTACAGATAAAAGCTTTCACTTTATCATCATTTTCAATATTGATTAAGTTCTGGATTGCTCTACCTTTTGAAGTTTTTGAACCTTCCGGAATTTCGTAAACGCGCATCCAGAAACATTTTCCTTTTTGCGTAAAGAACATCATATATTGGTGGTTTGTTGCCACAAAAAGATGCTCTAAGAAATCTTGATCTCTTGTTCCAGCACTTTTTTGGCCCACTCCTCCTCTATTCTGAGTTTTGTATTCAGAAAGATTTGTTCTTTTGATATAACCAGCGTGAGAAATCGTGATTACTACGTTTTCATCGGCAATCAAATCTTCAATACTCACGTCTCCGCCAGCATATTCAATTTGAGAACGACGCGCATCGCCATATTTCTCCTTGATTTCGTTCAATTCCTCTTTGATAAGCTCCATTCTTAGCTCTTTGCTAGCCAATAATTCTTTCAAATGAGTAATCAATTTCATGATTTCTTCGTATTCCGCACGCAATTTATCTTGCTCCAGACCTGTCAATTGTCTCAAACGCATTTCAACAATTGCTTTTGCCTGAATCTCAGAAAGCTTGAATCTTTCGATCAATTTTTCTTTTGCCTGATCTGTATTGCTTGAAGAACGAATCAATTGAATTACTTCGTCAATATTATCGGAAGCAATGATCAAACCTTCTAAAATATGGGCTCTTTCTTCCGCTTTGCGTAATTCATATTGTGCTCTACGAACCACAACTTCGTGACGGTGTTCTACGAAATAATGAATCAATTCTTTTAGATTCAGCATTTGCGGTCTTCCTTTCACCAAAGCAATGTTGTTCACGCTGAAAGAAGATTGCAACTGCGTAAACTTATATAAGGTATTCAAAACTACATTTGGAACCGCGTCACGTCTCAAAATGTACACTATGCGCATACCGTTTCTATCTGATTCATCACGAATGTTCGAAATACCGTCAATTTTCTTTTCATTCACCAAATCAGCTGTTTTCTTGATCATGTCAGCTTTGTTGACTTGGTATGGAATCTCAGTCACGATAATACATTCTCTTCCGTCCACTTCTTCGAAGCCAACTTTAGCACGCATTACGATTCTTCCTCTTCCGGTTTTAAACGCTTCACGAACGCCATCATACCCATAAATGATACCTCCAGTTGGAAAATCTGGAGCTTTGATATGATTCATCAATTCATCTATTTCGATATCTTCATTATCGATATATGCTAAAGTTCCGTCGATAACTTCTGTCAAGTTGTGTGGCGCCATATTTGTAGCCATACCAACTGCAATTCCCGAAGCTCCATTTATCAATAAAACAGGAACTTTTGTAGGCATTACTTTAGGTTCTTCTAAAGTATCATCAAAGTTCAGCTGGAAATCAACTGTCTCTTTGTCAAGATCTGCCATAATTTCTTCAGAAATCTTGCGCATTCTAGCTTCCGTGTAACGCATTGCCGCAGGGCTATCGCCATCCACAGAACCAAAGTTACCTTGACCATCCACCAAAAGATAACGCAAACTCCATTCTTGTGCCATACGAACCATCGCGTCATAAACTGACGTATCGCCGTGTGGGTGATATTTACCTAGAACTTCTCCAACAATTCTCGCGGATTTTTTGTGTGCTCTATTAGAAAAAACTCCTAATTCATACATACCATAAAGTACTCTTCTATGTACGGGTTTCAAACCATCTCTAACATCAGGAAGCGCTCTTGATACAATAACCGACATCGAATAATCGATGTAAGATGATTTCATCTCGTCTTCAATGTTAATAGGAATTAACTTTTCTCCTTCAGACATAAGTATTTATATTAAAAAATTATATTCGTTTCAAAACGTGCCAATATACGCATTTCCGAACTTTTATAAGGTAATTTTTAACATAAATTTCAGGGATTTATCAACAGATTTCTACTACCTTTCAGTTAATAAATATATTCTCATTTAATTTTTATTTCTGATTATTTTTTTGTCACTTAGCTGTCAGTACTTCTGCCAAGGTATGATTTTTGCAAATACTGAACATAATCATTAAATTTACATTACCAATAATATATATTATGGATGATAATTTTTCACCAAGAGTAAAAGATGTAATCACTTACAGTAAAGAGGAAGCCTTGCGTTTGGGCCACGACTTTATCGGAACAGAACATCTAATGTTGGGGATTTTAAGAGATGGAAACGGTAAAGCAATAAATATACTCAACAATTTATCAGTAGATTTAGAGCATTTGCGTAGAAAAGTCGAAATATTAAGCCCTGCAAATCCTAGTATTGAAGTCAGCAATGAAAAGAAAAACCTTCATTTAACCCGTCAAGCGGAAAGAGCACTGAAGACGACTTACCTGGAAGCTAAAGTTTTTCAAAGCCCTTCAATCAGCACAGCGCATTTATTATTGTGCATTTTGAGAAACGAAAACGATCCCACAACCAAGCTGCTGAATAAGATGAAAATCGATTATGACGTGGCTAAAGAACAATACTTAAATATGACACCAAACAGCGAAGAAGAATTTTTGAATGACTTGCCAAAAAATGAGTCGTATAATGACGATTCAGGACAAGATGACAGTTTAAAAGAAGGTGCTTTTAATACACCGGCAAACAAATCGAACAAGAAATCAAAAACTCCGGTTCTTGATAATTTTGGTAGAGATTTGACTGAAATGGCCGAAGAAGGAAAACTAGATCCTGTTGTTGGACGTGAGAAAG
>Ga0247731_1000037_pt1 | contig 67981 bp, 52 predicted proteins | sample UWRJL088202R2_FD_180938 | JGI IMG/M metagenome (GOLD analysis project Ga0247731, IMG submission 180938) | Plant litter microbial communities from Arlington Agricultural Research Station in Wisconsin, United States - UWRJ-L088-202R-2 | ecosystem: Environmental > Terrestrial > Plant litter >...
AAGGGAACAAAGAAATTGAAAATCAGACTTCTTGGTGGTCAAAATAATGATACTTATGAAATTTCTGAGGGAAAAAAAGTAAGGATTTATGATTTTGCAAGACAAGAAAATACTATAAATAATAATGGAGGCGCAAAAACTTTTCTTTCAAATTCTTATGAAACAAATACTTATAATTACAAAAAGCCAATGTATAACGTTCTGGCGGGTTATCCTTTATTAGGATTTAATCCTGACGACGGTGTGAAAATTGGGGCAAGAGTAAATTATACAGTTAATGGATTTAACCGTTTTCCTTATTCACAGCGTCACAGTGTTGGAGCCAATTATTATTTTGCAACAAGTGGCTATGAATTATATTACAAAGGAACTTTTCCGCGTCAAATAGGCAAGTGGAATTTTGTTATTGATGCACTTTATACTAGTCCAAATTTCTCTATAAATTATTTCGGACAAGGAAATGAAACCGAGAATTTTGATGACGATATTGACTTAGATTACAATCGTGTGAAGATTAGAACACTCAAAGCAACGCCATCATTGCAATGGTTTGGCGAGCAAGGCGGTTCAGCAATTTTGCAGGCTTCTTTCGAAAGAAATCGCGTTGACAAAACAAATGGAAGATTTATCAGCGAGCCAGGAGTGGTAGAATCAGATGTTTTTGATTATAAAGATTTCGTTGACATTAGCGCCAAATATTCCTTTGAAAACTATGACAATGCCTCAAACCCAACACTTGGGATGTCTTTTTCATTGCTTGGAGGTTATAAAATGAACATTAATGAAACCGAAAGAAAATTTCCATATGCAGAAAGTTCTCTAGGGTTTAATTATAGAATTTCAACTAACGGAAATTGGGTTTTGGCGACTTTGCTAAAAGGAAGAGCTTTGTTTGATAATGATTATGAATTTTATCAATCAGCAACTGTCGGTGGCGATGTTGATCTGCGCGGTTTCCGTAATCAGCGTTTTTCAGGAAAGCAATCTTTCTATCAAAGCACAGACTTGCGTTGGAATTTAGGTAAAATAAGAAATGGTTTTGCACCGCTTCGTTATGGTGTTTTTGGAGGGTTTGACTATGGACGTGTTTGGATTGATAATGACAGTTCTGACAAATGGCACCAATCTTATGGTGGCGGCATTTGGATCAACGGAGTCAATATTGTAACCGGAAAACTTTCACTTTTCAATTCCACAGACGGTTTGAGAGTTTCTGCCGGACTAGGGTTTGGATTTTAAATCAGAGATTTTAATTTCATATAGATTTCCACCTGTTTTTTTGTCTTTTTCGTCAACGATTAGAAGGGTTTTGCTGTCTTTAAAGCAAATTCCTTCTTTTTGTGTGGCATCGTTTAATTCGAATATTTCCATTTTTCCTTTTAAGAAATCATCACCTTTGTAATCAGATAAAATCCAAACTTTATTAGCACTTAATAAAACGATTTTCTTTCCGTCAGGACTTATATCTGCAGCCGTTATGGCACATTTTTGATAACTATCACAACTTATAAATTGTCCTAAAAATTCTGCTTTGTGATTTCCAGCTTTGTTCGGAACTTTATAAACTAAAACGGTTCCGTCAAAACCTTTGCTTCTGTTTTTTGAGAAGATATAAAAGTTGCTTTTGTATTCAAAAAATGACTCTGAATCATAAAATAATTCTGATTTCTTCGGAGGAAATTCTTTTTGGTTAGGGTAATAAAAAGAAATCTTTGAAGTCGCATTTGTCATATTGTCTTTCAAGCTCGAAGCCTCAATTTTATAAATGCACAAATCTTTTCTTTTGTTGTCATTGTTTCCAAAATCACCAATATATAGATTGCCATTTTCATCCGAAGTCAAATCTTCCCAATCGATATTCTTGGCATTTGAAACCGTGATTTCATGCTTGATTTTTCCTTCAACATCCAATCCGTAAACTACATTTTTATTGCCGCTGTCTTCAATAACCCAGCTCAAGTTTGAGTTTGGAGCTACTTCAATCGCTGAAGCTTCTTTGAGTTTTATTTTTTTTGTAATAGTTGGGATTTCTTGAGATTTGCCTGAACAGGAAAGTATAAAAGTAACTATAGAAAGTAAAGAAATTGTCTTCATTTTGATGTTTTAATAAGTAAAGATAGACATTCAAACGCTAAAAATTGAATTTCAGTATTCTTAAGATTCGCTTAAATCAAGATATGGCATTCAATTTAAAGGTTATGGTGGCGTTAGTTTTGCAAACATATTTTACGTCATGAAACTAAAATCATTTTTGAATTTCACTTTGTATTTTTCTTCAAGATTTTCTTTACTATGGAATTTCTGCAAAGGATTTTTGCTTTTTTCACTCTTGCTCCGAATCATTTTTATGGTTTGGCAACACGCTGAGGTTTCCTGGAATCTATTAGCGGTTTTGCGAACACTTTTCACGGGAATGTTCTTCGATATTGGCGTTTGCAGTTTTGTGGTTTTCCCTGCGATTCTTTATTATTTAGTCTTTCCAAATAAGTTTGTCGGCTCGCTTCTGGATAAAATTTTAATCTATTTGTTCTTCACGCTGACAGTTTTTATTTTAGTCTTTGTCTTCTTTGCAGAAATCACTTTTTGGGAAGAATTCCGAACGAGATTTAATTTTATAGCCGTTGATTATCTGATTTACACGCACGAAGTAATCAGCAATATCCAAGAATCCTATCCTTTGCCGTTGCTCATTTCTGGAGTTTTAGCAATTACTTTTTTAATCATTTTTGTTATTTATAAAAGAGGAATTTTTACAAAAACTTTCCTAGTCGGCGCTCCATTGAAAAGTAAATTGACGCTCTTTTTTACAGCAATACTTGTGATGGGATTTTATATTTCTTTCATAAAAAATACCCAGGCAGAATGGTCTTCCAATCGATACAATAGCGAAATTTCAAAGTCCGGAATTTATTCTTTCTTCGCTGAATTCCGAAATAATCAGATGAAATACACAACGTTTTATACTTCGATTGATGAAAATAAAGCCTGTGAAATTGTGAAGAAAAGGATAGCAGAAAGCAATGCCAAATTCCAGAAAAGTAATTTTTGCATTCGAAGAGATATTCAAGATTTAGTTCCTTCAGAAGCAAAACCAAACGTGATTTTTATCTTGATGGAAAGCATGAGTGGCAGTTTTATGAAGGAATTTGGAAACGATAAAAACATCACGCCTTTCATGGATGATTTGGCTCAAAAAAGTATTTTCTTTAGCAATTTATATGCTACAGGAACAAGAACAGTTCGCGGCATGGAAGCCGTGACGCTTTGTATTCCGCCGACTCCAGGGCAAAGTATTGTGAAACGTCCGAACAATCAAAATCTTTTTACAGTCTCCAATGTTTTTGCCGACAAGAAATATAAAAGCAATTTTTTCTATGGAGGCGATGGCTATTTTGATAATATGAACAGCTATTTCGGAGGCAACGGCTTCACGATTTATGACCGAGGAAGAGGAAGCGTTTTAAGTGATAAAATTAAAACAGAGCGCCATAATATTGATGACAACGAAGTGACTTTTGAAAATGCTTGGGGAATTTGCGATGAAGATATTTATAGCAAAATGCTTAAAGTAGCAGACGAACATTATGCAGAAAAAGTTCCTTTTTTCAATTTCGTAATGACGACTTCCAATCATCGGCCTTACACTTATCCTGATAATAAAATTGATATCTCATCAGGATCTGGTCGTGATGGTGCGGTTAAATATGCTGATTTTGCTTTGGGAAAAATGATTGAAAGTGCTAAGAAAAAACCATGGTTTAAAAATACCGTTTTTGTAATTGTTGCCGACCATTGCGCCAGCAGTGCAGGAAAAGATGAAATTGATGTTGCGAATTACCATATTCCGGCGATAATTTATAATTTGCCAAATCACGAGAATCTGAAAATCCAAAAGCAATGCTCGCAGATTGATCTGTTTCCGACGCTTTTCTCGCTTTTCCATTGGAGCTATCAGTCTGATTTTTTTGGTAAAAACGTGATGCAATCTGATTTTGAAGATCGAACTTTTGTCGGAACCTACAGAAAATTGGCGTACATGAAAAAAAAACAAATCATGATTCTTTCTGATCAAAAAAAACAAGCATTTTACAATTGGACCAAATCCAATAATGAGCTGAAATCCATTCCGTTGGAAAAAGATTTTTTAGAAGAAGCGATAGCTTGGTACCAAACGGCCGATTATTTATTTACAAACAAATTACTCGCTGAATAATGTATATCCACTTTATAATCAACCCGATTTCGGGCAAAGGCAAACACGAAATTACGAAAGAAATATTGCAAAAATTCTTTCCTGAAGATTGTGTTGAAGTTGAATTTTCTGAATATAAAAAGCACGCCATACTTTTGACACAAGAAGCCATTCTGAAAAATCCAGATATAATTGTAGCTTGTGGAGGTGATGGAACAATTAATGAAGTTGCGTCATGTTTAGTTGGTACAAAGATAAAATTGGGCATAATTCCCATCGGTTCAGGAAATGGCTTGGCTTCAAATTTGAATATTTCTAGCATTTTGGAAGAAGCAATTCGTGCTATAAAAGCTGGTAAAACAGTCACAATTGATGTAGGCAAAGCGAATGATCATTATTTTTTCAGCAATATCGGATTGGGGATTGATGCTTTAATTATCAAGAAATATGAAGCGGCAAAAAAGAGAACGCTTTCAGGATATATCAATGCTTCGCTGAAAGCAAGTTCGCAATTTAAAGCGCAGAAAGCTATTGTTTTTTGTGATGGAAAATTTACAGAAATTGATCCGTTTTTGTTGTTTATTTCAAATTCAAACCAAATGGGATATGGCTTCAGCCTTACGCCAAAGGCAAAACTTTCAGACGGATTTTTAAATTTGCTGTGCGTTCCAAAGCTGAATTTTTTTCAAAAATTACGCTTCGGGTTTGCTATTTTGGCTAAAAAGACGGATGAATTTAACAAAGGAAAACAGCAACTGATTCAAAATTTAAATATAGAATTTCCAGAGAAAATCTTTACCGATATTCAAATTGACGGCGAATTTTACAATTTAAAAACAAATAAGATTGAAGTTTCCATCCTTCCAAAAGCTTTGGAAATTCTGGCTGCATAAATTATTTGCTTACATTTAATTAAATTTGGAAACATGAATATTTTAATAGCAGAAGATGAAATCGGAATTTCAAATTTCTTGAAGCAAGGCCTTGAGGAAGAAAATTACAAAGTGACAGTTGCCAATGACGGTGAAAAAGCTTTGCAGTTTGCCTTGAAGCAAAACTTTGACCTGCTTCTTTTAGATTGGATGCTGCCAAAGCTTTCGGGTATCGAAATCTGCGCTTCTTTCAGAAAAAATAACAAGCATACGCCGATTATTTTCCTGACAGCGAAAGATACGGTGCAAGAAACCATTGAAGGATTAAAAGCTGGAGCGAATGATTACATTAAAAAGCCCTTCAGTTTTGACGAACTTTTAGAGCGAATCAAAGTACAGTTCCGGATTTTAAATCCTGAGAATGAAGCTTATTCTTTAGGTCCGATTCTTTTAAAGACTGAAACGCACCAAGTTTTTATAAATGAAAAAGAAATCTTGCTGACACAAAAAGAATTTTCTCTTTTAGAATATCTGATTAAAAACAAAGGAATTGTCTGCACCCGAAACCAGATTATCAAAGAAGTCTGGAACATTCATTTTGACTACGATTCGGGCGTGATTGATGTTTTTATAAATTCCATCCGCAAGAAACTCGGACTCAAAAAAGAAGAAGATTACATAAGAACAGTTCGCGGAATTGGCTACATTGCAAACGAAATCTAGCAAAATTATGCTTCCATTTTCTTTTAAAAACCGAATTGCTTTTTACAATCTTATCAGTGCCGCATTGCTGATTTTGATAGTTTTCGGCATCATTTATTTTATTGTTTCGCTTTCTGTGAATCAAGATATCAACAATGATTTAGATGTTGAGATTAACCACCATCAATATTATGTTGCGAAGCAAAATACGCAAAATGTGCTTTTAGTAGAACCTGGTGAGTGGGATGAAGTAGAGCACAACGAGATAGAAATAAATCCAATATTTGTGCAGATTTTTGACGCCAACGGTAAGTTTTTCCAGAAATCTCCTAACTTAAAAGAGGAAGATTTAAAGTTTGATGGCATTAATCAGAAAATCCATTTTGAAGATACTTTTTTGGCAGGCATACCGATTAGGCAAGTTCAGGCACCGCTTATAAATAACGACAAAACGATTGGTTATGCGGTGATTGCCATGTCGGTTGAAGAACCAGTTAGAGTTTTAAATAATTTAAAAATCGTGCTGTTTGTCACTTTCCCGATTGTGATTTTTGCACTCTTTTTCATTACCCGAATTATTGCGGGAAGAAGTATCAAGCCTGCCGTAAATATCATCAGCACAGCCAGCAGAATCACCAATAGCAATTTGAGTGAAAGGATTGAACTTCCTAAGAATAAAGATGAACTTTTTGAATTGTCTTCTTCCATAAATCAGCTTTTAGACCGAATAGAAAATGCTGTAATTCGCGAAAGAAAATTTACATCTGACGCTTCGCACGAACTTAGAACGCCGTTGGCAGTCATTCAAGGAACGTTGGAAGTCTTGATCAGAAAACCGCGCGAAAGCAGTGAATATGAAGAAAAAATAAAATATTGCATCAGCGAAGTAAACCGTTTGAATGATTTGGCCGATCAGTTGCTTTTGCTGGCACGATTTGAAAACCAAAAGGCAGCAATCAACATAGAAAAAATTGCGATCGATGAAATTATATTGCAAATTTTAGAAAGATATTCCTCAAGAATTGCGTCTAAAAATATTGCCGTGAGTTTTGATTTCCAAAAGCATTTCTGGATTAATTCTGATGCTTACCTGACTTCAGTAATTTTAGAAAATCTGCTTTCAAATGCAGTAAAATATTCCAATCAAAATGGCAAGATTGTCATTGTGCTATCTGAAGAATCAAGCACGATAAGCTGTGCAGTAATTGATAACGGAATCGGGATTTCAACTGAAAATCTAAAGAAGATTTATGATGAATTTTATAGAGTTGAAAATTTAAAGGAAAACGCTGCAAAAGGAACAGGTTTGGGACTTTCGATCGTGAAAAGGCTTTCTGCCTTACTTCAAGCGACTTTAAAAATAGAGAGCGACACCGAAAAAGGAACTGTGGCTACGCTTATATTCAAAAAATAATCAATAGAAAAAGAGCATAAAAAAAGCCCAGAATTACTGGGCTTTACTATTTTTACTCTTCTGCTGCTTCCCCAGATTTTCTGTAGATGAAGCTTCCGTAGATGTGTCTTCTTGCAAAACGGCTTGGCGATTCAGCATTGACCATTTTCACATAAGTATTTCTTGGAACACCAATATACTCATACATATTTCCGTTCAAATGCTGCACTTTCAAGATCTGTTTTTCATAATAAAAATCATGAATGTTAGATTTTGCAATAGTTTCAGTATATTCTTCTTTATATTTTTCTTGCGTTTCGTGGTTGATGCTCACTAAAAAGTGGTAAGCTTCAATCACGGTTTTGCTTTTTTCTTCCGCCTCTAATTTTCCAGCTTCGTCATTTACAAATTTATCAGGATGCGCATCTTTCATCGTATTTCTGTAAATTGTTTTCAACTCTTTTAAAGTAACGGTTTTGTCAACCCCAAGAAGCTTTCTGTGCTCAATAACTCTTTTCATAATTTTGAATCCTTATTTCGGGGTGCAAAAGTAGGTAAATTAAAATGAAATATCATAATGAGTTGTGTATTAATTTGTTTTGCCATGCAGAAAACGTTTTTCTGTGCTATTTTACTTATTTATAAAGCAATACTACAGGAGTTTTTCCAGCAGAAAGTTTTTTTGATTGTCATAAGCAATTGCTTTCAATCAAATTTTCTCTAGAGAATGGAGTTCAACCTCTAGAGATGAGAGTTAGACCTCTAGAGAATGGAGCTAGGTCTCTAGAGAAAGGAGTTCGACCTCTAGAGAAAGGAGTCGGGTCTCTAGAGATTAGAGTCCGACCTCTAGAGATTAGAGTAAATCGATAAAAGTAATGATTTTTACACCAAATTCTATGTTCATAGAGCTAAAGCCACAAAAGCACTAAATTTTTTTAAAATAGAAGCGTAAATTAAGACAGAAAGTTATTTTCAATTCTTAATTTGCGCTTTTAAAATATAATTCTTTTATGAATAACTCTAAAATCAATGATCAGTCGCGTCCTAATTACACAGTACCGCTGATTACCATTACTTTGCTCTTCTTTATGTGGGGTTTTATTACCTGCATGAATGACATTCTTATCCCTTATTTAAAGAAATTATTTGCACTTAGTTTTGTAGAATCTATGCTGGTTCAGTTCTGTTTCTTCGGAGCTTACTTTCTTGGTTCTTTGGCTTATTTTGCAATTTCTTATTACAAAGGCGACCCGATCAACAAAGTTGGATACAAAAAAGGAATCCTTTCCGGGATTGTTTTGTCTGCTACAGGCTGTGTTTTATTTTACCCAGCGGCAACTTTTTCTGTATATGGATTGTTCCTTGGGGCCTTGTTTGTTCTAGGTTTAGGATTTACTATTTTGCAAATTACGGCCAATGCTTACGTTTCTTTATTAGGAACAGAAGACAGTGCATCAGGGCGTTTGAATATGACGCAGGCATTTAATGCTTTTGGAACAACAATCGCTCCTATACTTGGAGGTTACCTAGTTTTTGGACCAGGCGGCGACCATAATATTACTGCAGAAGCAACCCGCATTCCGTATCTTGTGTTTGCAGGAATTTTGCTTTTGGTAGCTGTTTTGATTTATAACGTAAAACTGCCTTCCTTCCAAACAGAAGAGACGGAGCAAAAAGGACTAGGCGCTTTGACTTTTCCGCAATTGCGTTTAGGCGTTCTAGGCATTTTCTGCTATGTTGGAGGAGAAGTAGCCGTGGGAAGCTTTATCATCAGTTTCTTAGAATTGCCAAGCATCACAGGCTTGTCTGAAGCGGTGAGCAAAAATTACCTAGCGATGTATTGGGGCGGTGCGATGATTGGCCGTTTCTTAGGAGCAATTTCTTTAAACCACAGTATCAGCGCTAGCAAAAAAGCAATCTACATGATACTTACAGCTGCGGCGGTTTTCTTTCTGATTTACAGTATTGTCAACCTGACATTTGATCAAATGAGCTTCTTCTTGATTTTCCTTGTGTTGAACTTTGCGGCCTTTATGGTTGGGAAATCAGCACCGGCAAGAACATTGGCAATCTTTGCTTCAATTAACGTAATCTTATTGCTTTCAACAATGTTCAGCACAGGATATATGGCGATGTACAGCGTTTTAGGTATTGGAATCTTCAACTCAATCATGTTCTCGAATATTTATACCTTAGGTATCGCGGGACTTGGAAAATATACCAGCCAAGGTTCGTCTTTATTGGTCATGGCTATTTTAGGAGGTGCTTTAGTACCGTTAATTCAAGGTGCGCTAGCCGATTCTGAATTTGGCGTGCAGAAATCATTTATTGTTCCTGTATTCTGTTACCTATACATTCTTTTCTTCGGAATTTATTGTGCTAAGAAATTAAAGTTTGTGGAACATGCTAAAGGTGTTTCTGGGCATTAATTTTTTTAAAATAATATTAAAAGAGGCGGTTATGAGCAATTATGACTGCCTCTTTTTGTTTGAAGCTTGTTTTGCATAAAACATCTATGCTTTTAAGGTTCTTCTTTAAGAGTATTTTTTATCGATTTTATAATTTATGTACGAGTAATTTAATGGTAAACAATCCACTAGATGCTAGGTTGTAAGCTTTTAATGGGCTAATTGACAGAATATTATTTCTTTAAAGAGTTAAAAATAATTTTTTAGTATGAAAATATTTCCTAGTATTGAATCAATTTTTAAGTATCAAAGCCTGCTTTTAATTTATTATAAACACACAATATGAAGAAGCAAAAAAATAATCTTTTTATGCCAAGAATAACTAAATCAGAGGCACTAGAAAAATTACACTTGTTGCTAAGATTGATAATTAAACCGGAGCAAAAAGCTGTACCAGTCGAAATTAAAAAACAGATGACAACAACATGGAAGCCGATATCTTTAAGTGAACTTCATGATGAAATTTATAAAACAGAAATAGAGTTGAATGGAGAACTTTGGAACTTTTGGGAATTGATTAAAATTGACCCAGCAAAATGGACAGAGAAGAAATATGGTCATGATGGTGGCGGATTTTGGGTTGTAGCGATTTGTGGAACAAAAATTATTTGGTATAATGACATTGAAGATGGTTTCAATATTTCAGACTATAGGACATACGGACAAATTGAAAGATATTATTGTAATCAAGATGAGCTAAATTCAGCTGTAACTCGATTATTTGACTTGGTAAAATTCGGCGGAGAAATAATTGGGCAAGCAGGACCACCACAAAACTTAGTAAAATAACAGCAGATGATTAAATTATTAAAACATTTTTTATCACCTAAAAAGCAAAATCAATTAGTTGGAATTGTAAAATATTCTGATAAAATAATTATTGAAACTTATCATAAAACAGATACTGGAGTTTATGTTAGGTCTTCTGAAGTAAGTGTAATTCCATCTAATGCTTCTGCTATGGAAATCGGAGAAAGTGTTTTTATGCATCTTAGTTTAAGTAAGTCAAGAATAAATTACACAAAATATGATAATAAGAAAAGTGCTGAAGACTATAAAAAAAGCACAGGCTTAAAATCAATTAAAGCACAGATGAATGATTCCAAGTACATTTCTGTAGATCGCAATGATGATAAGTTAATCGTCACGCCACATATTAATGGAGGAACAACTGCAGATCAAAGGGGATATCGGGAGAAAAAGGATTTTAAAAAAAATCTAGAAAATGTAAGTTCATTTGAATTAGGGAAAGTAATTAACGAAACCTGGCAGGATTGTGAGTAGAAATAATCTCAGCGGGCAGGAATCAAATTAGAGTTCAATTCTAAAAGTGAGCAAATGATAAAACAAGCAGGAAAGGAATTTGCTTTTGTAAAAAAAAAATAAATAGTCAGCAATTGCATGGATTTTAAAACTTAGTAAGCATAAATTTATAATTTTTATAGAAATATAATAGCAAACATCAAAAAAGAACATGAATATAATAGAACTAAAAGAGAGACAAGACTTTTCTAACGATATTAAATTAAGCAGTATTTATTCGCAGTTTGGAGAACTTCTATACGACTTAAAAAAGAAAGAATTATCTATAAATAGTATTGAATCGATCAATGTGAGTGTTGAAAAAATAAATTCTTCATTGCTTACAGGAAATGAATTAAGAAAACTTGTGAAGCAAGAACAAACGGCAATTTTAAAACAGGTTGAAAAGGAACATAAAATCGTTCCGAAAAATTATTATCGAAATCTTTGGATGTTGCTTGGATTTACTTGTTTTGGATTGCCAATCGGAGTGACTTTTGGATTAAGCATTGGCAATATTGGATTAATGGGAATAGGATTACCTATCGGTATGGCTATTGGTTCTATTGTTGGTTCTGGTTTGGACAAGAAAGCGCTGAACGAAGGAAGACAATTAAATTTAGAAATTAAATATTGAGTTTTGGATTGGGAAAAAAGTTTAGTTCTGTCGATTTAATAATTCTGTTATGTATTTGATTTATGATTAGACTCATTTTATTATCGAGATTTTAAATGTGTTTTAAGAGTAATTATGATATGAGATAAAATCAAAAAACTATTAAAAAGATGAAGAAAATCATTCTTATTGCTGTCACAATCATAGCTATCTTGCTACTGGCAACAAAATTATTTAAAACAGAGACTGTTTCAATTGCTAGTAAGGTTTATCATTTAAATTATGAATATGCAAACCATTTGGAGATGCATAATCTTTATGGCAAAGTAAAAACTGTAAAAGAATACCGTTATAAAATAACACGATCTGTTAAAGATACTGCCAGTTTAAAAAAAGAGCTACTAATATTTCAATTTCAAATTATAAAAAAAGCCCTGCAACTGCAGGGCTTTCTCTTTATTTTTTAATTATTTTATCTCGAAATAACTGTCCGTCTGTAGTTTCAACTGTTAAGACGTAAATTCCTGATGAGTAACTGCTTGCATCCAATTGAAAAGAGGAAGTTTTTTCAACTTTATGTGTTGCAACAACTCTTCCTTCAAGCGTAGTTACCGTGATTTTAGAGATCTCTGAATTATCTAAAGAAAGATTTAAAATCGATTCTACAGGATTTGGATAAGCCAAAAAGCCAAGTTCATCCGCAAATTTACCTGATGCGACATTTTCTCTCGCTACAGATTTTGTGCAGGGACCAATCTTAGCTAAGAAGAGTGAACCTGATTTGATGTGCGTATTTGCTCTCAGTTCAACCAGCACTCCTGCTCGAAGCGTGCTATCATATCCCGAGCCTACTGTATAGTTTGCAAAACCTCTTATTCTGTTCGAAGCCTGATGCAAAACAGTAGTAGCTGTTTCGGGTGTCGAAAGATTGAGGATGGCCACGCATCCTTGAGCTTGAAGTTGCAATGCTCCAAGAAAAAGGATGAGAAAAAATATAAGTTTTTTCATAATGCTGCTTTTTATTAATTTTTAGCGACTAAGCCCATCACCAATTTTTTTAGCTCTTTTAATTCTTCTGCTTGTTTTTCATTAATCTTATTTTGCTCAATGATGTACAAAGTCAGTTCTTCTATTTTCTCTTGCTGTATTTTTGCCATTTCGCCTACAGAAATACCATCTTCTTCAATTTGTTTTCCAGATGGCACATTGATCAGATGTCCGTTTTGAGCAATATGCTGTTCTACTTCTTTTAATGTTGGCAATTGATAGTCTTTTTCAAAAACATAATCAGCCCATGTTGTGGCAACGCGTATTTCTTCAGCAAGAAGTCCTCCTTTTACAAAGAATTTGTATTTAGAAACATCTACAGAGCCTGCGGTTGTAGGGAAATCTGTTACAGCTATACCTACTTTTCCTGTTCCGAAATCTCCCTTTATAAGAGGTGCTGGTTGTGAATAATTATAATTTTCTACGATAAAAGCACCGTCTATCGTTTGGTCGAAGCCAGATCTTATGCCTAGAAAAACGTTTCCTTTTCCGATAGTTCCTTCTCCAGCACCAAGGCCTACATACACATTATATCCTCCTGAACTATAATTTCCGGCTTCCATGCCTAGAAAAGTATTATGGGTGTCATTGTTTGCATAGCCTGTGTAGCCACCTACATAAGTATTTGAATGGCCACTGGTTTCGTCGCCGGCGGCAATGCCCACAAAAGTGTTAGCAAATCCATTAGTGTTGCTTTGTCCTGCATAGGATCCAAGGAAGGTGTTTCCCCAATTGATATTGTACTTTCCGCTGAAGTTACCAACAAAAGTGTTGTGGTTGCCAAGTGTATTCGACATACCCGCCTCATGTCCATAATAAGTGTTTTGACCAGCTCCGCCACTTCCGGCACCGTCTCCACCGCTCGTCAAGGAGCTATTGGATTGAACATTTTGCGCATTCGCAAATAAAAAACTCAGGCCAAAAAGGCCAACAAATAGTAGTTTGGATTTCATGTTAAATAGAATTAATAGGTTAATACTGTAAATTTAATAAATTCATTTTGTCATTTATCACTTACGAAAATATATCACAAATTCGCATATCGCGAATTGCTATTTCTTTATAAAAGCGCTTTTTGTTTTGTATTTAACTGTTTTTCAAAAAGTTATATTTTTATTAAGTCTATGTTATATGTTTTAAATAAATGTTAAGTATTGATTTTAAATGTTTTGTTTTCAAAAAAATAAATGATTAAATCTAACGCAGTAACTTTTTAGTGATTTATAAAAACTATGATTCATAAAGAAATTATGATTATTATTGTAGGAATAATTTACGCAGAAAGATTTTAATAAATACTGTCTTTTTTACCATGCATAATTAATTTAAGCCAAATTAATTCAGAAATAAAGGTGCTTAACTAAAGAAATCATTTAATCAGATACTATTAAAATGGAAAATAATTGTTTGAATTGTAATTGTGTAATAACTGAGAATTTCTGTGGCAATTGCGGGCAAAAAAAGTATAATAGAATTAATAAAAAATATATTGTTGATGAATTGCAGTACTCATTGCTTCATACAAACAAAGGGTTTTTATATTCTGTAAAAAATATTCTAAAAAATCCGGGCGAAACAGCGAGAGATTTTATTAATGGAAATAGAGTCAATCATTATAAGCCTATTTTGCTAGCGTTTATGTTAAGTGGTATTTCAGCCTTTATATCTTATAAAGTCATCGGTCTGAATACAATAATGAAAGAAATGTATGCTGAAAAGCAAATGTATGCAGATACTATGAATGATTTTCTTTCTTTTGCAGGGAGCTACAACTCTTTCATGATGTTATTGCTGATTCCTATTTTTGCTGTTTTTACAATAACAGTCTTTGGTAAATGGGGACAAAATTATTATGAGCATGTAGTAATGAATGCTTATATATTGTCTTATTATACTATTACCAATATCATTATAGTTTATCCTTTACTGTATTTTTTCAGACATGATCTTGATGTTTTTATACCTATTACAGTACTGGCAATATTGGTAATTCCATTTATATTAGTTTGGTTTTTTAAAGGTTTTTACAAAGAGAAAAGCCTTAAAAGTATAATTCTTAGGATACTTTTGCTAATAGGATTGCTAATTATAGCTTATATCGTTATAATATTCGCAATTGTTTTTCTCTACCTGCTTCTAAAAGGTCCAGAAGGATTAAAACAGTTTTCAAGGTAATTAAAAAGCAATAATCTTTCTAAATAGAAAATAAACGAATGAATAGAATCTTGTTTTTTGTGCTATTCGGTTTGCTGTTTTTAAGTGGAAATGCTCAAGATTTTAATCCAAAGACGTTAGCGCTTCCTGAGAATCCAACTGTTGAAGATTTTTCTTTTCTAAAGCAAGAATTGAAAGATGCTCAAGTAATAATGCTTGGAGAAAACACGCATTTCGATGGCAATGTTTTTGAAATAAAAACCCAAATTATAAAATACCTCTATCAAGAATTGGGATTTACTACAATTGCTTTTGAATCGGGAGTTTATGATGTTTGGAAAGCTCAAGAAAATATCGCTAAAGGCGAAAAAACAAAAACGGCTTTTGAAAAATCTTTGTTCCCAATTTGGAGCAAAACAAAAGAATTTCAAAGCTTTATTGAATTTTTTGATAAAAATAAAACCAAATTAAAGGTTTTTGGTTTTGATAATCAAATTACTGGAGAATATGGCGAAAATGAGCTTGTCAAAGATTTGTTTTCCTATTGTAAGCAACATCAAATTACGTTCAAATTAAATAATGACGATTTAGAATTATTAATGGAATCGATTACCAATTCTGGTGTGTTTGATGAAGGTGATATAACTTACGAAAAATATAAAACTGCACTGACTAGTCTGGCTAACAGCATTGATAAAAAACCAAAAGAAGAAATTCATTTTTATTGGAAACAAATTGTCCAAAATCTTTTGGCGCTTGGTGAAGACAGCTATACTATGAAAGAAGGAATTGTAAGCGCTTTTTATGTAAGTTCTGATGATAATAAAAGGGATAAGCAGATGGCTTCTAATTTGTTAGCGTATATAAAAACACATCCAAATGAAAAAATAATTTGCTGGGGAGCAAACGTGCATTTTGCAAACGATATAACTTCCGTTAAAGTTTCTCACTTAAAAGATTTTATTTCAATGGGCTCTTATGTCAAAAAAGAAATAAATGAAAAGATGTATAGCCTGGCCTGCATTAGTGCAAATGACTCTATATATTTAAATAAAACATGGAATAGAACACCAATAAAAACGAGTTCTTTCGAATACTTCTTAAAAAATAAAAGCAAACCACATTTATTTATTTCATCAAACCAAGATGAAATGAAAAATATAAAATCAAATAGATTATTCAGCCCGATTGATTTTATAGACGCAAGATTAGATTTGTTGCACGACGGTTATTTGTTTTTTGAGCAAATAAAACAATCTACATACATTGAAAGTGATGAAAATGGAGTAGAAAATAGCAAGAATGAAGCAAATTTAGTAAGTGTTGAAAAAGCTAATAAAAAAGAATTAAAATCAGAAGAGATAATTTTAGAGGAAGTTTTAGTTGTTTCCTATAGCAAAAAATTTACGTATTCGATCATCAAAAAAGCGATAGAAAATAGCAGCAAAAATTATCCAACACAATCTTTTAATTCACTGCAATTTACCAATATCGAAGCAAGAGTAGAAAATGAAACGATACTTGATTTTGATTTTATAAATATTCAATATGATCAAGGCTATAATCAAGTAGATCGAAATGCTAAACAATTAAAAGAAATAAAATGGAATGTCAAAAATGATTACGTTCCCACAAGTAGTAGACAATTTTGGAGTCTGACCTATAATAATCCGATTATGTATGGCCGTTTTCTGAATATTAGAAAATCAAAAAAATTCATTTTCAAAATAGATGAAATCAAAATTTATAATAATAAAAAAGTATATGTTATAGATTTTTCAATTCCAAGAGACCATTTTACCTATACGCAAAGAAGTATTCCTAGTAATTATTCAGGAACATTATATATCAATAAAGATGATTTTGCAATTGTAAAAATCATTGAAAATTGGGAATTTAAAGAAAGCGAAGAAGATTCAAAATATGATACTCATGGCTGGATTGAAAAATATGTAAAAAAAGAAATTGAGAAAGAAACTGTAGAAACTAATTTTGAGAAATGGAATGGTTTATATTATTTGTCAAGTTCTGAAATTGAAATAACGGGAAGTTTATATGATAAGGATAAAAAATCATATCCGTTAAAAATGTACCTCGACTCAAGTTGGAAAGATTTTAAAACGGAGAATCCAACTAAAATATCTTATAAAGAAGAACAAAATCTATTTGACAAAGTTAAATCGAATAACGAATTTTGGGAGAGTTATTTTCTAAAGAGATAATTGATTTACTCGAAGAATTGGTATTTAAAAAATTTAAAAACAAAAAGAGGCTCATCGCTGAACCTCTCTTATCTTGTAAATTCTTTCGCAAACAAACTTAACTTGAAAGCTCCCCATGTCCCACTATCGGTAACTAACTCATGAATAACAAATATAATATTCCTTCGCTACTTTTAGTTATATTATTCTGAGAAATAATTATACAATTGAAAGGCGCGTATTTGCAATTTATTTTATCGATTTTTAGACAAGCTGCAATTTTATTAAATATTATTTTAAATAAAAAGGGATGGCCAATCTGATCATCCCTTTAAATGCAAACAATTTCTTATTTTGAAACTGCTTTAACGCTAATTGCAAAACCGCCACCGCGAGCCATCTGCTGTTTCAATTTAGTTTTAGAAGTAACTTTCATTTTCTTAATTTCATAAGCCTGCGGATTTTTCTCATAATCAGCATTTTTTCCATCAGCATAAATCGTTGCTTCATAAGTCTTTCCTTTTGGAAGAAAATCAAAATTTACATTACCAACTCTTGCGTTTTCATCCGTAATTCCGCCTACAAACCATTCATCTTTTCCTTTTGCCTTACGAGCAATCGTGATAAAATCTCCTGGTTCTGCTTCTAAGATATTCGTTTGGTCCCAATCAATTGCCACATCTTTGATGAATTGAAAAGCATCCAAATGTTTGTTGTATGTTTCCGGCAAATCAGCCGCCATTTGCAACGGAGAATACATTGTCACATACAAAGCCAATTGCTTTGCCAAAGTCGTGTGAACGAAAGAATTATTCTCAGGATTATAAGCGCTCACTTTAGTTTGGAAGATTCCAGGCGTATAATCCATCGGTCCTCCCATCAATCTTGTAAATGGAAGAATCGTTGTGTGGTCAGCGTTATTTCCTCCAAAAGCTTCATATTCTGTTCCCCTTGCCGCTTCATTTCCAATTAAATTCGGATACGTTCTGCTCAATCCAGTCGGTCGAACTGCTTCGTGTGCATTCACCATGATTTTGTAATCTGCCGCTTTCGTGATTGCATACAGATAATGGTTGTTTGCCCATTGCCCATAATGATATTCTCCACGCGGAATGATGTCGCCAACATAACCGCTTTTTACTGAATTATAGCCATTGTCAACCATAAATTGGTAGGCTTTGTCCATGTGTCTTTCATAATTTCTGATAGAACCCGAAGTTTCGTGGTGCATCATCATTTTTACGTTTTTAGAAGCCGCATAACGGTGCAATTCCTTCACGTCAAAATCTGGATAAGGCGTTACGAAATCAAAAACATAGTCTTTAGATTTGCCAAACCAGTCTTCCCAACCTTCATTCCAACCTTCAACTAGAACGGCGTCGAAGCCATGTTTGGAAGCGAAATCAATATATTCTTTTACGTGAGCCGTGTTTGCAGCGTGTTTTCCGTTAGGTTTTGTCTTAGAATAATCTAGTTCGCCTAATTTTACGCTCGTCAAATCATTGTATGCCCAAGTGCTTTTTCCGGTAATCATTTCCCACCAAACACCAACATATTTTACTGGTTTTATCCAAGAAACATCTTTGTATTTTGTAGGTTCATTTAGATTCAAAATCAATTTCGAGGCTAAAATATCAGTCGCTTTATCACTCACCACAATAGTTCTCCACGGAGATTGCGTAGGTGCTTGCATGTAACCTTTGTCGCCAATAGCATCAGGTGTTAAGAAAGAATTTAATACAAAATTTTTATCGTCTAATTCAAGTGACATTGCTGAATAATCTACCAAAGCCGCTTCGTGGATATTAATGTACAAACCGTCTTTGCTTTTCATCATCAAAGGCGTTTGAACTCCAGTGTCAGAAAAAGTCTGCTGTGAAGCATTTGGCGTCACCGCTTCTTTCATTTTACCTCTGATTTCAGATAAATTTGAAGTCACAGTACTATATTCTTGCGTATCAAAATCTCCCGGAAGCCAGAAAGCTTTGTGGTCGCCAGCCAAAGCAAACTGCGTTCTTTCTTCCTTAATTATGAAGTAAGCCAATTCTGCCTGCTCAGGGAATTCATATCTGAAACCCAATCCGTCATTAAACAAACGAAAACGGATTCTGATAAAACGGTCTTTTGCCGATTTTTGCGCAAGCGTAACAAGTAATTCATTATAATTATTTCGGATAGATTTTTGTTCGCCCCAAACTGGGATCCAAGTTTCATCAAACGTTGCATTTTCTGCTTTCGTAACCGTAAAGCCATTCAAAAACGAAGGAACATCTTTAGTTTCAATTCCTAATTTGCTGGTTTTGATAACTGGCTTGCTTTTGTAATTTAATTCATAAGTAGGAGTTCCGTCTGATGTCAAGCTAAATTTCAACTTCAGATTTTTGTCAGGAGAAATCAGTTCTTGTGCCTGCATGATAACGCAAGATACAAGAAGAAAGAGCGCTGTAAATAGTTTATTCATTTGTAGTAAATTATAAAATTATCATTTATCTATCGTAAAAATAGAAAAATCAGCAGGAAATGCCAGACTTTATTTCAAGGTTTATAAAAATGGATTTCATTACAACGTTATAGTCGTTGGTTTTGTTGAAAAGTCTTTTCATACGTTTTCGTTAGCAAAGCTATTTTCTGTTGTTGTGATTTGTTAAAATAATTTTTCTACATTTACGCTATGAAACAAGTGAGGCACTTTTTGACTGCATTTTTATCGGCATATCTGCTGATACTTATGGTTTTGCCTTGTAATGACGCGCATGCGCAGACAGAAACTGTTTTTGAAACACAATTTTCGCAAGTATCTCAAGCAGAGCATCACGAAGATTTCTGTACGCCTTTCTGCATCTGTTCTTGCTGTACTACACCAATAATCGTACAATCAATGACTGTTTTCGAAGTTTCTTATTTCGAAAATCAGTTTACCAAATTACCAAGTTTTTATAAATCGATTATTTCCAATTTCTACGGATCGATTTGGCAGCCGCCACAATTAGTATAATGTTTGCCGATGCGAGTCGGCTGATTTGTCGTGGAATTTCCACAAATAAGATTTAGCGGAAGCTAAAATAAATCAACATTATATTTTCATAATCTATGTTAGATAAGATTATCCATTTCAGCATCCATAATAAATTTATTATCGGGCTGTTCACGCTGGCATTAATCATCGTCGGAAGCTATTCTGCTTACAATCTTCCGATCGATGCCTTGCCAGATATTACCAACAATCAGGTTCAGATTATCACGAGTTCGCCCACTTTGGCAACCCAAGAAGTGGAACAATTCATTACATATCCGATTGAGCAGGCCGTAAAACCAATCCCAAAAATAGTGGAATTGCGTTCCATCAGCCGTTTTGGATTGAGCGTCGTTACCGTAGTTTTTGAAGAAAATGTAGATATTTATTGGGCTAGGGCGCAAATATCCGAACGCTTGAAAGAAGCGGAAAGCACTATTCCTAAAAACGTCGGAACTCCAGAAATGGCACCAGTCAGCACAGGATTGGGAGAAATCTATCAATATGTAGTTTTTCCTAAAAAAGGCTACGAAGATAAATACAATGCTACCGATTTGCGCACCATCCAAGATTGGATTATTAAGTCACAACTTACCGGAACCGCTGGTGTTGCTGAGGTAAATACGCTTGGCGGTAACTTAAAACAATACGAAATCGCTGTCCAGCCTGACAAATTAAAAAGTATGGGCGTAACGATTCCTGAGATTTTTGAAGCTTTAGAATCTAATAACGAAAATACAGGTGGCGCTTATATCGATAAAAAACCATACGCTTATTTTATCCGAGGCATCGGAATGGTCAGCAGTATTGAAGACATCAATAAAATCGTAGTCAAAAATCAAAACGGAATTCCGATTCTAATTCGTGATATTGCAAAAGTCCAAATCGGTAGCAGTATCCGATACGGAGCCGTAACCAAAGACGGAAACGGCGAGGAAGTCAGCGGTATGGTGATGATGCTCAAAGGCGAAAACAGCGGTGAAGTCGTCAAGAGAGTCAAGGAAAAAATGGAACAGATTAAAAAATCCTTGCCAGAAGGCGTTTCCATCGAACCTTTTATGGACCGCACAAAATTGGTTGACAAAGCAATTCATACGGTTGAAACCAACTTAATCGAAGGTGCTTTGATCGTGATTTTCATCTTGGTTCTGTTGCTCGGAAACTGGCGTGCCGGACTGGTCGTAGCTTCCGTAATTCCGCTAGCATTGCTGTTCGCCATTTCGATGATGAAGCTTTTTGGCGTAAGCGGCAATTTGATGAGCCTTGGTGCGATTGACTTTGGAATCATAGTCGACGGCGCCGTAATCATAGTCGAAGCCATCATTCACAGGCTTCAAGTCAGGAAAAAAGAAACTTTGACTTCCGGCCAAATGAACGAGGAAGTGTATCAGGCTTCTGCTAAAATCAGAAGCAGTGCGGCTTTCGGAGAAATTATTATTTTGATCGTATATCTGCCAATTTTGGCTTTGGTCGGAATTGAAGGAAAAATGTTCAGCCCAATGGCACAAACAGTTTCGTTCGCAATTTTGGGAGCGTTTATTTTGTCGCTGACGTATGTTCCGATGATGAGCGCTTTGGTCTTGAAAAAAGAAACTGGCCACAAGCGAAATATAAGCGATAAAATCATAGAAGGAATCACTAGGTTTTATACGCCAATTCTTGACAAAGCTTTACAAATTAAAGGAATTGTGCTAGCTTCTGCTTTCGGGTTATTTTTAATTTCCTTGTTCATATTCAATACTTTAGGAGGCGAATTTATCCCAACATTAGACGAAGGCGATATTGCAACGCATCTGATTATCGCTTCGGGAAGTTCCTTGTCGCAGGAAATTGAGGCTACTACAAAGGCAGAAAAAATACTAAAAGCCAAGTTTCCAGAAATCAAAATGGTCGTCACCAAAATCGGAAGCGCAGAAATTCCAACCGATCCGATGCCGATTGAAGCGGGAGACATGATTATTCTCTTGAAAGACAAAAAAGATTGGACTTCTGCCAAAACCAAAGAAGAACTGATGGTAAAAATGGAAGAAGCTTTGGAAGATATTCCTGGCGCCACAACTGAGTTTTCCCAACCCATCCAAATGCGTTTCAACGAATTGATGACTGGAATCAGAAGCGATGTAGCCGTAAAAATATTCGGTGATGACATTGACATGCTGGTCAGCAAAGGCGATGAAGTTATGCAGTTAATCCAAGGCGTTGAAGGTGTTTCTGATGCCAAGTTGGAGCGCGTTGCCGGTTTGCCACAAATCACGGTTCGCTATAACAAAGACAAATTAGCGCTTTACGGATTGAACATTGGCGATTTGAACCGCGTCATAAGAATCGGCTTTGCGGGTGAAGCTGCGGGTTCGGTTTATGAGGGCGAGAAACGCTTTGATTTGGTCGTAAGATTGGAAGCCGACAGCCGTCAAGACATCAGCAATTTGAAATCGCTGTTTGTGACTTTGCCTTCTGGAAACCAAATTCCGTTGGAACAAGTTGCTGATATAAAATACGAAGATGGTCCGATGCAAATCAGCCGTGAGGACGGAAAACGCAGAATTGTCGTAGGTTTCAATGTCAGAGGAAAAGACGTGAAAGGCGTTGTAGAACAGATTCAAGCGAAATTAGACAAAAATCTAAAACTCCCCGAAGGTTATTATACTACGTATGGCGGTCAATTTGAAAACCTGATCGACGCCAACGCAAGATTGATGGTAGCGGTTCCAATCGCCTTGGGATTAATTTTTATCCTCTTGTATTTTACCTTCAATTCTATCAAGCAGTCGCTGTTGATTTTCACCGCAATTCCGCTTTCAGCAATTGGAGGAATCTTTGCCTTATGGCTTCGAGGAATGCCGTTCAGCATTTCGGCAGGTGTCGGATTCATTGCATTATTCGGAGTTTCGGTCTTAAACGGAATCGTCTTGATTGCTTATTTCAACCAGCTTAAAAAAGAAGGCGTGAACGATATTTATGAGCGTATAAAAGAAGGCACAAAAGTCAGGTTGCGGCCTGTGATTTTGACGGCTTCAGTCGCATCATTAGGATTTCTTCCAATGGCAATCAGCAGTAGCGCTGGCGCGGAAGTGCAGAAACCTTTGGCAACTGTAGTTATCGGAGGATTATTGACGGCCACAATTCTGACACTTATTGTTCTCCCGATCTTATATTATTATTTTGAAAAAGGATTTAAACGTAAAGGAGAATAGGCAATTGACAATTAACAATAAAAAATTTAAAATAAGCAATTAGTAAGCCATATAAAAAAAATTTAAAATGAGTGTTAGAAACTTTAAAGAAACAACAGTATATAAAAAAGCATTTATGCTAGCGATGGATATTTTTAATAAGAGCAAAGCTTTTCCAAAGGAAGAGCGATATTCTTTAATTGACCAAATGCGTCGAAGTTCAAGAAGTGTATGTGCAAATTTAGCCGAAGCCTTTAGAAAAAAGCAATACCCAGCGCATTTTGTGTCTAAATTATCCGATTGTGATGCAGAAAATTCTGAAACGGGAGTTTGGATCGATTTTGCTTTTCACTGCGACTATATCGATCAGGAAACTAAAATAGATTTGGCATCCAGAAATGAAGAGGTAGGGAGATTATTGCATCACATGATTACTAATCCTGAAAAATATTAATATGAGAAAAAATAAAATAATTAACAAGTTGCAATTAGCAATTGGCAAGTTGCAATTTTTAAAGTTGAGATTTAAATTTCTTGTTATTCTTGCCGATTTTAAATTGCCAATTTTCAAAGATTGCCAATTGCCTATTGCCATTTGCCTATTGCTTATTGCCAATTGCCAATTTTCAAATGCACAAAGCTTGTCTTTAAAGGAAGCTCTTGAATTAGGTCTTAAAAATAACCTCACGATTCAGTCATCTGAACTAGAAAGCAAGATGTATTCTGAATTAAAAGGAAGTGCATACGAATTACCTAAAACTGAAATCACGGGTCAATTCGGGCAAATAAATACTAACGCTCAAGACAAAAATTTCAGCGTTTCCCAAAGTTTCAGTCCGTTTCAATATGGCGCTAAAAAGAAGTTGTTAGTAGAAAACAGCAACTTGAGCCAATTAAAAACAGGAGTAACGAAACAGGAAATTACGTTTAATATCCGCCAGTCTTGGAATGCGCTTTTGTATTATTCTGAATTGAATAAAATGTTGCAGCAACAGAACAATCTGATGCAGAAATTTGTTCGTTCGGCTTCGTTGCGCTTTCAAACAGGGGAAACCAATTCGCTAGAAAAAACTACGGCAGAAGCAAAACAGCAAGAATTGGAACAAAAAATCAAGCACAATGAAGCGATGATTTGGGTGGAAAAATCTAAGATAAAAACGTTTTTGAATCGACAGGAAAACTTTGTTTCGAGTGATACTTCTTTCATTGCCTTGCCAACTTTGGGGATTTTAGACAGCACTTTGGTCAAGGAAAATCCGAATGTGAAATTGGCTTCACAGCAGGTAAATGTCGCTGAAGCCAATCGAAAATTTGAAAAATCGACATTGATGCCTGATATTTCTGCGGGTTATTTTATCCAGTCTCTTACAGGAAATCAGGAAGTAAACGGGCAGACGGTTTATTATGACGGCTCACCACGTTTTCAAGGGTTTTCCGTTGGGATTTCGCTTCCGATTTTTGCAGGAAGTAATGTGTCGAAGATTCAGGCTTCCAAAACAAATATTGAAATGCAACAGAAGAATGCCGATTACCTGAAATTGGAATTGTCAAATCACTACCAACAGCAGATCCAGCAACTGAATACGTTTCAATCTTTGGTAGATTATTACAAAACTACTGCTCTGGCGAATGCAAATCTGATTACGAAAAATGCTGGAAAAGGGTATCAAAATGGCGATATTTCTTATGTAGAATATGTGCAAGCTTTGGAAACCGCGCTCACCATCAGAACAAATTATATCAATGCAATCCATAATTTTAATCAGACTGTAATCAACCTGCAGTTTTTGGTAAATCAATAAAGATGAACAGAAAAAACATACTATACGGAAGCCTTGCGGTCATTGCAATTGCGATAATCCTTTACTTTTTACTTCGCCATTCCGATACTGACGGACACAATCACGGTGAAGAAAATGCAACTGAAACCGAGAAGCCAAAAGAACATACGCCGATCAAGGAAGTCGAGCTAAACGAGGCGCAATACAATGCTTCGGGTGTTGAGTTGGGAACGTTCTCGATGAAGAATTTAAGTGATGTGGTCAATGCCAACGGCTATACCAAATTGCCTCCGCAGAATCAAGCCGATGTTTCTGTGCATCTGACTGGAATTGTGAAATCGATCAATATTATCGAAGGGCAATCGGTCAAAAAAGGACAGGTGTTGGCAACAATTGAAAGCCCAGAATTTGCGAAGTTGCAGGAAGCTTATCTGACTTCAAAAAGCAATTTAGAATTTCTGACATTGGAATATGACAGACAGAAAACATTGAGCGACGAGAATGTCAATTCTAAGAAAGTGTTTCAAAAGACCAAGGCAGAATTTGATGTTGAAAAGGCGAGGTTCAGTTCGCTGAAACAGCAATTGGCAGTTTTGAATTTAAACGCAGGCAACAATACCAGTTCCATCATGCCGATTGTAGCTCCGATTTCTGGATTTATTACCGAAATAAATATCAAAATCGGAAGCAATGCTGAGGTTGGAAAACCGCTTTTGAGCATAGTCGACAACTCTCAATTGCATGTGGATTTGCTGGTTTATGAGAAAGATTTACAGAAAGTAAAACCCGGTCAGAACATCAGATTTGTATTGACAAACCAAGACAATACTGAAATCAACGGCAAGGTTTTTAATGTCGGGAAAGCCTTTGAAAATGAAACCAAATCGGTTGCCGTGCATGCCGATATTTCAAACAAAAGCCAGACGTTGATTCCCGGAATGTATGTGAATGCATTGATTGACGTTGGCGCTAGAAATGTGCAGGCTTTGCCGGTCGATGCTGTCGTGAAAGCCGATGGAAGAGAATTTATTTTTATTTTGGAAGAAGGCCATGAAGAAGAAACCCACGATGAAAAAGACGGCCATTCTCACGAAGATGGCGACGTACATAAAGAGCAAGGAAAGACTTTCCATTTTCAAAGGATTGAAGTAAAAACGGGCACATCACAATTGGGATTCGTGCAGGTTTCGGTCTTGCATAAAATAGAAGAAAATGCCATGATTGTGTTGAAAGGCGCTTATTACATCCAGAGCCATTTGGTGAAAAATGAGGGCGGTGGCGGACATTCGCATTAATTTTGATTAGCCATTTTTAAAAAGCCACATTGTGTGGCTTTTTAATTTTGTAAAAACATATTGAAACTATTTTGTGAATTTTGTAGCTGTATGTGATAAAATTTGTGGTTATAAGAAAATTATTGCTATTATTGTAAGATATATGCTGTGTAATTTTCATTTATTGGATAATAATTCAATAAATGAAATTCCGTCAATTGAAAATCTTGAATAACTTTTAAGTTTTTTCCAATTTGAGATTTTTTCAGAAACTTATTTTGAATCTTTTAAACTTGAATCAATTATGCATAAAAAACTACTTTTATTCTTAAGTTTTGTTCCAGCAACTTTTTTTGCTCAAGCTGTGAGTCTAGATCCCACGCTTGTTGGTGGTACTTCTTTTAATAATGCCGCAACTGAAATTATAGCGATGCCTGACGGTAAAATACTTGTGGGCGGATGGTTTACCGGCTACAATGGAACTACTGTAAATCGCCTGGCGAAATTGAACAGCGATGGTTCTCTAGATTTGTCTTTTAACACTGGTACTGCTGTATCAAATGGAGGAGACGTCAACGAAATTTTGGTGCTTCCCGATGGGAAAATAATTGTTGCGGGAAGCTTTAATTATTTTAACGGGCTTTCAAAAAATAACATCGTCAAACTGCTTCCGACTGGTGAACTGGACACTTCTTTTGAAGGTGCTCTTCCGCAAAGTTATTTGAATGCAGTGGCTTTGCAGTCAGATGGGAAACTGCTGATTGGTGGAAATACCAACAAGCGCCTTAATCGTTTAAATGTTGACGGAACTATAGATGCTTCGTTTAACGTAGGAACTGGTTTTGATGCTCCAGTACATTCACTGGCCGTTCAAAATGACGGAAAAATTCTTGTTGGGGGCTATTTTACGAGTTTTAATAACACTGAAGCCAATTATATCATACGACTGAATTCTGATGGAACAAGAGATACTTCATTTAGTATAGGTACTGGATTATTCCATAAAGCAACACTCACACCTCAGGTAAAAAAGATTATTGTTCTCGGTGATGGAAAAATACTTATAGCAGGACAGTTTGTTTCTTATAACGGCACGCTTTCAAAAAGTTTAATTCGTCTTGAAGCCAATGGAAATGTGGATACTTCTTTTAACATAGGAGCCGGATTTGCAACATCTGCAACAGCTGTTGGAATCATTGCTGCAGTCAAAGTACAGCCAGACGGAAAATATCTGATTGGAGGTACTTTCAATCAATGTGACAATCAAAATCATAAAAGCATCGTGAGGCTTAATGTCGACGGATCGGTTGACTCGTCTATAAATTTTGGTTCAGGCTTTAATGGTTCTGTTCGCGCAATTGATATCCAAGTTGACGGGAAAACATTAATTCTGGGTGATTTTTCGAGTTATAACGTAGATAGCGTAAGACGCCTCGCCCGATTGCAAACCGATCTTTTGAGCACTGATGAATTTGCTGAATCAAAGAAAGTGATAGTTTATCCTAATCCTTGCAAAGATTTTGTTTCTTTAGATTATGAAGGAGGAAATATTCTGGGCTATTCAATTGTTGATCTTTCGGGCAGGACAATACAGTCAGGAAACGAACACTTAACTACGATAAACACGAGCAATCTTGCCTCAGGAAATTATATTTTGATGCTGAAAACGGATCAAAGTACCGTTTCTAAAAAATTGATTGTTCAATAGTATTGAAGAAATATAAAACCTGTCAGGTGAAGAATTGGGAAAACAGAGAAGTCTTAAAGCCATTTTTATATTTGGTTTTTAAGACTTCTTTTTTGATGATTATTCGAGGCTAGTTTGAGCTTTGTTCGAACAATGATGTTACGAAAGCAAATTCATACAAAAATATTTGAAACCGTACCCGAACAAACCTCGAACAAACTTCGAACAAAGTAGGGTGAAAAATGAACCAATAGGTTATTGGATAGTTAAGATAATCTTAACCGTTCAAAAGATGTCAATATCGGTCAAAGCAATTCATAAAAAAAGGATGTTTTTATATTGTAATTTTTTTGGTAGGCTTGAATAAATATAGAGCGTGATTTAACTTCTTAAAAGCAACATAATTCACTAAATTGCAGTGACGGCAAATTAGTAGGCCGTCACTATAGTTATGGCACACGATCATTCAGAAATAGGGCATTCCCAAAACCACGATAGTAATTTTAAAACTTACTTTCCTGCCATATTCAGCTTTGTTTTACTGGTTTCTGGAATTATTTTCGAGCAGACTGAAGTTGCGTTTTTCAACTATCCGATAAATTTAATTTGGTATATCGTTGCTTATGCTTTCGTAGGCTTGAAAGTCAACTATGAAGCTTTAAAAGAAATTCGCCACGGCAATGTTTTTTCAGAATTTTTTCTGATGTCAATTGCCACCATAGGAGCGTTTTTGATCGGCGAATATTCCGAAGGCGTGGCGGTCATGCTTTTTTATTCCATTGGAGAATTATTTCAAGACGCAGCAGTCGAAAGAGCTCAAAAAAGCATCAAGGCATTGTTAGATATTCGTCCGGATAAAGTGACTGTGATTCGCAACGGAGAAGCTTTTGTCGTCAATCCATCCGAAGTGAAAATAGGCGAAATCATCCAAATAAAACCAGGAGAAAAAGTGGCTTTGGATGGCGAGTTGCTTTCGGGTTCGGCTTCTTTTAATACAGCCGCCTTGACGGGCGAAAGCAAACCTGATACCAAAAATAAAGGCGAAAAAGTCTTGGCCGGAATGATAAATCTGCAGACTTTGGCAGATGTAAAAGTCATGGCTTTGTTCAAAGACAGCAAGCTTTCGCAAATCTTGACAATGGTTCAGGAAGCGACCGCTAAGAAGTCAAAAACGCAATTGTTTATATCTAAATTTGCCAAAATCTATACGCCGATAGTAGTTTTCCTCGCCATTGGCATTGTCTTTCTACCTTCCTTTTTTATAGAAAATTATATCTTCAACGAATGGTTGTATCGCGGATTGGTTTTCTTGGTAATTTCTTGTCCGTGTGCATTGGTAATCTCGATTCCTCTTGGTTATTTTGGAGGAATCGGCTTGGCTTCCCGAAACGGAATTCTATTTAAAGGAAGCAATTATTTAGACGTAATGACGAAAGTGAATACCGTAGTCATGGACAAAACCGGAACCTTGACCAAAGGTGTTTTTCAAGTGCAAGAAGTGATTTCTGAAGGAATTTCTGAGGGAGATTTGATACGATTTACAGCGGCATTAGAAAGCAAATCCACACATCCGATTGCCAACGCGATTGTTCAATATGCAAAAGATAGCCCTAAGAATACTTCCGTTGAAAATGTAGAAGAAATCGCAGGCCACGGATTATCAGGAAAAATTGACGGCAAAAACATCTTGGCAGGAAATTTAAAACTGCTTAAAAAATACAATATCGATTATGATACTTCCTTAGAAAATAAAGTGGAAACTATCGTGGTTGTTGCCATTGAAAATAAATATGCCGGTTATTTTCTGATTGCCGATGAAATTAAAGAAGATGCCAAAGAAGCAATTTCGAAATTACACCAGCTCAATATCAAAACCGTGATGTTGAGCGGTGACAAGCAAAGCATCGTTGATAAAGTGGCAAAAGAATTGAATATCGATACTGCTTTTGGGGACTTGCTTCCGGAAAATAAAGTCGAAAAAGTACAAGAATTAAAAAATCAAGGACGCACAATTGTCTTTGTCGGTGACGGCGTAAACGATGCGCCAGTTATTGCCTTGGCAGATGCAGGAATAGCAATGGGCGGTTTGGGAAGCGATGCTACGATTGAAACCGCAGATATCGTAATCCAGAATGACCAGCCGAGCAAAATAGCTACTTCCATAAAAATCGGAAAACTGACCAGAAAAATTGTGATGCAAAATATCACCCTGGCTTTTGGCGTTAAAGTTATTGTGCTGATTCTCGGCGCAGGAGGAGTTGCCACTTTGTGGGAAGCCGTTTTTGCTGATGTAGGTGTCGCACTTTTGGCAATATTAAATGCGGTGAGAATCCAAAAAATGAAAGTTTAAAAAGTATCTTTGCAAAAAATCTAGAACATGAAAACACTTTTGAAATCCTTGTTGCTATTTATCGGAATGATGGCCTTTTCGAATACCGCATTCGCACAAAAAACAAAAACTATTCAAACGGCTACGATCAAAACCGTGATTCATTGCGACCACTGCAAAGCTTGCGAGACTTGCGGGGAAAGATTTAATAAAACCTTGGTTCGTGAAAAAGGCATACAGATGGTGGAATTGGATGAAAAAGCAATGACTATAAAAGTCGTTTTCAATTCTAAAAAGACCGATTTAGATAAAATCAGACAGGCAATTGCAAAGCTGGGATATGATGCTGACGACTTAAAAGCAGATCCGACAGCTTATGAAGGACTTGACAATTGCTGTAAAGCATAATCTCAAAATATAATTTAAAGTGACAAACGAAGAAAAAGCAATTAAAGCTACCTATTTCAGCATTTTCGGAAATACTGCTTTGGCCTTAATCAAGTGGCTCGCGGGATATTTTGGAAATTCTTACGCGCTGATTGCAGATGCGATTGAGTCAACTTCTGATATTTTTGCTTCGTTTTTGGTCTTATTTGGAATCAAATATTCTAGCCGTCCGGCGGATAAAAATCATCCTTACGGACATGGAAGGGCAGAACCTTTGATCACCTTTTTGGTCGTGGGATTTTTGATTACTTCGGCTACGATAATCGCTTATGAAAGTATTGTAAACATTCAAACGCCGCACGATTTGCCAAAACCTTGGACATTAATTGTCTTGGGAGGAATTATTATTTGGAAGGAAATTTCCTTTCGATTGGTAATGAAAAGGAGCAGGGAAACCAAAAGTTCCTCTTTGGCCGCCGACGCTTGGCATCATAGAAGTGACGCGATAACATCTGTCGCAGCATTTATCGGAATCACAATTGCCCTGACTTTTGGAAAAGGTTTTGAAGCTGCAGATGATTGGGCGGCACTTTTTGCTTCAGGATTTATTTTGTTCAATTGCTATAAGATTTTTCGTCCGGCTTTGGGGGAAATCATGGATGAGCATTTATATGATGATTTGACTGAAGAAATTCGGGTAGCTTCGGTTAAAGTGGAAGGAATTATTGATACCGAAAAATGCTTTATCCGTAAGGCCGGAATGAATTACCATTTAGAGCTTCATGCGATTGTTGATGCAGAAATTACGGTTCGCGAAGGTCATGGTTTGGCACATAAACTGGAAGATTTTTTACGTTTGGAAATTCCTGAATTGGGACATATTTTGATTCATATTGAACCGAATGAGTATTGAATCAACAGCTTTTAAAATATAAAAACCACAATCCTGAACTTTTAAAGTGCGCGATTGTGGTTTTTGATTTATAAAAAATCAGGCTTTGCTATTTTAATTTCTCAATAACTCTTTCTGGATAATCTGTAATAATTCCATCTACTTTTAATGAAATCATGCGTTCAATGTCTTTGTTTTCATTTACCGTCCAGGGAATAATCTTCATGTTTCTGTTTTTTACAGAATCAAGCAGTGCTTGATTTACTAGGCCATAATGCGGTGCATAAATCTGGGGCCTGAAGTTTAATTTTGCCAAGTTTTTGTCCAGTCCTTTGTCTCCGGTCAATAGTGCGATAACAATTTTTGGCGCTTTTTTATGCAAAGCATTTAAAATCTGCGGATCAAAAGACTGCACATTACAATACTTTTCAATTTTCTTTTTTTGGATAACTTTTAAAACCAAGTCTGTAAATTCTTCAGGTTTAGGTTGTTTGATTCCGTAATCTCCAGCACCTGATTTGATTTCGATATTGTAGCGAATTCTTTGCTTGTTATTTTTTACAATATAATTTTCAATGCTGTCAATCATTTCAGACAATAAAGGCTTGTAGCTCTTCATGCTTTTCTGGTCAGGGAAGGCAGGGTTTGTCCTGAAGCCAGCATCAAAACTTCGAATGCTGTCATAAGTCATCTGGTATAAATTCGATCTTTTCTCTTCTTCTTTCGTAACCGGATTTCCGTCAGGCCAAGAAATGTAAGCCGAATGCATAAAAGTATCATGAGAAACGACTACTTTTTTATCCTTAGAAATAACCAGATCAAGTTCAATTACAGCAGCGCCTTTGTCAATTGCGCTGTAGAATGCGGGAAGTGTATTTTCTGGAAAATAGCCTCTGTCGCCACGATGCGCTTGTACTTCAACGTAATTTTTGTGTTCTTCTGGAGATTTTGACTTGCAGCTTAACGCGATGGCAAAAGCGGTTGTGATCAATAGAATGTGGTAATTTTTCATTTTATAGATTTTGGAAAATAGGAGAGAAGCAAATTTAAGGAAACTGAATTAACTAAAAAATAGAGAAGTTTAGCAATTGCGCAAATTTTGGTTAAGAAATGTGCCGAAGTCAGATTACAACCAAAATAAATATCTAAACAGCTGAAATTTTCATAAAATTATTCTTAGTTTTCACTGTGAATTCAAAAGACTTAAAACAACAGGTCTTTGTTTCAACTTAATAAAATTGATTTATCTACTTGCAGTTTGTATTTTTGCATTTATGAATGACAACTTTATAAATGAATACTTTGGGATAGGAATACAAAATGGTAAAACTCCTGAAAATTTGGGTGTTTTGTGGCGATCGGCTCAAAATTTAGGTGCCACTTTTATATTTACCATAGGGAATCGATATGCGAAACAAGCCTGCGATACTCACGATGCGGTGAAAGCAATTCCTTATTTTCATTATGATACTTTTGAAGCTTTTTTTGAAAACTTACCAAAAGGAGCGCGATTAGTTGGTGTTGAATTAGATGAAAAAGCTTCCGATTTAGAGACTTTTGAGCATCCAAGACGTTGTGTTTATTTATTAGGAGCAGAAGATCATGGCTTGTCGCAAAAAGCAATGGATAAATGCCATTATTTAGTGAAATTTAAATCAGAAAAAAGTCTGAATGTAGCTGTGGCAGGAACTATTATAATGTATGACAGAAACTTGTCTAAACCGCGTTCTTGAAGTAAATGTCTCTGAATTTATGCAATATTATTTGTCTGTTAGTTGCGAAAATTTCTCAAAATTAATGATTTTATAAAATCTAAATATAAAAAAAACCACTAACTTTCGTTAATGGTTTCCTTTGTAAAAAGAATAAATTTTCTACCGATTTATCGAAGATTTAGTTTCTTAAAAATCTATTTCAAGCATTCGGTTAAGTTTTAGAAAAAGAAATAACCAACAGATAATTGAAAAACAGAATTTCTGAATTTATTTGAATCCCCACTTGCATCATTTATATTTGACAAACCAAAATTATATCTTGCGCCAAAATTAATTCCGTTTTCTAGTTTATAACCAACTCCTAAATTAGCAGCGAAATCTACTTTTTTAAAACCATCTTTTACGTTAGTTCCTTCATTTTTGGCCGAAAGTAAATAGCCAATTTGTGGTCCAGCTTCAAGACTCAGTCCTTTTACTACATAATATTTTGCCATTAACGGAACATTTAAATAATTTAACGCAACGATGTTTCCATCGCTGCCTTCAAAACTATAACCTTGTCCAGAAAACATAACCTCGGGTTGAAAAGAAAACTTTTGCGAAATTGGAATTTCAGTCATTAGTCCAAAATTAAAAGCAGCAACCGGTTCAAGAGTACTGGTATTGTCGCCATTAATGTTAGCAATGTTAACTCCTACCTTGGCGCCAAATTTAATTTTTTGGGCAGTAACATTTGTAAATCCTAAAACTGTAACAACAGCTAGTACTAAAATTTTTTTCATAAAAAGTGATTTGAATTATTTGAATGCAAAATTCACTTAAGATAAAATAATGAAGGTTTCATAACCTTAAGAATGTATAAAATGGTACTTATTTGCAAGTGTTTTTATACTCATTTGGTGTTTGACCGGTAATTTTTTTAAAGGCTTTATAAAAAGTCGTTTTTGAAGTGAACCCAGATTCTAATCCCATTGCCAGCAAATTGTAATTTTCGTATTCAGAATTTGAAATCATTTCTTTGACCGCTTCAACACGATATTGATTGATATAATTAGCAAAGTTTTCTCCCGTTATTGTGTTTACGATCTGTGAAACATATCCAGCGCTTATGCCTAGTTTTTCAGCAACTTTTTCTCTATTTAATGTACTATCGGTGTAAATGTGCTGCTCTTTGCAAAGTATTTCTAGTTTTTGAAAATAAGGATTATCTGCCGTGATAGATTCCTTATACTCTTCTAGCGTGCTATTTTCTATAATTTGCACGTTGGTATGCGAAATTGCCAAATCTGTATTTAGAAAATTATAGACGGCATTTCTGTTTTTGGCAAGTCTGTATTTGTAAATTCCTATATAAGCTGTCCAATGCATTATGAATGTTGCGCATAAAGCCAAGGCGCTCATAGTTGCAGAAATATCATAGTCAAGAAATAAGCCTGCTAGAGCGGTAATTAACCAAGCAAATAATAAGGAAGAAACTATTGTTACTAAGGCAATTATCCATTTCTTCTCTTGTGGTTCTTTTAAATGTCTTATCATAAAATAAGAGTAAATCAGTAAGAAGGGGATAAATGTAATTGCTAAAAAAAGATGAATCAGACTGAGTATGTTGATTAAATTTATGGCCGATTTAGGAATTTTATAAATGCCTGCAATATGATCAAGGTCACATGCAATATTAAGAACGGCAGAATAAGCAAACGGAATAAAACACAGATAAGATTTCTGTTTGCTTTTTACAGCATCGTCAATCCGGTTTATGACAAACATAAATAGGAGAACAGGTAATAGAAATGCCCACTCGACATCGTCAATAAAGCGTAGAAAAGGATGAGGCGTATAGGCGCCTTCAATCTCAAGAACATGATTCAGTAAAAGAATTGAAAGTGTAAATAGTAAACAGGCTAAATATTTATTTGAATTACTATTGAATAAGGAAGACCTCAATATGACTAAACCCAAGACTATTCCTTGGAAAATCGCAATATTTAAAAGTGTTATATAAATCAATTTTATAAAAGTTGTTTAAAATATTTGTTTGGGATCAGGTAATTTTTTTTAAATAAGCCTCATTCATAGGAATCGACAGGCGAATTTATAGTAATGCCAAGAATGTTCTTAAGCGATTAAGAAATGATTAACTAAAAATGATTTGTATAAAAATTACTAATTATCTTTTTAGTTTAATTTATAAAACTTAAAAAACAGCTTAATGAATTTCAGAGTGATTCTATTACGAGATAAGTAGTTTATTAGGAAGAGCGAGATATATAAAAACAAAAAAGCCTCAGATTTCTCTGAAGCTTTTACCTTAGTAGCGGGAACAGGACTCGAACCTGTGACCTTCGGGTTATGAGCCCGACGAGCTACCTACTGCTCTATCCCGCGATGTGCGTTTGTAATCTCAATATGTATTTTTGTTTACTGAACCAGTAAAACTTAGTAGCGGGAACAGGACTCGAACCTGTGACCTTCGGGTTATGAGCCCGACGAGCTACCTACTGCTCTATCCCGCGATGTTTCGGGTGCAAATTTACGACGAATATCTTAAAAAACAAGCTTTTTAATGAAAAATGTTTTATTTTCTCTATTGGACTGATATGACTACCTTTGCAGAATAAATTATTTTAGAATGTCACATAAAGCAGGTTTTGTAAATATTATCGGTAATCCAAATGTTGGAAAATCAACCTTGATGAATGCGTTTGTTGGAGAACGTTTGTCAATTATCACGTCTAAGGCGCAAACCACACGCCACAGAATTCTTGGAATTGTAAACGGTGAAGATTTTCAGGTAATCCTTTCAGATACGCCAGGAATTATCAAGCCGGCTTATGAATTGCAGTCTTCGATGATGGATTTTGTGAAATCTGCCTTTGAAGATGCCGATATCTTGATTTATATGGTGGAAATCGGGGAAAAAGAATTGAAAGATGAGGCTTTTTTCAATAAAATCGTCCACGCTAAAATTCCGGTATTGTTGCTTTTGAATAAAATTGACAAGTCGAATCAAGATGTTTTAGAAGAGCAGATCGCACTTTGGAAAGAAAAAGTTCCGAATGCGGAAATTCATCCGATTTCTGCTTTGGAAAATTTTAATGTAAAAGAAGTTTTTGGTAGAATTATTGACCTTTTACCAGAATCTCCAGCCTATTATCCAAAAGATACTTTGACTGACAAGCCAGAACGTTTCTTCGTAAATGAAACTATTCGTGAGAAAATCTTGATCAATTACGAAAAAGAAATTCCATATTCAGTAGAAATTGAAACGGAAGAATTCTTGGAAGATGACAATATTATCCGAATTCGCTCCATAATCATGGTGGAAAGAGATACCCAAAAAGGAATCATCATCGGTCACAAAGGTGGTGCTTTGAAAAAAGTTGGGATGCAGGCTCGTGAAGATTTAGAGAAATTCTTCGGAAAGCAAATCCATATCGAATTATATGTAAAGGTCAATAAAGACTGGAGAAATAGCGCTTACCAATTGAAAAGATTTGGTTATAATAATAAATAATTAAATCAATTGTTCAGATAAATGAAGGAGTTCGTCCATTTGGCGGGCTCCTTTTTTTCTATTAAATCGAGCGATGAGATAGAGCAATAGACAAACATTTAAAAGTGCAAACATAACAATTAAGTCAAATTTTGGAGATTGATCGACTATCCATTTTGAATAAGCAATAATTCCGAAAACAAGAAAAAGTGTTGCTACAATAAAATGAAGTACTAAAAATACAAACCACAAAACTGGGTCAGGTCCGAAAGTCCCTTTTACAAAAGTTCTTCCATCTTCATATTTATCGATTTCGATGTGCAAAGTGGGTGACCAAAATTCACGGCGCAACATTCCGATACCAAGCCAAATATGGTTTCCTGCATTTTTTAATTTAAAATCTGTCGATTCAGAAAGTTTCAATCGTTCAAAACCTGCCTTGATCTCATCAATTGTTTTTGATGAAAACCGTTCAAATCGAAGTCGAAGTTTTATGTTGTTGTCCTTTTTCATAATAACATAATAACCACAAATTTCCCTTTTTATTTTTTAAAGAAAAGCTAAATTCAAGTTAAACATAAGTTATCAAGCTCCGCAAATTCAACTACTTCCAACTTTAGACTTAAAGCTTGAACAAAAGTTGTACCTTTGCAAAATATTTCAAAAAAGATTATGAATAATATTGTTGCGATAGTAGGAAGACCTAATGTAGGGAAATCAACCCTTTTTAATAGGCTGATACAAAGAAGAGAAGCTATTGTAGACTCCGTTTCGGGTGTGACCCGAGACAGAAACTACGGTAAAAGCGAATGGAACGGAAAAGAGTTTTCTGTTATTGATACTGGCGGATATGTTCGCGGATCTGATGACGTTTTTGAAGGCGAAATCAGAAAACAGGTAGAATTGGCAATCGATGAAGCTGATGTAATCATCTTTGTCGTTGATGTCGAAGAAGGAATTACTCCGATGGATGACGCTGTTGCGAAATTGCTTCGCAAAGTGACGAAACCAGTTTTATTGGCGGTTAATAAGGTAGACAATGCCATGCGTGAAAAAGACGCTGTGGAATTTTATAATCTTGGTTTGGGTGAATATTTTACTTTTGCAAGTATTTCAGGAAGTGGAACTGGAGATTTGCTTGATGCTTTGATTGAATCATTTCCGGTTAAGCCAGAACCTACAAAAGAAGAACTAGAATTGCCTCGTTTTGCAGTAGTTGGACGTCCAAATGCTGGAAAATCAAGCTTTATCAATGCTTTGATTGGTAAAGACAGATATATTGTAACAGATATTGCAGGAACGACTCGTGACTCAATTGATACAAAATTTGACCGTTTCGGATTTGAATTTAACTTGGTGGATACAGCGGGAATACGTCGTAAGGCAAAAGTTAAGGAAGATTTGGAATTTTATTCTGTAATGCGTTCTGTTCGTGCGATTGAGCATTCAGATGTTTGTATTTTGATTATTGATGCAACAAGAGGATTTGAAGGTCAAGATCAAAATATCTTTTGGTTGGCTGAAAAGAACAGAAAAGGCGTTGTAATTTTAGTAAACAAGTGGGATTTGGTTGAAAAAGATACCATGTCTACAAAAGAATATGAAGCCAAAATCCGTAAGGAATTAATGCCTTTCACAGATGTGCCGATTATTTTTACGTCAGCTATCACAAAACAACGTTTGTTAAAAGCTTTGGAAGAAACAGTGAAAGTTTTTGAAAGCAGAAAGCAAAGAATTGCGACTTCAAAATTCAATGATTATATGTTGAAATTGATTGAAGCTTATCCGCCGCCAGCATTGAAAGGTAAATATGTGAAGATCAAATTCTGTATGCAATTGCCGACGCCGACGCCACAGTTTGTGTTTTTTGCAAATCTTCCTCAATATGTGAAAGATCCTTACAAACGCTTCTTGGAGAATAAAATTCGTGAACATTGGGATTTTTCAGGTGTTCCGATTGATATTTATATTAGAGAAAAATAATAGTAACAAGGAAATAATTTTAAAAAAGGAATCTTCAGTAATGAATATTCCTTTTTTTATTGGCAAAATAGGGCTGTAAAAATTTTCCTTTAAATTTTATCGCCTCCTTGTTTTTTGTGTTTATGTTAAAAAAAATGTAACAAATTATTTTTTCTCATACTAATCTGTTTAATTCGCAGTTATTATCTTACAAATCAATCATCAAATCATCAATTAAAATCCCCCTAAATCAATGCCAAAAATTATTGCGTTTTTATTTTTTTTACTGTTTTCTATGGCGCTTTCTGCACAAAATTCTTTTACTATTAAAGGAATTGTCAAAAGTAAAGAGGCGAATAAAGCACTTGAAGCTGCTACGGTTTATATCACTTCTGTAAAAGATTCAACAGTCATTGACTATTCAATTACTGAGAAAAATGGCAACTTTTCAATTGTTGTTCGAAAACAAATGCAACCTTTTGTATTAAAAGTTTCTTCATTAGGTTATGCAACTTATCAAAAAGAATATCCAAATCTTACTTCAAATTTAATCGTTGGAGAAATTTTAGTTGAAGATGCCGTGACCACTCTTGGTGAGGTTGAAATCAGAAGTGAAGCGCCTCCGGTTCGAATAAAAAATGATACGCTTGAATTCAATGCATCTTCTTTTAAAGTAAATCCAGATTCAAATGTGGAAGCTTTATTGAAACAATTACCAGGCGTTGAAATCAGCAAAGACGGAAAAATTACAGTAAACGGAAAAGAAGTAAATGAAATTTTAGTTAATGGAAAGTCTTTCTTTGGAAAGGACGGAGCGGTTGCAATCAAAAATCTTCCTTCAGAGATTATCGATAAAATTCAGGTTTCCGACACCAAGACCAAAGAAGAACAACTAACAGGACAGGGCGCGAGTTCTGATAATAAAAGTATAAATATAACGATTCAAGAAGATAAAAATAAAGGCTTATTTGGGAAGTTTACTGGTGGTTATGGTTCTGACAAACGTTATGAAGCTAGTGGTTTGATTAATTATTTTAAAGATAAACAAAAGATTAGTTTTCTCGGAGCTTCTAATAATATCAATGCTGTAGGATTTTCTATGGATGAAATTTTTGATGCGATGGGAGGCGGACGAAATCGCTCTTTCTATTCAAACAGTAATGGTTCTTTTGGTGTAGATGATATGACTTTTGGCGGTAATACAGGAATTACGCAGTCGAGTATGCTGGGTCTTAATTTTGCAGATGAATGGTCTAAGAAATTTGAGCCAAGTGGCAGTTATTTTTATACAAATTCAAAAAATGAGAATAAAACCAGAAGTCGCACAGAAAATTTATTGCCTGCTGATTCAGAAACTGGCGCGAGCAATTCATTTATAACAGAATCTTCAGGATTTTCTACAACTAGAAACGACGGTCACAATCTGAATTTTGAATTTGAATATAAAATTGATTCAATGACAACACTTTCTGTTCGTCCAAGATTTAGTAGAAATACAACTATGGCAGATGATTTTTCAGAACGTTCTTCTACAAATGATTTGGGTTTGATCAATCAAAGTACAAGTTTGACAAAGAATGACAGAACTTCTGAAAACTTTCAGAATGATTTTTACCTGATGCGAAAATTTAAGAAAAAGGGAAGAAGCATGGGGTTGACATTTAATAATGCAAACAAGCAAAATGATGCAAACCAAATTAATAAATCAGAGACCTATTTCTTTCAAGATGATGAGATGCCAGATGATATCAGAAATCAGAGAGAATTAAACAACACAAAAGATAATACCTATTTTGCAAGATTAGGTTATCTAGAGCCGATTACAGATTCCTTGAGCTTAAATTTAAGACTTGGATATCACTGGAAAGATTTTAACACTAATAAATCTACATTTAATTATAATTCAGGAAACCAGCAATATAGTGATGTAAATTCCTTGCTTTCTTATGATTTAACTTCTAGAACGAGAATATTTAACCCAACGGTTGGCTTTAATATTAGAAAGAAAAAAATTAGTTTGGGAATTTACGCTGGAACTCAAGTAATTGATTTTGAGAATAATTCGCTTTATTTGGGAGAAACGAATAGCGTTAATAAAAAATATATGCTTCCAACGGCAAATGGATGGATGAATTATAATATTTCAAAATCAAAATCGATTTATATGTATTACAATTTTGAAGTTACTCTGCCGACTGCAAGCCAGCTTCTTCCTGTGATTGACTTGTCAAATCCTTTGTCTCAAATTATGGGTAATCCAAATCTTGATCCGAAGAAAAATCACAATTTCTATATGAATTTTAATGACTATGATTATGGTTCAAAATCAGGATATTATATCTATGCTGGAGTAAATTTTGTTGAAAGTGAAATTGTTGCTTCTAGAGTTTTTGATCCAACAGATTTGATCAGCAGAATTACATATCAAAATATTGATGACATGGTGTATAGTTATGCGGGAATCAGCTGGAATAAAAGTGTCAAAAGGGAGGAAAATACATTTAGATTAGGCTTTGGCATTAATGGAAATTTCAATTCAAGCAAAGGACTTACAAATAATGCGCTATATCGTTCAGAAGCCTATTCTTTTGAGCCTTCTGCAAATTTTGGATGGGATTATGGTGAATTGCTTACCGTTGAACCTTCTTATTCTTACAACTGGAATTTGACTAATTTTTCAAATTATACGATTGATAAATCTTCCAATTTTACACATAATTTTAAAATACAGATTACAAGTCATTGGCCAAAGCATGTTGTATTCGGAAATGATTTTGGATACACTTACAATTCAAATATTTCTGACGGATTTAAAAAGGATTTCTTCTTGATGAATAGCAGTTTAGGATATAATTTCATGAATGATAAATTGCTTTTTAAAGTAAAAGTATATGATTTGTTAAATCAAAATCAAAGCGCAGTTAGAAATATTACGCCGACGGCAATCCAGGATATTGAAAATACTGTTTTAAAAAGATATGTTATGTTTTCATTGACTTACCAAATAGAAAAATTTGGTGGTAAGAAAAAAGAATAAGGATATTTTCAATAAAAAAGCTGGCAATTTAGCCAGCTTTTTTATATGCTCATTAAGAAACCGACTAAGTTTTCTTTTTTATTTAATCCTAGTTTTTTTCTTAATCGATATCTTGCCAATTCAACGCCGCCATTTGAAATATTCATTATTTCAGCAATTTCCTTTGTGGACATATTCATCAAAAGATAAGTGGATAAATCAAGCTCTCTTGGAGAAATCGTCGGATGCTTTTCTTTCAGTCTTTTCAAGAAATCGAAGTGAACATTTTTTATGTGTTTCTCTAAGTCTTTCCAGCTTTTATCGGCATTTACTTCTTTAATAATACTTTTGTTTAGTTTTGAAAATTGTGTCTTTGCAGATTCGTCAAGGTTATCGCTGTCAATATCTTTTAACTTGTGAATAATTCCATTTAAGACTTTGTTTTTCTTAACAACCTGAAGTGAATTGTTAACTAATTCTTTGTCTTTGACTAAGATTTTGATCTTCAGTTTTTCATTGTTGAGCCTTTCAATCTCTTTTTCGAGTTCAAATTGTTCCTGCCTGATTTTTGCCTCTTTTTCAAGATATAGTCTTCTTTGTTCTATCGTTTCATAGTATTTATTTTTGCGAATCTTCATTTTTGTTCTTTGCTTGATCATAAAAATTGTGGCAATAATTAAAAGAACATAAAATATATAAGCCAAAAAATGCCTGTAAAAAGGAGGCGATACATGAAAATTAAAATCAGTTTGATCAGATTCGATCCCAAAGCTATTTCTAACTTTTACTTTCATGGTATAATCACCTTCTTGTAAATTGGTGTACTCTTTAATCGGAATACTTGTCCAGCTGCTCCATTCTTCATCAAACCCTTCTAATTTATAAGAGAATAAAATGCTTTCCAGGTTTTCATATGCTGGTGAAGAAAACTTAAAAATCACACTATTTGATTTGTATGGAATTAAAATATCAGATTTTTTTGGCATGTTTCCAATTGTCAGAGTATCTCCTGGAAAAGAAAAACTTCGAATAAAAGCCTTTGGTTTTGAGATTTTTGTAAATAATTCAGAATCATAATGGGCAAGGCCTTCGGTTAATCCGATGAAAATATTATTTGGATTTATAGTATTTACTGATTCATAATTCGAAACAAGATTTCCATTTAATCCAGAAAAAGGAGTTCGGACATTTACATATTCTCCACCATCAATCTTTTTTAGCATTCCAATAGATTCTCCATAGGCATAACAAATATTTCCTGAATTATCCTCAAAACAATAACGTATTATAGGGATGTTTTTAAATAATGAACTCATGTTTGAGTCTTCAATAAAAGAATCATCATCATTTGAATATTTGAAAAACCTATTTTTAGTTTGAAAATATAATGTGTTTTGTAGCTTTTGGATACTTGCTATTCCCTGTAAAGATTTGTCTAAGCTTTCATATGTCTTGACATAATTAAATTTCTTTAAATCATTGCTAAAACGCATTTGATAGACAAATTGATCTTTTTTTAACCATACACTTTTAGACTCTACTTCAAATGTGCTGGCAGATTTTGAAAAACCTTCAATTTGATTTTTATAAATCCAACCATTTTCTGTTTTTTCAAAAGCAGCAAGGCCATTGTAATTTGATCCAATCATCAAATTAGCATTATTCGGAATTTTTTTAAAACCCCAATATCCTTTTGAATCTAAAGTTTTGACAACGCTATTCCCTTCTATTTGCAAGGCGCCCCTGTTGTGCGAACATAGAAGCTGGTTGTCAATTACCTGAAGGTTCCAGGCCTGGCCAGTAGTTCCTTTCACCAAAGTAAAGGAGTCTTCTTTAAAGGGAATATTCCAGCTATGGTAGAATACGCCTTGATTCGTTGCGACATACAGATTTTCTTTATAAATAGCTGATGCATAAACAGTGCTCAAATCATAACTAAATCCGAAATAAGTAAACGGAGAATTTTCGTTAACAAAAGCAATTCCGTTATCAAGACCAAGCCAAAGATTACTCTCTTTGTCTACATATGAATTTAAAACGGTATTGTTTTGAAGTCCTTTTTTGCGATTTATGTGCTGAATTATTCTCCCATTTTTGTCACAAATTGCAATTCCATCAAGTACAGAATTGATGACGATAAAATCTTTCTTGATTATTGTGGCGCCAAGACAACTATTTTTCTTTGTAAAAGTATTTGTTTCTGTTTCCCATGAGATAGTAGATCCTTTGCTGTAAAGAAATAATCCTTTATCTAAAGTCGCTATTAGCAGTTCGTCATTTGGCATGGGTAATATTCCCCAAATTTCAGTATTATTGAAAGTTTGAGTACTCTTTAAGGCTGTAAAATTTCCATTAGAATAAGTTAAGATTCCTGAAGAAATATCCTGAATATATAATTTGTCTTTAACTAAAAATGAAAACTGAAATCGATTAGGAGCTTCAATGATTTTAAGCTTTTTATTCTTGTATACATAAATATTGGCAAAAGATTGAAAGATAATTTCGTTGTTTGTAATATGTATTTTCCATGTAAAATCAATCAATTTTCGATTATTTTCATTAATCCTTTTTGATAAGGAAGTGTAGACAAGCTTTCCTTTATCGTCGGCATTAAAATATCCAAATTCGTTATATCCCCCTACATATATTTTTCCATCGTCAGCAATTTTTAAAGAACGGATGGAAGAAAAATTCGGCAAAACATATTTGTTCCAAGAGGTTCCATCAAATTGAAAAAGGCCTGAATTATTTGCAAAATATAAATTGCCATTTTTATCTTGGTCAATTCCCCAATTTTGAGTACCTCCTTTATAATCTGTTTTTTTGTAATTTTTTATCTCAGGTAAGCCAATGTTTTTTACTTGTGAATGTAAAAATAAAGCTTGAAATAGCAACAGTATTGTAAATAATAATTTAACGTTTTTCATAAATCTGGACAGTGATTTTTTGTGATTTCCGCCACGTCAACACTTTCTATTATAGTTAAAATCAGATATTTTTTAAATTTTTATAAATGTAGTGTTTGTTTTTTTAAGTTAACGTTTTCGTAACATTTTATTTTAAATATTATTTATTTGATAATCAATAATATAAAATTTATTTGATGTGTTTTTGTAGCGTAAAAAAAATATTATTGATGTGTTTTTGTAATGAATTTTAATTGTTAATACTGAAATTTTAGATTTAATATTGTGTCGAATTAATAATTAACTAACTAAAAAATTCAGAAATATGAAATTTAAAAAAATACTCTTTTTTTGTTTTTCCTTTATCTTTTTCTCATTGTGCGTACATGCACAACAGGTTACAGTTCAGGGAACAATAGTTGATGAATCAGGTTTGCCGTTACCTGGGGTTACTATCTCATTAAATGACAATACTAAAACTACTGTTTCTGATTTTGATGGAAAATATACTATCAAATCGTTACCAAGTAATATATTAGTTTTTACTTTTTTAGGATATCAAAAACAATCAGAGGAGATAAATTCTAGAACAATAATTAATATTACCCTTCAACCTAGTTCTCAAGAATTGGAAGAAATTGTAGTTGTTGGTTATGGTACTCAGAAAAAAAGTGTAGTGACTGGATCAATTTCAAGTGTCAAGGCGAAAGACTTAGAAAATTTGCCAATTACAAGAATTGAGCAATCTTTGCAAGGAAGAACTTCTGGTGTCATGATTGCTTCAAATTCAGGGCAACCAGGATCTAGTTCAACAATCCGCGTTCGTGGTATTACTACTTTTGGAAATAATGAACCTTTGTGGGTAGTCGATGGAGTTGTTGTGGATGCTGGAGGAATTGGTTATCTAAACCAGTCTGATATTGAGTCGATTGAAGTTTTGAAAGATGCTGCTTCACAAGCTATTTATGGTGCGCGAGCTTCTACAGGGGTAATTTTGGTAACTACTAAAAAAGGAAGTGAAAGTAAACTCTCAGTAAAGTATAGTGGTTACACAGGATTTTCTAATGCCGCGAGAAAGCTTGATTTGCTTAATGCAACTCAATATGCAACTTTAATTAATGAAGCATCTGTTGCCGCCAACGGTAACATAATTTATCCAAATCCCGATGCTCTTGGTAAAGGCACCGATTGGCAATCAGCAATTTTTAATGATGATGCGCAAAAACAGTCTCATGAAGTAAGTATTAGCGGAGGAGGAAAAACTTCTACATTTTATGCGTCTTTTGGTTTGATTGATCAGGAAGGCATTGTTACACCAGAAATTTCAAAATATATCAGAAGAAACTTAAGATTAAACTCGACTCACAAAATTTCTCAATGGCTAACTTTTGGGCAAACTTTAGGTTATTCAAATGAAAAGACAGTTGGATTAGGAAATACAAATAGTGAATATGGTGGGCCTTTGAGTTCTGCAATAAACCTAGACCCAATTACAAAAATTGTTGAAACTGATCCTGCAATTATCGCGGGTTATCCTGTAAATGCAGTTAGAGATAATTTTGGAAATCCTTATGGAATTTCAAATAGTGTAGGACAAGAAATGACTAATCCGCTTGCTTATGTTCAGACAAGATTAGGAAATTATGGCTGGGCTGATAATTTTGTCGGTAATGCTTATTTAGAAGCACAGCCAATTGAAGGATTAAAATTCAGAACAACTTTAGGAGCTAAATTAGCTTATTGGGGAAGCAGAAGTTTCACGCCTTTATTCTACTTGAATTCAACAAATTTCTCAACTCAAAACTCATTAAGTAAAAATACAAATAAAGGTTTTGGATGGAATATTGAAAATACGATTTCTTACACAAAATCTATTGATAACCATAATTTCAATATTCTTGTTGGTCAAGGTTCTTATGTTGACAACATTACTGAGGGAAGCGGTTTGACCTACTTTAACCTTCCAGTTGATAATTATAGAGACGCTTCTTTTAATTTTAATATTCCTGAAGATCAAAAAACTTCATACGCATCTGAAGGGACGCGTCACATCGTGACATCATTATTTGCTCGTTTAAACTATGATTATAAAGAAAAATACCTATTAACAGGTATTGTTCGTCGTGACGGATCTTCTCGTTTCGGCAGCAATAATAAATATGGTGTCTTTCCATCATTTTCAGCAGGATGGGTCTTAACAAAAGAAGATTTTTGGAAAGAAAGCAAAGTTTTAAACACTTTCAAAATTAGAGGAGGATATGGAATTGTAGGAAGTGACGCAATTGGAGATTTTGCTTATTTATCCACTATTGGTGGCGGAAGAAATTATGCTTTTGGAACTGGTGGAAGCTATGTTGTTGGATACAGCCCAAATGCGCCTTCAAATCCAGATTTAAAATGGGAAGAAACTAGCCAGACAAATATAGGTTTTGAAGCCACATTATTTAATGATTTTAATCTGAGCTTTGATTGGTATAAAAAAGTAACTACTGGAATTTTAAGAAACGTTCCAATTCCAGGTTACATAGGCGCAATTAGTGACCCTTTAGGGAATGTTGCGGATATGGAAAATGAAGGTTTTGATTTAGAGCTTGGATATAAAAAGAGAATTGGTGAATTTAATTTATCATTCTCTGGAAATGTTTCATACTTGAAAAACAAAGTGACTTTCATTGGTGATAATATTGATTATATCAATGGAGGAGGCGCTTTCTCTGGAATGCCTGCAACGACAAGAATTGAGGTTGGTCATTCTTATAATGATTTTTATGGTTATCAAACTGCAGGAATTTTCCAAAATCAAGCAGAAGTTAATGCATATACAAATGCCTCTGGAGGCTTGATCCAGCCAAATGCTAAACCTGGAGATTTCAGATGGGTTGATATTGATGGAGATGGAGCAATTACAACTGAAGACAGAAAATACTTGGGAAGCCCGATTCCAGATTTTACTTATGGATTTACAATTAACATGAACTACAAAAATTTTGATTTGCTAATTTTTGCCCAAGGTGTTGCCGGAAACAAAATTTTCCAAGGAGTTCGAAGACTAGATATAGCCAACTCAAATTATCAAACTGCCGCTCTTGACCGATGGACAGGAGAAGGTACTTCAAACAGTTTTCCAAGACTTATAAATGGAGATCCGAATGGAAACTTCTCAAAACCATCAAATTTCTATTTGCAAAATGGAGACTATTTGAGGCTAAAAACAGTTCAATTAGGATATTCTCTTCCTTCTGATCTATTAGAAAAAGCAAAAATACAAAGAGTAAGATTGTATGTGACTGCAGAAAACTTAGTGACATTTACTAAATATACAGGATATGATCCAGAAATTGGAGGTGGGATAATGGGTATCGACAAAGGCCAATATCCGCAAGCGAGAACAATTATGTATGGTATAAACTTAGAATTTTAATATAAAAATAATAAATATGAAACTAAATAAAATTAAATCTCTTATTGTACTGTCTTGCATGACTTTTTTTGTTAGTTGCAATGATGAGTTCTTAGAGGTTGAACCAAAAGGAACAGATTTAGAAGATAATTATTATTCAAATCAAGCAGAAGCATTTGCCGGATTGACAGCAATCTATGATGTTTTAGGATGGAATAATTATAGTGCAAAATTAACAGCAGTAAATGCCGCTTCTGACGACCATCTTTCTGGTGGAGGAAGTTCAACTGATATTAGTGAAATTCAAGTTTGGTCAAATTACACCTTAAATCAAACTACAGGACCGCAATGGGAGTTTTGGAAAAAAGGATATTCTGGTATTTTTAGAGCAAATGTCTTGATTCAAAAATTACCTGCAGTGCCAATGAGTCAAAGCTTAATCAATACTTACACAGCTGAATCTAAAGCTTTGAGAGCTTATTTTTATTTTGATCTAGTAAGGTTTTTTAAAAACATACCATTAATCACAGCTCCAGTTTCGACTTCCCAATATTATAATATTCCACAAGCATTGCCTCAAGATGTATTTACACAAATTGAAAATGATTTGCTTCAAGCCATTCCAGATTTGCCTCCAACTGTTGTAATTGAAACTGATGGTGGTCGTTTTACACAAGCTGCCGCAAGAGCTTTGCTTGGTAAAGTATATTTATGGCAAGATAAATTTGCGTTAGCAGCTGAACAATTAGCTTATGTTAATGGAACGCCTGGAGGAACAAGCCAATATGGTAATAAGCTATTGGCAAATTATTCAGATTTATGGCTGGTAGACAATAAATTTAATTCAGAATCTATTTTAGAAATTTCACATACAAATTCTGGAAATTTTGGTGACTGGGGAAATCTTCCAGGTTCTGAAGGAAATATTGTTAGGCAAATGGTTGGACCAAGAAATTATAATAGAATTAGTCCTTCAGCTCCTGATTATAATTCAGGTTGGGGATTTAATCCGATAACTGAAGATTTATTTAATGCTTTTAATGGCGATCCAAGAAAATCAGCTACAATTATCAACCTAAAACAAATGAAACTGGATGGGATTGCTGATTATGAACCTGGTTATTTAGATACAGGTTATTTCATTGAAAAATTTGCAGGACGTGTCTCAGACAGGCATACAGGAGGTGGCGCTGCCGAATTAAACTGGAGACAAAACACTTATGAGATAAGATTGGCGGATACTTATTTAATGGAAGCCGAAGCTTTGGTAAGAGGTGGAGGAGATGCAACAAGAGCAAAAGATTTACTAGATGCTGTTAGAGCAAGAGTTGGTTTGACATCAATTCCAGCAACATTTGATAACATTTTTAAAGAAAGAAGATTAGAATTAGCAGGTGAAGGTCATCGTTGGTTTGATTTGATTAGAACAGGAAAAGCGGCAACAGCATTAGCAAGCAGAGGTTTCATTGCCGGAAAACATGAAGTTTTGCCTATTCCTTTTTCTGAATTAGATAATACTTTGCTTATTCAAAACCCTAACTACATAAACTAATATAAATCTAATTGTCATGAAGATAAAAAAAATGAATAAATGGATTTCTCTAATAGCGGTTATACTAGCTTTTACTAGCTGTCAACCTGATGAACCATCTGGTGATGGCAATGGACTTTCTGACTCAAATGTAGATGCTACATTCAAAATCTCGCCAGACCCAATTTCTCCAAATAAATTTAATTTAGAAGGAAGCACAGCAAATATTTTACAATCAAAATGGATCATTGATGAAATTCCATATCAAGGCGAACTTGGCGTGGCAAAAAATATATTTCTGCCAGATGCTGGAACTTATACAATTTTACATACCGTGATGGGAAGAGGCGGACTGACAAATACGTCTTCACAGCAACTTGTTGTTCAAACTTCTGACCCGATAGCAGGAAATCTTGTCATTGATGGGAAATTTCCTAATGGTCAAGGTGCATGGCAAGTATTGAATATTAGCGGTACAGCAACTAATTGGTCATTTGCTCCCGGAAGTGCTACTATAAATGGTAGTTCAAATAGCCAACAAGGTATTTATCAGGCAATACAGGTTGAGGCAAATCGCCAATATAAACTAGACATGAGGGTTCAAGGATCTGGTGCAACTGATACTTGGTTTGAAGTTTTTGCTTCAACTATTGCTCCTGTTCAGAATCAAGATTATAATGCTGGCGGCGGAAGCCCAAGAATGGGACTTAATACTTGGGGAGGATGTGGAAATAGCCAATTTGATGGTAAGCTCTCTGAAATTGGATGTAGCGGAACTGGTGCTACATTTTCATTTCCAGCAAGCGGTACAATATATTTAGTAATTAAATCTGGCGGAGCAAATTTAGGAACCACCGGAATCAAAGTTTCAAATGTGGAATTAAGAGGAATTCCTCAATAAGTTTTTGTTGAATTGAGTTAGTGAAAAGATAGCCTGTTTATTAATTGTAGGCAGGCTGTTTTTAAAATTTACCCCAAATTAATTATAAAGCCAAAAATTGTCAATTTGACAAAATTAAAATAAAAAGAATGAAAAGATATACTATAAACATTCTGTTCTTAATGCTTGCAATCAATGCATTTGGTCAGCATTCAAAAAAAGAGAAATATACAGTTGAAGGAAAAAAAATAACAGTTTTTACCACTGCTCAAAATACAAATTTGAGATTAAAACAAACAGATAAAGTTGAGTTTAAAGCTACAAAACAACCTTTAGAGACAGAATTTTCTGTTTTTGTAAATCCAAATAATACTTTTCAAACCTTTATGGGAATCGGTGGTGCAATAACAGATGCAAGTGCTGAAGTCTATGCAAAATTATCTAAAGAAAAGCAGAAAGAATTTATAAAAGCATATTACGATGATGACAAAGGAATTGGCTACTCTTTGATAAGAACCACAATTCATAGTTCAGATTTTAGTAGCGGAAGTTATACTTATGTTGCAGAGAATGATAAAGAATTAAAGTCTTTTAATATAGATCATGATAAAAAATTTAGAATTCCTTTAATAAAAGAAGCTTTGAAAACGGCAGGAAAAATTCCGTTGTATGCAAGTCCCTGGAGCCCGCCTGCCTTTATGAAAGATTCCAAAAACATGTTGAAGGGAGGTAAATTGCTTCCTGAGTTTTACCAGTCTTGGGCTAATTATTATACAAAGTTTATTAATGCTTATGAAAAAGAAGGCATGCCAATTTGGGGAATAACTGTTCAGAATGAACCAATGGCAACTCAAAAATGGGAATCTTGCATTTATACAGCAGAAGAGGAAAGAGATTTCTTGAAAAATTACCTTGGTCCAACAATGGCTAAAAGAGGATATGCTGACAAGAAAATTGTGGTTTGGGATCACAATAGAGATTTGATGACACAACGCGCTAACGTAATTTATTCTGATCCAGAAGCTTCAAAATATACTTGGGGAATGGGTTTTCACTGGTATGAAACTTGGAATGGTGGCCAGCCAATGTTTGACAACGTCAGACAAGTTTATGAAGCCTATCCCGATAAAAAATTAATGTTTACAGAAGGTTGCGTAGAAGTTTTTGACACTGCTAAATATCAATTTTGGTCAAACGGTGAAAGATATGGCTTAAATATGATCAATGACTTTAACAATGGAACAGTTGCCTGGACAGATTGGAATATTCTTTTGGATGAAAAAGGGGGGCCAAATCATGTCGGAAACTTTTGTTTTTCGCCAATTCATGCTGATACAAAGACGGGTGAGTTGATTTATACGCCTTCTTATTATTACATAGGGCATTTTTCAAAATTCATTCGTCCAGAAGCTTTGAGAGTAAGTACTGCAGTTAGCAGAAGTCAGCTGTTGAGCACTTCCTTCTTAAATAAAAACGGAAAAATAGTAACTATTGTAATGAACCAAAGTGATGCTCCCATAAAATATAATCTAATAATTGATGAGTCAAAAGCAGAAGTAAATATTCCTGCTCATGCAATTCAAACGCTGCTCTACTAATATTGAATTTAACTAAAGATAAAAGATGAAAAAAATCATAATATTAATTTTAGTCGCATTTTCCTTTCCCACTTTTGGGCAAGGTTTTCTACACCAAAGCGGACAAAATGTTGTTAACGGTTCTGGGCAAAATGTACTATTGCGAGGATTAGGCCTAGGAGGCTGGATGGTTCAAGAAGGCTATATGCTTCAAACGGATGCTTTTGCGGGACCGCAACACAAAATTAAAGAAAAAATAAAACAACTTATAGGGGAAGCAAAAACAGAAGCTTTTTATGATGCTTATCGTGCTAACGGAATCACAAAAAGAGATATCGACTCTTTAAAAAGTTGGGGCTTCAATTCTATCAGATTGCCAATGCACTATGATTTGTATACGTTGCCAATTCAAGAAGAACCAATTGCAGGACAAAATACTTGGCTTGAAGAAGGTTTTCAGATGACTGATGATTTATTAAGTTGGTGCGCCCAAAACCAAATGTATCTTATTTTAGATCTTCACGCTGCACCTGGTGGACAAGGGAAAGATGCAAATATCTCTGATTATGATGCTACAAAACCATCGCTTTGGGAAAGTGAGGCAAATCGTCAAAAAACAATTGCTCTGTGGACAAAATTGGCAAACAGATATAAAAATAACACATGGATTGGCGGATATGATTTGATAAATGAACCAAACTGGAATTTCACAGGAACGAATCAAAACGGTTGCGATGAAGGGTCAAATGTTCCTCTGAGAGCTTTGCAACTTGCAATTACTCAAGCTATCAGAACTGTCGATACAAACCACATGATAATTATTGAAGGAAATTGCTGGGGAAATAATTATAACGGAATGTTTCCACTTTGGGATAATAACATGATGCTGAGCTTTCACAAATATTGGAATTATAATGATACTGCTTCTATTCAAGGAATGTTAAATTATCGAACGCAATATAATGTTCCGATTTGGATGGGCGAAGGTGGAGAAAACTCAAACGTTTGGTTTAAAGATGCTATTTCTTTGTTAGAATCAAATAATATCGGCTGGGCATTTTGGCCAATGAAAAAGATTGAAAATATAGCTGGAGTTACCAATGTTAAAAAAACTCCAGAATATGAAGTTCTGCTGAATTATTGGAAAAATGGAGGAACACAACCAACCGAAGCATTTGCAACGGCAGCATTAATGCAAATGGCAGAAAATTATAAAATGCAAAATGTAACCGTAAAACCAGATGTGATTGATGCTATGTTCAGGCAAATTCAATCAAATGAAACGATAGCCTATAAAAATCATATTTTGCCAGGAAAAGTTTTTGCGGTCAATTATGATCTTGGTCAAAATCAGCACGCATATTATGACAAAGACGTAGCGAATTATAGAACAGTTACCGGAAATTTTGAAGCTTGGAACAAAGGCTATAACATGAGAAACGACGGTGTTGATATTCAGGTTTGTACAGATGCAGTAAATAATGGATTTAATGTAGGATTTATTGATGCTACAGAATGGTTGCAATATACAATCAACCAAAATGCAGTTACAGCTTATGATATTGAAATTAGGTATGCAAGCCCTTCACAAACTGGTAAATTATATTTAGAAGATGCCAACGGGAGAATTTCTGAACCAATTGTTTTGCCATCAACAGGAAGTTATACAACTTGGGGAACTGCTACCTTGACAGATGTTTTGCTAAAGGCAGGAACAAACAAAGTGAAAGTTTATTTTGAAACAGGAAACATAAATTTTAATTATTTAGAATTTAAAAATCCGAGAACTTCTGCACAAATCGCATTGAAAGCAATTGACGCTTCAACTACAATCTTAGGAGATAAAATCAGGCTTACTTTAAATAAAGCAATGCAATCGGGGATTAATTTCTCTCAAAGCAATATGAAATTATATGTAAATGGAAATTTGGTTACAATTAGCTCAATATCCTTAAATCCTGCCAATGCTAGTGAATTAATTATAAAGCCAGCCAGAGCGATCAATGCTTCTGATATACTAACGATTTCTTATGAAGGCACAAATATTTTAGCGATAGATTCCACTGTCTTGCCAGCATTTTTAAATAAGCCTGTAAAGAATAATACAGGTAATATCCTTGGAATTTCCGGCAAAATTCAAGCAGAAGATTTTTATTCAAACTTTGGATTAACATTAGAAACTACCTCCGATCAAGGAGGTAGTTCTGCAATAGCCTATACTGATAGTGGTGATTATGCAGATTATTTAGTAAATATTGATGAGGCTGGAGAATATAAAATTGAATATAGAACTGCAGCACAAAATGATACAGGTTCAGTAAAATTACAGCTGATTAATGATGGTAATACCACTTATCAAACAGTTTCTTTGAGTCCAACAGGTGGATGGCAAAATTGGGCAACAACATCTTCACAAGCTATTTTGCCGGCTGGAAGGTATATTTTGAGAATTTTGATTGAAAATGCAGGTTTTAATTTGAACTGGATAAAGTTTTCGATTATCCATCCAGACGATGACAATGATGGCGTGAGCAATGCTGATGATACTTGTCCAGATACTCCAACTAATGATGTTGTTAATTTCAACGGATGTACTATTTTTAGCTTAGCATCAAATAATTTTACAATTAAAAGCAGGAGTGAAAGCTGCAGAACTTCAAACAATGGAAGTATTGAAATCACGGCAATAGCAAATTATCCTTATCTAGCAACAATTTCAATAAATGGTCAGGCTTTGACAAATTCATTTAATTCACAAACAATTTTTAATAATCTTCAAGCCGGAACTTATAATGTTTGCATAACAATTCCTTCTATTTCAAATTATCAAAATTGCTATGAAGTAATTATCACAGAACCTCAAGATTTATCGGTTTTATCAAGAATCATCAGAGAAAGCTATGAAGTTAAAATAGATTTAAGCGGTGGCGAATTATATCGAATTGAATTAAATGAGACCACTTATATGACAGACCAAAATACAATTACTTTGCCTTTGCTTGCCGGAAAAAATGAACTTTTTATTAAAACAAACAAAGATTGCCAAGGAATTTATAAGCAGACCATTACTTTAGAAAACAAAATAGTTGCTTATCCAAATCCTGCACAAGATATACTGCACATCAAAATTCCAAATCAAAAAAATGAACAAATTTCAACAGTTCAATTATATTCATTGATAGGAAAATTAATTATTGATAAGCAATTTCAAGCATCTGAAAATATTTTTACACTTGATATAAGTGAGCTTTCAATCGGCACTTATGCTCTCAAAGTATTTTCAAATACATCAATATATAACACAAAAATTAGCAAAAAATGAGAAACATTACCAATTTATTCGGCATGGGTATCGCCCTTTTGATTTTTGGTTGTAATAGTGATGATGATTCGGCGGTAATACCAAGTATATCAACTCTTTTATACCCGTTAGAAAACGCAGAATGTACTTCAGGAATTCCTGTGTCTGATACTCAAAGTGAAATTACTTTTGAATGGAATCCGACAGAAAAAACCGAAACTTATTTTCTGTATATAAAAGATTTGAATGCTCAAACTACGCTTCAATACAACGCAGGAGAAAATACTTCTTTTGAAGTTGTCTTGAAAAAAGGAATGCCTTATTCGTGGTATGTGACTTCAAAATCGAACACAAATAATTATTCAAAAAGTGCAGTTTGGAAATTTTATAATGCAGGAGAAGGTATTGTAAATTATATTCCTTTTCCAGCAGAATTAGTTTCTCCTGCGATGAGCATAACTACTGTCGGACCGACTGTTGACTTAGAATGGATCGGAAGCGATGTTGATGATGATATTGTAGATTATAAAGTTTATTTAGATACAAATCCAAACCCGTCAATACTTTTATCAACTGTGACTGAGCAAAAAATCGTTGAGGTTTCTGTGATGGCTAATACTAATTATTACTGGAAAGTAGTAACCACAGATAGTTCAGGTAATATTTCTACATCACCAATTTTTAGATTTAAAACTTATTAAATAGTTTGTTTATTCTTTGTGACCAACTCCGTTAGCAATAACGGAGTTTTTTTGAAGTTAAAATTCAAATAAAATCCACGGTAACCAGCGTCATCCACAAAAAAAATCTGCGTTCGAAGATTTTAAAATTCATATTCTAAAAGCAAAAAAAGCCCCGCATTATGCGAAGCTTTTTGAAATATTTTATAAGTTTTACCAGCTTCCTCCAGCACCGCCGCCACTAAAGCCACCACCGCCGAAGCCACCGCCAAAACCGCCGCCGCCAGATGAACCGCCGCCAAAACCACCTCCAGAAGAACCGCCGCCAAAGCCTCGGCCCAAACTGCTCAAGATAATAATATCAGATAAATCTAGTCCGCCACCACGATTTCCACCATTTCTGTTATTTTTATTTTTGGAAATAATTACGATCAAGATTATCACAACAATGAAAAAGAATATTAATCCTGCCGGATTAGAATCCTCCGAATTTTGTTTTCTTGTGCCTTTATATTTTCCTTTTAAAACGTCAAATATAGCATCGCTACCTTTGTTCAAACCTTCATAATAACTTCCTGCTTTGAATTCTGGAATAATTATGTTTCTTGTTAATTCGCCAACAATTCCTGCAGTTAATCGGTCTTCAACTCCATATCCAGGGGAAATCCAAATTTTACGTTCTTTTTCAGCCAATAAAATTATGACACCATTGTCGTTTTCCTTTGAACCGCCAATTCCCCAAGTCTGTCCCCATTTTGGAGTCAGAATTCCGATATCTTCTCCTTTTAAAGATTCAATGGTAATGACAACAATTTGGGTGGAAGTTGTATCAGAATATTTGATTAGTTTTTGTTCCAAATCAGATTTCTCCGAAGCATTCATCACGCCAGCATAATCATAAACGCTGGTTTGAAGTTTTGGAATCGGAGGAATGTCAATTTGTGCAAAGCCAAAATTCTGAATCAACAAAAATAAAGACAGGAAAAACGTATTTTTTATAGTTGAAATTTTCATTTATCCTTTTGATATTTCGTTAGATAATTCATCTCTGTCGCCAACTGTAAACGGGAAATAGTGTTCTAATCTTTCACCAGCTCTTAAGATTCCGGCAACTAAACCATCTTTGTACTTATTTTCTTTGAAATTAGAAATGACAACATCTCTTGTACAGTCCCAAAAATCACTTTCAACTGCTTTATCAATGCCTTCGTCGCCAATAATGGCAAAAGCATGATCGGCAACTCCTACATAAAATAGGACTCCGTTTCGCAAAGAAGTCTGATCCATACCTAAAAAATGAAAAACCTCCTGAGCTCTTTCAAGCGGAGGTTTTTGGGTATGTTTTTCGATGTGGACTCTGATTTCTCCTGAAGTATTTTTTTCAGCCTGAGAAATCGCTTTTACAATTTCGGCTTCTTCTTCAGAAGTTAAAAAATCTTCTACTTTTGACATCGGTTTTTGTTTTATTAGAATTTTACTTCCGCAGGTTTTTCTGCACCAGCCACTGCTTCAAAATATGGTTTTTGCTGAAGCCCATACATTCCTGCAAGTATATTTCTTGGAAAAGTGTTGATGTTATTGTTATATGGTTTAATGGCTTCATTAAATCGAGTTCTTGCTGTTAAAATTTGATTTTCGGTACTCGCCAATTCATCTTGCAATTTCATAAAGCTAGCATCAGCTTTCAAATTTGGATATTGCTCAACGCTTACCAATAATTTTGATAATGAAGAAGAAACTCCTGATTGTGCTTGATTGAATGCTGCCAATTGTTCTGGAGTTACGTTTCTTGGATCAATTGTTACCGATGTTGCTTTTGCACGAGCTTCAATAACAGCTGTTAAAGTACCTTGTTCATGTTTAGCATATCCTTTTACGGTTTCTACTAAGTTTGGAATAAGGTCATTTCTTCTTTGGTAGGCAGTGTTAACATTTCCCCAGCTTTCTTTTACATCTTGTTCTAGAGTTACAGCCTTATTGTAAATTCCTGCTCCCCAAGAATAGATTGCTATGATTGCAACTATGATAACCCCGATAATAATCCATTTTTTCATTTTGCTTTTGTTTTTAGAGTTTATAAATTGATTTGTTTTTTGTTTCTATTCAATAATGTAATTTTGCCTATTGCCTATTGCCTATTGCCTATTGCCTATTGCCTAAAGAGCATTCTTAATACTACTCAACTGCGCCTTAATAGATTCCAACTTACTAATCACCTCAAATTTATCCAACGTCTTTTTCTGTCCTTCTTTCAAATGCGTTTTTGCACCTTCCAATGTAAAGCCACGTTCCTTTACCAAATGATAAATCAGTTGCAGGTTTTTTACATCTTCCGGAGTAAACATTCGGTTGCCTTTTGCATTCTTTTTTGGCTGTAGAATATCGAATTCCTTGTCCCAAAAACGAATCAGTGAGGCGTTTACGTCAAAAGCTTTGGCCAATTCACCAATGCTGTAATATCTTTTGTCTGTTGGTAAGTTTAAATGCATTAATCTAAAGATTGGTTTTCTTGGTTCGCTAATTTTGAAATGGCTGCAAATTCTGCCGCCGACATATTTCCGTAATAAAAATTCAAAGGGTTTACGACTTCCCCGTTTTTGTGCACTTCATAATGCAAATGCGGCGCTTCTGAACGTCCCGTGCTTCCCACATAACCAATTACGTCGCCACGTTTGACTCTTTGTCCGGCTCTGACTTTATATTTGCTCAAATGTCCGTACAATGTTTCGTATCCAAATCCGTGCCGAATCACAATATGGTTTCCATAACCTGACGCGGTGTTGTCTGCGCGTTCCACAACGCCGTCGCCAGTTGCATAAATCGGAGTTCCGGTTTTGGCAGAAAAATCCATACCAGCGTGAAACTTCCTGATTTTTGTAAAAGGGTCGCTTCGATAGCCAAATCCAGAAGCCATCGACTTTAAGTTCTCATTTTTAACCGGCTGAATCGCAGGAATTGCCACCAATAATTTCTCTTTTTCCTTTGCCAATTTTAATATTTCATCTAAAGATTTCGACTGAATGACCAGTTCTTTTGAAATGACATCCACACGTTTTGTCGTACTGACAACTAATTCTGAATTGTCATAACCTTCCAAAGCTTTATAGCGATTCACACCTCCAAAACCTGCTTTTCGCTGTTCTTCAGGAATCGGTGAGGAGTTAAAAAATACTCTGTACAAATTATTATCTCGTTCTGCAACATTTTCCAAAACTTCATCTACTTGGTCCATTTTCTTGTTCAAGAGCGCATAATTGATTTTCATATTCTCAATTTCACGAGCCTGAAGTCTGTCCTTTGGAGTTTCAAAAAACGGCGTATTGATCAAAATTACGAAACACAAAAATCCAAACAATCCCGAAGCCAATAAAAATAAAGCAATTACGCCTAATTTCTGTCCTTTCTTCGGCTTGATTTTTCGGTAAGCTAAATTTTCGGTATCGTAATAATATTTTACCTTTTTCATATTTTAAAATATGCTATTTTTGCACCTTATATATGACTAATATAGGACAAGATTTATTTCGTGTCGTATAAATTGTTGATATTGTATTTCTTATGATATTATGTTATATGATAAAATATACACTATTTCTTAGACGAACAAATTTAATAAATGTTTCATACGTTCGCCTTTTTATTTTGCAATAATAAATTTAAAATGTTGACGGTCAAGATCACTTCGCAAAGCCTTGAACCTTAAACCCATGACCTTAAACCAATTTTCAATGAAATCACAAGATATCAGAAAGCAGTTTCTACAATTTTTTGAAAGCAAAGGACATTTGATTGTTCCTTCGGCGCCAATTGTTCTAAAAGATGACCCAACCTTGATGTTCAACAACTCAGGAATGGCGCAGTTTAAAGAATATTTTTTGGGGAACGCCACGCCAAAAAGCAAGAGAATTGCCGATACACAAAAATGTCTTCGTGTTTCAGGAAAGCACAATGATTTGGAGGATGTAGGTTTTGATACGTATCACCACACGATGTTCGAAATGCTTGGAAACTGGTCTTTCGGAGATTATTTCAAAAAAGACGCCATCAATTGGGCTTGGGAATTATTGACGGAAGTTTATAAAATTCCGAAGGAAAATCTATACGTTTCTGTTTTTGAGGGAAATCCTTCAGAAAATGTGCCGTTTGACCAGGAAGCTTGGGACATCTGGAAAACTTTAATTGACGAAGACCGAATCATTTTAGGAAATAAAAAAGACAATTTCTGGGAAATGGGCGACCAAGGTCCGTGTGGTCCTTGTTCAGAAATCCACGTAGATTTAAGAACTGCGGCAGAAAAAGCACAAGTTTCTGGAAAAAGTTTGGTGAACAACGACCATCCGCAAGTGGTGGAAATTTGGAACAACGTTTTCATGGAATTCAACCGTAAAGCTGATGGTTCGCTTGAAAAATTACCAGCACAGCACGTCGATACCGGAATGGGTTTTGAGCGTTTGTGTATGGCTTTGCAAGGCGTGACTTCTAATTATGATACCGATGTTTTTACACCGCTTATAGAAGAAGTGGAAAAAATTACAGGCCACAACTACACTTCAAACGAAGTTAAAAATGTAAGCGAAGAACAAGACAAAACGAATATCGCGATTCGTGTAATTGTGGATCACGTTCGTGCTGTTGCGTTTGCAATCGCTGACGGACAATTGCCTTCAAATACAGGAGCAGGCTACGTAATCAGAAGAATTTTACGCAGAGCGATTCGTTACGGATTTACGTTTTTGGATACAAAAGAACCGTTTATTTATAAATTGGTGGCTGTTTTGGCCAACCAAATGGGCGAGTTTTTCCCAGAAATCAAATCACAGCAAAACTTGGTTACCAACGTAATCCGTGAGGAAGAAGCTTCATTTCTAAGAACTTTAGATCAAGGATTACAATTGCTGGAAAATGTAGTAAAAGACACAAAAGGGCAAGAAGTTTCAGGAGCAAAAGCATTTGAATTATATGATACTTTCGGATTTCCAAAAGATTTGACAGCCTTGATTTTGAAAGAAAAAGGAATGTCTTACAACGAAGCGGAATTTGACTCAGAACTGCAAAAGCAAAAAACAAGATCTCGTGCCGCTTCTGAAACTTCAACTGACGACTGGACGATTTTGGTCGAAGGAAATACCGAAAATTTCGTAGGTTATGATGAAGTAGAGAAAGAAGTAAAAATCACAAGATACAGAAAAGTAGATTCTAAAAAAGACGGTAAATTATACCAAATCGTTTTAGATAACACGCCTTTTTATCCAGAAGGTGGTGGTCAAGTTGGTGATAAAGGGACACTGTTTACGCCAAACCAAGCCATCGAAATTCTAGATACAAAGAAAGAAAATAACTTGATTTTGCACTTCACCAAAGAACTGCCAGAAAATCCAGAAGGGAAATTTATGGCGTTGGTGAATACAAAATTAAGAAGCGAATCAGCGAGCAATCACTCGGCTACACACTTGCTTCACCAAGCTTTGCGTCACATTTTAGGAACGCACGTGGAACAAAAAGGTTCGTTGGTTTCTCCAAATCACCTTCGTTTTGACTTTTCGCATTTTGCAAAAGTGACCGAAGAAGAATTGCAGGAAGTGGAAGTTTTTGTAAATTCAAGAATTCAAGAACAATTGCCTTTGATCGAAAGACGCGATATTCCGTTTAAGCAAGCGGTGGAAGAAGGCGCAATGGCGTTGTTCGGAGAAAAATATGGCGACAACGTGCGTGCGATTAAATTCGGAGAAAGCATGGAACTTTGCGGTGGAATCCACGTTAAAAACACTGCAGAAATCTGGCACTTTAAAATTGTTTCTGAAGGAGCTGTTGCTGCAGGAATCCGTAGAATTGAAGCGATAACCAATGAAGGCGTAAAAGCGTTTTTTGCATCGCAAGAAGTGGCTTTGAAAGAAATTAAAGAAGCTTTGAAAAACCCACAAGATTCATTGAAAGCAGTAGTCTCATTACAAGATGAAAATGCGAAATTGAAGAAGCAAGTGGAAGCTTTATTGAAAGAAAAAGCGAAAAACTTGAAAGGAGAATTGGCTTCAGAAATTCAAGAAATCAACGGCGTGAAATTCTTGGCAAAACAAGTAGATTTGAACGCAGAAGGCGTAAAAGACTTGGCTTATGAATTGGGAACTTTAGGAACAAACGTGTTCTTAGTTTTGGCTACAGCCGATGAAGGAAAACCAATGCTGACTTGTTATGTTTCGAAAGAATTAGTAGCAGAAAAAAATCTAAACGCAGGACAAGTTGTTCGCGAATTAGGAAAATATATCCAAGGTGGCGGTGGCGGACAGCCTTTCTTTGCAACAGCAGGAGGAAAGAACGTTGCCGGAATCAAGGAAGCTTTAGAGAACGCAAAGAACTTCGTTTTGTAGATTTGCAATAGGCAATAGGCAATAGGCAATAGGCAATAGGCAATAAAAAACCACAACATAACTGTTGTGGTTTTTTATTTATAGTGTTTCTGTATATTTCTTGAAATTGTCTAAAATCGCCTGCCATCCACCTTTCTGAAGCTCTAGGCTATTAACGGTTTCTGGTTCAAAAGTCTCGATCACTTTTGTGCTTTCGCCCAAGACTTCAAAAGAAATTGAAACTTTTCGTCCGTCGGCTATCACATATTCAATCGATTTATGAGGCGCAACGGCAGTATATTTTCCTTCGAAATCAAAGCTCATGCTTCCGTCTTTGGCAGTCATTCTCGAACGGAAAGTGCCTCCGGCTCTCAAATCATTCTCCGCTTTCCGGAGAATGCCAGTCATCAGATGCGAAATTCCAGTTCACGATGTCTTCAGGCGAAGTCCAGCTTTTCCAAACGGTTGCAACAGGTGCGTTTACAATGGTCTCAACAGTAATTGTTTGTTTTAAATTGCCCATAAGTCATATAATTAAAGATCCTTTTGTTCTTGTCTTTTACAAATGTAATAATAAATAATCACTGCAAATAGTAGCAAATTAGACAATAAAGAGGGTGAAATCGGACAGGCAGAATTCATCCGGAGTAGTAGAAAATCCATCCGGCCTGCTGTAAAATCCATGCGGAGTAATACAAAATCCATTCGGCCTAGTACGAAATACAATCGGCCAAGTGCAAAACCAGTTCGGAGTAGTACAAAATGCAATCGGCCGACTACAAAATACAATCGGCCTAATAAAAAATCCATCCGGCCTACTACAAAATCCATCCGGCCTACTAAAGAATACATTCACAGTAGTTTTTTAAATCCTACTTTAAGCATTATAATTCTTGCAATTCTATTTTAAAATCCTGACTTTTATGTTTTAAAAAAATACAATGCGCAAAATCCTATCCTTCCTATTATTTTTTATTTCCACAATAGCATTCTCTCAAAACACCTACGTCTTTTTTGGTTCCTATAATTGGGACAAAAATAAACCAGGAATTTTTGTTTACGAGCTTGACATGCATTCGGGGAAATTGCAAAAAGTGACAGAAACTAAAGGAGTTTTTAATCCTTCGTTTATTACTTTGTCGCCGAATGGCAAGTTTTTATACGCCTGTACAGATGCCAAAACACCCACAGGAAGCGTAAGTAGTTTTGAATTTAATTCTTCTAAAAAAGAACTGAAATTTTTAAACAGCCGACCTAGTGGTGGTGAAAATCCGGTGTATGTTGCTGTTCACGAAAGCGGGAGATGGCTCGCCAATGCAAATTATAATGATGGGAGCTTATCCATATTTCCAATCTCAAAAGAAGGGATGATTATGCCCTTTGTTCAAAATATTCATTATACTGGAGAAGGCAGCCTCAATACCAAAAGGCAGGATCATTCGCATGTGCACAGCGCCGTTTTTTCTCCTGATTTTAAGTATATCTATTTTCTAGATTTGGGTTCGGATAAAATTAGAAGTTTTCAATTTAATAGTACTAAAAAAGAACCTTTGGGTATGCCAGAAACTTTTGTAAAAACTAGTCCTGGAAGTGGACCGAGACATCTTTCTTTTCATCCGAACGGAAATACTGCTTACAGTATTGAAGAGCTGTCAGGTGAAATAAGTGTCTATAAAAATGCTTCAGGAAAGTTAGAATTCTTGCAAAAAATCAAAACGCATCCCGATGATTTAAAAGAAGGCTTTGAGAGTTCTGATGTGCACGTTTCACCTGACGGAAAGTTTTTATATGCAACAAACAGAGGAAACGAAAATAACATTGCAATATTTGCTGTAAAAGAAGATGGTACTTTAAAAAACATTGGATATGAGTCAGTTTTAGGAAAACATCCGCGGACTTTTGCGATCGATCCTTCTGGGAATTATTTGATTGTTGCCAACGTAAATTCATCAAATGCAGTTGTTTTTAGAAGAGATATCAAAACCGGAATGTTGACAAAAACACATGATGTTTCAATGGAAAATGTGACTTGCGTTCAGATTAAGAAGATTTAGTTATTTGAAAAATAAATCTGCAACTTTGTATTTTATAACCAGCCAACTCAAAATATGCAATTCACAACTCCAATTCCAATTCAAAAAAGTAAGAACCAAATTGATTATAACTCAAAAATAATATCATTGGGCTCTTGTTTTGCAGTGAATATTGGGGAGAGATTCGACTACTTTAAGTATAAAAATACCATCAATCCATTCGGGATTTTATTTCATCCTTTGGCTTTGGAGAAAATTATTTCGAGAGCAATTTCAAAGGAAATATTTACCGAAGACGATATTTTTTTTCATAATGAAAGATGGCATTCATTTGAGGTTCATTCTGATTTGAGTTCTTCAGATAAAGAATCGTTTTTAAAAATACTTACTGCAAATTTGGAAAACTTGCAAGCTGATTTAGTGAATTGTTCTCATGTAATAATCACTTTGGGAACATCATGGGTTTACAAAGAAATTGAAAGTGATAAAATAGTTGCCAATTGTCATAAAGTGCCTCAAAAGCAATTTAAAAAGGAATTACTTTCGGTAGAAGATATAAAAAGTAGTTTGGAGAAAATCATCGACAAGATTTTTTGGGTAAATAAAAAAGCAAAAATCATCTTCACGATTTCGCCGGTTCGTCACATAAAAGACGGTTTTGTGGAAAACCAATGGAGCAAAGCAAACCTGATAACCGCAATACACCAAATCATAAATCATAAATCTGAAATCATAACTTATTTTCCCAGCTATGAAATCATGATGGATGAACTTCGTGATTATCGTTTTTATGCTGAAGATATGATTCATCCAAATCAAACAGCAATTGATTATATCTGGAAAAGATTTTCTGAAACATGGATTTCTGAGGAAGCAAAGTCAACTTCAGACGAAATTGAGACTATCCAAAAAGGATTGACACATCGTTCGTTCAATCCAGGATCTGAACAACACAAAAAGTTTTTAAAGCAGTTGGAACAAAAAATTGATGTGATTCAAAACCGTTTTCCTTTCATGAAGTTTTAATCCAAATCTTTGGCGTGATACTTGCATTTTAGCACAAAATTAAAGCAAGAATTTAGTTCGTTGCTTTTAAATTCTCTAACTTTATAAAAAAACACATGCGAAAAATACTTCTTTTTGTTGGAATTGCTTTGGTCATCTTTTTAGCTTTTCGTTTTTGCGAATTTAAGAAGAGCGAAGATTCGATTACATATGACACAAATTTGATTCAGCAACAAATTGTCAACGTTGGAAAACTTATTGTAACAGAAGGTCATTTTGCAGAAGTTCTGACTTATAAAGACCAAGACAAATATTTTATGGGAATGGTTTCTTTTGAAAAGAAAGCTTTGGTTGTAGTCAATGCTGATGTGACGGTTGCTTATGATTTGCGCCAGATGAAATACAATGTTGATGAAAAAAATAAAACGATCACGATTGAGTATATTCCAAAGGAAGAAATAAAAATCAGCCCAGATATTAAGTTTTATGATGTGAATCAAAGCCGACTAAATCCTTTTTCTGGTGATGATTACAACAAAATTAATGCAACTGTAAAAAAGAATCTTCAGGCAAAAATTGAGAAATCTACGCTCAAATCAAATGCTCAAAATCGATTGATCAGTGAACTTTCCAAAATTTTAATTACGACAAATACATTAGGCTGGACGTTGAAATATGATGGAGAAACGGTTAGCCAAGAATCGCTAGACAAAGTTATGCTGTAAAAAAAACGCAGATTCGCGATTAAATTTAATCGTGAATCTGCGGTAAAATATATAAAATCTGAAGGATTAAACGTTCTCGTGTTCTAAAATCAATTCAAGTCCGCCAGCAATTAAATTAGCAACTTCGGGACGGCTTTGTTTTACTTTTTCTAAATGAATAATCACTTTTTGGAAAAGTTCGGCTTCATTTTCTTTATCTAAAAGTTCTGCAATTTCAATAGAAAGCAACCAATCTTTTGGATGGTTTTCTTTTAAGGTATCAAAAGTTTTTTCAATAGTCATGAAAGCCGTTTTTCCTTCACGGATATTTCTGATATTTAAATAAAGGCTTTCCAATTCTTCCTTTTTAGGATTCGTTTTTGCCTTGATAGTTGTACTTGAAGGAACGTGAGTGATCATGTCGAAACTTTTTACATCTGCAGGGCCAGAAAAAGCAGAAACCACTTTTTTTCCGACAGCCATGTCATAAATTCCCCATTCAGGTTGAAATAAAACGGTGTCATTGTGAGTTACTGTACAATCTTTGAAGCTGATCAAGATGATTTTTCCTTGAATATTTCTAGTTCCAGTAATGATTTCTCCACTGACTGTAATGTCGCCTTGAAATTCTAAAGTCACACGCTCGCCCTCGTAAATTGCATAGGCTTGCAAGTCTCTCGGGCTCATGTCTTCGATGGCTAGGTTAATTCCTTTTAACTTTCCAATCGGGCTTCCAAAGCCTTCCGCATGGTACGAAGTTGAATGGCCAACTAATTCTTTTTCTCTATAGGCTAAAGCTGTTTTTCCTGTGGTTTGAATGTAAACAGGTTTTCCTTCACTTTCAATAACATTTGTTAAGACACCTGAAATTTGTATTCCCGTGCTTAATTCGATTGTACCTAAAGCATTAGACTGAATTAATTTTTGGATACCAGATAAACCACCAGTTCGAAGCGCCATTGTGTTTGCGAATTCTTCTAAAACTGAGCTCAATTGTGCAAAATCAGGAGTTACAAATAATTGCGGTTGCGGTTTTGTAATGTCAAAACTTTGATAAGCCGCATTAATATCATATGGAAATTTCTTCACGTTATCTGTCATGCACCATGCACTTTCACCGATAGAAGAAAGTAATCCGGCACCATATATTTTTGGATTATCAAGATCTCCGATTAGTCCATATTCTACAGTCCACCAGTGTAGGTTTCTGATCAAAGCCATTTCAGATAATTCACCCATGTTGTTTTGTAGATCATCTACTTTTTTCTCAATAGCTTCAATTTCTTCTTTTGGAGTTCCTTCAGCTTCTTTTAAAATCGAAAGCAGACGGATAGCTTCATACATTTCATAATCCTTTGAAGATGAAATTGCTTTGCAACCAATTTCACCAAATCGTCTCAAATATTCAGCATATTCTGGATTGGCAATAATAGGAGCATGGCCAGCGCCTTCGTGGATGATGTCTGGCGCAGGAGTATATTCGATGTGTTCTAATTGTCTGATATCTGAAGCAATTACCAAGACATTGTAAGCCTGGAATTCCATAAAAGCATTCGGTGGAATAAATCCGTCAACGGCAACTGCTGCCCAGCCAATTTCTTTTAAAATTCGGTTCATGCCATACATGTTCGGAATATTATCAACTTCCAAACCTGTTTTTTTAAGTCCGTCTAGATAAGAATTATGAGCAACTTTTGAAAGATAATCTACGTTTTTGCGCATCACATAGCGCCAAACTGCTTGGTTTATTGGAGTATAATCTTCATAATCCTGTGGCTTTATAAATTGCTTTAAATGCTCAGGAAGTCTCTCTGTCAAAGGATTGCTTTCAAATTCCGTTTCCATAATTTTAAACGTTTCTATTTTGGTAAAATTACAAATCTTTAATTGAAAGGAGTCTTAAAAAACATAAAAAAAACCGCAGCTTTGAAACTGCGGTCAACCAATAAAA